>Ga0209800_10000477_pt1 | contig 61457 bp, 43 predicted proteins | sample Higcelweek8metaG_FD_187174 | JGI IMG/M metagenome (GOLD analysis project Ga0209800, IMG submission 187174) | Freshwater pond sediment microbial communities from the University of Edinburgh, under environmental carbon perturbations - High... | ecosystem: Environmental > Aquatic > Freshwater >...
GTCCATCATCGCCCCGCCGTTCGTGTCCTCCCTGGTGTACATCATGCTCTTCGGGCGGCGGGGGCTCATCACCCACCAGTTTCTCGGCCTGGACATCAACCCCTACGGCTGGCACGGCGTGGTGCTCATGCAGACCTCCGGGTTCACGGCCATGGCCGCCCTGCTCATCCTGGGCGTGCTGCACCGGGTGGACCGCAGGCTGGAGCGGGCGGCCCACGACCTGGGGGCGGGGGGCCTTGGGGCGCTTCTCGGCGTCACCCTGCCCCTGGCCGGGCCGGGGCTTGCGGTGGCGGCGGTCATGACCTTTCTGCGGGCCTTGTCCGATTTCGGCACGCCGATCATCATCGGCGGCCGGTTCACCACCCTGGCCACCCAGGCCTATTTGAACGTGGTGGGGCTTTTCGACATGCCGCGGGCCTCGGCCATGAGCATGCTGCTGTGTCTGCCCGCCCTGGCCGCGTTTCTCGTCTACCGCCGCATCATGGGCCGGGCCGGGACGCTTGGCGGCGCGGCGGGGCCGGAAGACGGCCTTGAGCGCATCCCGCCCCCAGCCTGGGCCTGCGCCGTTTTGGCCGTCAGCGCCTGGGGGTTCGTCGGCTTCGAGATGGTCAAGTACGCCGCCATCCTGTGCGGGGCGCTGACCCGCACCTGGGGCGTGGATTTTACCCCCACCCTGGCGCATTTCGAGGCCCTGACCGCCGACCGGCTGGACAGCTTCCTGCGCAGCCTGGGCTATTCCGTGACCGCCGGGGTCGCAGGCGCGCTTCTGGGCGGGGTCATCGCCTACATCCTGGTGCGCAGGCGCCCGCCCGGCGGCCGGGTCCTGGATTTCATCGCCGACCTGCCCTACATCATCCCGGGGCCTTTTTTCGGCATCGCCTACGTCATGGCCTTTCACAACCCGCCGCTGGCCATCACCGGCACGGCCGCCATCGTGGTCATCAACTGCGTCTACCGCCAGCTTCCCGTGAGCATCCGGGCGGCGACGGCGGCGCTTAGCCAGGTCCGCCCCGAGGTCGAGGCCGCGGCCCGGGACCTGGGGGCCAGGGAGGGCCGGGTCCTCCTGGACGTGGCGGCCCCGCTTATGCGTCCGGCCCTGCTTATCGCCTTCGTCAACACCTTCACATCCACCATGATCGCCATCGGCGCGGTCATCTTCCTGGTGGCCCCGGACACCAAGGTGCTCACCGTGGACATGTTCGGGGAGATACGGCGCGGCCGCATCGGCGAGGCCGCCGTGTTGGCGGGGGTGATCATCGTCACGGTCCTGGCCGTGAATCTGGCCTTTTCCTGGCTGTATCTGCGCCGCAGGAGGTCGTAGGCATGTTTCTGGAACTTGCGGGACTTTGCAAACGCTACGGGCAAACCATGGCCGTCGACGGGTTCGATCTGGAGGCGGCGCGGGGCGAATGCGTGTGCATCCTTGGCCCAAGCGGCTGCGGCAAGACCACCACCATCGGCATGGTGGGCGGCTTCGTCAGCCCGGACGCGGGGAGCATCCGGCTCGACGGCCAGGACGTGACCCATCTGCCCCCCAACGTGCGGCCCACCTGCACGGTGTTTCAAAATTACGCCCTTTTCCCGCACATGACCGTGCTAAAAAACGTGGTCTACGGCCTGAAGTTCCGGGGCGCCTCCAAGGCCCAGGCGGCCCGGGCGGGGCGAGACATGCTGGAGATGACGGGCCTTTCCGGCCTTGGCGAGCGCCGGGTGACGGACCTAAGCGGCGGGGAGCAGCAGCGCGTGGCCCTGGCCCGGGCCTTGATCCTTGAGCCCAAGGTGCTGCTTCTCGACGAGCCGTTAAGCAACCTGGACGCCCGGCTGCGGGTCAGCCTGCGCCGGGAGATCAAGGACGTGCAGACGCGCCTTGGCATCACCATGCTCTACGTCACCCACGATCAGGACGAGGCCCTGGCCCTGGCCGACCGTCTGGTGGTCATGAACGCGGGCCGCATCGAACAGACCGGGCCGCCGGAAGAGGTCTACGCGCGTCCGGCCAGCCTGTTCGTGGCCCGGTTTCTGGGCCGGGCCAACCTGATGCCCGGGCCTGACGGGCTTTTACTGGTGCGGCCCGAGGACATGTTTTTTTGCGACGCGCCGGGCAGACGCCAGGGGACCGTGCTGGCGCGGCTTTTCGGCGGCCCGGTCACCACCTACCTGGTGGAGGCGGGGCTGCCCCAGCCCCTGGAGGTGGACGTGCTTGGCGGCGACAGCCCCCGCCGGGAGTCGGGCGAAAAAGTGGCCGTGGATTGGCGGCGCGAGCGGGCGGTGGATGCGGGGTGAGGCGGCGTCGTGCGGGCGGTCCCCCGCAGGCGGGGCCGACGGGACGTCATGCCGCAGGGGACGGGGCCGCCGTGGCGGCCAGGCAGGTTTCGTAGGGGCAGATACGGTCCCGGCCGGTTTTTTTGGCGTGGTAGAGCGCCGCGTCGGCGCGCCGCATGAGCTCCTCGACCGAGTCCACCGTGTCGTCGCACTGGGCCATCCCCATGCTCACGGTGTAGCAGACGCTCTCCCCGGCGTCGGTGAGGACGCAGGCGTTTCGCAGGGCCTCAAGCAGGCGCTGGGCCGCCAGTCCGGCCTGGGCGGGGCTGCTTTCTGTGAGCAGCGCCCCGAATTCCTCGCCCCCCAGGCGTCCCACCTGATCCGTCGTGCGCAGGGCCTCCCTGAGGACTGCGGCCAGGGCCACAAGCAGACGGTCCCCGGCCTCATGGCCGTAGGTGTCGTTGACGGCCTTGAAGTGGTCCACGTCGATCATCAGGAAGGCCAGGGGCGTGCCGTAGCGTTTGCTCCGGATGAACTCCTCCCTGGCCCGGTCCAGGAAGCTGCGGCGGTTGCCGATGCCGGTCAGGGGGTCGGTGGCGGCCAGGATATGCAGTTCCTGAACGCGGCGCTCAAGCTCCGCCTGGGCGGTTTTGAGCTCCGTGACATCCGAGACCAGCACATAGAACCCCCGGACCGCGCCGTTCTCGGCATCGGGGATGTAGCGGGCCAGGGTATATCCGGCGGCGCCGTCGGCCTTGGCCTGGGTTCGCTCGAAGAGCTGGGGTTCGCCGCGCAGGGCGGCCCGGACGTGCGGTTCGCTTTTGGCGAAGAGTTCCTCTCCCAAAAGTTCCCGCAGGGCGATGCCGTGCATCTGCTCCCAGGTCCTGCCGAACCGCTCCAGATAGGCCCTGTTGGCGTATTCGCAGCGCATGTCCGCGTTCCAGTAGGCCACCATGCCCGGGATGTTGTCCGTGACCATGCGGATGAACCGTTCGCGTTCCGCCAGGGCCTTCGCGGCCCGGGCGATTTCCCGTTCGTTGGCCCGCTGTCGTTTCTGGAAGCCCATAAGGAGCAGGGAGGAGGACAGGATCACGCCGAGATACAGGCCGACCTGCAAAAGGGCGGCCGAGCGCCAGTCCGCAAAGACGGCCTGTTCGTCGCGCGAGACGCCAACCACAAGCGGCGCGCTCAGGGACAGCCCCGGCGGCTTAATCGCCCGGGCGGCCAGCATGCGGCGTTCGCCCCCGTCGTCGGCCGTATCGACGAGGGCGCCGGAGGCAAGGACGCTCGTCCGGCGCCTGTCGGACAGGCTGACGGGCCGTGCGGGGTTTTCGCCCGCTGCGGCGTCATGCCCGGGCAGCATCAGAAAGACGGTTCCGTCGGCATGGAGCAGGCTGGCCCGCATGTCCGGGGCGTAGAGCACGGAAGAAAGCAGCGGCTCGAAAGAGTGCGGATCAAGCGCCGCGTTGACAAGGCCTGCGAAGGCCCCGCCTGGGTCCGATATCCGTCGTCCCAGGGTGATGGTGAACGTGCCCAAAGACGTCCGAAACGGCGGACTGACATGGAGCATATCCGGGTCGCTGCTGTTTTTTAAGGCCGGGAAGTAGTCCCGATGGCTGGCGTCCCTGCCTATCAGCTCCGGCCGGTTGGAGGCCCGGATGACGCCGCCTGCGTCGACGACGGTGAGGGTGCGCACGCCGCTTAGGGCAGTGGCCAGGATGGACAGGCGAGGGTTGATGTCCACGGGGACGCCGTCCTTGAAGGCGTGGGTTCCCAGGTCCTGCAGAACGGCGTCAAGCGCCGTCAGGTTTTGGTCCAGCACCTTCTGCACGGTCCGGGTCTGGAGCAGCAGCAAGGCCTTCTCGTTATGTTCGATGCGCCGGTGGTCGAGAAAAAGATTGCCGCCCATGATCAGGGCGATGAGCGTAAGACCCAGGCCGTGGATGATCCATTGGACCGGACGCGAGGCGGGCAGCGAGGGGGCGTGGGTGCTCATGGCGCGGGTGATGGCGGAAAAACGGCCTGCCCGCCTTTCTCGGGCCGTATGGCGGGCGGGAACTCGACGATGAAGGCGCTGCCGTGCCCCACCTGGGATTCGAGGCGGATTTCGCCGCCGTAGTGCTCGACGATGTTTTTGCAGATGGCCAGCCCCAGGCCCGTGCCCGCAGGCTTGACGTCGTCGGGGTTTTGGGCCTGACCCTGGTAGAACTTCTGGAACACGCGCTCCCGGTCTTCCTCGGCCACCCCGGCCCCCGTATCCGCCACGGCGATGCGCAGGCCGCCGTCCGGCGTGGGACCGGCGAAAAGCCGCACCGTCCCCTTGTCGGTATATTTGATGGCGTTGGACAAGAGGTTCAAAATCATCTGCCGCAGCCTGTCGCGATCAATCACCACCATGCCCGCGTCCTCGGCCAGTTGCAGGGAAAAGCGCAGGCCGGGTTTGGCCGCAAAGGCCCCCTGCATGGCCTTGGCCGCCGCGTGCATCTCCTCGGCCACGCTTAGGCAGGCGTCGCGCCATTCCATGCGTCCGGCCTCGATCTTGTTCAGGTCCAGCAGGTCGTTGATGAGCCGGGTCAGGCGGTCTCCCTCCTGGGCGATGATGGACAGGTTTTCCATGATGATCGCGGATTTGCCGCGTAACGCGCTGTCGTGTGCGGCCAGGGGGAGGAAATGGCGGCGGAAGGTGCGTCCCGCCAGTTTGGCGAAGCCCAGCACCGAGGTCAGGGGGGTGCGCAATTCGTGGGAGGCCGAGGACAAAAAGCTGGCCCGCTGCCGGTCCAGCTCCAGCAGCCGCTCGTTGGCCTCCTGCAGGGCCACGGTGCGCGCCGCCACCTGGAGCTCCAGGGTGTCATGGGCCTGGCGCAAGGCCTCCTCGGCCCGCTTGCGCTCGGTCACGTCGGTCAGGAAGCCGTCATAACAGGCTATGTTCCCGGCTGCGTCGCGCACCGTCCGGGAGGTCATGGAGGCCCAGAAGATGCCGCCGTCGCGGCGTCTGAGCCGGGCCTCGAAGTCCCGGACCGAACCGTGCTCGGCCAGAAGGCGCTTGTAGACCTCGCGGTCCTCGGGATTGTCGTACATCTGGGCGGCGATGTCGGTGATCCCCTCGATCATGGCCTCGGGGGAGGGGAATCCGGCCATGGCCGCGTAGGCCGGGTTGATCACGACGAACCGGCCCGCTGGCGTGGCCCGGAAGATGGCCACCGGCGCGTTCTCGAAGATGTCGCGGTAGCGGGCCTCGGTTTCGCGCAGGGTCTCCTGCTTTTCCTCCAGGCGCCGCCTGAGCCACCAGCCCATCCCGGAAAGGCAGGCCACAAGGGCTGCGGCGAACAGGCCGCCGTACCACAGCACCTGGAGCATCTCGTGGCTTGGACCCTGGGCTTCGAGATGTATCCATTTCTGCTCGATGCGGCGCAGCTCCTGTACGGGGATGTCCGCCATGGCCTTTTGCATGGCGCTATACAGCAGGGGATAGACGCTCGATACGGCGAAGCTCTGGGAATAGGAGAGGTCCGTGGTCCCGGCCACCTTGAGATTGGGCAGTTTTTCGGCGTCGATGTGATAGGCGGCCACCGCCAGGTTCTCGACCATGGCGTCCACCCCGGCCACGGACACCTCGCGCAGTCCCTCCTGAACGCTCTTGACCGTCACGATGTCCAGGCTGCCGCCGTAGTTCGCGCGCAGATATTCCTCGGAAACGAACCCTTGGACCACGGCCACCCGGCGTCCGGCCAGATCGTCCAGGCTTGCGACATCGTCACGGTCGCGGCGGGTGATGATCACGGCCGGGATGGTGACGTAGGGAGGGCTGAAAAGGGCGTACCGCTCGCGTTCCGGGGTGCGAACGATAACCGGGGCGATGGCCGACTCCCCGCTCTCGAGGGCCTGTAGCTGGCGGTTCCAGTTCCGGGACGGGGTCTTGCGAAACGTCACCCCGAGGCGTTTTTCCAGAAGGGCCATGATGTCCGCCCCGAGTCCCGCAAACGTCCCGTCAGGGGACATGAACTCGATGGGCGGATAGGCCTGGTCGAACCACAGGGTCAGCTTGTCGGGATTGGCCGCGAGCCAGGCCTTTTCCTCAGGGGAAAGGCGCAGGGACGGTTCGGCCCCGGCCCCGGCCCCGGCCCCGGCAACGGCCGCGGCCACGGCGCATACAAGGGCCGCAAGGGCCAGCGGGCGCCAAAAAAACCGCCATGTCCCCCGCCGCCCGTTCAAGGCGCATCTCCGGGGAAAAGGGGGAGATGCCTGGCCAACACATCCCTGAGGGTGTCCATCTCCACCGGCTTGGAGATGTAATCCTGCATCCCGGCGTCAAGGAAGCGTTCCCGGTCGCCTTGCATGGCATGGGCCGTGACGGCGATGACCGGGATGCCCGGATCAAAGATGTCCGGCGCCGTCTTGCGGATGCGCCGCGTGGTTTCCAGGCCGTCCATTTCGGGCATCTGGATGTCCATCAACACGCCGTCGTAGTGCTCCCTGGCCAGCTCCGTCAGGGCCATGCGCCCGTTGTCTACGGCCGTAGACGCATAGCCGAGCCAGCGCAAAAGGGCCATGATCGTGGTCTGGTTCACCTTCTCGTCCTCGACGACGAGCACCTTGCGACAGCAGCCGGGAGGCGGCGGCGGGGAGGCCGACGCCGGGCGCGCCGCCTGGGCGTCGCTTTGCGCCCGGCGCAAGGGAAGCGTCAGATGAATCTGCGTACCCAGTCCGATCTCGCTGGCGACGGCCAGCGAGCCGCCCATGAGATGCACCAGCCGCCGCACGATGGCCAGCCCCAGGCCCGAACCGCCGTATTTTCGGGTGTAGGCGTTCTCCACCTGGGTGAAAAGGCCGAAGACGGCCCCTAACTTGTCGTCGGGGATGCCGATTCCGGTGTCCGTGATCGTCATGTGCAGGCTGACGCCATCCTTGATCGGGCAATACGGCAAAAGGGACGTCTCGAAGCGGACAGAGCCCTTTTCGGTATACTTGACGGCGTTGCCCACCAGATTGAAGACGATCTGCCGGATGCGGCCGGGGTCGCCGATGAGCCGCCCGGGCAGGGCGGGATCGGTCTGGCTTGAGAAGTCCAGGCCCTTTTGCCCGGCCTCCGTGGCGAACACCTCCATGACCGGCCGAAGGACGTCCGCCAGGTGAAACTCTTCCATGACAAGCTGGTATTTGCCGGCCTCGATGCGCGAGATGTCGAGGATGTCGCTTAGGATGCGCAGCAGGTTGCGGCTGCAGGATATGGCCGTCTCGACGCACTCGCGCTGCTCGGGGTCCAGGGAGGTGGTCTTGACGAGCTGCAGCATGCCCATGACGCCGTTTAAGGGGGTGCGGATCTCGTGGCTCATGACCGCGAGAAATTCGCTCTTGGCCTTGTTGGCGTCGTCGGCCATCTCCTTGGCCAGATGCAGGGCCGCCTCGTCGCGCTTGCGGGCGGCGATGTCGCGGGCGATGCCCAGCAGCATGGGCTGTCCCTGGGACGTGACCTGGGCCACGCGAAGCTCCACCGGGAGCTGGCCGCCGTCTTTTTTGAGATGGGCGGTTTCAAACATGAGCTGCTCGCCAGGCCGCAGGGAGGTGATGAATTCCCGGAATTTCGCCTCCGACATGTTCACGTCGAGGTCCGACACGCACATGCCTAAAAGCTCCTCGCGGCCAAACCCGGTCTGGCGTTGCGCCTCGGGATTGACCTCAAGGAATCGTCCGGCCATGTCCGTCAGGTAGATGGCGTCCCCGGCATGCTCCACCAGGGTGCGGAAGCGTTCCTCGCCCTTGCGCAGGGCCTGCTCCATGCGCACCCGGTCGGTGATGTCGCTTATGACCCCGATGATCCCCGCGATCTCCCCTGTTTCGTCCCGGATGACCGCCTTGTCGAAGACCACGTCGCGCAGTTCGCCCCGGTCGTCCCGGTACTTCCATTCGTATCGCTGGCGGCCGCCGTGCGTCATGAGGTCGCGGTCCATGGCGGCGTATTTGGCCGCCAGCTCCGGGGGGGAGGTGTCATGGACCGTCTTGCCGACGATGTCCGACCGGCTTTTGCCGGAAAAGAGCTGGAAGGCCTTGTTGCACCGGGCGTAGACCCCATGCTGGTCCTTGTAGAAAATCGGGATGGGGATGGTCTCAAGCAGGGTGTCCATGAAATCGCGCTGGGCGCGCAAGGCCCCTTCGGCCTTTCGCTTCGCCGCCAGGGCCGCCAGGAGCCAGACGATGCAGACGCTCATGAAGACCAGGGCCGCGCCGGTGGTCCAGATGACGCCCTTATAGCGGTCGTAGGCGGAAAAAGGTCTGTTTATGACCTCGGCGCCCTCCGGCAGGCGGGACATGGGCGCGTTGAACCGCTCAAGCTGCGTGAAATCGAGCATCACCGCATTGGGGCTGTCCATGACCGGGGGGATGTCCCGGGCCTTTTCCCCGTCAAGGATGCGCCGGACCAGCTCCCCGGCCGTGCGCCCCTGGGAGAAGGCGCTGACCACCCGGCCGCCCACGGCCCCGTATCCCAGGTCGAAGTCCCAGCAGGTGAAGACCGGGGCCTTGGACCAGCGGGACACAAGCTCCATGCTCTCCTGCCGGTCCATCGCCACGCCGTTCAGGTCCTCCAGGGAGGACAGGCGCAGCGCCACGGCGTCCTCGGGGATGGTCGCCAGGACCTCCCGGGCGGACCCGGGGGACAGATTGAGCATCTCGCGGACCTCGAGCGGATCCGGCCATTTCTTATAGGCGTTCCAGAAGATGTCGAGGTTGATCTTGCCCAGCCCGTGGTCTGCGGCCAGCACCACGAGGCGTTTCGCCGCCGGAAAAAGCCGTCTGGCCACATCGAGCGTGCCGAGAATGTCCATGGCCTCGTTGACCCCGGTGGCGTCGCCCAGCCGGGCCAGGCTGGCGGGGTCCAGGGTGTTTATGCCGCAGCAGACCAGGGGGACGCCGGAAAACACGTCGGCCTGCATTCGGGTGAAGAGCCCCAGGGCCGCGTCATCCGCGACGACGGCCAGGGCAAGGGGCACGCCGCGGTATTTTGCGGCGAGGTATTCCTGGAAGATGCGCATCTGGTCCGAATTGGCATGGTTCCAGAAGTCCAGGTACTCGATGTGCAGGGACACGTCTTTCCGGGCGCCGATGGCGGCGCGCAGTCCCTGCATGATGTTGTCCGTCCACATATCTCCGGCGTGGTAGGAGCACAAAACGAGAATGTCCCGGTGCGAGGGGGAGGTCTCCCCTCTAAGCGGCGCAGGCGGGGTTGCAATGAAGATGCATGCCAAAAAAACCGCCCATGCAGGCAGGCGGCGATATCTCTGCATTATATGTGCGTATGGTGTGTTTGGCAATTTGGCAGCCCCTGGAGATCAGATGGACTGGGAATTGGCTGGCCCCGGGAACGTGCAGTAGTCCATGAATACAAAGACTGCTGCGCTATGTTCCTTTATAGGCGAAAAAAATCCTTCCTGCAATGCATGCCGAGAATATGCAGCCGGGATGGGGCGCCGCCAGGCAGGCGCCTCGCCGGGGGCAGGTTTGTCATGGGCGCATGCCCGGGACTGGGGGTGGGCGCCTGGGACTGGGGGCGGGCGCGCCGGTCGCCATGGCCGTCGGGGAGGCCATGCCGGGCGCAGGGGCGCTCAGGCGCACAGACTAGACGGCGATGATCCTGGCGGACGCGAGCTCCCGCAAAAGCGTCTCTTCGGTAAAGGGCTTTTTTATGAAGCAACTGGCCCTGTTTTTGTAGAGCGAGATATTGACGTTGTCCAAGTCGCTGTGGGCCGAAACCATCACCAGCTTGAACCGGTCTGTTTGAGGGATGCCGTATTTTTCCTCGGCGTCGTGGAACAGCTCCACCATGTCGTGCCCTTTGAGGCCTGGCATCTCGATGTCCATGAACACCGTGTGAAACGGCTCCTTGCGAAGGTGTCCGGTGAAAAGGCCCAGGGCCTCGGTAGGCGTGGTGGCCGAGAAGCACAGGGAGTACCGGGCCAGGTAGAAGGTCAGAATCTGGCACATGGCCATGTCGTCGTCCACGATCAGGAATTTCATGCCTTCCTCCGGCGCGCCCGGACGCCTCCGCACAGGGGCTTTGGGGGCTATGACGGGTCGTATTCGATGCGTACGTGTTTTCTGGCCGTGGCAAGCCGCCTGAGGCTGCTTTGGACCAGGGGGGCGTCGTGGTCCCGGGCGGCGGACTCCAGGGCCGCAGCCAGCGCCGACAGGCCGGTCATGCCGTAGGTGGCGGCCGTGCCTTTGAGGGTATGGCCGATGCGGGCCAGCTCGGTCCAGTCGCCGGCCTCAAGCCGGGACGCCGCCTGTTCCAGACAGCGGTCCACGGACTGAAAATACACAGGCAGAAGCGGTTCGAGCTTGGCCGCAATGCGTTCGATATGCGCGCCGTCGTCCGGGGATGGCCCGGACGGGGCGGACGGGGCGGACGGGGCGGACGGGGCGGACGGGGCCACGGCTGCGGTCTCCGGGGCGGGCGGGCCTGCGACCGGGGGCGCCAGGCCGCCTAGGCCCAGGGCATGGAGAAGGGCCCGTTTGGTCAGGGGCTTGGACAAAAAGTCGTCGCACCCGGCGGCCAGGCTTTTTGCCCGGAACTCGGTGAAGGCATGGGCGGTCACGGCGATGATGCGGGCCGGGGGACGCCCCGTGGCGCGTTCCATGTCCCGGATGCGGCGCGTGGCCTGCAGTCCGTCCATCTCCGGCATCTCTATGTCCATGAGCACCACGTCGAAGGAGGCCTCCTGGCAACGCCGCACCGCCTCCTCGCCGTCCCCGGCAAAGGACAGGACCACCGCCGCCCCTTGCAGGTAGAGCCGGATCACCTCACGGTTGGCGGCCACATCCTCGGCGACCAGGACGCGCAGGCCGCCGTCGCCTTTGGGCGTGGCCGGGGCCGCGGCCAGTGTCGGGTCGGAGGGGGCCGGGGCCTGGGCGGGCGGCAGGACCAGGGAAAAAAGGAACATGGAGCCCATGCCCGGCTCGCTTTCAAGCCTAATGGCGCCGCCCATGGCCTGGGCCAGCCGCTGGGAGATGGCCAGCCCGAGCCCGGCCCCGCCGTGGCGGGAGTGGATGGAGGGATCGGCCTGGGTGAATTTTTCGAACACGGCCTGATGCTTTTCCGCAGCGATGCCCTCGCCCGTGTCCACCACGTGAAAAAGCAGCCGCTGCGCGTCCGCCTCATCCTCGGACACGCTGACGAGCACCCCTCCGACGTGGGTGAATTTGACCGCGTTGGAGGCCAGATTCACCAGTATCTGCTTGATTTTCGTGGCGTCGCCCAGGCGCTGCGGCCACAGTTCCGGGGCGGCCAGGACCTCGACGTCCAGGCCCTTGGCCTCGGCCTGGGGGCGTACGATGGCGGCCACGTCGTCAAGCATGGCGAACAGGTCGAAGGGCTCCGGCATGATTTCGATCATGCCGGACTCGATGCGGGAGAAATCGAGGATGTCGTTTAAAAGCTCGAACAGTTGCCGACCGGAGCTGGCCAGATTGCGCACGTAGCGGTGCTGGTCCGGGGACAGGGAGGTCTCCGTGAGCAGGTCGGCCATGCCTAAGACGGTGTTGAGCGGGGTGCGGATCTCGTGGCTCATGTTGGCCAGAAATTCCGTCTTGGCCCGGCTGGCCTGCTCCGCCTGCTCCTTGGCCGCCACCAGGTTGAACTGGGCCTGGACCCGGTCCGTGACGTCGTGCAGCACGCCCTCCAGGCAGGGTGTGCCCTCCACGGACGGGGCCACTCCCCGGCCGTGGTCCTCGATCCAGCGCCACTGCCCGTCTTTTCGCCGCAGGCGGTATTCATGGCGATAGGGGGCGTTGGACTGTATGGCCCGGTTGAGCAGCTCCATAACCCCCGGCAGGTCGTCGGGATGGATCAGGTCGAAGAGGCAGATGCGCCGTTCGAGGAAGTCCTCTTTGGGATAGCCCGTGACCTGCCTGATGAAGTCGTTGAAATAGATCGGGGTGAGCAGCGCGTCGGCCTGGCCCAGATAGACCACCCCGGGCATGCTCTCGGCCAAGGCCCGGAATTTTTCCTCGCTGGCCCGCAGGGACCGGGCGGTTTCCTCCCGCTGGCGCATCTCCAGGGTGAGCAGGTCGTTGGCGCGCATGAGGCTTGCCGTCCGCCCGGCCACCTTGGCCTCAAGCTCCTGGGTGGCGTCTTCCAGGGCCGCGATGTGCGTGGCCCGTTCCCGGCCCAGGCGGCCAAGCTCCTCCAGATGGCCTTGAAGCTTGCCGAAAAGTCCCCGGAAGGTCGCGGCCAATCCGCCCACCTCGTCGTGGCGGCTGTCGGCCAGGGCGTCAAGGGCCATGCGTCCCGCCTTGTCCAGGACGAAATCCCGCTCCGGCAGGCCCTGGACCAGATGCACGAGCTGGGCGATGGGCCGGGTGAAACGGCGCAGGAAAAAGAGAAGCGTGGCCACGCCAAGGCCAGCCGCCGCCAGGACCACCCCCATGAGTTCGCGGGTCAGATCCGTGGCTGCGGCCTCGATATCCTCCTGCGCCAGGCTGTAGCAGATGTACCAGTCAAGCGGCTTGAAATATTCGATGAAGGCGATCTTGCGTTGCGGCGGTTCCTGGAGTCCGGGCCGGGACCAGGAGTAGGCCAGGGGGACGCCGGGGGTGGCGGCGGCCTGACGGAACCGGGGCAGGAGGTCCCGGGACTCCGGGTCGTCTGGGCGGCCTCGCGGCAGGGTGGGATGGATGAGCATCTCGCCGTCGCCGTGAAAGGCGAAGAGGTAGCTTTTGCCCGGCAGGGCGACCTCGGCCAGGGTCCGGCGCACGTCTTTGAGGATGGCCTCCCGCTTGGAGGCCATGATGGCCTCCAGGTCGTCGATGGGTTCGGTGCGGGCGATGATCCAGCCCCAGGCCGGGAAGGCCGAGAAATAGGCGAGTTGCTTGCGGACGGGGCCGCCCGGGGTGGTCGGCCAGAAGATGACCGAATAGTTTTCGGCGGCGTTGGACAGACGCTCGAGCATGCTCAAAAAGGCGTCCCCGCCCCGGATGTTCTGGTAGCCGGTCAGGGGCCTGCCGACCAGACGCTGATCGGCCTGGGACAGGCTTATGGCGTCGGGGGTGAAGACGATGAGGTCCCGCTCCGGCGCCCGCTGGCCGTTGATCCATTCCAGGGCCAGGGTTTTGGCCTGGTCTTCGGGGATGCGCCCTTGGGTGGCCATGCTGTGCAGGCCTTCGAGATAGGCCAGGATGGTGGCGTTTTCCTGCTTGAGCAGCCCCCGGCGGGTGACGATGAAGGCCATTTCGAAATCCACCAGCTGGCTGTACTGGCTTTGGATGTTCTGGGAGACCAGACGCAGGATGTTCAGCGCGGCGCCTTTTTGGTCCTCAAGGCTCGTGTCGGCGATGCGGCGCCAGGAGACCACGGCGATGCCGACGGCCATGACGGCGATGGTGGCCACGACCAGGAAGATGATTTTTGCGGAGATTTTTCTGAACATGGCGTCTGGCGGCCGCTGGCCTATTTGGCCGCAGGGGTGGTCTGGCTGCGAAAATCCTGGATCACGGCGACCGTCTCCTGGGCGTCGCTGATGATGTCCACGGGGAGGTGGAAGCCGATGCGCTTGGCGGTCTCGATATTGATGCGCACGTCCTGGGGGTCGGGCAGGATCTGGCTGATGTCCCGGGGGCGTTCGCCGTTGAAGATGCGGGCCATGGTGTCGGCGTAGAAATCCCCGGCGTACTTGAAGTCGGGCTGGGCCATGCTGAGCATGGCCCCGGCGTTGACCTCGTAGAGGGCGCCCATGGCGAAGGTGGGGATGTTGTGTCGAAAAAGCGGCTCAAGCAGCCTGGAGATGCTTTGCATGTTCACCCCGCGATGGATGGTGATGTAGACGGCGTCCACCTGCGGGGCCAGCTTTTCGTGGCAGTCGAGGACCGCCTTTTCGGACGTCTCCAGGCTGACGCCGCTAAACGGGGCCTGGCAACTGACAAGCTCGAAGCCGAGCTCGCGGGCCACCGGCCCGATCTGGTCCATCCCGGCGTAGCTTATGCCCTCGCGCGAGTCCTCATAGACCACGCCGAGCCTTTTGAAGCCGACGATCTCGTGGAACAGCCGGACCTGCCGGGCGTAGCGGGTGGGGTCCACCCGGGCGTGGACATGATCGTGGCCGGAGTCCTCGGGACTTTTTATGATGCCCGCAAACAGGGCGTTGGAGGTGGAGCAGACCACCACCGGGACGGCGTGCTCGTCCGTGGCCAGGTCCTGGCCCGCCCAGGTGCCCAGGGCCAGGACCAGGTCCAGGTCGCGGCGGGTGTTGGCCCGGGACAGGAAGTCGGCGCGGTTCTCCTGCCGCCGGTCGTTTTTCCATTCCGCCGACCAGAAGGCGTCGGGCACGAATTCCACAAAGTCGCTTGTGGCCGCGCCCAGACACGTCCAGACGGCGGCCGGGGCGGCCGCCCCGGACAGGCATTCCCGGACCGACGGGTCGACCCAGCCCAGGACCGCCAGCCGTTCGATCAGGGCCTTGGCGACCGGGGCGTAGTCGTTGTAGTCGCCGCCCTGGTAGTACCCGATGCGCCATTTGCCGCCGTCGGGTTTTTTTACGGGATCAAGCCGGTGGGGGGGCTGGGCGGCCAGGGCGGCCAGGGAGGCCAGGGAGGCGGAGGCGAGGCTCAAGACGAGAAAAAGGACACGGAAGACGGAGGGCCTCGGTGACATGACGCTTTCTCCCTGCGCGCTCTCGGTTCATGGAAAACCATTGCGACGATGCGAGGCTCAAAATCGTCACGCAACGCGGCCCAAAAGGGGGGCTGAATCTGCTTTGCGGCGGTCAGGCGGGGATATGCCGCCTGCGCTGCGACCGAACGTCATTGTTCTTTGAGACGCATCGGCATGGATAATCGGGCCGATAGATTCTTTCGGTTTGCGACATGTTCAAGGCAATGGCCGCCTATCCCCGCGTTGCGCTTTCCAGAAGATATGCCGCAACCAGAAACAGACGTACGCCCCTGCGCCAAGAGATGTAAAGCATAAAAACGAAACAGCGTTATGCTCTTTTTGACAGATGGCGCGCTACGTCGTCTGTCCGGCGCGGGCCGTGGCCGCACAGGCCTCGCCCCCGGGAGAGGGCCGGGAAGGGGTCCCCGGCCGACCACGCGACGGGTCGATCCGTCTGCGGCTAGGCGCCGCCGCGCTCCCGGGCGAAGGCCCGGGCCGTGCCTACCAGCCGGATGGAGTCCGAAAACTGGCGGGTCTCCTTGTCCGGGGAGTGGTTGTCCACCTTGCGGTCCTTGTCGTGGATGCGCACGTTGGCCAGGACCCGGGGGACGTGGACGAACCGCGCCCCGTCCATGGCGAAGCGCAGGTACATGTCGTGGTCCTGGGAGACGCAGGCCGGGTCGAAGTAGCCCGACACGTCGTGCAGGGATTTTTTGTAGAGCTTGCAGACGCCGCACAGGTACCAGTCGCAAAAGGCCGCCGGGAAGGTATAGTCGGGCAGGGCGAAGCGGCGCAGGATGCGGCCTGCGTCGTCCACGACGTGCATGTCGGCGTAGGCGAAGTCCGCGTCGTTGTCCCGGATGGCGGCCAGCAGGGTTGCGGCCATGGACGGCAAAAGCATGTCGTCGGAGGCGATGAAGGTCACGAAGCTACCTGTTGCGGCCTGGGTCCCCACGTTGAGGGCCACGCTTAGGCCCTGGTTTTTCTGGTGGATGACCTGAAGGGAGCGGCCGGTCTGGGGATAGCGGTGGTGGATGCGGCGTTCCACGCGCCGGGTCGTCTCGTCGTAGCGCGCGGCGTAGGAGGTGGTCTCCGTGGCCACGGCGCGGCTATAGGCCTCGAGCGCCTGGACGGTGTCGTCGGTTGAGCCGTCGTTGACGACCACGATCTCGATGTCCGGATGGTCCTGGAAATAGATGGAGTCCAGGCATATGGGCAGGTAGGCGGCCTGATTGTAGGTGGCCACGACAATGCTGACTTTCTCCACGGATCGCCCTCCGTGCGGGGGGGGGGCGCCGCCCTGCCCCGCGCCTGTGTTTTGGATCTGTCCGCCGCCCCGGCCATGCGTCCGGGGCCGGAAACGCTACTTGAAGATATCATCCAGCCAGTCAAAGAGCGCAAGCCCCACCAGACTGCGGTTTTCCATGACGCAGTGGTTGGCGGCGCCCTCATCGGCGGGCGTGAGCACCATCTTTGTGGCCGGATTGGGGAAGCCGTCCAGGGCCAGGCGTTGCTGCCGCCGCACCTCCTCGTTGCGGTATTCCCCTTCGCTGACGATGATCAGGGCAGGCATGGGTATCCTGGCCGGATCGAAGGTGTTGCCCCTGTTGGCGTCCACGAGACTGGCCGGGGCGTCCATGGGCACGCCGTAGCGCCAGCAGATGGATTTCACCACGCCGGCATGAAACGTGGACCAGGAGTCCATGTCCTTGGCGGTCATCCGGGCCACGGGCATGGCGGCGAACAGGGCGTGGGCGTCCACCACGGCGCTGTTCATGGCGATGGCCGTAAGGCGCGGGTCGCGCTGGGCGGCCTGGGGCACGAAGAGCCCGCCGCCGCTTATGCCGTAGGCCGCAAGCCGGGCGGGATCGACCTCGGGCCGGGACAGGACGGCGTCCACCACGCGCTGCATGGGCGTGAACGTGTCGGTGCGAAAGACCATGCCCGCCGCAGGCAAAAGGCCCTGGCCGGGAAGCTCCACGGTGACGAAGTTGTAGCCGCGCGCCAGGGCCTGGGGGGCGATGTAGAAATACAGGTCCTCGGCGAAGGTCTCTCCGCCGCCGATCATAAGCAGGGTCTTGTGCGGCCCCGTGCCCGGGGCGGCCTGGAAGTAGCCCGGCAGGGCCATGCCCTCGAAGGGGACCTCGAAATAGTGTAGTGGCGGATCGAAAAGCGGCCCGGCCTGGCGCATGAGCTCCCGGACCCTGGCCCCACGCCGCAGAAACTCGGGGTTGTCCGGCAGCATGGAGACGAGGGAGAAGCGCAGGTAGTTTGCGGCCCGCAAAAATTGCCCCCGGGCGCTTACGGCATGCCCGGCGGCCAGGGCGGCCTCGCCCCGGGCGGCGACGCGTTCGGCCAGGGCGGCCCACTCGGTCTGCCAGGAGGCGGCGTCGCCGTCGGTGATGCGCGAGGCGGCGTAGAAGGCCTCGCCGATCTCCAGTCCGCCGTTTCCGGCCGCGCCAAGGACCAGAGTTCCGAAGTGGAAATCCATGTCCCGGTCCTTGAAAAAGAAGCTGAAGCTGGTGGCGTGGGCGTCGAAGCGCGCGGCCTCGGGCGCCTCTGGCGCGGCCCACGCCCCGGAAACGGCCGGCATGGCCAGCATGGTCAGCACGGTCAGCAGGCGGCAGGCCTGGCCGAGGACCGACAGGAAGGCGTTACGGGTGATCATGGCGTCGCCGCTCCGTTATGGAAGTGTCGTGTTGCACGCTGCGCGCCTGCGCTGCCTAGCTCGCAAGCGCGGGAAAGGCGGCGCCCAGCCCATTGATGATGAACTGCACGCCAAGCGCCAGGGTGATGAGCCCGAAGATCTTGGTCAGCACGTCCATGCCGGTGTGTCCCAGCAGGCGCATGACGAAGGGGGAATAATAAAACGTGACGTGGTTGATCAGGCTCATGATCCCGACCGCCACGAGGATCGGCATGAAGGTGGCCGGGGAGTGGGCGGGTTCGGCGAAAAGCACCAGGGTGGAGATGGTGCCTGCGCCGGTGGTCAGGGGGATGGCGATGGGGATGACGGCCTTCGAGATGATTTCCGAATGCTTCAGGTTGGCCATGACGTCTTCCGCCTCGGGCTTGGCGTTGATCATGCCCAGGCCGCTGAAAAGCAGCAGCAGGCCCCCGGCGATGCGGAAGGAGTCCACGCCGATGCCGAAAAAGCCGAGCACCCCCGCGCCGATGAAGACCGCGACCAGCATGGTGGCCAGGGAGGCCATGGTGGCGATGAGGCACAGCCGGTGCTGTTCGGCCCGGGTCCGGCCCCGGCACATGCCCATGAACAGGGGGATGGCCGGAATGTTGTTGGCTACGGCGAAAAGGCCGAGCAGGTAATGCTGGAAGGGAAGTTCGACGGCCATGGGGTCCTCGCTGGCGGGGGCTGCCCGAAAAGGTGCGCGATATCCTCCTGTGGCGGCTTTCCGGTTTGCGGCCGGGGACCTTTGACGCCGGGCCGCAAATCAGCCACCATGAGGAGGTAGGCGTTGTTTTGCTTGGGTTGCGCGCGATAGGCAAGTTCCAATTTTCGATCAGGCCGACAACTTCGGGCGGCGCGGGGGAACCATGTGCGGCATCTGCGGCGAGGTGCGGTTCGACGGACGGGATGTGAGGGAGGCCGACCTTTTGGCCATGCGCGACGCCCTGCGCCATCGCGGCCCGGACGATGCCGGGCTTTTCCTGGACGGCCCCGTGGGACTGGGGCATCGCCGCCTGTCCATCATCGATCTCTCGCCCCTGGGCCGTCAGCCTATGACAAGCGCCGACGGGCGCTTCATCATCGTCTTTAACGGCGAGATATACAACCACATGGATATCCGGCGCGAGCTCGCATCCCGGGGCGTGGCCTTCCGGGGCGGCTCGGACACCGAGACCGCGGTCAACGCCGCCGCCGTCTTCGGCCCCGAGGCCGCCGTGACGCGCTTTGTGGGCATGTACGCCCTGGCCCTGTGGGATATCCGGGAGCGGACCCTGTATCTGTGCCGGGACCGGGTGGGGGTCAAGCCCCTGTATGTGCGCTTCGGGGCCGGGGGCTGCCAGTTCGCCTCGGAGATGCGGGCCTTTTGCGCCCGGGAGGATTTCCGGCCGGAGATCGACCGCCGGGCGCTTTTCAGGCATTTCCAGACCGGCTATTTCGAGGGGCCGGACACGGTGTTTGGCGACGTGAAGAAGCTGGCCCCGGGGTCCATGGCCGTGATCCGCGCCGACGGCTCGCGCCGGGACGTGCGCGCCTTTGATCTGGCGGACACGGTCCGGGGCGCCTTCCGGGGAAGCTACGCCCAGGCCCTGGAGGAATTGTCGGCCCTGTGCGCCGACGCCTTCGCCATGCGCCTGATGGCCGACGTGCCCGTGGGCATGTTTTTGTCCGGCGGGGTGGATTCCTCCCTGGTCTCGGCCATGCTCAAAAAGGACGTGGGCGCGGACATCACCCATTTCACCATCGGTTTCGCCGAGTCCGGCCACGACGAGACGGCCAAGGCCGAGGTCCTGGCCACAAGCCTCGGGGTGGCGCACAAGGTGCTGCGCCTGACCCCGGAGACGGCCCGGGAGGCGTTGCGCGATTTCTGCGAGGTCTACGACGAGCCGTTTGGCGACCCCTCGGGCGTGCCCACGTACGTCCTTTCGAAATTCGCCAGGGAGCACGTCAAGGTGGCCCTGTCCGCCGACGGCGGGGACGAGCAGTTCTGCGGCTATACCGGCTACGCCCGCTATCCCCGCCTGTATTTCGCCCTGCGCCGCATCCCGGGCCTTGTGCGCCGGGCCGTGGCCCGGGCCGTGCGGCCCATGCCCTGGCAGGCCCTGGCCGATTCCCGGCTGCTCGGGGCCAGACGCGAGGGCAGAGGCGCCGACCGGGCCGCCCGGCTGGGGCGGCTTGTGGACATGCTGGACGTCGACAGCCCCAGGGGGCTGGTTGAGTGTTACGCCGCCAGGGGGTTTCCGGCCCGGGAGGTCTCCCGGCTTCTGGGCATGCCGCCGCCTGAGGCCCCGGTATTTCCGGCCCCCGGACTGCCGGACCCGGCCGACCCGGACGGGCTCGCCGACTGGCTCATGCGCCGGGATTTCGCCTATTGGCTGCCCGAGGACATCCTGCTCAAGGTGGACCGGGCCTCCATGGCCGCCTCCCTGGAGTGCCGCGACCCGCTCTTGGACCACCGCATCGCCCAGTTCGCCTTCAGCCTGCCCATGTCGTTTCTGATGCAGGGCGGCCAGGGCAAGCGGCCCCTGCGCGACCTGTTGCGCCGCCGGGTTCCGGGGGCCCTGGCCGACCAGTCCAAAAAGGGCTTCGAAATCCCCCTGGCCGCCTGGCTGCGCGGTCCCCACGCCCCCCTGGTCCGGGAGGCCCTGTCCCGGGAGAGCCTGGAGCGGGTAGGCGTCCTGGACCCGGACGCGGCGACGGGGATCGTCCGGCGCTTTTTCGCCGGGGAGGGGATCAACACCAACCGGGTGTGGCTGCTCTTCAATTTTCAGATGTGGGCCGACCGCTGGCTGCGGCCGGGGCGAAGCGGCCGGGGCGCGGCATGAGGATCGTGTGCTGCAACAAGTATTTTTTCGTCAACGGCGGGACGGAGCAGTACATGTTCCGCATCCTCGACCATCTGCCGCGCCGTGGCTGCGAGGTCGCGCCGTTTAGCGTGGCCTACGCCGGAAGCAGGCCCTCCCCGTATTCCCGGTATTTCCTGCCCCCGCCGGGAGACCCCGGCCAGACCCATTTCAACACCCTGTCCAAGGGCCTGGGGATATTTTCCCGCCTGCCCCGGCTGCTCGGCCGGGCCGTGTGGTCCTTCGAGGCGGCGCGCGCCCTGTCGCGGCTTGTAGACGATCTGGGAGACGTGGACGCGGGGTATATCCTCAATATCTACAACTACATGTCCCCAAGCGTCATCGACGTCTTCAAAAAACGCGGCATCCCCGTGGTCATGCGCCTGGGGGACTATCACCTGCTGTGCCTGAGCTATCACCTCTCGTATAAGAACCGGCCCTGCGAACGCTGCCTGCACGGGGCCTACTGGCACGGCATGGCGCTGCGCTGCGTCAAGGGCAGCCTGCCCGCCTCGGTGGTGCGCGGCGCGGCCATGTACGTGCATCGGCTGCTGGGGGTCTACGACCGGGTGGACGCCTTCGTGGCCCCGTGCCAGTTTATGCGCGACAAGCTCGTGGAAGGCGGGTTCCCGGCCGGGCGCATCCACGTCATCCCCCAGGGCGTTGAGGCCGACATCCCCGAACCGACCGGCGAGAAGGGGAACTACATCCTGTATTTTGGGCGCATAAGCCCGGAGAAGGGCCTGGATACGCTTCTTGCCGCCTATCAGGACCTGGCCCCGGACGTGGACCTGATCCTGGCCGGAAAAGGCGTCGGCGGCTACGATGCGGCGCTTGAGGCCTGCGTCCGGCCGGGCTTTTCCCAGCGCATCCGGTTCACGGGCTTCATGCAGGGACAGGCCCTGTACGATCTGATCTCCGGGGCGCTTTTTAGCGTGGCCCCCAGCCGCTGGTACGACAACGCCCCCCTGAGCGTGCTCGAGAGCGCCATGCGCGGGGTTCCGGTCCTGGGGGCGGACATCGGCGGCATTCCCGAACTGATCGGGGACGGGGTCACGGGCCTGCTGTTTACGCCCGACGATGCGGCCGATCTGGCGGACAAGATGGGCCGCCTTCTGGCCGACCGCGACGCGCTGGCCGCCATGGGCCGGGCCGCCCGGGAACGGGCCTTGCGGGCGGGCTCCCTGGACGATCATCTCATACGCCTCCTGGCCCTGTTCGACGCCTTGAAACCGCGCTGATTTTTTCCCATCGGTCACGTCCCTTTGCGACCGCACACGCCCTGAAAAACGCCCCGCGCCTTGGCCGCCGGGCGTTTTGTCACGTTGGCATGAATTTTGACATAAGACGTCTGAAAAAGACGGCCCCGGCCCGGACGAAGCAGGACAGCCAGGCGGCCAGGACGTCGGTCGGTTTGGACAAATTGTGCGGGATCAGATGGTTGCCACATATAACGCACGATACGCCCGGAGAAGTCGTCACAGAAGGAGGGCGCGCTGTTTAAAGAAGTGAAACAAGGGCGCGTCCGAAGAGTGAAACAGGCATATCGTGGAAGCGATTTTTTTAAGCGGGACAGGCGGCCAAAGGCTGGCCGCAGGGGCGCTATCCAGGTCGCAGCCTGGCGTCATCCGGACGGACACACGCAACACATCGGCCATATTCACGACAGCGCCGAGCCTGGGAGAACAACGCATGAACGCATGGACACGGCATGGACACGGCGGGCTGGCGGGACGCCTGCGCCTGATGGCGACACTGGCCCTGATGGGGTTTGTGGCCTTGGGGCTGACGCTTGCGGCGGGTTGCGTGCGCAAGGGCAAGGAAGGGGAGCAGGCCGTGGTCACGGTCAAGAGCCAGGACGACGTGAAAACGGTCCTTGAGCAGCAAAAATCCCTGGAGATCACGCCGGAGAGCATCAAGGACAATCCCGGCTTCAAAATCCTGGACGCCGCCGCCGTGCAGGACATCCCGACCTATCGACTGGGACCCGGCGACGTGCTGGAGGTGGTCTACCACATCAAGCACGAGGTCACGCCCAAGGACTATCGCCTGGACGTTCAGGACCGCATCAGCGTCTCCTTCCCGTACCATCCCCAGTTCAACGTCTCCACCCTGGTGCGCAGCGACGGCAAGGTCACCCTGCCGCTTATCGACGAGGTCAAGCTGGCCGGACGCAGCATGAGCGAGGTGACGGCCGACCTGAACCGGCGCTATGCGGTCTATATCAAAAATCCCTCCGTGACCGTGGGGCTTGAGGAATTCAACGTCCGCATCGACGAACTCAAAAAGGCCATCACCACCGCCCCGCGCGGCCAGAGCAAGATCGCGCCCATCGCCCCGGACGGCAGCGTGGGCTTCCCCATCATCGGCAACCTCGACGCGGCGGGTCTGACCGTGGCCCAGTTGGAAAAGGCCATCAACGAGCGCTACACCAAGTATGTGGACGATCTCCAGGTCACCCTGATCCTGCTCGAAATCCACAACAACAAGCTCTACGTCTACGGCGAGGTGAATACCCCCGGGGTTTACGAAATGCAGGGCCGCGTCAATCTGGCCCAGGCCCTGGGGCAGGCCGGAGGGTTCAAGGAAACCGCCAACCTGAGCGACGTCCTGGTCTTTCGCAACAACGGTCTGCTCAAGCCCATGGCCTACCGGGTGGACCTCCAGCGTCTTTTGGACACCGGCAAGATGTATGACGACCTCTACGTGCAGCCTGCGGACATCGTCTATGTGCCCAAGGGAACCCTGGACAACATCAACGACATAATCGCCAAGGTCTTCACCAAGGGCCTGTACGCCGTGGTGCCCTTCACCAGCTCGTTTAGCGTCAACTACGACATCACCCCGAACCTGCGCCTCAACAACTCCCAATAAAAGGAAGGCGAACGCCATGACAGACAAGTACGCCATGCGCGAGACCGGAAACATCTTGCGCGAAATCGCCTTCATCATCTTTTATCACAAAAGGTTGATACTGAGGATCGCAGGCGTCACGTTCCTGATCTTTCTTGCCCTGGCCGTCTTTTTGCCATCGAAATATCAGTGCCGGGCGAAATTTTCAGTGACCATGAGCCAGCAGATCGATCCCTTGCAGCAAAGCGTGTATACCGACTCGAAAAACCAGTATACACGGATGCTTACAGGGCAAAAGGAGACCATCCTCTCCAACCGGGTGCTCATGCAGGCGGCGAAAACCCTGTTCCCCGGCAAGTCCGAGGACCAGTACCAGAAGATCGTGTCCGGGCTGGTCAAGGAGATCGAGGTGGCCCCGCCCAAGGGGGAAAGCTTCGAGGCCACCAACGACTTCATCGTCAGCTACGACGACAGCAACCCGGCCATGGCCTACAACATGGTCAAAGAGGTCTCCCAGTCCTATCTGAACGTGTTCGGCGAGATCGCCAAGCAGCGCACGGAATATTCCTACGATTTCTACAAGGATCAGGTGGAGAGCCTGCACGCGGTCATGCAGGAGAAGGCGGAGTTGCTTAAGACCTACGAGAGCGAAAACGCCCTGGCCATGGTGGACATCCTCAACCTGGAAGGCAACAAGGCCAATGCCGAAGCCGGGTCCAAGACCCTGCTCAACGCCGCCCTGTCCAAGCGCCAGGGCATGCGCGAGGACCACGCCGCCCTGGTCAAGACCATGGCCGACCTCCAGGCCGGGATGGCCGGGGACGCCGGGCCGGCCATCCTTCCGGACATGGAGGGCAGCGGCCGGACCATCACCGCCTACCGTTACAAGGTGGCCCAGTTGCGCATGCAGATACTTGAAATGGAGACCCAGTTCACGCCCCAGTACGAGCCGCTTAAGCGCCTCAAGCAGGAACTGTCGGCGAACATGGATCTGCTGCGCGCCGAGGTCGAACTGTACATGGAGGGCAAGCGGATTCAGGCCGAGGGCATCTCCAGCATGATCGCCGAATTAGACGGGACCGTCACCGATCTGGAGGACTCCCTGCGCTCCACGGCCCTGTTGCGGACCACCTACGCCTTTTTGAGAAACGACTACGAAATGGCCCGGCAGGCCTACGCCGACGCCAGCGCCAAGCTGGAGCAGGCCCGGCAGGCCAATTCCCTGTCCCGGCCGGACCTGATCGTGACCATGGTGGACCCGCCGCTCGAGCCCACCCGGCCGTACAAGCCCAACCGGATCGGCCTTGCCGCCATGGGACTGTTCCTGGGCCTTTGCCTGGGATTGGCCGCCGCCTTCACCCTGGACTACTTCGACCACACCGTGAAAACGCCCGAGGATGTCGATCGCTGGTGCGACGTCCCCTTCCTGGGCTCTCTTCCCCACTCGGGGGCATAGGGCATGTTCCCGGCCCTGAGCATAGCCGCCCTGGCCCTGGCGGGCGTCGCAGGACTCTTCATCCTGCGCCTGTCCTGGGCCAGGCGGCCGTCCACGGCGCACTATTCCATTCTCCCGGTGCTGTTCGGGCTGTGGATGGTGTCCGTGGCGATGTGGAATACCTACTTCTATGCATTCAAGGTTCCGGGACTATTCGATATATCCATTGAACGCGTGCTCCTGGTCTTTGTGGCCGTGTCGGCTGGCTACCAGATATTCACCAAGCGGGTCCGTCTTGTCGGCGATCACCGCATGGAACTGTGGATGGCGGCGTTCCTGGTTATCTGCGTGCTCTCCATGTTTCTTAACGGCTTCGCCGCCAAGTACGCCTACGCCCCGAAACCCTGGTACATCTTTTTTACGGGATATCTCGTGCCGTTTATGGCCTTTGTCGTCGCCAGATACTTCTTTGAGGACGTGCGCAGCATACGGATCGTTTTGACCATCCTGTTCGTTCTGGGCGTCTATCTGTGCGTGGTCGCCTTTCTGGAGCGCTTTGGGTTCAAGGAGCTGGTCTTTCCCTCCTACATCACCGATACGCGGTTTCCCCTGCACCTGGACCGGGCCAGGGGGCCGTTTCTCAACGCCGCCTTCAACGGGCTGGCCATGACCATCTGTTTCGTGGCTGGGCTCTTTCTTCTCCCCATGGTAGGGGCCTTGGGCCGTTTCCTGATCCTGGCCTGCCTGCCCCTTTTTTTCCTCGGGGTGTTTTTCACCAGCACCCGTTCGGCCTATCTGGTCTTTTTTCTGGCCCTGTCCACGGTGCTGTTTTTCTGCCGGACCCGGACCCCCAAGTGGAAGCTGGTCCCCCTGGTCACGGCCCTGTGCCTGATGGCGGTCGTGGCCAACTCCGAGCGGCTTTTCTCTGAGCGGCGCGATGTCGGGGGCATCGCCCAGATGGAGGAGGTGGACATCCGCTTCCAGCTCATCGCCAAGTCCATACGCCTGTTCGGGGAGGCGCCCTTTCTGGGCATCGGGCTGGCCCACTTCTCCGTGTCCGACGCCCCGGAGACCGTCCAGGACAACCAGCACAACCATCTGGTGGGCATGGCCGTGGAGCTTGGGCTGGCGGGGCTTGGGGCCTATCTGGTCATCCTGGTCCTGATCTTTCGCAACCTGTACTCCCTGGCGGCGAACCCCCGCGTGACGCGAAACGTCTACGCCAACGCCTCCCTGTTGATCACCCTGGCCATAACCATTACCTTGGTGAACAACGTCTTCGTCGAGGCCTCCCTATGCCCGTTCATCAACCTGTCCACCTTCACCTTCGCCGGGCTGGCCGCCCGCCTGAGCGACCATCCCGAGACCCTGGACCCTGTCCTGTGACGCCGCGTCGCCGCACGCGCCATGCCGCGTCGCCTCCGGCGCCGCTTTGCCGGGGATGGAGCGCATGACCGGCCCTGCGGTCATGGAGGGCATTCGCCGTTCCACCCTGCTGATCGTGGGCCTGACGCTCTTGGACAAGGTCCTGGCGTTGGTGAAGGAGATGCTTTTCGCCTACCGCTTCGGCGTGGACGCCGACCTGGACGTGTTCAACGTGGCCTACGCCTTCCCGGCCATCCTGGCCACGCTGTTCGGCCAGGCCGTGATCTCGGCCCTGGTGCCGCTGTACATGTCCTGGCGCGAGGAGGGTCCGGGGGAGCTTTCGCGCCGTCTGGCCAACCTGGGATTGGCCACGGGGGCGTTTTTTCTGGCGGTGTCCCTGATCTGCTACGTGTGGGCCGAGCCGCTGATGGCCATGCTGGGCTACGGCTTTCCGGCCGAGCAGAAGGCCCTGGGGGATTCCCTGGAGCGCCTTTTGGTCTGGTTGATCGTTCTCGATGGCGGGGCGGCGGTCCTGGCCGGCGTGCTCCAGGCGAAGAAGTCCTTTCTGGCCCTGTACGGGGCGCAGTTGTGCATCAACGTGGCCATCATCGCGGCCGTGGCCTTTTTCGGGGACAGGGGGGTGCATGCCCTGGCCGTGGGATTTCTTGTCGGCGCGGGGCTTAAGGCCGTGGTCATGGCCCTGGCCCTGCGCGTCGCCAAATTTCCTATGGGGCTTCCCCGGTCGCCCCTGCTGCCGGGCCTGCGCGACTTCGTCCTGCTGGCCTGGCCGCTGGTGGTGGGGGGGCTGGTGGTCAACTCCAACACCCTGGTGGATCAGGTCATGAGCACGGAGCTGGCCGCCGGGTCCGTGTCCGCCCTGCGCTACGCCTACCGCATCAACGACCTGCCCCTGCAACTGTTCGTGGTGGCGGCGGCCAGGGCCATTTTTCCCTTCATCAGCGAGCAGGCCGTGGCCCAGGACGCGGCGGGCATGCGCCGGGTTTTTTGGCGCGGCATGCTCTTTTTAAGCATGGTGTCGGCCGGGATGACGGCCTTCGTGCTGCTTTTCTCCACGGACATCGTGACCGTGCTGCTGCGGCGCGGGGCCTTCGGGGCCGAGGCCGTGGCCGCCACGGCCCTGACCCTGGCCTGGTATGGCTCAGGCATGGTCTTTTCGGCCTACGCCGTGCTCAACGGGGTTTTTTTCACGGCGCTTCGCCGCAACAAGACCCTTATGGTCGTGGGCATGGTCACCATGGCCCTGAACATATTTTTCAACCGGCTCTTCATCGGGATGTACGGCGGCCCCCACGCCGTGGCCATGTCCACCACAGTGACCCTGGCCCTGACCTGCGGCATCTTCGTGGTGATCATCGAGCGCGCCCTGGGGGTCTTGCGCGAGCCGCCCCGGATCGCCCCGTTCGCGCTGGTGGCCGTGGCCGCCCTGGCCGCATCCGGGGCGGGCTACGCCGTCCGTATGGGGCTTTGCAGGCTGGAATGCGGCGTCTGGCAGGCGTTTACCCTGGCGGCGCTGGCCTTCGGGCTGGTCTTCGTGGGCATGCTGTCTTTGTCGAAGGACGTGGAAATCCGCTGGTGTCTGGGCATGGTGCTGCCCTGGCGGCGGGGAGAGGCCTGACGCGGCCATTGCCCGGGGTGCTCCTCGCAGCGGCGCAGCCATTGCCCGGGGTGCGGCGGGGATGCTACTGGACACGGGCCGGGCGGCCGCGCCGTCCGGGCGGCCCTGGCCGGGGCGGGGGGCAGGTGCCTGTGCGATATCCGATGGACCTTTTCACCGACGCGGGAGTCTTCCCGGGCCTGGCAGGAAACCTATGCTGAAGCGACTTCTCGGGGCCTTCGATCAGGTGCGGCGCTACAATCGCGGCGAGCTGGGATACGGCTGCCTGTTCATCAACATCACCAGCCGGTGCAACTCCCGGTGCCGCTACTGCGAGGCCTACAAGCTCGACGCCGGGCGGGAGCTCGACCAGGCGCGGCTCTTCACCCTGTTCGAGGAGGCCCGGCAGGCGGGCATCCCGCACATCTACCTTTCCGGGGGGGAGCCGTTTTTCCGCCGCGACGTGTGGGAGCTCATCGAACGGATTGCGGCCCTGGGGCTGCGTTTTTCCGTGGTCTCCAACGGACTTTTGGTGGAGAAGTTTTTGCCCGAACAGCTTGAACTGCTGAAAAAGGCCCAGTGGATCGACATCTCCCTGGAGTCGCACCGCCCGGAGGTCCACGATTTTTTGCGCGGCGGCAAGGGCTTTTTGGCGCGCACGACAAGCGGCATACGCATCCTGAAGGCCAACGGCCTGAAGGTGAATATGAATACGACCATTTGCCGGCAGAACTACGACGACCTGCCCGGCATCCTGGGCTACGCCAAGGAGCACAGGATCGATTACATCAATTTCCAGCCCCTGCACGTGTGGAACAACTACCACAACGTGGACGCCGACGACAAAAGCGACATGCTGCCCACCAGGGAACAGATCGCGGCCCTGCCGCAGACCTTTCGCATGCTGACGGATGTGGCCAGGAAGCAGGGCGTGCGAACCAACATCCCCCATGTGGCGCCGTGGATGCAGCAGTATTTCGAACACTGTCTGGACGGCTCGACCCTGTGGATGCGGCATTGCCTGAACGATTTTTCCTGTCTGGAGATCGCGGCCAAGCTCTTTGTGGATGCGGACGGCTCGGTGCTGCCCTGCGCCCTGTTGAACCCGGCCGGGAACGTGTGCGAGACGTCGCTGCCCGATTTGGTGGAGAAGATGCGGCCGGTGCGCGAGGCCATCCGGGACGGGAAGTTCCCCCCGGCCTGTAACCGCTGCTCCTGCCAGATGAGCATCAACTACAAGTTCAGCGTGCTGCGAAGCCCGGTGCGCAATTTCGGGCATCTGCGCCGGTATGCGGCGTCCCTGGTCCGGGAGAAACTGGGGAGGCTCATGTCCCGTCTGGGCTGACGCCTCAGGTTCTCCCCGACAGCCGGATCGCCTTGGAGACAAGCGCCAGAAACCGGTAGGGCTGCTCGGCCAGCATGCGGCGGCACCGCTCCCGCCCCCGCCGCCCCATCTCCCGGGCCGCCTGCGGGTCGTCCAGCACGCGCCCAAGCGCCTGCACAAGCCCCTCACGATCCCCTGGTTCGTAGAAAAGCGCCTCCTCCCCGTGGTCGGCGTACTCCAGCACCGCCACGTTGGCCGCCGCCACCACCGGCCGCCCCAGGGCCATGGCCTCCAGCAGCCCGTTTTGCCCGGCGGCCAGACTGCGGTCCTTGGTCGGCACCACCACCACGGCCGCGGCCTGGATGAGCCGCACCATCTCTTCCTCGCTGACCCGCTCCCGGATGAGCCGCACGCTATGCGGCAACGGCCCGGCTGGATCGAAGGTCTGGCTTAAAATCACGATCTCCCGGCCCAGGGCGGCCGCCGCCTCAAGAAGGCTCGCGAAGTCCCGGTCGCTGTTGCCGTAGGCGAAGACGTATCCCTGGCAGGGGATGTCCGGCATGTCCAGGTATTGGCTGGGGGGCTCGTCCGGATAAAACGACACCGCAGCCATGGGCAGCCCGAGCATGTCCGCGTAGGCCTTCTGCTCGGCCTGGGAGGTGCACCACAGGGCGTCAATCCCGGGCAGGGCCAGCCGCAGGACGGCCAGCCGCAGGCGGTAGGCGGCGTCCGTGCGGGTGCGGTTTAGGTGGAAGTCCCGCAGCACATGCGTCGGCCGCCGCCCGGCCGGAACAAGCCGCAGCAAAAGGCCCATGCACACCCCAAGCGGCAAGGCCCAGGACAGCACCACGTCGCTTCGCCAGGCCCGCCGGAGCATCTTTATGGCCAAGAGCCCGGCGGCGACCCAGGCGGCCGCATTGCGCAGCCGGGCGCCCAGTCCGGACAGGACCGTGCGGACGCCGTCGCCCAGCCGGACGTATTCCACCGCCGCCAGATCCCGGCGCAGCAGATGCAAAAGCCGCCACTGCCCCTTTTCGGCCCAGTACAGGCCCAGGCTCACCCGGCGCTGGGCCAGCGGGCATAGATTGGCCCGGGGCGGGTTTCCGGCCAAAAGCTCGGTGAAAAGGTCCTCGAAGCGCCGCGTCATGCCGTCCAGGCTGTGGTTCTGGCGCACCAGGGCGCAGGCCCGGCGGCCCATCTCGCGGCGCCCGGCGTCGTCGGCGAAAAGTCCGGCCATGGCCGCAGCCAGGGCCTCGGGATCGCTGGGCGGCGTCAGGCGGCCGGTCACGCCGTCGATGACGATCTCGTCCATAAACCCCACCCGGGTGCAGACCACGGGCAGTCCGGCGGCCATGGCCTCCAGGGCGGCCACGGACAGGGTCTCCTGCTGGGGGTGCGAGGACAGGACCACCATGTCCAGGGCGGCCAGGACGTCCGGCACGTCGCGCCGAAAGCCCAAAAAGACCGCCCGCCCGGCCAGTCCCAGGCGCGCCGCCATCTCCTCCAGCATGGGACGCTGCGGGCCGTCGCCGACGATGACGAAGTGCGCGGCCGCGTCGGAGGCCGCCACCCGGGCCGCTGCCTGCAAAAAGACGTCGTGGGCCTTGTCGGGGCGCAGGGAGGCCAGGATTCCGGCGATTTTTCCGTCAACGGGCAGTCCCAGGCGGCGTCTGGCCTCATGCGGCGAAAGCCCGGACCGGAAGGCGTCCACGTCCACGGCGTTGGGGATGGCCAGCACCTTGCGCACCGGGACCTTCTCCACCTCCACCAGATAGCCCGCGTGGCCGCGCGAGGCCGCCGCCAGGGCGTCCAGACTGCACACCACGCCCCGGCGGGCCAGCATGTACAGGGCATGGTGGCTGTGGCGCTTGTAGGTCTCGTTTTGCCAGTTGACGGCCACCGGGACCCCGGCCCATCTGGCGGCGGCCGTGCCGTAAAACAGGCAGTTGCGGTGGTTGATGAAAAGCGCCGCGTCCACGCCGTCGGCCAGAAAGGCCCGGCGCAGGCGAAAAACGGTCCGTATCGGGCCGCCTCCCAGGCTGTGCGTCACCGGGACGCCAAGGTCCGCGATCTCGCGCCCTATGGGGCCGGGGTCGCGCAGGCAGTACAGACGCGGGTCGAAGCGGTCCCGGTCAAGACGGCGCAACAGTTCCAGGAGCAGTTGCTCCGCCCCGCCGATGGCCAGGGTGGAGACCGCCACGCCAAGGACAGGCCGGGCGTTGGCCGCAGGCCTCACGGGTTGGGCTCCAGACGCCAGACCCCCAGGCCGTTGTAACCGGCCCACAGGCCGCCTGGGCCGGGGGACAGGGCGGTGACGCCGACAGGCGCCCCGGGAAAGGGCGTCCGCACGAAGGTCGCGCCCCCGTCACGGCTTTGGTAGAGGCCGTCGGAGGCCTTTTGGTCGTAGGCCGCCGTGCCGACGGCCATATGCCCGGGCCGGGCCGGGTCGAAGGCGATGGCCTGCACGGCCACATGGGGCGGCCGGTCGCCCGGCAGGAGCTTTTCCTTCCAGGTCTTGCCCTGGTCCAGGCTCTCCAGAAGCCGCTTCTCCGGCAGTCCGGCCAGGAGGCGGCCGGGCCGGGCCGGATCGGCGGCCAGGCAGAAGGCGAAAAGGCCCGGGGCCGAGGCCAGCCGCCAGCTTTTCCCGCCGTCCTGGCTGCGCCATATGCCGCCGCCCACGGTGGCGGCCACCAACAGCCCGGGCGTCTCCGGAAAGACGAGCAGGCTTTGGGGGCCGAAAAACGTCCCCTGGGGCAGGCTGCGGGTAAGCTCGGTCACGGCGGCGGCGTCGCCCTGCATCAGGGAGGGGACATGCACCCGGTACAGGCCGTGGCCGTTGGTTCCCAGATAGAGCGTGTCGTCGTCGGCCGGGTCGATGACCAGAAGCGTGGGGCGGCCGCTGGCGTGGTTTCCCGGCAGGGGCTTGGCCGGGATCGTGACCGGCAGGGACCGCCAGGCGCCGCCGCCGTCCGTGCTGCGGTACAGGTGCAGGGTGATCGTGCCGGGTGCGTCCTGACGCTTCCAGGGTTCGGCCAGGAGGTAGCGTTTGGCCGGGTCGGCGGGGCTTACCCGGACGTCGGCCACATGGCCGTCGGGTATGCCCGGCGCGGCCCTGGCCCAGGTCTTCCCGGCGTCCGGCGTGGCCATGAGCCCGTTGTCCGCCGTGGCCGCAAGCATGGCCCGGGGCTGGCCGGGCACGGGGGTCAGGGCGTTGACCACGGTATTTTGCAGGCCGACGTGAAGTTGCTCGAACCGCCTCCCGCCGTCCCGGCTGCGCCACAGGTTCCACCAGTCGGCCGCAAAGACGGTGCGGCCGTCCGGGGCGGCGCACATGTTCTCCACCGCCTCAAGCCCTGTGGCGTAGTTTGGGGGCGCGGCGGGGCTAAGGGCGAAGTCCGTGATCCGGGTGAAGCCCTTGCCGCCGTCATCCGAGGCGAAAAGCAGGTAGGGCCAATAGTCGGGGTGCGTGGCCATATAGAGTCGGCCGGACGTGGCCGGGTCCAGGGCCAGGGCCTTGAACCTCACGGGCTTTTTCGCCTCGGGGGGCAAGGGGGGCAGGGGGCCGGGCCGCTCCCAGGCGTCCTTGTCCGGGGCGTAGCGCCACAGGCCGCTGCGCTGCTCCACGGCGAAAAGCCCGGACTGCGGCGTGGCGGCCATGTCCGTGAGGCTGCGGCCGGAGCCCAGGCCGCGGCTGGCGTCGGTGAAGCGCCCGTTTTGCAGCGTAAACGCCCCGGCGTCCGTGGCCACGAAAAGCCGGTCGCCAAAAAGGGCCAGACTGGTGATGCGGCGGCGTTCAAGGCCCGGCAGGGGGGTGACGACGGGTTTGGCCTGGCGCCAGGAGACCCGGAACAGGCCCTTGGAGCGGGTGGCCGCCACCAGATCGTCGCCCATGGGGACAAGCAGATGGCTGCCGAAAAAGCGTTCGCCGTAGCCCAGATCGCCCAGGCGGACGAGGGTCTCGCCGTTGTCGCGGCTGAGGTACAGGCCCTCGTCGGTCTGTACGGCCAACGTCCCGGGGCGGCCGGGATCAAAGGCCAGCCCGGATACGGCCAGCCCGGCCAGCCCGGCCCCGCGCGGGGCGAAGGTGTCGCCGCCGTCATGGCTGATGAAGATTCCGGCCACGTCCGAACCGGCGACCACCAGCCCGGGGTCATCCGGGGCCACGGCCAGGACGGTGAACCGGCCGCCGCCGCCGTAGCCGGACGGGACCAGGGACAGGGCCGGACCGGCCGCCACCGCAGGCAGGGCCAGGGCCAGGAGCAGGAGCAGGAGAAGGCGACAGGCAAGCGCCAGTCTAATTGAACTGGCCGCCGTGCAGTGTGGATTTGAGTTCACGCGACAGCTCTCCCTGGAAGGTCGCCTGGTAGCGGACATGGGCCTTTTGCACGGGGTCGTAGCCGCTTATCCAGACCTGTCCGTTGACCTGACGGCCGCTGAAGTTGAGCGCCAGCTCCCCTGCCTGGGCCGGGATCATGGTGGGCCGGACATCGCGGCGTTCCTGCCGAAGCCGGGCGCCTTCGTGCTGGGTCAGCATGCCCTCCCGCTTGAGCAGGGCGGGGCTCAGGTAGAAGAAGTTGATGTTCGGGGCCTGGGAATAGGAGTTGACGATGCGGCAGGTCACCCGGCCGGAGACCGAGTCCATGAGCGAGTCCTCGGAGTTCCAGGCGAAGGTGCTGGCGCCGTTGGTTTTCGGCCAGCCGCTGATGGTGATCACGTAGTTGTGTATGGAGCCCGGCTGGGAGGCGGCCACGCTGAGGACGGCCCGGACGGACTGGAAATGCGTCTGTCCCACCTGCCCGGAGAGGGTGAGCAGGTAGTGCCTGGAGGCCTCGTTGTTCCCGTCCTCCAGGATGTCCTGCGCCTGGGAGATCCGGGCCGGAAGGCACAGGACGAGGGCGGCCAGCGCCGCCGCCGTCAGACGCCCGAGCCGCGCAACAAGGCCGGTATGGTCCGTAGGCATATCACCACGTCCTCCCACAGGCTGCAGTTTTCGATGTAGCGCATGTCCAGGGTCATCCATTCGGAAAAACGCATGGCGTTGCGATGGGGCATGGTCTGCCAGTAGCAGGTCAGGCCGGGCTTGACCGTGAAGCGGCGGCGGGTCCAGTCGTCGGTCAGGCGGGTGTAGTCGCGAAGCGACATGGGCCGGGGGCCGACAATGCTCATTTCGCCGTGCAGCACATTGAAAAGCTGCGGCATCTCGTCGATGTTGTACTTGCGCAGCCAGCGGCCGACCCGGGTCACCCGGGGGTCGCTGGAGATCTTGAAGACCGGCCCGTCCATCTCGTTGCCGCCCTCCAGGGCCGGCATGCGCGACTCGGCGTCGACCGTCATGGAGCGGAACTTGTAGAGGTTGAAGATGCGCTTGTTCAGGCCCACCCGGGGCTGGATGTAGATCAGGGGGCCGCCGTCCTCGAGCTTTATGCGGATGACGGCCAGGATCATGACCGGGGCGAACACGACAAGCAGCGCCAGCGCCCCGACGACGTCGAAAACCCGCTTGTACAGGGGACTGACCGGGGCGGCCACCGGACAGATGGACAGGATGGGCTGGCCCGAGGGGTCCTCGCCCGTCTTGCAGGAGTTGGGCGGAAAAAACGATCCCGGGCATTCGCTGGGAATCCCCTGGTCCTCGCCGTCGCGCATGGCGGCCACGATGGCGTCGTAGTGGCTGCGGATGGGCAGGCAGATGACCAGGACGTCCACCACCTTCTCCCGCAGGATGGCGGGCAGGTCCGTCAGCCCGCCGAGCAGGGGGATGTCCTCGCCGCAATAGTTGCCGCTGTCCACGAAGCCCAGGATGGAAAATCCCAGGAAGGGATAGTCCTGGCTTTCCTGGTAGAGCTCCAGGCCCCGGTCGTTGGCCCCGACCACGATCAGGTTGAGGCGGGTGCGGCGGACGAGCCCGGAGCGCATGAGCAGGGCCAAAAGGAAACGAAACAGCGCGCCGAAAAGGGGCGACAGCAAAAGATACAGGGGAATAAACTCCAGCGGCGAGGACTGGGCCCGCAGGACAAGCCAGAAAAACAGGGTCAGCCCCATGTCGATCAGAAGCGTCTCCCGGCGGTCGGTCCACAACCGGCGCAGCCAGCCGGGATGCACGCCGGCCAGGGTGTGATGGCCGTTGCGGCGAAGGCTCAGATGGGCCGCCACCAGCAGGAGCAGCTCCAGGATGTTGGCCAGAAGCGCCCGCAGGGAGATGAAAAGGCCGGTGTCTCCGGTGGCCACGGACTCCGGCGGAAGACACAGGGCCAGGGCCGCCAGGTAGGCCCCGGCCACCCCGAGGATGTCCGCCGACGTGGACAGGCGTTCCACCAGCCTGCGCCGTTCTTCAAGCAGGGAGTATGACATGGATTACCAAAGCCTCTTCAGGAAGTCGGGAACTTGAAAGAGCAGGATCAGGTTCAGCATGATCACGAGCACGGCGGCCAGGATCACATAGAATTTGACCAGACGTCTGTTGTCGCTCATGGGCGCTCCGTTGTGCCGCGTTCCGGGGCCGCCTGGCCCAAAGCCCCGCGGTAGAGGGCGGCCAGGGCGTCGGCCGCCGTGTCCCAACTGAAATGGGCGGCCACCCGTTGGCGCAGCCTGCGGCCGATCACGGCCCGAAGCTCCGGGTCGGCGGCCGCTTTTTCCATAAGGGCCGTCTGGGCCGCCACGTCGCCCACCGGGAAATACCAGGGATGGTCCGGCCCCAGCGCCTCCCGGTGCGGCGGGATGTCGCTGGCCAGGCAGGGCAGCTCGTAGGACATGGCTTCAAGCAGGGTCAAGGGCAGTCCCTCCAGTTCCGAGGCGGTCAGAAAGAGCATGGCCCCGGCGAACAGGGCGGCCAGGTCCGTGTCGAAGCGGTAGCCGGTGAAGACCACCTGCGGGCTTTTCCCGGCCTGACGGCGCAGGCCCTCCAGATAGCCGGACCCCGAGGCGTCGTCCCCGACCACGGCCAACCGGACCGGCGGCGAGGTCGCCAGGGCCGCGGCCACCATGTCCTCCACCCGCTTTTCCGGGGTCAGGCGCCCCACCGACAGGGCGTAGCCGCCAGGCGCAAGCCCCATGGACTCCAGCGGGGCGGTGGAGGCCGCCGGGGGCAGGGCGACCCCGTTTGGGATGACCTGGCAGGCGCAGTGGTAGCGCGTCTCGTAATATCTGGCCAGCTCCTTTGAGACCATGATCCGCACATGGGAGAGCCGGGCCGAAAACCACTCTCCCAGGCGCAGGACCAGGGCGGCCGGCCGGGACCATTTGCGCCGCCGCCAGTCCAGGCCGCCGCAAGTGAAAAACACCGTGGCCCGGGGCAGAAGCAGCCTGACCAGGGGCAAAAGCAGGCACGGTCCCTGGGAATAGACATGCACGATGCGCGGCCGGGTGAAAAAGGCCATGTGCAGCACCGCAAGCAGGGTGTGCCCCAGGGCCTCCAGGTGGGTGGAGCGCGGCGCGGGCAGGGTCACGACGCGCACCCCCCGGCAGTTGGTCGTGCCTTCCGGCACGTATCCCCGCCGGGCGTAGATCAGGACGGAAAAGCCCATGGCCGCCAGCCGGGCGTAGAGCTCCTCGCACTGGCGCTCCACCCCTCCCCAGGTGGCGGGGACGCCACGCGTGCCGGTGACGGCGATTAACGGGCGCGACGAGGTCTGGGCGGTCATTGGGCGTTTCACGCGATCCTTAGGCCCACAGGGCCTGGTAGGCCTGGGCCGTCAACCGGATGTCGAAGAGGCGACGGGCTTTGTCCCGGGCGGCCTGCCCCAGTTTCGCGGCCAGGGCCGGATCGGCGGCCAGGGCGGCGATGGCCTGGGCCATGGCCGGGGCGTCGTCCGCCGGGACCAGGAGGGCCTCGCCCGGGCCAAGCACCTCCCGGTTGCCCGGGATGTCCGTGGCCGCGATGGGCCGGGCCGCGGCCATGGACTCCATAAGCGACAGGGAGGTGCCCTCCCAGACCGAGGCCACGGCCACCATGTCCGCCGCCGCCAAAAGCTCGGGGATGTCGTTTCGCGACGAAAGGAAGCGGACCTGTCCGCCTACGCCCAGGGAGGCGGCCTTTTGGCGCAGCTCCTGCTCCAGGCTGCCTGTCCCGGCCACGCCCAGGCGGACCCGGGGCAGCTTCTCCTTCAGACGGGCCAGGGCCTCGATGAGGATGTGCTGGCGTTTTTGGCTCTCAAGCCGTCCGATGTTTAGGATGAGGAAATCCTGCGGTCCGGCGCCGCATTCCCGGCGCAGGGCCTCGGAGCGGGCGGCGGCCTCCATGCGGACCACGTCCACGCCGTTTAGGATGCAGGTCAGACGGGGCGGGGCAAGCCGCAGGTCCCGGCGCAACACGGCCTCGGTCTGCCGGGAGACGGCCACCGCCCGCCGGGCCAGACGGTACAGGGCGGCCAGGGAGAAGACATGCAGCAGGTTGCGAAGGTCGCGGCCGGGGCGGGCATGGTACAGGATGGGATTGTGCACGGTGACCATGGTCCTCGCCACCCCGGCCAGCCGACCGGCCAGGATGCCCACGATCTCGGCGTCGCCCAGGTGGCAGTGCACCACGTCGGCCCCATGGCGGCGGACCAGACGCATCACGTCGCGCACCCCGCCGAGGAAATAACGCATAAAGCGCACCGGGGAGAGGATGGAGGGGCGGGGTCGGCCAAGGGCCGCCACCTCGGCCCCGGCGGCCGCAAATCGGTCCGCCATGGCCAGATCGGGCTGCAGCACGCAGACCACGGTCCGCTGTCCAGGCGGCGCCTGCCGGGCAAGAAGCAGGATCAGTTCCTGGGCGCCCCCGACATTGAGGGCGTCCACCACATGCAGGACGACGCGTGCTGCCATGCTCCCCATCCCGGGCGTTATTTCAGCAGTGCGTAAAGCGCCTGGGGCACGCTGTAGCGTCTGGCGTTCAAAATGACCCCACGCGGGATGACGTCGGCGGATTTGAAGGCGTCCAGAAGGGTGTTGAGGACCTCGCGCCGGGTGACCGCGAAACGGCAGACCAGAAGCGTCAGGTCGACGGGCTTGGCCATGGTGGCTGTCCAGGGGGCCATGAGCACGGACTGGGCGTCGAAGACCACGATGTCGAAATGCTCCCGGGCGTAGGCCAGGAGCTTCTCCATGGCGTTGAGCTCCGGCTGGAGCCAGGGCAGGGCATGCTGGCCCTCGGTGATGTTGAGGCTAAGGACAAACAGGCCGGGGACGTTGGAGGCCAGGACCAGATTGTCCAGGCCCTCGCCCGAGGTCAGGCAGGCGGCGATCTCCTCCGAGGGCGGGGCGGCGGGGGCCTCGGGAACGGCCATCTGGTCGGCGATGTTCACGTACAGGACCTTGTGGCCGTAGATCTTGTTCAGATAGAGGCACAGCCGCTCGGAGACGTAGCTGACGCCCTCGCCCTTGGAGGCCGAGGTCAACAGCACGCTGTGGGGCGCCGTGCCCTGGGACAGCAGGATGTTGCTCCAGATGGGGTCAAGCTGGGCCTTGGCCCGGGTCATGGCCTGATCGAAGGGCAGCACGTCGCAAAACCGTTCGTTTTGGCTTCCCGTTTCCTGGGCGCCCGGGTCGCGGTCCGGATTGGCCACGATCCGGAACAGCCGTTTGGCCTGGCCGTTGCCGCCGTTGCGGATGAGGCCAAGCAGTTTTTCTGTGGTTTGTTGGGTGGTTTTGTTCGACATGTGCACACCTTGTTCAGAAGAGGTTGGGGACGGCATTCACTGTCGCTGTACAATGCAGCTAGCAAGTTAATATGAATCACAAAAAAATGCACGCAGGAAAATGTCCCGACGCGCCATAATATTGAATTCTGGTAGAGGCGGCTCGGAGGGAGACGCCATGACTCCTGCAGGAAAAAGGCGACCTCCCCCCGGGCATGGTGAAGACCAGATAGTTTGTGCAGATGTGCACACGCCTATCCACGGTGAGCGGCGCTTCCCCCTCCGTACTGGGACCACGCGGACGTCGCCGCGACAGGAAAATCCACGCAGCGGCAGGATGAGGCGGCGTCCTGCAACAACGCAGGGCAGGTCAGGCGAGGGCGATGAACAAAAAGGACCATGTCCCCAAAAAAAAGAACACCGGACCGAAGGCTATGGCCAGGCCCTCGCGGCGATATTTTGGCAGTCTGGCCATAGTGGCCAGGAGCATGGGCAGGATGGGAAACAGATAGCGGCCCTGGGCCTGGAAATCCGAAGTCCATGAGAAATAGGCGGACTGCAAAACGGCCAGGGCCACGCCGCCAAGCAAAAGCCCCAGACGCAACCGGGAGTCACGGCCGCCCCGCCATAACGCCCAGACAAGCGCCGCAAAAAAGGCCAGCCAGACCAGGGCGAAAAACCAGTAGTACTGCAAGGGGGCGAAGTGCTGCATGTACCCGTAGACGCCGGAAAAACTCTGAAAGCTGATGATATGCCAGCGGTAGGCGTCGCTGCAGAGCTCCGGCAGGCTGACGCCCTTGTCCCGAAGCCTCAGGGTGGGCAGGCCTTCCCCCTTGGCGGCGGCGCTGGGCTTGAATTCCGGGCTGGCGTGACGCTCCATGTGCGCCGTCAGGCGGGTGTTGCGGGCAAAATCGTTGAGGGAATTTTGGTGAAACGTATTGAGGCCATAGATGGCCAGGACGCATGCCGCCAGGCAGGCCAGCTTCAGCAGGCGTTGTCTCCGGCCGGTCAGGCTGTGCACGATGTCCAGGAAGGTCGCGCCGAAGAGGAAGGCCACGGCAAGCAGATAGTTGCTCTTGGATATGACGGCCAGCCCCAGGAGAAGGGCCAGGAGCAGGCCTCCGGGCAGGCAGCCGCGCCAGGTCGGGGAGGCCATGAACCGGCCTGCGGGGTTGTCGGCGTCGGCCAGAAGTACAGCCGCAAGAAGTGTCAAAAAGGCGGGGAAGGCGTCGCCGTTACAGTACGAAAAGACATACCAGAGTTGCGGCGTGCACAGAAGCGCCAGAAGAAGCGGGGCGCGGGCCGTCCCCTGGCGCACCAGGCATGCGGCCAGGGCGGCGAACATCAGGAGGGTGAGCAGCCGTACGGATTGATGATACGTCGGGGCCAGGGACAGGACCCGCGAGGCCAGCCCGAGCGCCCAATAGACCGGGGCGCCGTCTTGCAGGTAGGAATAGCCGTATTTCGACAGGGACGGGGCGATGCGGGCGTCGTCCACGGCAGGCGGCAGCCAGGCGGTGGTGAAAAATCTGGCGGCCTCGACGTGCAGCTTTTCGTCCGGATGGCTGTCCAGGGGGCTTTGGACGGTCAGGGCCAGCATCATGCCCAGGACGATTCCCGGAAGGATGCCGGTCAGGGCCATAAGCCCGGCAGGGGCCTCCTGGCGACGCCACAGGGCGATAAGGATTGCAAGCGGCAGTCCCAAAAGCGCCGCCGCCTCCAGCGGCCGGGGCGGCCTGGGGGATGTTTTTCCGGCGATGGGCAGGGGGTCGTCCAGAATGGCCAGCAGTTGCGGGTCCGGCGCCCGGGAGTCCACGGCGGCCACGAACCCGTCCGGGCCAAGGACCGCCTCGGCGATGTCGTTTCCCACCTTGATGCGCGACAGGGGGACGGCCACGGGCGGGGCCTTTTTCCCGGGAAGGACGCTTAGGCGGGAAAGGGTGAACGTCCCGCTTGCGCTTGGCGGATCGAAACGCACGGCCCGAAGCTGCGAGCCGCTGAGCAAAAAGGTGTAGACCCGGGTCTGGCCGTCGCCTGTGATGCGGGCCGGGCTGCTGTCGTATTCGTTAAATCCCGAACCGGAGTCGAAATAGAGCCGGGCGTCGCCTGCGGCCGCGGATGTCAGCTCCACCTCCACGCTGGCCGTGTCTTCAGAGGTCAGGATGTTGCTTAAGGCCTGGAAGACAAAAAAGCCCAGGGCCATATGGGCGAAAAACACGAAAAGCGTGAGGCGCGTGTTCCGGCGGGAGGCAGGGGGATGGTCGAAGAGGGCGCGTGTGGGCATGGCATGTGGGGGCGAGACGGTGATGACTCCATGATAATAAGGTGGCGACACATGTGCACAGACTGCATGCCTGCTTTCGTCCCGAATCGCAACACGCCGCCGCGTTTCAGGGCCGGTTGTCCGCGAAATACCGTCCCGCCACGCAGGCCGCCGCGGCGCAGGCCGTGAATTCGATCATCTCCGGGGCCGAGATGCGGCCGTTGAACTCCCCCAGGTGCGGCCCCGTGGGAAGGGCCACGTCCGAAACGCCGCGCCGCATGGCCGCCGCCTGCTCCCGGGGCGTGCCGCGCCGGACCAGAAATTCCACGAAGGCCGCATCGTCCATGGCCTCCTGATCCGCCACCCGCAAAAATTCCAGCATGTGCCGGTCCACCCCCATCTCCTCGATGAGCCTAGCCGCCAGCCCAAGCGGCTCAAACGGCAGCTCCCCGGCCGGGGCGCGGCCGGTGAATCCCTGGTAGTAGCCGGTAAAGACCGCCGTCAGCGCCTGGCTGAAAAGCCCGGCGTCGAAAAGCTCCCGGGCGTCCACCGGGCTGCCGTCGTCGCAAAGCCCCACCCGCCCGGGGTCCTTGAAGCGGAAATAGCTTCCGGCCACCAGCGCCATGCCCAGCAGATGGTCGCCCATGCGCCGGTACAGCGGCCCCGTGGGACCGGCGTGGGACGTGAAATGCTCGAAGTCGCGCAGGCCGCTTGAGCCGAAGTTGGGGAACCGGGTGGAGGCCAGCCACTGGTCCAGTCGGCCCATGCGCCGCCAGTCGTAGAGGCCCGCGTCGCTGCGGCGCTGGCGCTGCACCCGGTTGTGGAAAAGCGGGATCGGGGCCGTGTGCACGATGCCCCGGGCGGCAAGCCGTCCAAAAAGCAGGGCGCAGCGGGCCAAAACGTCCACCAGCTCCTGCCCGGAAAGCCCGCCGTGCGGCCCATGCTCGTTGGGATAGCGAAAATAGTCGTCCCGTGCCACGTAGGCCATGGCCAGCCCCCCGGCCAGTCCGGCCGGATCAAGGCCCAGCCGGGCCAGGGGGGCGTCCGTGATCCGCAGGACCGCCTGACCCATGGCCCGGACCGGGACAGGGACGTGGAAGGGGACGGGCATATGGCAGGCCTCGGCCCCCAGGTGGTCCATCCAGGCCGCCTCCAGGGCCAGCCCGGCCGGGTCTTCGCCCTGGCGCAAAAATTTGACGGCCGCCACCCGGCCGCCGTGGCCAAGGGGCGCGATCAGGGTCCGCCCGGCCCGCGCAATCTGGCCGCAGGAGGGCGTTATTCGGGATGCGGCCGCCGCATCGGCGTCTTTGGCCACGGCGGCGGCCGCCGCCGCTGTCGCTGTCACCGCCGCCATCTCCAGCACCCGGGCAAAGGACAGGCGGACCGCCTCGGGGGCCACACGGTCCGGATCGGCATGATCGGGCGGACCGGGCGGACCGGGCGGATCGACCTGATCGGGTGCCGCAAGGCGCGGCCCGCGCACGGAAAGCGGCAGGTCGCCCACGGCCTCGGCCGCCGCCATGCGCGGTTTGCCGGGACGGGCCAGGGCCGTCTGCACGGCGCCGTAGGCCCGGGCCGCGAGGTCCGGGTCCGGGGCGCCCCGGCACAGGTCCAAAAGGACCGCCGCCGCGTCGCGGTACAGAAAACGGGCCTGGGTCTGCCGGGCATGGGGGGCCGTGGCCAAAAGCCCGGCCAGGGCGTCCACGGACTCCGGCGTGACCTCGGCCGGACGCTCCTTGGCCACGGCGGCCAGTCGCTGCACGGCCAGGTAGGCGGCCTGGAAATCGGTCCCGGCCAGGCCCTGGTGCTGGGTCATGGCTGCGGGACTGCGGCCGGACGGCCGAGGGTCGGAAGACCGGACGCCAGGGGATGGGCCAGGGAGCGGGCCGTGGTCATGGGCGGCAGGGGACGGCTACTTGCTGCAGCAGCGGGCGGTTTTCAGCGGCGAACAGGGGGCCGGTTTCAGGTCCAGGTCCACGCAGCCGTTGGTGAAGTCGCGGATGATCTCGGCCGAGGCCATGCGGCCGCGCCAGGCCTTGCTGGAGATGATGGCCAGGTTTTCGTTCACCTGGATGTAGAATTCGGTGAATTTCGAGCCGAAGTGGACGTTGTAGACGTAGATTCCGTCGCGCACGCCCATGAACTGGAACTCCTCGGGCGGCTTGCAGGTGGCCATGGACAAGGCCCGTACGAAGGCGCACTCCATCACCACCTGTTCGTCGAAGGCGGCGGCCGGGGAGGGCAGGCCGAAAAAGGCGGCCAGACCCGTCAGCCAGACGGCCAGGATCAAGGCGACAGGCGCCAGCCTGGAAAGGGGGCGCGAAAGGGGCCGGGAAAGCGGGCGGGCCATGGGCGACCTCCAGGTGTCGCGGCGCGGGCGTCAATCCAGTTCGTATTCGTCGCGCCAGTCTCCGGTCTCGGTCCAGGCGGGCTGGTCGGCCTTGGAAAACAGGCAGTCCCCGATGACCAGATGGTCCATCTCGGTGCGCATGAAGCAGCGGTAGGCGTCCTCGGGGGTGCACACGATGGGCTCGCCGCGCACGTTGAAGCTGGTGTTGACCACCACGGGACAGCCCTCGCGCTCATTGAAGCGGGAGATCAGCCGCCAGTACCGTTCGTTGGTTTTTTTGTGCACGGTCTGCACCCGGGCCGAAAAATCCACGTGGGTGATGGCCGGAAGCGCGGAGCGCTCCACATAGAGCCGGTCAAACATGGGTTTTTGAAAATAGCCCTCGGGCAGGGGTTTGCGCAGGGCCTCGGCCACCGGGGCCACCAAGAGCATGTAAGGCGAGGGCCGGTCCAGCTCGAAGCACTCCGAGACCTTCTCGGCCAAAACCGAGGGCGCGAACGGCCGGAAGCCCTCACGGTACTTGATCTTCAGGTTGAGCTTTTTCTGCATCTCTGGATTGCGCGGGTCGCCCAGGATGCTGCGTCCGCCCAAGGCCCGGGGGCCGTACTCCATGCGCCCCTGGAACCAGCCCACGGCGTGTCCGGCGGCCAGATGGGCGCAGACCGTGTCGCACAGGGCGTCGAAATCCTCGAAATGGGTGAAGGGGGCCTGGCGGCGCTTGGCCAGGCGCTTGACGTCGGCCGTGGCGTATTTGGGGCCGAGGTAGGAGCCGCGCATGCGGTCCAAGGCCCCTTTGGGCAGCGGGGTGCGCTCTTTGCCCATCCAGATGTGCCAGGCGGCCATGGCCGCGCCCAGGGCGCCGCCTGCGTCGCCTGCGGCGGGCTGGATCCAGATGTCGTCGAAAAGGCTCGAGCGCAGAAGCTTGCCGTTGGCCACGCAGTTTAAGGCCACGCCGCCGGCCATGGTCAGGTTGCGGCAGCCGGTCAGGTCGCGGGCGGTCTTGGCCAGACGCAGGACCGCCTCTTCCGTGACCTGCTGGATGGCCAGGGCCAGATCCATGTGCTCCTGGGTCAGGTCGGTCTCGGGCTCCCGGCGCGGCAGACCGAACAGCGCCTGCCATGTGGCGTCGCGGGTCATGGTCAGGCCCGTGGCGTAGCTGAAATAGTCCATGTTGAGCAGCATGGACCCGTCCTCGCGCAGGTCCACGATCTCGTCCAGGATGGCCTTTTTGTAGCCCTCGACGCGGGCGCCGCCCTCCTTGCCGTAGGGGGCCAGGCCCATGAGCTTGTATTCCCCGGAATTGACCTTGAAGCCGCAGTAGTAGGTGAAGGCGGAATAGAGAAGTCCCAGGGAATGGGGGAAGTCCAGCTCGCGTAAAAACGTGATGTCCTTGCCCTTGCCGTGGGCGATGGCCGTGGTGGCCCATTCGCCCACGCCGTCCACGGTGAGGATGGCGGCCTCGTCAAACGGCGAGGGGTAGAAGGCGCTGGCGGCGTGGGACAGGTGGTGCTCGGGAAAAAGGATGCGCGGCTTGCCGGGGCCAAGCTTGGCCAGCTCCTCGCGCAGCATCTTGCGCATGAAGAGCTTTTCCTTGATCCACACCGGGATGGCCGACAAAAAGCTGGTCAGGCCCTTGGGCGCGAAACCGTGGTAGGTCTCAAGCAGCCGCTCGAACTTGAGGTAGGGCTTGTCGTAAAAGACCACGGCCGCCACCTCGGGCAGACTGATCCCGGCCTCGGCCAGGACGTAAGCCCCGGCCTTGGCCGGAAAGGCCGGATCGTGCTTTTTGCGGGTGAACCGCTCCTCATGGGCCGCGGCCACGATCTCGCCGTCGCGCAGAAGGGCGGCGGCGCTGTCGTGGTAGTAGGCGGAGACGCCAAGGATATATTCGGGCATGGGGTGTCCGGTCTCGTATCCAAACAATTCGTAAGTTGGTTATGAAAATACGCTCTTTAGGCGGCTGTCCTCAAAAGGCCATGGTCCGCATTTTGCGGACGCCGCGCTAAAACAGGGTGTAAATAAAGGGGGCCACGGCCGACCCGCTGGTCAGAACCACCAGGGCGCCGAAAAGCAACAGGGTCAGGATGATGGGCAGAAGCCAGAATTTTTTCCGGACCCGTAAAAACCCCCAGAGCTCACGCAAAAATTCCATATATCCTCCGAATGGTCCATGCCGTCACGATCTGGCCCGGCGCGGGATTGGATGTCAGGCCCCGTGACGGGGCGTGGAGAAAACGGCAGGCCGTGGCCGCAGGGCGCCCTGTCGCAGGACCAGCCGTGTGCGGCGGACGTTAAAAGGGCTGTTCGATGTCGGCTGCCGTAAACGTGTGGTCGCGCACCCGAAACACCGACCCGGCCTCCTTTTTCCAGCCAGCCACGCGCAGGCTGTCCTTGCCCATGGCCTTGCGCAAAAGCCCCATGGGGGTGAGCACGAGAAAAAAGGCCGCCGACAGGATGACCTTGGACATGACCGTGCCCAGCACATGGGACAGGCCGAACCAGACCCGGGCCAGAGGCTTGTAGAGATTGGGCTGGATCATGTTCGCCAGAAGAACCAGGATGGCCGCAGGCAGCATGGCCTTGTAGCCGCCGATCCAGGCTAACAAAAGACAGATGAGCACCATGGCCATGCCCGTATCGCGGGCCATGGCCTTGGTGGCTTTCGGGAAAATCGACCCCGTGGGGGCCTTTTTCATGGTATCCATAGCTCGTGCCGTCCGTTCCGAAAGGTCTTCGCCGTTTCCGGCCAGGGCCGAAGTCCAGCGAAGCCGCGCATTCCTACCGTCAGGCGGGCGGCTGCGTCAACCCGCCCGGCGGCCATGGCGGGGCGCCGTCTCCGGGTATGGCCGCAGCGCCTGCGCCGGGGGCGTCCGCCTACTGCGGACTGTAGACCTGGAAGGTCTTTTTGGCTGTGGAGCCGTCTTCCGCCGCAACCTCCAGGGTCCAGTCGCCGCTGACCATCTCCCATTCCTGCTCGAAGGTGAAGATGCAGTTGTACTGGACGCCGACCTGGACGGACATGGTGGTTTCGGCCTTGAACTCCACCTCTTTTTTCACCGGATTGATCATGCCGGGCGAGGTGGTGATGATGCGGATGTTGGCCTGGCCGCCTTCGGGTTTCGTCACCGAGAAGCGGAAACCAAAGGTGGTTCCGAGCTTCTTTGGGACGGATTCCGTCTGCAATTTCAGCGTGTTGCCTTCGTATAGGCCAAAGTCCGCGATCTGGATGGACTGCGGCGGGGCCGGGGGTTCGTCGCTGCCGAACAGATTGAAGCCGGAGCAGGAAGCCAGAAAAAGGGTCAGGATCGGAAGCACGAAAAGCATACGTTTCACGGAGAAACCTCCTTGGGGTCCGCGTCGAATCGTGTGAGTCAAACGAAATGCGTGGCGTCTGTCAAGGCATGGATGTGCACTGGGCCGCTCATCCGGGCTCGGCGTAGGCCACGTCCAAAAGCGGGGTCTTGCCTGCAAAAAAGGCCTCGATGCGGGGCTTTTCGGCGCGTAGCACGCGTAACCTGGAGACCGGCAAAGGCCCCTGCTCGCCGCCGTAAAGGACCACGGCCCGGTCGATGAAGGAGGCCGGGACGAAATCAAGCGCCATGCGCATGATCCGGGGGGAGCCGTCCTCAAGGATGGCCACGGGGCCGTCCAGGCGTCTGTGGGCGGCGTCCGCCAGCAGGTTTCCGGTGCGCACCAGGGTCTCGCCGGCCGTCTCCAGGGTCACCCCGGCCCACTTGGCCAGAAACGTCGTAAAGGCCGGATGCGGGGCCAGGTAGGTGAACGGGTCCACCTTGCAGGCCAGGGACGTCCCGGGCACGTTTAAGATGTCCGGGTTGTCCCGGAAGCGCAAACCCAGGGCCTTTTCCAGACGGGGAAGGATCTCGCCGTAGTCGATCATGGTCTGCCGCGCCCCCGGCTAAAAGCCTGCTCCATAAGCCGTCCGGCCAGGCCGCCGAAGCTGCCCGGCGTCGCGCCGAACACCGCGTTCCACACCTCGTCGGATTCCATACACAAATAGAGCTTTCCCGCAAGTCCGCATTTTTCCAAAAGCCCGGCCACATGGCGGAACTGGCGCACACGCAGCGGCCGCACCAGCCGCCTTTTGCCGTCGAGGTCGGTGACGAATTCGCCCAGGTAATAATCCGGGAGCACGCCCAAAGCGGCCAGCCCGGCAGGCAGCTCCGGCAGAAAACGCAGGGACCCCAGGCTCACGTACACGATGTCTTGGGGCCGTAAAAAGGAGGCGATCATGTCCACGGTGGCGGCGTAGCCCTTTTCCCAGCCGGGATGGGGCACGAGGGGGTCGAAATGCAGGCACACCCCGAACCCGGCCCGGGCGGCCTCCCGGGCGGCGGCCAGACGGGCCGAGAGCGGCGGCGCGCCGCGTTCCTGGGCGGCCACGACGGCCGGGGCGTTCACCGAAAAGGCGGCCAGCACCCGGTCCGGCCGGGGCTCGGCGGCCATCCAGGACAGGTCGTCGGTCTTGGTTTTCAGCTCCAGGACCACGTTGTCGAAATCGCCCAGAAATTCCAGGATCTCGACCGTATGGCCGGTTATGGCCTCAAGGGCCAGCGAATCGGCGAATTCCCCGGTGCCCACCCGAAACCGCCGCGACCGGTCCGCTCCGAAGACCTCCCCCAGCTCCCTGAACATGTCCCCGGTGTTGGCGAAGACCCGCAGGTCGTCCGTGCGCAGGTAGGCCTTTAAGATGCAGTAGGTGCAGTCCATGGGGCAGCCCTCGCCGATGTGCACGATGCGGTAGCCGCAGCAGCGGTAGCTTTTGGCCCCGGGACAGGGCCGAAGAAACCGGCCCTTGTGGGCCGACAGGCGCAGCACCCGGCCGGGGGCGTCCGGGGGGGAGGCGGCCGGGCCGTTTTGCAGGCTGGACGCGGCGGCGTCTTGCGGACCGGACGCAGGGGCGTCTTGCGGGCCGGACGCAGGGGCGTCTTGAATGCCGGACGCAGATGCGTCTTGCGGACCTGTCACCGTAAAAGGGACGTGGGGCAGGCGCTCGCGCACGCGCCGGGCCATGGCCGAACCGGCCACCGCCGCCTCCACGGCCACGGCCCGGATGTTCCAGGGATGCGCCGGGAGATCAGGCGTCATGCCCGTCCCCGTCGCCCCCGCCGTCCCCGCCGCTCCGGGGGGCCTCGTCGGCCTCCTGGCCCCGGGCCACGGACCATAGCGCCTCCCAGCCCGGGCGCCTGGCCAGCTCGGCCAGATCGGCGGCGGCCCGGGCCAGGGCCGCACGGTCTGCGATTTTGGCCTCCAGGGTCACGGCGTCGGATTCGAAGCCGCGCGAGGGGGAAAGCGTAAACGCCGTACCCCGGGCGACGCCCCGGGACAGGGCGGCGAAGCGCTCCTCCAGGTCCGTGAGCACGGGATAGCGGGCCGCGCGGGCGGCCTGGGCCAGACGGGCGATGCGGTCGTTGGGGGACAGGTCCTCCCCGAGGCGCACGCCCGACAGGGCCTGACGGGCCGCCTCGGCCAGGGGCAGGCCCGAGGCCCGGGCGGCCTCGCGCAAAGGGGTCACGAAGCGGGCCAGGGTGTTGGCCGACCAGCGCACGCGGCCAAGCCAGGGCCGCAGCACGTCGAAATCCTCCGGCCCCATCCCGGCCAGGGCGGCCGCCCCGGCCAGGGGCACGGTCCCGGAAAAAAGGAGATCGTCGGCGGCGGCGGGAAGCTCCAGCCACTGCGTCAGGCGGCGCATGCCGCCGGTTACGGCCGGACCCAGGTACGGCCCGGCCAGCCGGAAAAATTCAGGCCCCGGGACATGGGCCGTGAAATAGCGCCCGGCCTTGACCAGCATGGCCTCTGTCACCTCGCGGCCCATGTTGGAGGCCAGATAGATCAGACCGCGCCACACCGGCGGGCTCTGGCCGCACTCCGGGCCGGGCCAGGCGATGACCCGGGCCGCCAGGGTGCGGCCGGGAAGGCGGCGCAGGGCCAGGGCCCTGGCCCGTCCGGCCAGGATGCGCGGCCGGTCGTCCACGATTTCGGCCAGGGCCGGGACCATCTGGCCCAGGGACGTTAAGGAGCGCAGGAGGTCCTCGCCCGGCGGATCGTCCCAAAAAAGGCTTTCTGCGGTGATGTCGGCGTCCCGGGGATGGATGGCCAGATGGTGCACGATTTTTTTTCCTGTCGAAAGCGCGGGGATTCCCGATTGTTACGATCTTGACATTGGGTGACGCCTGTTCGTATATCCCGGAATTCGTGGAAAACCAAGATTCGGCGCGGCATACGAAAAAATCCCGCCGGGGGCGGGTTTTGGCCGACGCGAACGCGACTTTGGGCGTCGGCGGTCGCTACGGAAACCGCAAGGCGGACGGCGGGCGTCATCACCGTTTCCTGCGGCCCCTCAACCCCTAACGCAGCAAAGGGAGATGGGAATGTCGGACCTAAGCAAACAAAGGACCTATGCGCTGGTCGGTCACGGCGGATGCGGCAAGACGTCCGTGGCCGAAATGCTGCTCTTTAACGCCGGGGCTGTAAGCCGCCTGGGGAAGATCGAGGAAGGGACCACGGCGCTCGACTACGAGCCCGAGGAGATCAAGCGCCGGGGCAGCACCCAGCCCGGCATCGCGGCCTTTTTGTGCAACAAGAACCGCCACTTCCTCATCGACACCCCGGGCGACGGCAATTTCAACGGCGACCTGCCCTATCTGCTGCGGGCCGTGGACGCGGTGATCTTCGTGGTGGACGCCGTGGACGGGGTCAAGCCCCTGACCAAGAAGCTGTGGGGCGAGGTGGTCAAACTGGGGCTGCCCACCATCTTTTTCATCAATAAAATGGACCGCGACCGGGCCGATTTCACCATGGCCTTAAACGGCATCCGGGAAAAGCTCGGGGTCAAGCCCTACCTCCAGAACATTCCCATCGGCGAGAAGGAAAATTTCAAGGGCGTGGTGAACATCCTCGAAAACAAGGCCTACCTGTTCGACGACAAGGGCGGCGTGACCGAGGGGCCTGTCCCGGCCGACATGCAGGACGAGGTGACGCACCTGCGCGACACCACGGTGGAGGAAGTCGCCGTGTGCGACGAGGAGCTCATGGAGCGCTACCTGGAGGGCGGCGAGCTCTCCATGGAGGAGATGCAGGTCGCCGTGCGCCAGGCGGTCGTCTGCGGCCAGCTCTATCCCGTGTGCACCGGGGCGGCGCTGAAATGCATGGGCGGAACCCGGCTTTTGGCGGCGGTGGAGAATTACTTCCCCGGCCCCCTGGACGGCTGCGCCGGGGAAAAGACCATAACCGGCGAGGACGGGAGCACGCGCCTGGTCGGCCAGGACGAACCCGTGGTCGCCTTCGTGCTTAAGACCCTCTACGACCCCTTCGCCGGGCAACTGTCCATCATCCGGGTGCTCACCGGCACGCTGACCCCGGACGCCAGCCTGCAAAACGCGGCCAAGGACGTCAGGGAACGGGCCGGGCAGATCCTTTTGCCCCTGGGCAAGGAGACCTCCATCTCCAAGGAGGCCGTAGGCCCCGGGGCCGTGGTGGCCCTGGCCAAGCTCAAGGACACGGCCACGGGCGACACCCTTTCCGACGAGAAAAAGCCCTTCGTGCTGGCGCGGCCGTCCCTGCCCGCGCCCATGAGCTCCTACGCCCTGGCCCCGGCCGAGAAGGGCGACGAGGACAAGGTGTTTGCGGCCATGGGCAAGCTTTTGGGCGAGGACGTGACGCTTACGCTGTCACGCGACGAGGAGACCGGCGACATCCTGATCTCGGGCATGGGCCAGTCGCACCTGGAGACGGCGGTGGAGAAGGCCCGGCGGCGCTACAAGGTGGAGCCGGTGCTCAAGGCCCCCAAGATTCCCTACCGCGAGACCTTCAAGGGCAAGGCGGAGGTGCAGGGCCGTCACAAGAAGCAGACCGGCGGCCGGGGCCAGTTCGGCGACTGCTTCGTGCGCTTCGAGAACCGCAGCCGGGGCGAGGGCTACGAATACGTGGACGCCATCGTGGGCGGCTCCATCCCCCGGCAGTACATCCCGGCCGTGGACAAGGGCATCCAGGAGTCGGCGGCCAGGGGCTATCTGGCCGGGTTCCCGCTGGTGGATTTTAGGGCCACGGTCTTCGACGGCTCGTTCCACACCGTGGACTCCTCGGAAATGGCGTTTAAGATCGCGGGTTCGCTGGCCTTTAGGGCGGCCTGCGAGAAGCTCAAGATGTCGCTTCTGGAGCCCATCGTGACGGTCACGGTGAGCTGCCCGGACGAGAACATGGGCGACATCATCGGCGACCTCTCCAGCCGCCGGGGCAAGGTGCTGGGCAGCGACTCCTCGGGCGGCATCACCGAGGTCCAGGCCCACGCGCCCATGGCCGAGATGCAGGAATACGGCAAGGCCCTAAGCTCCATGACCGGCGGCCAGGGGGCCTTCACCATGGCGTTTGCCCACTACGAGGAATGCCCGCCGCCCATTGCCGAAAAGGTCATAGCCGAACACAGGAAAAAAGAAGAATAGCGGCCGCGTCGCCGCGAGGCGACCCGCTTTGGGCGAAACGCCCCTGTCGGACCGTGAGTCCGGCGGGGGCGTTTTGCATTACGGCGACAGCCGCGCGTCGTCCTGAAACGCACGCAGCGATGTTCAGGGGAACCGCAGCCGGGAAGGCGGCCTCGCACGATGCGGCGGCGCGGCCTCCCTGGGCCGCCGCGCTAGACCTGTACGCAGTCGGCCGTGTCGTGGGCCTGGACCTGAGCCTGAGCCTGGGCCTGAGACTGGGCTTGGGCCTGAGGGTGCGGCAGGCCGCGCAGGTTGTGGATGATCTGGTGGAGCACCCGGCGACAGGCGTCCTGATCGTCCGGGGATACCGCTTCCCCGGCAGCGCTTATGGTCAACCCGGCCAGCGCCCCCCCCTTGCGATAGACCTCGCGTCCCGTGTCCGTGATGCGCAGACAGTTGCAGCGCCCGTCCCGGGCATGGACGCCCCGGGTGATGTAGCCGCGCCGCTGCATGCCGGTCAAAAGGCGGCTGACGCTGGTCTTTTCCTGAAGGAGCAGCCCGGCAAGATCATTTTGGGTGAGGCCCTCCCGGTCGCACAGATGGGACAGGGCGCGCCACTGCTCCATGGTCACGCGCAGTCCTGCCTCGTGGAAGCGTCGGTTGAGATCGGCGGTCATGGCTCGTGAGGCCCAGGCAGTCAGCCACAACAACGGTTCATCCGGTATGTAGTCATTCTGTTTCATGGTCATTGTTGCATATACAACTAGTTGTGTTAAGGCCAAAATGGTCAGCCGAAGATATGCCATGATATTTTACAAAACGGTTAAATTATAAAAGCATGAAAGGCAGAAGTCTAGACGTTTGTTGTCAGGCACGCAGAAGAGTAATACATAGAGAGTGAAAATTTTACAAAAGACCTTGACAAGAAATATGTAAACGAAGAAAGAGAAAGAGTAATAGCAAAACTTGATTATCAGTGAGGATTTATGAAGGTGTTTTATGAAGTAACAGCTCACGATGCAGTCTATATAGAATATTATGTCAGATTGTGCGCCGCTGGGTTGCCGGTGTAGTTCGTGGAATAAAGACTATTGGGCCAAGGATGATATGCCATTAAAAGGATTATCTTACGATACATCGTTTGTATTTTTCCAGGACCCTGACAATGCTGCGTCTTGTAAATGACGGCGGCAGGCGACATTTTTTTGTAATTTTCCATGCTTACGTTTGTATAAATGCAATGTGATTGCACGATTCCAGTGGTTCATGCATGCAAACAGATAAAAAAATGCACTGCTGCGTGAGCATGGCGTTGATTCGTCATGGAATATAATCTTGTAAATGTCGCAGATGGTCGCGTGCAGGTGCGCTGCCGCACCGGTGTCCGGGCCATGCGGTCCGGGTCGGGGTTGTAAGGGGCAGGTTGTCAGATGTCCAGATTGCGCTGCTGCGGGGGTGGGCGCGTGACGGAATACAGGGAGTGGGCCTCGGAGCGATCCGGGGATGAGGGCGGGCGGGGAATGAACCCCGTAGCGGGCGTAACGGCCGGGCGTGGCTGGCGGCCTGCTGCATGAAGTGCAGGGAGTCCGGCAGGCCGGGCTCTCCAAGCGGACTTTTCAGGAGGAGTATGGTATGCAGTGGCTCAAAAATCTCAAGATCGGCGCCAAGCTATTATCCAGTTACATGCTGTTGCTTCTGCTCATGGGCGGGGTGGGATATCTTGGGGTGTCCAACATGGGCATGATCAATGGCATGCTCAGCGACCTGTATTCCGGGAATCTCGTTCCCATCCTTCAGATCGACGAGGCGAACGTCGAATTGATCAAATTCGCCCGAAACCATTATCGGCTGGTCATCTCCAGAGATCGGTCCGAGATGGAGACCTACAATAAACGCATCGAGGAAACTGTCGCGAACATCAACACGTCTCTTTCCGAATATGAAGCGGGAAAGCTGAATGATAAGGAGAAAGACCTCCTGGCGAAATTCCGGATCGCGTTTAATGCGTACCGGGAGTCGGCGGCCAAAATTCCGGAACTGGCCCTGGCCGGGGACAAGGACGGGGCCATCGACTATATGCTTGGTACGGCGGCCAAGCTCGGCGCGGCGCCGGATGAGCTTCTGGGACAACTGGCCCAGACCAACAGGGAAATGGCCAAGCAGGCGGCCGAGGTAAGCAGCAACGTCTACGCGGACTCAAGCCGCACCATGTACATCCTCATCGGCTGCGCCGTGCTCCTTGGCGTCATCATCGGCATCGGGCTGTCGCGCATGATCTCCCGGGGCATCAAGCAGTGCGCCGACTTCGGCATGGCCCTGTCCAAGGGCGACCTGAGCACCTCCCTGACCATCGACCAGAAGGACGAGGTGGGCGTTTTGGCCGACGCCATGCGCGCCGTGGCCGCCGCCGAGGGCGACGTGGCCCAGAAGTTCGGGCTTCTGGCCGACGGCGACCTGCGCATCAAGGTGGCCGAGCGCTCGGAAAAAGACACGCTTATGCGGGCCATCGCCGAGATGATCGGCAAGCTCACGGGCATCGTGGGCGAGGTCCAGGCCGGGGCCGAAAACGTGGCCTCAGGCAGCGAGGAGATGAGCGCAAGCTCCGAAACCCTGTCCCAGGGCGCGTCGGAGCAGGCCGCCGCCGTGGAGGAATGCTCCTCGTCCATGGAGCAGATGTCCTCCTCCATCAACCAGAACGCCGACAACGCCCGCCAGACCGAATCCATCGCCGCCAAGGCCGCAGGCGACGCCAAGGAGTCCGGCGAGGCCGTGACCAGGACCGTGGCCGCCATGAAGGACATCGCCGGGAAAATCTCCATCATCGAGGAGATCGCCCGCCAGACGGATCTGCTGGCCTTAAACGCCGCCGTCGAGGCCGCCCGGGCCGGAGAGCACGGCAAGGGCTTCGCCGTGGTGGCCTCCGAGGTCCGCAAGCTGGCCGAACGCAGCCAGGGAGCGGCCGCCGAGATCAACAAGCTTTCGGCCGACTCCACCTCCGTGGCCGAAAAGGCCGGGACGCTTCTGCAAAAGCTGGTGCCCGACATCCAGAAGACCGCCGACCTGGTGCAGGAAATCGCCGCCGCCAGCCAGGAGCAAAGCGCCGGGGCCACCCAGGTCAATAAGGCCCTGCAGCAGCTTGATCAGGTCATCCAGCAAAACGCCGCCGCGTCCGAGGAGCTGGCCTCCACCTCCGAGGAACTCTCCGCCCAGGCCGAGCAGCTTCAGGCCTCCATCGCCTTTTTCACCACCGACTCCACCCATGTGGCCCGGCCCGTAAGGGCCATCCCCCAGATGACCGCCTCCCGGGGACGGGGCAAGCCCCAGGCCCAGGCCAAGCGGCCCACGGCGCAGCCCCGTTCCGCCGTCACGCTGCGCATGGCCCCGGGAGAGGGAGACGATGACGATCAGGCCTTCGACCGGTATTAGGGGCGCCGGGCGGGGCGGCGCATGTGGACGCGCGTCCCGGACCGTCGGCGCAGCGCCGGACGCCATGCGCCCGGCAGCGAACCCCGGCAGAGGGTTCATCATCGCATCCTGAAACCGGAGGAAGGCCATGACCGAGGAACGACGCGGAGGAACCGAGCGGTTCCTGACGCTCAATCTGGATAAGGAACACTTCGCCCTGGACATCTATTCGGTGCGCGAGATTTTGGACATGACCGATATCACGCGCATCCCCCAGACCCCGGAATACATGCGCGGCGTGGTCAACGTGCGCGGCAGCGCCGTGCCTGTGGTGGATCTGCGCTTGAAATTCGGCATGCCCGCCGCGCCGCGCACCCTCAATACCCGTATCGTCATCCTGGAGATCACCCGGGGAGATGCGTCCGCCGCCATCGGGGCCATCGCCGACGCCGTCAAGGAGGTGCTTGAGATCGAGTCCGACAAGATCGATCCGCCGCCGCGCATGGGCACGGGCGTCAAGGCCGATTTCATCCGGGGCATCGCCCGCCATGACGACCGTTTCCTGCTCATTCTTGATGCGGAAAAGGTCTTCACCACGGACGAGGTATTGGCCCTGGACGGCCTGGGCATGCGCCGCGACGGCGAGTCCCGGGACGATTCGGAGGCCCTGGACGGCGCCTCGGCCCCGGCCGCCTAGGCCGCGCCCCAGGGAAAGACTGCTGCAAACGACGCACCGGCGGCGCGCGGACCAAGGCTTGGGGCCTGTCCGGGCGCCGCTTTACAAGCGAGGCATCCCCATGCGCATCGATCTCGACGGCGACTGCACCGTGGCTGCGGCCCGGGTCATAAAGGATATGCTGCAAAAGGCCCTGGACGGCGGCGAGGCTGTCCAGGTGAGCCTTGGCGGCGTCACCCGGGCCGACCTGTCCCTTTTTGAACTGCTGCGGGCCGCGCGACGGGGCTTCGCGGCCAGGGGCGTGGAGCTTGTCCTTCTGGCCGATCTTCCCGGACATCTGGCCCCGGGGGCCGCCTGGACGGAGCTTGCCGGACTGTGCCCGGCCGATTGCCGGGCGGGCGCCCCGGACACAGGCAGGGATGCGTCATGACCATGGAAAACGATCCGGCCCAGGCCTTTCTGGAAGAGGCCAGGGAGCTTTTGGCCAAACTGGAGGAGGCCCTGCTGGAGCTTGAGGCCGATCCCTCCTCCGGGCCGAACATGTCCCGGGCCTTCCGCAACCTGCACACCATCAAAGGCTCCGGGTCCATGTTCGGGTTTACGGAGATCGCCCGCTTCACCCACGACCTGGAGACCGCCTTCGACAAGGTCCGAAGCGGCGAACTGCCGCTTTCCCCGGAGCTTTTAAGCCTGGGCCTTGCGGCCAAGGACCATATCCAGGCCCTGCTCGAGACGGACCCGGACGGCGGCGACCTGGGGGCGGCCTCGGACGCCCTATTGGCCAGGCTGTCCAGGGTCATGGGCAGGGCGTCGGTTCCGGACGAGGCCCCGGCCGCCCGGCAGGCCGAATCCGGCGGGAGGGGAGAGCCCAAGGGAGAGCCCGGGGGGGAGCCCAAGGGAGAGGTTGAGACCTACTGGGTCCGCTACCGCCCTGGCCCCGACAGCTACGTCACCGGCTGCGACCCGCTGGGCCTGGTGGAGGAGCTGACGGGGCTGGGCCAGCACGCCCTGGTCTATCATCCCGGCCCGGACGGGCCGTTTGAGGCCTACGACCCAGAGCGTCCCCACGGCTTCTGGGACGTGATCCTGGCCACGGATGCGGGCGAGGAGGCCCTGCGCGGGGTGTTTGTTTTCGTGGACGACGGGGTCGCCGTGCGCGTGGAGAAAATCGCAGGCGGCATCCCCCGGGGCGACGATCTGGAGCGTATGGCCGGGATCGCCCGGGAAAAGGGCCGCGACCCGGAGGCGTTGCCCGGTCTTTTGCGCGGATTTCTGGCCGAAAAGCTGGCCATGCGAAAGTCGGGAAAGCCCCGCGAGGCCGTGTCGCACACCCCGGGAACGTCCAGCATCCGGGTGGACTCGGGCCGCCTGGACCGGCTGGTGAACATGGTCGGGGAGATGGTCATCATCCAGTCCCGGCTGTCCCAGGCCGTGAATCAGGCCCTGGACCGGGCCATGCTGGCCCAGCTGGCCGAGGATCTGGAGCGCCTCACGGACGAGATGCGCGACAACGCCCTGGGGCTGCGCATGCTGCCCATCGGCACGGTCTACGGCAACCTGCGCCGTCTGGTGCGCGACGTGAGCGCCGCGCTGGGCAAGGACGTGGAGTTTATGGCCGAGGGCGGGGACACGGAGATGGACAAGACGGTCATCGACCGCCTCAAGGACCCCCTGGTGCATATCCTGCGCAACAGCCTGGACCATGGCGTCGAGTCGCCGCCGGAGCGGGAGGCCGCGAACAAGCCACCCCGGGGGGTGGTGCGGCTGTGGGCCGGGCATGTGGGCGGCGAGGTGGTCATCCGGGTCTCGGACGACGGCCGGGGCCTCGATCCGGAGAAGATCAAGCGCAAGGCCCGCACCCGGGGGCTACTAGCCCCGGACGCCGATCCCGACCGCCGGGAGCTCTACAATCTCATCTTCGAGCCGGGGTTCTCCACGGCCGAGGCCGTCTCGGACCTGTCAGGCCGGGGCGTGGGCATGGACGTGGTCAAGCGGGCGCTTGAGGCCCTGCGCGGCTCCATCGATCTGGACAGCGAACCGGGCAAAGGGACCGTCCTGACCATCCGGCTGCCCCTGACCCTGGCCATCATCGACGGATTCAACGTGGTCATCGGCCAGGGCTCCTACATCGTGCCGCTCACGGCCCTGCGCGGCTTCCAGGAGCGGACGGCGGGCGAAAACCATAAGACCGTGGACGTCATCGAGCGCATGGGCCGGATGCTGCCCTGCGTGAACCTGCGCCAGCTTTTCGGCATCCGCGAGGACAGGCCCTCCTTCGAGCGGGTGGTGGTGGCCGAGGTGGACGGGGTGGAGGTCGGTCTGGCGGTGGACAGGGTTGTCGGGCGGCAGCAGGCCGTGATAAAGAGTCTTGACGAGATGTATAAAAACGTCAATTTTGTGACCGGGACGACCATTAACGGCGACGGAAGCATCTCGCTGATTCTCGACGTCCCTCGGCTGGTGGACTTTGCGGCGGCGCGCGCCGGACATTCAGGTTGAAACCCGGACGGCCGGTCTCCCCCCGGCGGTTTGGGCAGGAGCTTTCCATGAAGATTTTGGTGGTGGAAGACGATGCGACCAGCCGTGACGTTTTGCATTCCATCCTGTCCGATTTCGGCAGCTGCGATCTGGCCGTCGACGGCGAGGAGGGCCTTGCGGCCTTTCGTCAGGCCGCATCCGATGGGGCGCCCTATGAGCTGGTCTGTCTGGACATCCTTTTGCCCCGCATGGACGGGCAGGAGGTGCTGCGCAAGATTCGGGAGCTGGAGGCCGCCGAGGGCGGGCAGGCTGCCGAGGCCAAGGTGGTGATGATCACCGCCCTGTCCGACCCCAAAAACGTGGTGGAGGCGTTTTATCGCGGCGGGGCCACGGCCTATGTGCCCAAGCCCATCGACCGCGACCACCTGTTTCAGGTCTTGAGCAAGCTGGGCGTGGGGGCCTGAAGGTCCAGGCGCATCTCGGCCACTTCCTCGTCGAAATTCCGGGCCACGTCGAACCCGAGCTTGTGGGCCAGCCCCTGCATGCCGCCGTTTTCCAGCAGGGCCTGGCCGCACAGCACCTTGGTCCCGCGTTCGCGGCAGTAGCGGATCATTTTCTCCATGAGCATGCGGCCAAGTCCCGCGCCTTTCTGGTCTGAGCGCACGATGATGGCGAATTCGGCCGACGAGTTGTCGGGCTGGGTGGAGGCCCGCACCACGCCCAGCGTCTCGGGTTTGCCGGATTCGTCCTCGGCCGTGGCGATAAAGGCCATCTCCCGCTCGTAGTCGATCTGGGTCAGCCGGGCCATCTCCATGTGCGACAGCTCGCGCACCACGCCGAAAAATCGAAAACGCAGATCCTCTGGCGACAGACGCTTGAAGAATTCGAAATGGGCCGGTTCGTCCTCGGGGCGGATGGGCCTCAGCAGCACCTTGCGGCCGGTTTTAAGGACCGTGCATTCCTCCAGCTCCCGGGGATAGGGGCGTATCGCCAGCCGGTGGGGGTCGGGTTCGCGCGAGGCGTCGGCCAGCACCCGGGCCCCCAGGACCAGCACGCCCTTTTCGTCGGCCAGAAGCGGGTTCACGTCGATGGCGCTGATGCGGTCCACGTCGGTGATGATCTGGGACACCTTCACCAGGGTCAGGCAGATGGCCGACAGGTCCGCCCCGGCGTCGGCCTCGGTGCCCACCAGGGAGGCCGAGACCCGGGTTCGGAAAATGAGGTCCCGGGCCAGGGACATGTTTAGGGGCGGCAGGGCCACGGCCGTGTCCTGGGTGGCCCGTCCGGCCAGGCCCCCCTGGCCGAAGACCACATACGGCCCGAAGACCGGGTCCACCCGGGCCTGGATGAAAAGCTCCCGCGCGCCTACGCGCCGCCCCATCTCCTGCACGATGAATCCGGTGATGCGCGCCTGGGGACGTATCTGTCCCACCCGGGCCAGGATGGCCTCGGCCGACTCGCGCACGGCCGCCGGGGTCTCCAGGTCGAGCGCGATGCCGCCCACGTCGAAGGGCTGGGGGATGTCCGGCGAGACGAGCTTGATGGCCACGGGATATCCCAGTTGGTCGGCCTGGGCCACGGCGTCGGCGGCGTCCGTGGCCACCCGGGAGGCGATGGCCGGAACCCCGTAGGCCGCCAGGACCGCCTTGGCCTCGGGTTCGCTCAAATCCTCGCGGCCGTCGGCCAGGGCCGTCTCCACCACGGCCTTGGCCGCGTCCAGGTCGGGATAGAAGTCCGTGGGCAGGGAGGCGGGCATCTCCATGAGCAGCTCCTGGTTGCGGCGATGCCGCACCAGATGCACGAAGGCCCCCACGGCCTTGTCCGGGGTCTCGTAGGTGGGGATGCCCGCCGCCGTCAGCAGGCGGACCTCCTCCCCGGATTGGTCGAAGCCCATGAAGCAGGCCAGCACCGTGCGGCTGGTCTTGCCGAGCACCGTGGCCGCCGCCTTGGCCGCCTCGACGCCCGGCACCGTGGCGAAGGGCACGTGGATGATGAGAATGGCGTTGACCCCGGGCTCTTTCAAAAGCACGCGCAGCGTCTGCTCGTAATGCCCGGCCGTGGCGTCGAATCCCATGTCGATGATGTTGTCGCGCAGCCAGTTGGGGCCGAGGATGCCGCTTAGGGCGGCGCGGGTCTCGTCGGCGTATTCCGCCAGCTTGCCGCCGCCCGCCAACAGCGTGTCGGCGGCCATCATGCCCACGCTGCCGCCGTTGGTCAAAATGGCCAGCCTGTCGCCGCGAAGGGGCCGCGAGCGGGCCAGGGTCTGGGCCGCGTCGAACAGCGCGTCGATCTCGAACACCCGCAGCATGCCCGCCCGGCGGAAGGCCTCGTCGTAGACCTCGTCTTTGCCCTCGTCCGGGCCCGGCGGACTGACCGTCCACAGCTTGCGGCCGGGTTTGATGACCAGGACCGGCTTGTTGCGGGCTGCGGCCCGGGAGGCGCTCATAAACGACCGGGCGTCGGTCACGGACTCCACGTAGAGCAGGATGGAGCGGGTGTTGGGGTCGGAGCTTAGATAGTCGATGATGTCGCCGTACTTGAGGTCGGCCCGGTCGCCCAGGGACACCAGGTAGGAAAAACCGATGCCCTTGGTCCCGGCCCAGTCCAAAACAGCGGTGAAAAGCGACGCCGACTGGGAAATAAATGCGATGCGGCCGGGTTTGGCGTCGGAGGAGGACAGGGAGCAGTTGAGCCCGATGCCCGGGATGATGAGCCCCAGGCCGCTTGGGCCAAGGATGCGCACCCCGTAGGGCGAGGCGGCCTCGAGCATGCGCTGCTGCAAGGCCTTTTTGTCCGGCCGCGACAGCTTGTTGTAGCCCGGAGACAGCACCACGGCGGCCCGGGTGCCGCGTTTGCCCAGGTCTTTGATGGCGTCGGGCGCGGTTTCCGGCGGGGTGCAGATGACCCCCAGGTCCGGGGTCAGCGGCATGGTGTCCACGGACTTGTAGGCCAGCACCCCGGCCACGGCGTCCACGGCCGGGTTCACGGGCATGACCGGGCCAAGGAACTTCCCGGCCAGAAGGTTTTTCATGATCACCGAGCCCACATGGCCGGGCTCGCCCGTGGCCCCGATGACCGCCACGGAGTTGGGCTTGAAAAGGGAATCCAGGTTGCTGATGCTCATGCCGTATCTCCCGGAACCGCCCGGGGGGCGTGGCGAATGGGCGCCGCGCCGGGTACGGCGGGGTCTTCGGGCGGCGGGGCGTCGGA
>Ga0209800_10000482_pt1 | contig 61049 bp, 66 predicted proteins | sample Higcelweek8metaG_FD_187174 | JGI IMG/M metagenome (GOLD analysis project Ga0209800, IMG submission 187174) | Freshwater pond sediment microbial communities from the University of Edinburgh, under environmental carbon perturbations - High... | ecosystem: Environmental > Aquatic > Freshwater >...
TTTTAAAGTAGGAGGACAGCATGGCTCATAAGAAAGGTCAGGGTAGTACACAGAATAACCGCGACTCAGCGGGACGTAGACTCGGTGTCAAAAAATACGGCGGTGAATTCGTAAGAGCGGGTAATATCATTATTCGTCAACGCGGAACAAAAGTTCACCCAGGTAAAAATATGGGTATGGGTAAAGACCACACATTGTATGCGTTGGTTGACGGTGTCGTTGCATTCGAACGTAAAGACAAAAAACGCAAACAAGTCTCTATCATCCCTGCCGCTTAATTTTCTCAAAGACTCTCGTCGGGCTTTCGCCCGATTTTTGATACAATTTCCAAAATTATCTTTTTAATCATGTACTTTTCGAAAAGTATAGAGTTAAGCAAATAATAGTTGTTTCGTTATGAGACAAGCGTTCAAAACAACCTGAAGGACATCCATGTTTAGTGATAGTGTAGAAATTACCGTCTCATCCGGTAAAGGGGGAGCAGGGTGTGTTGCTTTCCGACGGGAAAAATACGTTCTTCAAGGGGGACCGAACGGCGGTGACGGCGGCCGTGGAGGTGATGTTTATTTTAGAGTAGACAACAATACCCATACCCTTGCACACTTTCAAGGAAACAAAAACCTCAAAGCCGATAAAGGTCAACCGGGTTCAGGCTCTAATATGGCGGGCAAAGCGGGTAAACGACTCGTGGTTGTTGTCCCTCCTGGAACACAGGTTGTTGATGTCGAGACAGGTGAAGTACTATTGGATCTTCTTGAAGACGGAAAAGAAGTTCTCTTTTTAGAAGGGGGACGCGGAGGGCTCGGAAATGTCCATTTTAAATCCTCAACCAACCAAAAACCGATGTATGCTCAGCCGGGTGAACCGGCGGTTACCCGTATTGTAAGACTTGACCTTAAGCTGATCGCAGATGTAGGCTTAGTCGGATTTCCAAATGTTGGAAAATCAACTTTGATCTCTACGGTATCTAACGCTCGTCCCGAAGTAGCGAACTATGAGTTTACGACACTGACTCCGAAGCTTGGGCAGATTAATATCGGTGAATTTGATTCGTATATTATGGCGGATATTCCGGGGATTATCGGTGGAGCATCTGAGGGTAAAGGGCTTGGGCTTAAATTCCTCCGTCACATCGAGCGTACCAAAACTCTTTTGTTTATGATCGATTTGGCATCGTACCATGAGCTAGAGTATCAATACGAAACCCTCAAACAAGAGCTTGAAAAATTCTCGCCTCTTTTGGCAGAACGTAATTTCGCGATTGCATTGACCCGTGCGGATGCAATGAGCCCTGAAGAAGCTATTGAAAAAACCAATGCATTTTTGAAACTGGTGAACCTTGCTCCGGTCACAAAGAGCCGATTTGCTTTTAGTGATGAATATCCGGTATATGAACAAGAAGATTTTGATAAAGCGTTTTATGACCGTACCAAGCCGGCATTTATCGCCCCGATTTCTTCAGCGATTAATCTTAATATCAAGCCATTAACGTATGCACTTTATCAAATGGTCGTAACGGAGCGCGCATGAAGCGGATCGTTGTTAAAGTTGGAAGTGCGGTTTTAAGCGAGCAAAATCGGATTGCAAAAGACCGTATGCAAAATTTGGTTGATTTTATTGCAGAGCTCAAAAAAAGCTATGAAGTGATCCTAGTCTCTTCAGGAGCGGTTGCCGCAGGCTATACGGAGCTTAAACTCGATAAAAAGATTTTGGCGAATAAACAAGCGCTTGCTTCGATCGGTCAGCCTATACTCATGAATAAATACCGCAAAATGTTTGAACATTACAATATTCTCCCCTCCCAAGTATTGGTAACCGCAGCCAATTTTAATACGGCAGAAGAGTCCCAAAAAGCAAAAGACACGATTGAGACGCTCCTCAAACATAATGTTGTCCCTATTATTAATGAAAACGATGCGACGGCGACGGAAGAGTTGATTTTGGGAGATAATGATCAGCTCTCCGCTTATGCGGCTCATCATTTCGGAGCCGAATTACTTATAATTCTCTCCGATATTGACGCCTATTATGACAAAGACCCCCGCAGTTACAGTGATGCAAAAGTACGTTCACTCATCGAATCTATCAGTACTGATGAACTGCTGATGGAAGTTAATCCAAACCATAACTTTGCAACGGGTGGGATTGTGACGAAACTCAAAGCGGCTGATTTTCTCCTCAAGCGGGGCGGGGCGATGTTTTTGGCGAGCGGATTTGATTTGAGTGACGCTAAAAGCTTTTTACTCGCGGGGCAACATCGTGGAGGCAGTCTATTTAAAGCTGGTGAGGTTCTCTAATGACCCGTGTCATTTTTATGGGGACACCCGATTATGCGGCCTCTATTTTAGAAGCGTTGATTGCGGCGGACGATATTGACGTTGTGAGTGTTTATACTCAGCCCGATAAGCCGGTAGGTCGAAAAGCGATTTTAACCCCACCTGTAGTTAAATTGATTGCAGAAAAAGCAAATATACCTGTGATGCAGCCGAGTAAACTCCGTGACGAAGCAGTCGTAAATACGTTGTTATCAATACCGTGCGATATCATTATTGTCGCGGCATACGGGCAGATTCTCCCAAAAGAAATTTTGGAGTATGTCCCCTGCGTTAATCTTCACGCCTCTATACTCCCGCATTATCGCGGTGCGAGTCCGATTCAGCAGAGTTTACTCAATAATGATCTTGAAAGTGGTGTGAGTGCCATGTGGATGGATGAAGGGCTTGATACGGGGGCTATTATTCAAATCGAGACCATCCCGATCGGTATAGATGAGATGGTGGAGTCGTTGTATGCACGTCTTACCGATACAGCGGTGCATTTAACTCTTGATGTTATCCGAAACTGGGATCGCAAAAGTGCGGTGAGTCAAAATAATGAGCAAGCCACGAACTGCAAAAAAATATTAAAATCAGACGGATTAATAGATTTTAGAGATGCTCGGGAAATTTATAATCGTTATCGGGCATTTACACCATGGCCGGGTATCTTTATCGAATCAGGACTCAAGATCAAAGAGATGAGATTGGAAAATGAGAACAGTAGAGGTGATGCAGGAGTAATTACCCATATTGAGAAAGAGAGCATCGTGGTACAGTGCACACACGGCTCTTTACGTATTATGCGTGTTCAAGCTCCTTCAAAACAAGAAACTTCAGCCGTTGATTATTTAAACGGCAAACGGATAGGGTGTGGATATCCATTGGTTTGAGTCGCTTGAATCGACTCAAAGTTATCTCATAGAAGAACTGAAAGCTTCAAGATTGCATGCTCCTGTTTGCGTCGGGGCATTGTCCCAAACTATGGGAAAGGGGTCACGGGGCAATAGCTGGATTGGGAAAGAAGGAAATCTTTTTATTTCAGTTGCCTTGCCACGTGCACTATTGCCCGAAGATTTGAAACTTGAATCTTCATCGATTTATTTTGCTTTTCTCATGAAAGAATTATTAGCTACGTTGGGTTCAAAAGTATGGCTCAAATGGCCGAATGATTTTTACCTAAAAGATAAAAAAATCGGTGGAGTTATCACAAATTTAATGGGCAATACTCTGGTATGTGGAATCGGTATTAATCTTGTCTCAGCACCTGAGAATTTTGAAAAAATCGATATTACGGTCAGTACATATGATTTAACGAAATCTTATAGTGAATTGTTCAAAAAATTACCAGCGTGGAAGCAGATTTTTAGTAATTACAAGATAGAATTTGAGAACAGTAGAGATTTCTTTATCCACAGTAGTAATGAAAAAATTGCGTTAACGCGGGCCGTATTATGTGAAGACGGATCGTTAGAATGCGATGGCCAAAGGATATATAGTTTACGATGAGTGAAGTTATTGTTATCGCCAATCAAAAAGGGGGAGTGGGTAAAACCACCACCGCTGTCAATCTAGCCGCCTCTTTAGCGGTTGCTGAAAAAAAAGTATTGTTGATCGATGCCGATCCGCAAGCTAACGCAACAACCTCATTAGGGTACCATCGTAACAATTATGAGTTTAATATTTATCATGTACTCATCGGTGCCAAAAAATTACGAGAGATTATTTTAAAAACCTCTTTACCGAAACTTTTTTTAGCTCCGTCGAATATCGGTCTTGTCGGAGTCGAAAAAGAGTATTACGATGCCGATAATGCTACGGGACGTGAGCTTATCTTAAAACGTGCCATTGCTCAGGTAAAAGATGAATATGACTATGTCATTATCGATTCTCCTCCGGCTCTAGGGCCCATGACAATTAATGCTCTTTCAGCATCAAACTCAGTGATTATCCCTATCCAATGTGAATTTTTTGCATTGGAAGGTTTGGCACAGCTTCTTAATACGGTAAAACTTGTCCGTAAAACGATCAATCCGAAATTGACGATTAAAGGTTTCTTGCCGACAATGTATAGTGCGCAAAATAATCTTTCACGCCAAGTATTTGCCGATTTACGCCAACATTTTCAGGGGAAATTGTTTAAGTCGGGCGATAATGAAAATGACTATATCGTTATTCCTCGTAATGTTAAATTGGCGGAGTCTCCGAGTTTTGGAAAACCGGCGATTCTTTACGATGTAAAATCGAGCGGCTCGATGGCGTACCAAGATTTGGCGCACGCGATTATCGCCTAAAGGAAGAAAATGGCGAAAGCATCAGCATTGGGCAGAGGTCTAGGGGCACTTTTAAGTGAAATTGAAGAGGCGTATGACAACGAGCTCCCTAAAAAAGGGGGAGTCGAAGAGATAGCTGTCAATAAAATCCGCCCTAACCCCTATCAACCGCGTAAGCACTTTGACTCTGAATCGCTGGCGGAACTCTCTGACTCGATTAAAACACACGGATTACTGCAACCTATAGTTATCAAAGAAGATCTAGACGGTTATATTCTTATTGCGGGCGAGCGACGCCTCCGTGCAAGCAAACTGGCCAAAAATAAAACAATCAAAGCGATTGTTGTTTCTGTTAGTGATGAGCAAATGCGTGAGCAGGCGTTGATCGAAAATATTCAGCGTGATGAACTGAATGCTATCGATTTGGCACAGGCATATCAAGAATTAATCGACATTCATGAATTGACACATGAACAACTTTCCCAAACCGTTCATAAGAGTCGTACACAAATCACTAATACTTTACGCTTACTACAATTAAGTGATAAAGGACGTAAAGCACTTGTTGATGGAAAAATCAGTGCAGGCCATGCAAAAGTGATATTGGGATTAGAGCCGAGTGAACAAGCTATGATGATTGATTCGATTATCGGTCAAAAATTGAGTGTTCGTGAAGTGGAGAGTATGGTTAAAAAAATCAAGCTCCCTTCAACTACGCTACATAATGTAATTGAAGCAGATGAGTTGGATTTTATCGCTTTAAAAAAACATTTACACTCACTTGGTTATAAATGTGGCACAAAAGGTTACAAACTAACGATTGAATTTGAAGATAATGGACAAATTGAATCATTTTTAGACCTACTTTCTTAATATCTCCTCGCGTTTAACTGTCCCTTCAATTTATAAGTTGTATAATCACGCAACTTTTAGGAGGTGGTATGTTAGATATAAGTCCGATGCTGCTAGGCAGCACACTGATTGTCTTCCTTGTCCTTATTGCCGTACTAAACAGTTTGCTTTACAAACCTCTTTTCAGCTATATGGAAAAACGGGATGCAGATATTAAAAAAGATTTGGAACAAGTTGGTAACAACGATTCCGAAATTGCTGCATTTCATGCCAAAGCTGAGAAGATTATGAGTGATGCTAAACTGGAAGCAGCGGCATTAAGAGAAAAAGTTATTGCTGAGGCCAAAGCGCTGGCAAATAGCAAAATAGAGACAAAACGTGCTGAATTAGCACTTGAGTACGCAACGTTCGAAGGCGAATTGTCTGCAGAACGAACACGGTTGATCGCTACGCTTCAAAATGAAGCGCCGGCATTCCAATCTGCTGTATCAGCAAAACTAAGTCAGATATGAGGTATGCAATGGGTAAAATAATCGTTACAGTATTAATGCTCAGCGCCTATCTATTTGGATCAGATGCTGGTGCGGAGGGTTCTACAGACATCGTTCAACGAACGGTTAACTTCCTGATTTTTGCCGGAATTTTGTTTTACATTTTGGCTGAACCGGTTAAAAGCTATTTTAGCGGAAGAACTACAGGGATTGCCGATGAACTTGAAAAAGTTCAAGAGCGTCTTCGTGAATCAAAACGCCTAAAAGATGCGGCTGAACATAAAATCGAAGAAGCGGAACGCTTTGCGATTGAATTAGCGGAATCGAGTAAAAAAGAGAACAAAATTTTGAGTGATAAAATTTTGGCGCAATGTGAGCAAGATCTTGAGATTATTGCAAAACAAAATAGCGCATTAATGGAACTTGATAAGCGTAAAATGGTTCGTGACGTAGTTTCTGAAATAATGAATGATGTTATGAATAGTAGCAATGATGCATTAGGAAAAGAAGCAATGACCGAAATCTTGAAAAAGAAGGTGGCATAAATGCGGCATGAACTTATTGCAAAGCGTTACATCAAACCGTTGATGGAGAGTTGTGATCAAGTATCGCTAGATAACTTGTCTACACTTCTTAGTACGGTAGCAAAAGCGTATGAAAATGAAAAATTCAACCTTATTATGAATTCGAATGACGTTAGCAGCAGTGCGAAATGTCAGTTGGTTTTAGATATGGTCGCTTCAGTAAACAGTACTACGGTTAATAACTTAATCAAATTATTAGCTGAAAACGGGCGTCTTTCATTGATTCCTGTCATCGCTGATCAATTGACACGCGAAATCGGTCGTGTAAAACGTACATTCAAAGGGCGTATTTATAGCAATAATGTTGTAGATCAAGCTTCGGTTGATACGATTGCACGCGATTTGGGGACAAAAATGGGGGCAACCATCTCTTTGAGCTATGTTGCTTCTGATTTTGACGGTATCCGTGTAGAAGTTGATGATTTGAATGTAGAGATTAATTTTTCAAAAAGCCGCCTTAATGCTCAATTGGTTGAGCACATTTTAAAAGCAATTTAACCCTCGGGAAAGGAGAAATAGTGGTAGCAAAAGTACAAGCAGACGAAATCAGTTCAATCATTAAAGAACGAATTGAGAATTTCGAACTTAATGTAGATATTAATGAAACCGGAAAAATCGTCTCATACGGAGATGGAATCGCTCAAGTTTATGGCTTGAACAACGTTATGGCCGGTGAGATGGTTGAATTTGAAGACGGTTCACGCGGTCTGGTTATGAACCTTGAGGAGAGCAGCGTCGGTGTTGTTATTCTCGGTAAAGGTAAAGACCTTCGTGAAGGTATGAGTGTAAAACGTCTTGGACGTCTTTTACGTGTTCCTGTCGGTGATGCACTTCTTGGACGTGTCGTGAACTCTCTTGGTGAACCGATTGACGGTAAAGGTCCGATCGAAACAACAGAAGTTCGTTTCGTAGAGGAAAAAGCTCCTGGTATCATGGCACGTAAATCGGTTCATGAACCGATGGCAACCGGTATTAAAGCGATTGATGCACTTGTTCCAATCGGACGCGGACAACGCGAACTTATCATCGGTGACCGCCAAACGGGTAAAACTACGGTTGCACTTGACACTATTATCAATCAAAAAGGTAATGGCGTAGTCTGTATCTATGTAGCAATCGGTCAAAAAGAATCAACGGTTGCACAAGTTGTTCGTCGTCTAGAAGAGCACGGTGCGCTTGATTACACTATTATTGTTTCTGCACCGGCCTCTGAAGCGGCAGCACTCCAATTCCTCGCGCCGTATACCGGCGTAACAATGGGTGAATATTTCCGCGACAATGCACGCCACGGTTTGATCGTTTATGATGATCTCTCTAAACACGCGGTAGCATACCGTGAAATGTCATTGATCCTTCGCCGTCCTCCGGGTCGTGAAGCATATCCGGGTGACGTTTTCTATCTACACTCTCGTCTTTTAGAGCGTGCAGCAAAATTGAATGATGAGTTAGGTGCGGGTTCATTGACTGCTCTTCCGATCATTGAAACTCAAGCTGGTGACGTTGCGGCATATATTCCGACTAACGTTATTTCAATTACTGACGGTCAAATTTTCTTGGAAACTGACTTGTTCAACTCAGGTATCCGCCCTGCGATCAACGTAGGTCTTTCTGTATCACGTGTCGGTGGTGCGGCGCAAATCAAAGCAACGAAACAAGTTGCCGGGACATTGCGTCTTGATTTGGCACAATACCGTGAACTTCAAGCGTTTGCACAGTTTGCTTCTGATTTGGACGAAGTAAGCCGTAAACAGCTTGAGCGTGGTCAGCGTATGGTTGAAGTTTTGAAACAACCTCCATATTCTCCACTCGGTGCTGAAAAACAAGCGTTGGTTATTTTCGCGGGTAATGAAGGGTATCTTGATGATATCTCTGCAGATTCTGTCGTTAAATTTGAAGCGGATTTGTATCCGTTCATTGAAGCGTCTTATCCACAAATTCTCGAAAACATCCGTAGCACATCAAAAATTGATGATGAAACAATGGCAATGATGAAAAAAGCACTCGAAGAGTTTAAATCTACTTTCGTTGCTGAATAAGGATCTTTATGGCTAACTTGAAAGAGATTCAAAGACAGATCAAAAGTGTTTCGAACACGCAAAAAACTACGCGTGCAATGAAGCTTGTTTCAACGGCGAAACTTCGCCGTGCGGAAGAGCTTGCGAAACGCTCACGTCTGTTTGCACAAAAAACGAATCAAGTGATAGCTGAAATCGCAGGGCGTATCAAATGCAATAAAGTGGGTGGAATTGAAAACCGTTGCTTTATTGAGAATGATGCACCTGAAATGATTGATATTATTTTTGTAACAGCGGACAAAGGTCTCTGCGGCGGTTTCAATATGCAAACCATCAAAGCGGTTAAACGTCTAATGAGTGAATACAAAAATAAAAAAGTCAAAATCCGCCTTCGCGGTATCGGGAAAAAAGGGATTGAATTTTTTACTTACAATGAAGTAGAGATGCTTGATACGGTAAAAAATTTAAGTTCCGCTCCTGATATGCAGCGTTCAAGCGAATTTATGACCCGTTCGATCAATGATTTCAAAGAGGGTAAAATCGATGCTGTGTATCTCGTATACAACGGTTATAAAAACGTTATTACCCAAGAGTTGCATGTCAATCGTGTGTTACCGGTCAATGTAGAGAGTTATGATTGCGAAGAAGCAAAAAACTCTATGTTAGAGCTAGAAGCACAAGACGAAGAGAAAATGCTCGATTCATTGGTTACAAAATATGCTGAGTACAATATGTATTATGCGTTGATTGATTCGCTTGCGGCAGAGCACAGTGCACGTATGCAGGCAATGGATGCAGCTACTAACAACGCTAAAGAGATGGTTAACTCGTTGAAAGTCAAGTTTAATAAAGCACGACAAGAAGCGATCACAACTGAACTTATTGAGATTATCAGCGGCGTCGAGTCGATGAAATAATTATGGAGGAAAGAATGATTGGTAAAATTGCTCAAGTAATTGGTCCGGTTGTTGACGTTGATTTTGAAGGTTATTTACCTGCGATCAATGAAGCAATCGAAGTAAATGTAAGTGTAGAAGGGAATACGACTCGTCTTGTTCTTGAAGTAGCATCTCACCTAGGTAACGGACGTGTACGTACGATCGCTATGGATATGTCTGAAGGTTTGGTTCGCGGAATGGCAGCTAAATCTACAGGTGCACCGATCAAAGTTCCGGTTGGTGAAAAAGTTCTCGGACGTATCTTCAACGTAATCGGTGAAACGATTGACGGCGGAGATCAAGTAACAGATTGTGATACATGGTCTATTCACCGTGATCCTCCACCGTTGGTTGACCAAAGTACAAAAACTGAGATGTTCGAAACGGGTATCAAAGTTGTTGACCTTTTGGCTCCGTACGCTAAAGGTGGTAAAGTAGGACTATTTGGTGGTGCCGGTGTTGGTAAAACCGTTATTATCATGGAATTGATTCACAACGTTGCACACGGGCATGACGGTCTTTCTGTTTTTGCCGGTGTCGGTGAGCGTACTCGTGAGGGGAATGACCTTTACCATGAGATGAAAGAATCAAGTGTTTTGGACAAAGTAGCACTGTGCTACGGTCAAATGTCTGAACCACCGGGAGCACGTAACCGTATCGCTCTTACAGGTCTTACCATGGCGGAATATTTCCGTGATGAAAAAGGGCTTGACGTATTGATGTTTATCGATAACATCTTCCGTTTCGCACAATCAGGATCTGAGATGTCAGCACTTCTTGGACGTATCCCATCAGCCGTTGGTTACCAACCGACTTTGGCTCGTGAAATGGGTGCGCTTCAAGACCGTATTACCTCAACCAAAAAAGGTTCAATCACCTCTGTTCAAGCGGTATACGTACCTGCGGATGACTTGACTGACCCGGCTCCTGCTTCGGTTTTTGCTCACCTTGATGCGACAACGGTTCTTAACCGTAAAATCGCTGAAAAAGGGATCTATCCTGCGGTTGATCCGTTGGATTCGACATCACGCTTGCTTGATCCGCAAATCATCGGTGAAGAGCACTACAGTGTTGCTCGCGGTGTTCAAAAAACACTTCAAAAATATAAAGATTTGCAAGATATTATTGCAATTCTTGGTATGGATGAGCTTTCGGAAGATGACAAATCGACTGTTGAGCGTGCACGTAAAATCGAGAAATTCCTTTCTCAACCGTTCTTCGTTGCGGAAGTATTTACCGGTTCTCCTGGTAAATACGTTTCACTTGAAAACACTATCAAAGGATTCAAAGGGATTCTTGAAGGTGAATTCGACCATATGCCAGAAGGCGCGTTCTATATGGTCGGTGATATGAATGAGGCGATTGAAAAAGCTGCTAAAATGAAAAGCAAGTAATTGCTTCTCGCCTTATAAGGAAACACTATGGAAATACTCCAATTAGAAGTGCTAACCCCAAGCGGTCCGATTTATAACGGGCCGGCTAAAAGCGTCACCCTTCCGGGTGAAGAGGGAGAATTCGGTGTTCTCCCTGAACACGTCTCTTTGACTACATTACTTCAAGCCGGAGTAGTGGATATTCAAAAAGAGAGCGGTAAAACGGAATCAATCGTTGTGAATTGGGGCGTAGTCCAAATCACTCAAAACAAAGTTGTTGTTTTGGTTGACGGTGCGGTTGCGATTCGCGGTGAAAATGAAGGGGATATTGCTAAAGCTCTTGATGAAGCAAAATCGCTTATCACCAGTGTAGGTGATTCTAACGCAATGATCGCATCGGTTTCAGCACGTATCGAATCAGCGGCACATCGTTTAGTTTAAGTCAATGTTTCAATCATTTGCAAATTTCTACGATAAAAGTCACCCGGTAACACTTTTTGTGTTACTGGTCCTTTCTCTCTATTTCATTGCCGTTAATTGGACCTTTTTTTATCGCTTTTTTTCTCTTAATCAATGGATTACTACTGAAAACCAATCACTTGAATCTTTGTTGCTTGGATCTTCTAAAATCCCTGATTTCGCCTATTTGAGTCATTTTACAAAATCATCATCTCGTCTTTCAACCTCTTTGTTTGATATGGCTTCTTATTCGGCGACAAAAGAGGCGACAAAAGGTTTGATGTTTCTCTCGATTGTTGCATCAACTACCCCTTTTATTGGACTTTTCGGTACGGTAGTCTCAATCTTAGATACGTTTGATCATATTGGTCAAGCCAGTGGAACAATGAGCGTAATTGCTTCGGGTGTATCAGACGCATTGGTTGCGACAGCTTCAGGAATATTTGTTGCTATTTTTGCCTATACTTATCATCAAATACTCAAACGCAAAGCTTTTGAATTATCGGGTCTGATTCGTATGCAAGGTGATGCACTTCTTTCGAAAGATGTCTAATACTATGTTTGATTGGGATGAAAAACCGGAACTCAACATCACTCCCCTCGTGGATGTAATGTTGGTTCTACTTGCTATTTTGATGGTAATTTCACCCAATATTGTTTATGAAGAGTTGATCCGTCTTCCGAAAGGTTCAGCACAAAAAGAGTTGACAAAAATTCCTCCTGTACATATTACTATTAGTAAAAGCGGAGAGATTACGGTTAATAAAGAACCGTTTAAAATGGATACTTTTGCAGATAATTTTTCTCTCCATGCACAGACGTTAAATCATGATGCGACCGTTTTAATAAGTGCAGATCAAACACTTGACTATGGAAAAGTAATGTCCGTACTGGGGGCAGTTAAAAAAGCCGGTTTTCGAGAAGTATCGTTAGCATCCAATGGCTAAACGTATTTTAGAGTTTCTACAAAAGATGCTGTCAAATGAGTTTTAACCAAGATCGCTATTTTTTTCTAAGTGGATTGATTTCGATTACACTTTTTCTTGTTTTGCTATTTTTATCAATGTACAGTTTAGTATTGTCTCCGACGATAGAACACTTTGCCATGAAAGAAAGTGAGTATGTATCGGTATCTCTCATGGAACCGACAACAGCTGAAATTCAAACAAGCACTGAAGCTCTTAATGCCCCTGAAAAAGCTGAACCTGAGCCTGTAGAAGAAAAACCTATTGTCGAAGAGGAAGAAATTCCTGAAATATCTGACCTTTTTTCTCAGGTAAAGGTAGACCGAACACCTAAAAAAATACGAGAAGAGAGTAAACACAGAGAACAATTGAGTGCACTTGAAAAAGAGATTTTGGAGAAAAAAGATTCTCCCCGTTTTTCGGATAAAGTGAGTAAAGTCGATCTAGTCAAGCCTTCTGTTAAGATGGTTACTCAAGGTGGATCGAGCGGACCGCTTGTTAACGAATACCATGCTAAGATTCAAGGGCTGGTTTATGCCTATTTTCGACCTCCCGCAGGAACGGCAGGGGAAGTGGCACGAGTCCGCATGAGTATTGGCGCATCCGGAAAACTAATCAGTTACAAAGTGATTACTTATTCAGGAAATAGATCGTTTAATAGCGAAGTTGAGTGGCTCAAAGATCGTCTTGTTTCTGTTCGCTTTCCGGAACATCCGGAGGGAAAAGATGCAATTTTGGAATTTATACTAACCGCTAAGGAGTAATCATTTGAAATTTTTATTTTTTATTTTAACATTAGTTCAACTTACCTGGGGGGCAGATGCTACCCTAGAAGTCGTTAAAGGGGTTGAGGGATTATCACCCTTGGCCATTGAAGATTCATCACCGCAAAGCAGTGAAATAAGCCAAAAATTTACCAAAATGTTAGCGGCGGATATGAATGTGGTTTCTTTATTTACGGTTGATGAGAGTTATGCGACTGCGGCATTTGACTCACCTCTACCCTCACCAATGCATAAGGATGCTCAGTATATATTGCGTTATCGTTTGAGTAACGACGGAGCAGGGGGGATACGCGCGGATATCAAACTGCTCCACAACGGAAGAGAGCTATTTTTTAAAAATTACGTTTTAAAACAAAGTGAGATGGCAGTATTTTTGTCGCATTCGATCGCTTATGATATTAATGCAAAGCTTGGAGGTTCTCCTATCGACTGGATCAAACGTAAAGTTTTATTTATCCGTTTAACCAGTCCGAGACAATCAGAAATTGTTGCATCAGATTACACCCTTTCGTATCAAAAAGTGATTTTAAAAGGGGGAATGTACGGATTTGCAAAATGGGCAAACCGAGATCAAACTGATTTATACTATACCGCTTTATCGGATATGAAGCCGACAATTTACAAAATGAACCTTTTTAGCGGAAAAAAAGAGAGGATAATCAGTTCGGACGGGATGGCGGTATGCTCGGATGTGAACGAAGATGGTAGTCGTCTTTTACTAACGTTGGCACCTAACGGACAGCCAGATATTTTTCTTTATGATACGTTATCGGCTAATAAAACACGTATTACCGATTATTCAGGGATCGATGTTAACGGACAGTTTATGGGAGATGGATCGATAGCTTTTGTTTCTAACCGTTTGGGATATCCTAATATATTTTCGACGCGTGTTAACAGCAATGCCGTTTCACAATTGGTGTATCAAGGTAAAAGTAATTCTTCTCTAAGCTCGTATAAAAACTTTCTAGTCTACAAAGCCAGAGAGAACAGTGCAAATTTTGCAGGCAATACCTTTAATCTTCATCTCTTGTCTCTTAACTCGGGGAATGTTAAACGGTTAACAGCAAGTGGAGAGAATGATTTCCCGAGATTTTCTCCTGATGGTGAGGCGATTTTGTATACGAAACAAGAAGGATCACGTAGTTCTATAGGCGTTATCCGTTTTGGAGTTAACAAAAGCTTTGCATTTCCACTAAAAATAGGGCGAATTCAGTCGATTGATTGGTAGTGTTAACAATTTTTTCGGTATCATAACGTTAAATATTTATAATCCTGAGGAGATATCATGATGAAAAAAGTTGCTTTTTTAAGCGCAACGGTAGCAATGTTAGTTTTAAGCGGATGTAGTTCTAAAGAACCTGCAATCGATGCAACGGCAAATGCCAATGGAACGTCAATCGGGACAAATGCAAATGCAACACAAACAACGGGGACAGATGCTAATGCGGTAATCGCTCCTATCACTAATGCAAATGCTAACGATACATCTTCGGCTGGATCAAACGGTACAAACGGTTCAGACGGTCAATTGGTTAGTATTCAATTCGATTACGATAAATTTGACATTCGTGAAGATATGCAAGAAGCAATGACTAAAAACACCCTTTTGGTTAAAGGTAAATCGATTAAACTTGAAGGTAATTGTGATGAATTCGGAAGTGATGAATACAATTACGCTCTCGGTCTTAAACGTGCCAACACTGTAAAAGCATCATTGGTAAACAGCGGTGTAAGTGCTGATTCAATCACGATGGCAAGTTTTGGTGAGAGTAATCCGGTTTGTTTAGAAAAAACACAAGAGTGCTGGGCTAAAAATCGTCGTGTAGATTTCAAACTTCCGTAAATGCGTTCGTTTCTACTTCTTCCTTTCTTACTTATTACAATCGCATCTGCTTCAGAGCCTTCGGCTTTCGGGGCAGGCGATCTAAACAACCCTAATCCATACGGTCTTACCCATGAAGAGAAGCTGATTCTCGAAAATAAAAAAGAGATTCAAACCGTTATCCAAAAAAATAACGTGCAAATTGCAAAAGTCGAAACCGTTAGTGAACGACTTGACGGGATGCAGGGAATAATTGAGGGATTAAGTCAACGCTCTAATGAACAAACCTTGACACTTCAAAAACTTCAAGAGAAGCTCATAACCGATGGCAATAGCAGTGTAACACTTGAAGAATTGAGTAAACAAGTGAATGCGAATTCCGAAAATATTGCTCAGTTTAAAACTCTTTTGGAAGAACTTTCGCATGTTGTTGATGGGATCAATAGCGCTTATGTGAGTAAAGAACAATTTGCGGCTCTGATTAAACAACTTAAGGTCAGTGTTCCTGAGCGTACGGTAACCCCTGAAAAAATGTCGAATTCGGCAATTGAAAAAGAGGCAAATAGACTCTTTTCACAAAAGAAATATGGTGATGCGCAGAGTTATTTTGAGCAGATGGTCGTGAAAAAGTATAAAACTGCCGAAGCGATGTATATGATCGGTGAGACACAGTTTGAACGTAAAAATTATAAAGAAGCGGTTGCTAGTTATAAAGAGAGCGCTTCACGTAATGAAAAAGCACTTTATATGCCGACACTTTTACTTCATTCAGGGATCTCGATGGAAAAAACAGGGGATAACGGGATGGCTAAAGCGTTTTATCAAGCAACTATTTCAAAATTCAATGGAAGCGGAGCAGCTAGAGAAGCGAGTGAGAGACTCTCTAAGCTAAAATAGCTATATGGCTATTTTCAGCATCGCTATAGGTAAATGTGCTAAAATCGCACAATCTAAAGTTAAGGCACTAAAATGGCAATTGAAAATAATCAAATCGTATCGATTGAATACGAAGTACGTGACGGCGGAAACGTTGTAGATAGCAATGTCGGTGGACATCCATTAACATTCATGTTCGGTAAAGGGCAAATTATCCCTGGTCTTGAAGCAGGGATTGCACACATGAATATGGGTGAAAAAGGTGATGTTCTTGTAAAAGCGGCGGATGCATACGGCGATTACAATGAAGCAGCACAGCAAGAGCTTCCGCGTGAGCAATTTGCAGGGATCGATTTGAATGTCGGAATGACATTATACGGTCAAGGCGAAGACGGCGGAACGGTTCAAGTATTGGTTAAAGAGATCAAAGATGATTTGGTCATTATTGATTTTAATCACCCCCTTGCAGGAAAAGATTTGATGTTTAGCGTCACTATCAGTAATGTGCGTGATGCATCGGCTGAAGAAGCGATGACCGGAATTCCGGCTGAAAACAAAGTTGATGATAGCGGATGTTGTGGAAGTGGCGGAAATCACGGTTGTGGATGTCACTAATTTTTTAACGGCATCAAACGCTTCTATTGAAGCGTTTAAAACAGCAAATTTACTCAAAGGTTTAGGGGTAAATGCCATTATCTTCGGAGAACGGGGTACGGGTAAACTTACCCTAGCCCGTTATATTCTTCCGCACGCACCGATTATTGATGCGAGTCATTTTGATGAGCTACTGGACGCAATAGAATCACACGGTGATGTCATTATCCATCGTCTTGATAATGTAGCTAATCTGAAACGTCTTATTGAAACCATTCAAAAAACACGGACTCGCGTTATTGCAACGGGCGGTTTTCGATACTCTCAAGATCAGTTGGATGAGATTTTTACGATTCGTCTCGCCTTACCGCCGTTAAGCGAACGTAATGAAGATGTTGCTGTATTGATTGATGCTTTTGTAAAAGAAGCACGGCATACTCTTGGAAAATCTGAGCCATTTGATTTAAACGGATTTGTCCCTGATTTAAGTGAAAATGCTATTTCCCTTCGCCGTCAGGTATATCTTCATTATCTTTTTGACAGTATTAATGAGAATGATTTGATGGAAATTATGGAACATTATTTAGAGGGAAAACTCGGAAGTAATAATGACTATAGAGCTTTTTTACATTTGTATGAAGTTCCCCTTATCCGTGCTGGAATTAAACGATTTAAATCTCAATTACAGTTATCTGAGCGACTTGGATTGAATCGCAACACATTACGGAAAAAAATTGCAGATCATTCCGAGTATCAATTAGAAATAAAGGAACATTAATGTCAAAAAAAATTGCAATGATTTTTCCGGGTCAAGGCTCTCAAAGCATCGGTATGGGCAAATCGTTTTATGAAAACAGTGCGCTCGCACGCGAAATGTTTGAGAAAGCGGGTGAACGTATCGGAGTTGATTTTACAAAACTTTTATTTGAACCTAATGAACAACTTGATCAAACTGAATACACTCAACCTGCTATTTTACTTATATCCATGATAGCCTATAAATTATTTCAAGAAGCTCGTCCAACAGATGCGGTGATGTTTTTGGGACACTCGTTAGGTGAATTTAGCGCACTATGTGCATCCGGTGCAATCGATTATGTTGATGCGGTCGATTTGGTACATAAACGGGGAAAATTAATGAGCGAAGCCTGTGAGAGTATTAATGCCGGGATGATGGCGATTCTGGGTCTGGATGATGCAATCGTTGAAGAGCTTTGTGCTGTGGCCAATAGTGAGGGAAAACAAGTTTGGCCTGCAAACTATAATCAAACAGGTCAACTGGTTGTCGCCGGGATAAAAGAAGATCTCCAAGGTATGGAAAGCATATTTAAAGAAGCGGGTGCAAAACGGGCCTTATTACTCAACATGTCAATCGCAAGTCATTGTCCGCTACTCTCAAGTGCAATGGAGCCGTTGGGTGAAGCGATGGAAGAAATGGTAAGTGGGAGTTTTAGCGCTCCGATCGTTTCGAATGTAACGACTGAAAAATACGCTTCAAAAGCAGATGCATTGAAACTTCTGAAAGTTCAGTTGATTCAACCGGTGAAATACAAACAATCCGTTGAAGGGATTAGCAGTGAGATTGATATGATGATCGAGTTTGGCAACGGCGCAGTTCTCAAAGGGTTGAATAAACGAAATGCACCTGATGTTGAAACAGTAGGCATTAGCGATATGGAATCACTCGTCAAGGTTTGTGAAGTACTCTAATGAAAGTTGCTCTGATCCAATCCGCACCGAAGCTAAATCGTTCAAACTTGAATGACGTTTTAACGCTGATCGAGGCGAACAAAGATGCGGATGTAGTTGTTTTCCCGGAGTTGGCATTGAGCGGTTATTTGCTCCAAGATAAACTCTATGAAGATGCATGGAAGATTGAAGAATTGAATGATTTGGCTCGTGCGAGTGTAGCGTGCGATATTGTTATCGGTGCCGCATTGTGGGACAACGATAACGTCTATAACAGTGCCCTTTACTTTTCAAAAGGCTCATTGCTCCATATCCATCATAAAAACTATCTTCCTACCTATGGGATGTTTGAAGAGGGGCGTTATTTTGTTGCCGGTGAAACGATAATTTCTTTTAGTACTCCGTATGGCAAAGCGATTATGGTGGTATGTGAAGATCTATGGCATGCAGAGACAATAGCCACTATTTCAGCCTCGGATGCAGAAGTTGTTTATGTATTAGCCGCTTCTCCCGCACGTAACTTCAGCGATGAGGGGATAAGCATTGAGTCACAATGGGATGCTCTGTTAAAATCAACGGCATTGCTCAGCCATAACTATGTTGTTTTTGTAAATCGAGTAGGATTTGAAGACGGTTTAGGATTTTGGGGCGGGAGCCGTGTTATTACCCCTATGGGGACAATTGAATACAGTTTACCTCTTTTTGACAGAGGAGAAAAACTCTGTTCACTGGATGGAAGTCTCAAAAAACTGGGTCGATATTTAGTTAAACACACATAAGGAAAAAAATGAAAATAGCCATTATGGGCGCAATGCGCGAAGAGATTGATCCAATTTTGGAAACGGTCGGTAGTTATACGACCGTTGAACATGCCGGAAATGTTTTTTACGAATGCACGTACGGAGGACATGAACTTGTTATTGCTTATTCAAAAATAGGAAAAGTATTTTCCGCGATTACCGCATCGGTAATGATTGAACGTTTTCATGCAGAAAAACTTCTTTTTAGCGGAGTAGCAGGGGGGATCAGCAAAGATTTGAAAATCGGTGATCTTGTTATGGCGAGTGCCTTGTGTCAGCATGATGTTGATATTACAGCGTTTGGACACCCTTTCGGTTTTATCCCTGAAGGTTCGGTTATGATCGAAGCGGATAAATCACTTTTAGCCATTGCGTCAAAAGTAGCGACAGATTTGAGTGTAAAAGTAAAAGAGGGGATTATCGCGACAGGCGATCAGTTTGTTGCATCAGCTGAGAGAAAAGCATGGATTGAGGCAACGTTTAAAGCCGATGCATTGGAGATGGAAGGGGCGAGTGTGGCATGTGTGTGTCATAACTTCAACGTTCCGTTTTTTGTTCTCCGTGCCATCAGTGATACGGCGGACGGCGATGCAGGGATGGATTTCGATACGTTTTTAAAGAGTTCGGCAAAAGTAAGTGCTAAATTTATTTTGACAATGGTAGAGCATCTTGGGGATTAAGCTTAGTAAAAAGATTATGCGCCAAATCGGTCGAACCAATGCCGAATTTGGTCTTATCGAAGAGGGTGATAAAATTCTTGTCGGTTTGAGTGGCGGGAAAGATTCACTGACTATGGTACACGCGATGCGCGAACAGCAGCGGCGTGCTCCGTTTAAATTTGAAATTATTGCAGTAACCGTGACCTACGGGATGGGGGAAGATTTCTCCGCACTTATAAATCATTGTGCGACGTATGATATTCCGCATAAAATTTATGAGACCAATACCTATGAGATCGCGGGAGAAAAGATTCGTCAAAACTCTTCGTTTTGCAGTTTCTTTTCCCGTATGCGGCGTGGTGCCCTATACAGTGCGGCAGTTGAATACGGATGCAATAAAGTGGCTCTCGGACATCATCTCGATGATACGGCAGAGAGCTTTTTTATGAATCTGATTTACAACGGTCATATGAGAGCTCTAGCACCAAAATACAAAGCGGGAAACGGGTTAATAGTTATTCGTCCGTTGATACAGTTGCGTGAACGTCAGCTTGCCGCATGTGCTTTGGAAAATGAGATGCCGACTATCGGGGATGAAGCGTGCCCTTCGATGCGGTTTGATGTAAAAATGCCTCATGCCCGTGCTTCGATGAAAACAATGCTTCATGAAATGGAAGAGAAATATCCGGATCTTTTCGTATCCATTAACTCTGCATTCGGGCATATCAGTGATGATACTTTCTTTGATCCGAAACGTTTTAACGTTTAAGCTCTCGATATTCAAGCCGCTTTTGTTCTAAAAAATCGATCAGGCGATCTTGATAGATGACAGAATCTTCATCCTTCGTGCACGATTGTAAACGTGTAAGATGTTCAGGCTCGATTTTAAGTGCGTAACGGGGGACTTGACGAAGTTCTCGAATAACTTCAATAAGCAATGCCTCTTCGCCTCTTTGTTTTTTAATATGGATATTTTTTAGATACTCTTTTACCGTAATGACCAGTGCACTGGCACGATCGGGTTCAGAATAGATTTCAGAAGCGATTTCATTTAAGGTGCTTTGATAATTACTGAGCGGTTCGTGGGAACTGGCAATCAGAACAGCATAGGTTTTGGCACGAAATTCCAATGAAGAGTGATGATAGACAAAAATTTCTCGAAATGCGCTAAAAAAGTAATTTTTAATGGATTTTAGCATCTCGATCCCCCTCTTTTTTCAGATTATACCGTAATAACTCAATAGCTTTATGGTCGGCACGACTTAGGGAAAGTGAAGCTATTTCAGAGAGAAGGAACCACTCAAAGGTTTCATCGCTCAGCTCTTCATCACTCTGATAGACTTCGGCTTCAAGTGTAAAATGAGAGTAGTGTTGTGTGATATGACCTAGATACTCGCCGTGTATAACTTTGGTTTCGACTTCGGAAAATCCCCATAACCCATGTAAAAAACGGCCGGAGCGTTGCTTTAGAGCGTACCGTTTCTCACGTTGATACAGTATGATGTAACATTGGCGAATAGGTTTTATTTTCGGTATTTTAGGCTCGGGATAAGAGAGCGGATCGGATTTGCCTTGACACGTATGCTCCAGCGGACAAAGAGTACAGAGTGGCTTTTTAGCGAGGCATACCGTTGCCCCTATATCCATCATTGCTTGATTGTATTCAAACGGATGGTGAGGATCAAATAGGATATAGGCATATTCCCACAATTTTTTTTCATTGCGTACAGTGAGGGCGAAATAACGGTGCAAAATCCGTTTGACGTTAGCATCGAGTATCGGTAGAGCTTCTTTGTAGGCAAAGGCGGAAATGGCGTGGGCGGTGGAGCGTCCGACACCGCTAAGTTGCATGAGATCATGGGCGTTGTTCGGTAAATTTCCTCCGCATTGACGGGCGGCATGATGAAGATTGCGTGCACGTGTGTAATAGCCTAATCCTTCCCATTTTTTTAGGACATCATCAAGCTCGGAAGCAGCTACATCGGCGAGTGTAGGAAAGGCTTCTAGGAAGGGAAAATAGAACCGCTCTAGGACAGTTTTGACCTGTGTTTGTTGGAGCATTATTTCGCTGAGATAAATGTGATAGGGATTATCGGTCGTGCGCCACGGTAAGTCATGACGGCCGTTAAGCTTATACCATTTTAGAAGAGATCGGTGAGGGGAGATTTTCATGACGGTATTATATAATGGTAGAGGGAAAAAAGGGGAGACATGGTCACGGTAAATGCAATAAGTACAGATACGATCGAGATTAAAGGGTCTAAATTTCTTGCGTATCTAATGCCCATCGTGATGTATGAAGAACAGATGGGGTACCTTCGATCCGAACACCCTAAAGCCGTCCATTGGGTGAGTGCTTATCGTTATCTCAATGAGTTTGATCAGATCGTTGAATATAGCGGTGATGACGGCGAGCCCAAAGGGACATCGGGGAAACCGACTCTCGCCGTATTACAAGGGCATGAACTCATTAATGCTGCGATTATCACGGTACGCTATTTCGGAGGTACGAAGCTTGGACCCGGAGGACTGGTTCGTGCCTATGCGGAAGCGGCAAATGCAGCGTATGCGCAAGCCGTTTTCTACCCGTATGAAAAATTGATGATAAAGAGCATTGAATGTCATTACTCCAATGTTTCTATGGTCGAATATGAAATGTCTCAAAAAGCGATTCGCTGTATTGAAAAAACATTCGGTGAGAAGGGAGCTGTTTTCAAGATTGAGGGGAGTGTTGAAAATCTGGAACAGTTTTACAACGTATTAGGTCGGAGTATTTTTTAATTTAAGTATTTAATCTTATTTTGTGCTATTTGGATGTAAATTTTCCAAATACGGAGGTGTACCATGACCGTCAGTTCCTATCTTTTTCAAAGTCCTTATTCTCAACCTTTTCAAGTGGGTCAGCCTGATCCGGCAATGAAACAAGAAGAGTCCCAACAGAACCAAAAAGAAGAGGCTAAAGTAGAAACGGAAGCCCAGAATCCGGTAGAGAAGAATAATTCGTTTGATCAACTTCAGACAGAGATTAAATCTTCAACGCTTTATGCGAATAGTGAAGGATTTGGAATGAGTTCCGAACAGTTGAGTGAGCTCTCTTCCGCATCTAAAAATGTGAAGCGAAGTGATTTGGTTCGTGTTTATTCAAATAGCGGAGAATAGAACAAGGGAATTATTAATATCATTAATATTATATTGATATAAAATACAGAGAACTCCGTTAAACTGTTTAAAAAGGAGTTTCTTATGAAGTTTGCACCACTTATTTTAGTTTTATCCCTCTCTCTTTCACCGTTAATGGGAATGGGGGATGAGCACCACGACCATTCTCCCTCAGCGAACATAAGTTCTAAAACAATTCATGCCAGCGGAACCGTAAAATCCATTGCTGCCAATCACGAGAGTTTACGGATTTTCCACGATCCGATTGCTGAGCTTAAATGGCCCTCTATGAACATGCAATTTGAGGTAATCGATCACGATTTGACACATCCGTTGGAAGTGGGAGATAGAGTCAATTTTGAGTTCATTCAAAAAGATGGAAAAAATATCATCGTAAAGATGGCTAAATGAGCCGCATTATCATTGCATTGTTTTTAGTGATCGGCGTAAGTGCCAAAGAGGTAAAAAATTCTCCTGCATCACCTGATGCTTCAGAAGGGAAAAGTGTTTATATTTCACCTCCTGCATCTGTAGAGGTCGCTGATGAAGGGTGTGTTCAAAAAGAGGATCAAAACACAACAGGGCATGGAAGTGCAAAATGGTTCTAAATCACCTGAGCGTATCATTTGTAGTACTTTTATCCCTTTGGGGATGTTCTACGGTTTCTCAACAGGAAGCATTTGATTCGGTAAATCAAATGGCGGCAGAGCGAGGAGTGAAAAATCTTCAATGGATTAAAACAGAGCAAGAGTCTGCGAGTGTAGATGAGAGTGTCGCGTTACTCCTTTCTAAGCCTGTGACACAAGAGAATGCAGTTCGTATTATGCTAATTAATAACCGTTCTTTACAACAAACCTATGAAGAGATCGGTATCGCACAAAGTGAATTGGTCGAAGCAGGATTGATGCAAAATCCCCTCTTAGGTTACAGTATCGGACGCAGCAATGGGGTGACTACTTCTACGCTTAGTGTAGAAGTAGCATTTTTGGATCTTCTTTGGATTCCTTTGCGTCGTGAGTTGAGCGGACTGGCATTTGAAGAGACAAAAGCACTTGTGGCTAATACTGTTTTACGTACGGTACGGGATGTAAAAAAGAGCTATGTTGAGGCGCGTTTGGCTGAAGAAAAAATTGTATTGTATCGGTCAATTTTGAAGTCACATGAAGCTGCTCTTCAACTTGCGGCTCGTCAATACACCGCAGGTAATCTCTCTAAGCGAGATATGCTAAAGATTCAAGAGAGTTATGAGCACTCACGCATAGAATTTATTAAACTCTCTCGTGAGAACGGATCGGCACGGGAAACATTGAATAAAATGCTTGGGCTTTACGGAGCGCAAACCCATTATTCATTGAGTACTGAGCCTTTACGACGCCTTGAGTCTACAATCTCGGAATCAGGATTGGAAAAACGTGCGATTATGAATCGGCTTGATATGCAAGGTGCGATGAAAGCGGTCGATTATGCAGCGGTACAAGCGGGGTATACCTCAAATACACGGCTTTTGAGCGAGTTAGAACTTTCACTCGAGAGTGAAAAAACAACCGATGAAAAACGGTTCAATACTTTTGGGATAAAACTCCCTATTCCGATTTTTGATTTCGGACAAGCGCGGGTAAGTAGGGCTCAAGCGCTTTACAATCAAAACGTTCATCGTCTAATGGAAACAGCTACCAATATTCGCTCTGAAGTGCGTGAAGGATATGCAAAATTTCATTACGCCTACGATATTTCCCGTACCTATGACGAGATAATCGTGATACTAAATCAACAAATTTTGGAAGAGACGCAGCTTTTTTATAACGGAATGTTGGACGGTATTTATGAGTTGCTTGAAGATCAGCGACGAGCCGGAGAGGCAAAAATGGAAGCACTTGATGCGTTGGGAGAGTACCAAAAAGCACAAGCAGATTTAGAATACACGATAGGGGGGAAACTCTGATGGGACACGATAGACGCAATTTTTTGGGTTTGGGTGCGGCATTAATCGCATCCGCGGCACTGAGTCCTCATCTCAAAGCATCTGAACATGACCATGCGGCACCCGGGAGTCAAAAACGTCAACTTACCCTTGTCAAAAATCCGAAACGGGTACTTTCTCCTGCCACGCTTATTACTCCGAAAGAGGGGAAAAATTATAATCCCGTCGTAACGCTCAACGGGTGGAGTCTCCCGTATGAAATGAAAGAGGGGGTCAAAGAGTTTCATCTCATTGCTGAACCGGTTGTTCGTGAGTTTGCCCCCGGTATGGTCGTAAATTGTTGGGGATATAACGGTACTTCTCCGGGGCCGACGATTGAAGCGGTCGAGGGAGATCGGATACGGCTGATCGTCACAAATAAGCTCCCTGAACATACGACGATTCATTGGCACGGATTAATCCTCCCTAACGGAATGGATGGGGTAGGGGGATTGACCCAGCCGCAGATAGCACCCGGTGAAACCTATGTCTATGAATTTACCCTTCGTCAAAGTGGAACCTTTATGTATCATCCTCATGCGGATGAGATGGTACAGATGGCGATGGGGGCGATGGGGATGTTTATCGTTCATCCCAAAAATCTCAAAGAGCATAAAGTGGATCGGGATTTTTGTTTTCTGTTAGCGAGCTATGATGTGGCGCCGGGAACCTATACCCCCAATCCTTCAACAATGACTGAGTTTAATATTTGGAGTTTTAACTCCCGAGTATTTCCCGGGATTGATTCGATGAATATTCGAGTAGGAGATCGTGTACGTATCCGTGTCGGGAATTTGACGATGACGAACCATCCGATTCACATGCACGGACATACGTTTGAGGTGACATGTACCGATGGGGGATGGGTTCCAAAAGGGGCACGTTGGCCTGAAGTTACTATCGACGTCGGGGTGGGACAAGTGAGGGCGTTTGAATTTGTTGCTACCGAAGAGGGGGATTGGTCTCTGCATTGCCATAAGTCACATCATACGATGGGTCCGATGGGGCACAGTGTTCCCAATATGCTTGGAGTCAAGCAAGATGACCTCACCGAAAAAATCAGCGATCTAATGCCCGATTATATGTATATGCCGATGGGAAAAAACGGGATGGCAGAGATGCAGGATATGGTGGAGATGGGGATGAAGCTTCCTGAAAATACCTTGCCGATGATGAGTGGGCGAGGGCCGTTCGGCCCGATTGAAATGGGAGGGATGTTTACCGTTGTAAAAGTGCGTAAAAACCAGCCTAAAGGCGATTACAGTGATCCAGGCTGGTATGTGCATCCCAAAGGGAGTATTGCACATAAAATTTAGCGGAGCGTTATTTGACCGGTTTCCATAACAGAATGAAAAGAAAGATTCCAAGATAGGATGCTGCCATATCTTTTTGAGCATCCCATGAGTCTCCTTGCATCCCTAGAAAGGCAGTTCCAAGCTCAGGATGGGTGACTTCAGTCGCCCCCCACTCCAACACTTCGTATACTCCTGAAAGCGCGATAAGAAAAAGAACAGTGAGTAGCCATGCATTGGATTTTAGTTTTTGAAAAGAGGAAAACAATTCATAAAACGGTAGAAAAAGTAAAAAAGCAAACATAAAATGGACAAGGCGATCATAATGATTCCGTTCAAATCCAAAAAATTCGGTTACAGGGGTAAAAAAAGGCATTTCGCTGTAGGTATAGTGTGCCCCAATGGCATGTAAAATAAAAAATAGAAAAAGCATCCACGTACTAGCCTCAGAAAAACCGTATTTTCTTTCACTCCAAAGAATTATCGGAAGTGCGATAAAGACCAAAAGATTTTCCAATAGCCAATCGCTGCGGTACCGTGGATCAATCGCCAAGAGTAACCAAATGATAAGGTAGATAATAAAAAGTATTGATTTAAGTTTCATGGGAACATAATAACATAGATAAAGGGTAAGTTTTGGAGATAAATTAAGAGAGAGGTAAAGGTGGCGCAGCGGACGGGACTCGAACCCGCGACCTCCTGCGTGACAGGCAGGCATTCTAACCAACTGAACTACCGCTGCAACCTAAACGAATGGTGGGAATTACAAGACTCGAACTTGTGACATCTACCTTGTAAGGGTAGCGCTCTACCAACTGAGCTAAACTCCCGCGTATTGTGCGTAAAAAAATCGAAATAACATATGGCGCAGCGGACGGGACTCGAACCCGCGACCTCCTGCGTGACAGGCAGGCATTCTAACCAACTGAACTACCGCTGCAGCCAAAAATTATGGTGGGAATTACAGGACTCGAACCTGTGACATCTACCTTGTAAGGGTAGCGCTCTACCAACTGAGCTAAACTCCCAAGAGTTTAAAAAATAATTTGAACAAGTGGCGACCCCTAAAGGATTTGAACCTCTGTTCCTACCATGAAGTGATAGTGTCCTTGGCCACTAGACGAAAGGGTCACTGAACCGTACATGGTGTCTCGTGATGGATTCGAACCATCGGCCCCCTCATTAAAAGTGAGATGCTCTACCGGCTGAGCTAACGAGACCTCTGCAATCTTCCAAATAAGGACGATTGTGAGGGCGAAATTATAGGGGAAAGATGTCGTTTTGTCAAGCTAATTTTACTTACGCGGCAAAAAATAGATCTCGATCGATGTTGAGGAGCATTTTCACCGCCATAAGGACGCTTTGCTCTTGGATATAGTTACGATCTCCCTCAAAATGAAAACGCTCGGTATGGACGGAGGTTTTGGAACGTGCGCTGATATAAACGGTTCCGACCGGTTTTGCATCACTCCCTCCTGTGGGTCCCGCAACGCCGCTAATCGCCAATGCATAATCCGCAAAACTGACATTCATAGCCCCATCAGACATCTCTAATACAACTTCGGCGCTTACGGCACCATAGTGTTCCAGCGCTTCATCATCGACTGCAAGCCAATTGGCTTTTAGGGTATTGGAATAAGTGATTAAGGAGCCTTCAAAAATGTTTGAAGCACCGCTTTGAGAGGTAAAAAAATGGGCCAGTGAACCACCGCTGCAACTTTCGGCAAAAGAGAGTTTTTTATGGTGGTGAGATAGTTTCTCAATGATAAATGCTGCTATATTGGTAGCTGCAATCACTTTATGGTGCATTAAACCGCGTGCTGAAGCTATAAATTGCGAGAGATTTCCGTGTCGACGGGTATGAATTCGGATTTTAAGCCATCCCTCTACCAACTCACTGAATTCAAGTTTGACATCAAAATTTTGAGCTAACGGTTCGAGGAGGGTTTGGGCACTTAAAAGTTCCTCGTTAAAAAGATGGATGGTGGCAAACCGTGACTCATCATCGATAAGAATAGGGGGAAGTAGTTTGCCCTCTGTTGCAAGAATAACATTGATTTCAGAACTGTTATGAGTAAGCAAATAACTGCCGTTTTCTAGGACACTGGCACGGGAGGGGATAAGCATCTGTTCTTTTAAAATTTGATTATCGGCCGTAACGGTACTGAGGAGTTTTCCGACAATTGTGAATGTATTTTTTGTAGTAATAATGATGAGCTTGGATTCATTTTTTAGAAGCCCTTCGAGATGGAGAAAAAGTCCTTTGTCGGATTCTTCAAAATAACTGATCGAATCGATCAAAGCAAGGCGATTTTTGATACTACGGAGGATATAGCGCTCATACGCTTCGTTCAAAATTAGCCGATTGCCTACGAAAATAACATCACGTCTCATGGTTTTCCCGTGTATAAATTTGGGATAGTATAGCACAGCGACAGCAAAATTTAATCACCTAAGAGATATAATGCACCACTTTTTCTATAAGGTAACAGATGGATTATAAAGAGACCCTCCTTCTACCTCAAACCGAGTTTCCGATGCGCGGAAATTTGGTTCAAAACGAGCCTATGCGTTATGCCGCATGGATTGCTAACGATGTCTATGGCAAGATGAAAGCTAATCGTAAAGGCTCAGAGAGTTTTACACTGCACGATGGACCTCCGTATGCCAACGGACACACCCATATCGGTCATGCGCTTAATAAAATACTTAAAGATATTATTGTCAAATACCATTATTTTAACGGCAAATCGGTACGTTTTACCCCCGGCTGGGATTGTCACGGATTGCCGATTGAGCAACAGGTTGAGAAAAAACTGGGCGGAAAACAGAAAAAAGAGGCTTTAAGCACCGCAGAAGTGCGCCAAATGTGCCGCGATCACGCGAGTGAATTTGTCGATATTCAACGCGAAGAGTTCAAAAAACTGGGTGTTATCGCCGATTGGGATAATCCGTATTTGACGATGGATTCCAAGTTTGAAGCCAATATTTATCGCACCCTTTGCGCCGTGGCGAAAAAAGGGTTGTTGATCGAGCGTTCCAAACCGGTTTACTGGAGCTGGGCGGAGCGTACCGCGCTTGCCGAAGCCGAAGTGGAGTATGAAGACAAAGAGGATTACTCGATTTATGTCGCGTTTGAACTCAGCGATGAGGCAAAAGTACGCGCAGGGATCGAGGGGAACGCCGCAATCGTCATCTGGACGACGACACCGTGGACATTGCCTGCCAATACGGGGATCTCTCTCAACCCTGATGAGATCTATATTCGTACGTCAGACGGTTACATCGTTGCTGAAAAACGCTACAACGCATTGATCGAAGAAGGTGTGTTTAGCGGAACTGTTGTTCAAAAAATCGAAGCGAAAAAGTTCGAAAACCTCTATGCGATCAATCCTCTCAACGGTCGCGGTTCACACTTGGTTTTGGGTGAGCACGTTTTGATGGAGAACGGCTCAGGATGTGTTCATACTGCTCCGGGTCATGGGGAAGATGACTACCGTATCGGTCTTCGTTACAACCTCGAAGTGGTAATGCCGGTCGATGAGACGGGTTGTTATGATAACACCGTCGTCCGTGAAAAACTTCTTCCGAACCCTGAAGAGTTCGTCGGAACCCATATTTTCAAAGCGAACGAGCCGATTATCGCCCTTTTGGGTGACAAAGCTCTTAAAGTCTCTAAGTTTCGCCACTCTTATCCGCATTGTTGGAGAAGCCATACGCCGTTGATCTACCGTGCGACAAAGCAGTGGTTTATCAGTGTCGATGGAATCCCTGAGGGTGAAACAAAAACGCTTCGTGAAATCGCACAGGCTGAAGTAGCTAAAACGGCGTTTTACCCCGAATCGGGGCGTAACCGTTTAGGTTCTATGGTTGAAAACCGTCCTGACTGGTGTATTTCACGTCAGCGTGACTGGGGTGTTCCTATTGCATTTTTCCGTGTCAAAGCGACCGGTGAAGTCATCCTCGATGAGAAGGTACTTAACTTTATCGCGATGATTTTTGAGATGCACAGTACCGATGCATGGTACTCGATGTCTATTGAAGAGCTCCTTTATCCGGGATGCCCGTACAAAGCAAATGAACTCGAAAAAGTTTCCGATATTCTCGATGTTTGGTTTGATAGCGGTTCGACGTGGAATGCGGTGCTTAAATCTCGCAATTACGATGCTGGAGAGTATCCTGCCGATTTGTATATCGAAGGAAGCGATCAGCATCGCGGATGGTTCCAAAGTTCACTTTTCTTGAGTACGGCGGTGGAACATATCGCTCCGTATAAAGCCCTTTTGACGCACGGTTTCACCGTTGATGAGAAGGGTGAGAAGATGTCAAAATCGAAAGGGAACGTCGTTGCTCCTGAAACAGTTCTCAAAGAGTACGGAAGTGAAATTTTGCGTCTATGGGTTGCGATGAGTGATTATCAAGGGGATCTGAAGATCTCAGGTAATATTCTCAAACAAACGGCGGATCAATACCGTAAACTGCGCAATACCTTCCGTATTATGCTTGCTAATCTCGACGGGCTCGAGAAAATCGTTCCGTACAGTGAAATGGGTGAGATCGATAAATGGATTGTAGCTTGTGCTAAAGAGGTGTTTGATGAAACCCATCGTTTGTTCGGAGAGTACAACTTCGTTCACGGGATGAGCGGATTGAACTATTTCATCGTGAATGAACTCAGCGGGGTCTATATCGATATCACCAAAGACCGTATGTACTGTGATGGGGCCAACTCGGCAGAGCGCCGCTCAACCCAAAGTGCTATGGCGATTATCGCTAAATCGATGTTGGGACTTATCGCTCCGATTTTGACCTATACCGCCGATGAGATTTTCGAGAATGCTCCTGCAATTTTAAAGGGAGAAGCTAACGATATCTTCGATGTGACCTATGCCTCTATCGAAGCGGTTGAGAGTAACTGGGATGACGCAACGATGAAAGTGATCCGTGAAAAGTTCAATGAGATCGTGGACGGATTGAAAAAAGAGAAGGTGATTAAAAATACCCTTGAGCTCGTTATCTCTACGACATCAACGATTGCAAAATCGATGAAAAAAGCGGATATTGAAGAGTATTTGGTTATTTCTAAATGGTGTGCGTGTGAACTCAAAGATGTTTTAGGAAGCTTCGAAATAGAGGGAGATAGATTTAATATTGCCCTCGCATCTAAAGCGAAATGTCCGCGTTGTTGGAAGTATCATAGTGAAGACGAAGAGACACTCTGTCCGCGTTGTGCGCAGGTAGTTGCAGAATGATCGATGTCACACAACCGGTTCCTATGGGTTTCATTATTGAAACTATCGGGGTTATTTTTACCGTAATCGCCGTAGGCGTTATGATGGTTAGACAAGCAAAACGTAGAAAGGAAAGAGTATGATAACACTCAAAGAGGCGTTAAAGCTCTCGAAAGAAGAACTCAGTTCACTTAAAGAAGAACTCAAAGCCAAGATTGCCGCTAATCCTGAATTGAATGCGTATATTGATGTTCTCAACGTCGGTGAGGGAATTCCGATCGCGATTAAAGACAATATCCAAGTAACAGGATGGTCGGTAACATCAGGTTCTAATATTCTCAAAGGCTACATTGCTCCCTACAATGCGACCGTTATCGAAAAGCTCCTTGCTGCCAATATGTCACCGTTTGGGCGTACCAATATGGATGAGTTTGCGATGGGTTCAACCACCGAGAGCAGCTGTTATGGTAAAACATTGAACCCAGTGAACCCTAATTGTGTTCCGGGAGGAAGTTCAGGCGGTTCGGCAGCGGCAGTGGCGGCAGGGCTTGCGGTAGCGGCTCTTGGGAGTGACACGGGTGGATCGATTCGTCAACCGGCGGCTTTTTGCGGTATCGTTGGGATGAAACCGACCTATGGGCGTGTCAGCCGTTATGGGTTGGGTGCGTATGCGAGTTCACTCGATCAGATCGGGCCGATGACCCAAAACGTTGAAGATGCGGCAATTTTGTACGACATTATCCAAGGTTATGATCCGAAAGATTCAACCTCTGCAGAGCGTAATGATGGAACGGTTAGCGATAAATTGAATGCTAATGTAAAACTAAAAATTGCTATTGTCCCTGACTATGTCAAAGATGCTTCCGAAGATGTCCGAAAAGCGTATGCAAAAGCGGTCGAAGCGCTTAGAAACGGAGGACACACCATCGTCGAGAAAAGTCTGATGGATCCGAAATACGATATTTCAGCCTACTACATCACGGCAACGGCTGAAGCTACGACTAATCTCGCCCGTTATGACGGTATCCGCTATGGAAACCGTGTCGAGGGTGAGAATCTTAAAGACACTTTTCTTCAAACCCGTTCGCAAGGATTCGGTGCCGAAGTACAACGTCGTATTATGCTCGGAAACTTTGTCCTCTCCTCAGGCTATTATGATGCCTATTATGTCAAAGCCCAAAAAGTGCGCTCGTTGATTCAAGAGGAGTATAATAAGATTTTCGAAGAGGTTGATCTTATATTAACCCCTGTGGCGCCTCGTACTGCGTATGAATTCGGTAGTTTAAGTGATCCGCTCGAAATGTATTTGAGTGATATTTATACTATTTCGGTCAACCTTGCAGGGCTCCCGGCGATATCGATTCCGGTGGATACGAGCGATAGCGGTATGCCTGTCGGTCTTCAACTCATTGCCGCTCCGTACGCGGAGCAAACACTTTTCAACGGGGCTCTTAGCCTCGAAACTCAACTACAAGGATAAACTCATGAATATTCGTAAACGCGCCCTCACTTTTGAAGATGTATTGCTCATCCCGAAATACTCTGAAGTTCTCCCGAAAGAGGTGAGTTTGAAAACGATGTTGACCCGTAATATCCCTCTCAATATCCCGATGGTCTCTGCGGCGATGGACACGGTTACCGAATACCGTGCGGCGATTGCCATGGCACATTTGGGCGGTATCGGAATTATCCATAAAAACATGGATATTGAAACACAAGTAAAACAGATTAAAAAAGTAAAAAAATCAGAAAGCGGTATCATCATCGATCCGATTTTTGTCCATCCCGATGCTACACTTGAAGATGCAGAAGCCTTGATGAACGAGTTTAAAATTTCAGGTGTTCCCGTCGTAGATACCCATAATAAATTACTAGGGATTTTGACCAACCGCGATATGCGTTTTGAAAAAGATTTATCGAAGTTAGCTATTGATGCAATGACTCCTATGCCGCTTATTACGGCAAAAGCAGGGATTACATTGGCGGATGCTGAGCAAATGATGCACGTCAATAAAATCGAGAAGCTTCCGATTATCGATGATAACGGATTGCTAAAAGGGCTTGTCACGATCAAAGATATCAAAAAAAGGATCGAATACCCTCACGCGAATAAAGATGATTTCGGCCGTCTTCGCGTCGGTGCCGCGATCGGTGTAGGTCAGCTTGACCGTGCACGTGCACTTGTGGATGCGGGTGTAGATGTATTGGTACTTGATTCGGCTCACGGTCACTCCAAAGGGATTTTGGACACCGTAAAAGCGATCAAAAAAGAGATGGTGGTCGATATTATCGCCGGAAATGTTGCGACGGGTGAAGCGACATTGGCACTCATCGAAGCGGGTGCTGACGGTGTCAAAGTGGGAATCGGACCGGGATCGATCTGTACCACTCGTATCGTTGCAGGTGTAGGTGTTCCTCAAATTTCGGCTATCGATGAGTGTGCGGCAGTGGGACGTAAACACGGTGTACCGATCATCGCCGATGGTGGTATCCGTTATTCTGGTGACATCGCAAAAGCCCTTGCTGTAGGTGCAAGCGTTATTATGGCGGGGTCACTCCTCGCAGGAACCGAAGAGTCACCGGGCGATACGATCATGTATCAAGGACGCCAGTATAAATCATACCGCGGTATGGGCTCCATCGGAGCAATGACCAAAGGCTCAACCGATCGTTATTTCCAAGAGGGAACAGCGGCGGATAAACTTGTTCCTGAAGGGATCGAAGGACGCGTTCCGTTTCGTGGAAGTATCGCGGCGGTAGTGCATCAAATGATGGGGGGATTACGCTCTTCTATGGGATATTGCGGCTCTGAGAGCATCGAAGCGTTTTGGGATAAAGCAGAATTTGTCGAAATCACCAGTGCAGGGCTTAAAGAGTCGCATGTTCATGATGTTATTATCACCCAAGAGGCACCAAACTACCACGTATAAAGATTCCTTATCAAACTAATGGACATTATACCATTAAGGAAACTTTGGAAATACTGTGGGATGGCGATACAATTGCGCCAAACAATTACAAAGGATGAACATGCAACTTCAAACCGAAGCGTTACACGCGGGATACGATAAAGACTCCCAAAGTACGATGGCAGTTCCTATTTATCAAACGACGGCATACGAGTTTCGTGATGTTGAACATGCGGCAAATTTGTTTGCTCTCAAGGAATTGGGAAATATCTATACTCGTTTGAATAATCCGACGACGGATGTATTTGAAAAACGTTTTGCAACACTCGAAGGTGGCGCGGCAGGTTTGGCAACATCCAGCGGTATGGCGGCGATCTTCTACGCAATCGCCAATGCGGCGGAAGCAGGAGATAATATTATCTGTGCTCGTCAACTCTACGGCGGAACCTTGACCCAAGCGTCGTATACGTTAAAACGTTTTGGTATTAGTGCTCGCTATTTTGATGTTCAAAATCCGAGCGAAATTGAAGCGTTAGTAGATGATAAAACAAAAGCGATCTTTTTCGAGACGTTGACCAATCCGAGTATCGATGTGGCCGACATTAGTGCCATTACGGCTATTGCAAAAAAACATGGTATTCTCACTATTGTTGATAATACGGTTGCTACTCCGGTTCTTTGCCGTCCACTAGAACATGGCGTAGATGTTGTTGTTCACAGTGCCAGTAAATATACGACGGGTCAAGGGCTTGCTATCGGCGGGATCATGGTAGAGCGTAATGGTTTGGTTGATTTTATTAAAGGAAACGCTCGCTATCCTCAGTTTAACGAAGCGGATGAGAGTTATCACGGTTTGGTCTATGTTGATGTTCCGTTGCCGCTTTTTTGTCTTCGTGCTCGCTTATCGCTTTTACGTGATTTGGGTGCGGTCGTATCCCCGTTTAACTCTTGGCTCTTTATTCAGGGAATTGAAACCCTCTCGCTTCGTATGCGCGAACACTCACGTAACGCTCAAGCCGTTGCAGAGTTTTTAGAGTCTCATCCGATGGTTAAAAAAGTGAACTATCCGGGCCTAAAAAGCAATAGCAACTATGCCAATGCACAGCGTTATTTTGAAAACGGTATGTCGAGCGGATTGCTCAGTTTTGAAGTAGAAAGTTTTGAGAAAGCGAAACAGATCGTAGATGCGACAAAACTTTTTTCTCTTGTTGTCAATATCGGGGATTCTAAGTCGATCATTACCCATCCGGCATCGACGACCCATCAGCAGCTTTCCAATGAAGAGTTAGTTGCGTGCGGCGTTCCTTCAGGACTGATTCGTCTAAGTATCGGTCTTGAAGCTGTAGAAGATTTGATACATGACTTGAAACAGGCATTTGGCGCGTAAAGGGTTCCATGTTAAATCTGAAAATTCACAGTGAGCATTTTACTAATCCACTCTATTTGGAGAGTGGGCGTATCTTAGAGCCGTATGACATCATTTATGAGACGTATGGTGAACTCAATGAAGCGCGGGATAATGTGATCGTGATTTGTCATGCTCTTACGGGTTCTCATCATGCGGCAGGGACGTATGAGGGTGATAATAAGAGCGGATGGTGGGATGGACTCATAGGTCAGGGAAAAGCGGTCGATACCGACAAATTTTTCGTGATCTGTACCAATGTTTTGGGGAGTTGTTTCGGCTCTTCCGGACCGATGTCTCTACGCTATCCTTATAATGAACCGTATCGTTATAAGTTTCCCGTTATCACGATTTTAGATATGGTGAAAGCACAGCGGATATTGTTTGATCGTTTGGGTATTCATCAAGTCCATGCCATCATCGGCGGGTCAATGGGGGGGATGCAAGCGTTAGCGTTTGGTGTCTTTTTCCCGAATTTTGCTAAAAAAATCATAGCGATGGCAACGACGGCGGCGACACAGCCGTGGGCGATCGCGTTTAACAAAGTAGCCCAAGAAGCGATACTTAAAGATCCCGAGTTTAAAAACGGCTATTATGATCCCGAAGTGATTACCCAAAACGGTCTAAGCGGAATGGCAATCGGACGTATGGCAGGGCATATAAGTTTCTTATCACATCAATCGATGGAGCGAAAATTCGGTCGAGAATATAAACGAACGGACGGCTTATACGAACTGTTCGGTAAATTTCAGGTTGAATCGTATCTGGAGTATAACGGCTATAATTTTACAAAATGGTTTGATCCGCTCTCGTATCTCTATATCACCAAAGCGATCAATATTTATGATCTTTCACGTGGATTTGATTCGATAGAAGAGGCTTTAGCTAAAATCAATGCGGAACTTTATCTGGTTGGATTTGAAAAAGATATTCTTTTCCTCCCTTCAGAAATGGAGGCTATTCATACCGCAATGAAAGCCATTGGAAAAACGAACAGTGATTATCTCGAAGTTACAAGTGATTATGGCCATGATGCTTTTTTAGTAGAAATAGATAAAATAGAGAATTATGTTCGGGAGGCACTATGAAGAGCGATGAGAGTTTTGAGACAAAGATTACTAATGCCAAAGCAATTTTAGAGAAATTAATGGATCCTGCATTGCCGATGAATGAAAGTGTCAAAGCGTATGAAGAGGGGATGAAAGAGCTTAAAATTGCCGAAACCATGCTCCAAAATGCTCAACTACAGATTCAAATTATTAAAAATCAGGAGCAGTAATGCGTATAGCCATACTTCAACTCCCCTCAATCGGTATGGGGAGTAAAATCCTAGAAAATTATGCCCGTGTAGCAAGCCAAAAAGGGGTAAAACTTGTTTTAATGGGAGAGTATCTCCTAAACCCTTTTTTTAAAGAGTTAGTTCAAACTCCTGTAAGTATGATAGCTGAGCAAAGTGCTCATCAGATTGAAACGCTTAAGGGATTAGCTCTCAAATACGACCTTACTTTTGTTACTTCGATTGTTACCGTAAAGAAAAAAGAGTGTACGAAGATGATTGCAAAAATCAATGCCCGCAGTGTCACTTATTATCCACAGCAGTTTTTGATTAACTATCCCCATTGGAATGAAGAGAAGTTTTTTAATAATCCTATTCAACCGGTAAAGCCTCCGATGATTTTTGCTCTTGATGGGTTTAAGTTTGCCGTTATGGGTGGTTTTGAGACCCATTTTGATGCTCTTTGGGAATCGGTGAGTACTAAAGCAGTTGATGTCGTTTTGGTTCCAAGCGCTTCGACATTTGAGTCGCATAACCGTTGGCGTGAACTCATTAAAACAAGAGCATTTACCCATAACTGCTATATTCTTCGTGCTAATCGTGTCGGTGAATATTGTGATGAGAAACATGCGTGGAAATTTTACGGCGATTCGATGGTTGTTTCTCCCGATGGAGAGATTGAAGCGGATCTCGGAAATACGGAAGAGCTCTTGATTGTTGATTTAGATAGAAAAAGTCTCACCGAATCACGAAAAGGTTGGGGATTTAAAGAGGCATTGCGAAAGCGCAGATAAGGTGAAAAATTCATTTTTTTTCCTTATTCTTTTTTCCTTAACGCTTCAAGCCTCTCTTTTAACCATACAAAAAGAGGTTGTAAACCCGGTCGAAGGGTCAATATCGTATTGTGAAGATGTTAATGGAGATCTTAACTTCGAGCAACTCGAATCTGAAAAGTTTACGCTTTATACACAAGAACGGAGTGTCAATTTCGGATTTACAAAGTCAGTCTACTGGTTTAAAATCGATCTGCACAATCTCTCTTTTTTAGAGGACACCCATTGGTGGATGAAAATTGATTATCCCCTTTTAGAATCGATCGATATTTATCTCCTTAAACCGGATGGAACACTCATTAAATATCAGCGTCTAGGGACGTCTCAGCCGTTTAGAGATAGGGATATCGGTTCACACTATTTTATCTCAGAACTTCCCCTTAAGGGTGTTGCCGACTCAACATTGTTACTACGAGTAAAAACACAAAGTTCAATGCAACTTCCTATCTCCATTTTCTCTTCAGAAACATTACTGGAAGATTTGGAACAAAACAACTTTTTCGTCGGGATATATTACGGAATTTTCTTTATTGTTTTTCTTTATAATGCAGTATTATTTATTTATACTCGAGATCATAACTATCTTCGATACATTCTTTTTCTTGTCTCTTTTATTTTATGGCAACTCTCTTTTGACGGGTTGGGTATTAAATATTTTTGGGGTGATATACCATGGTTGATTGAACACGGATCGTGTACTTTTATTGCCTTTACCGCATTTAGTGCCCTCTATTTTAGTCGCCACTTTTTAAATACCCCTTTATATACCCCAAAAGTAGATAATATTATTGTTGTCATGATGTTTATTACTCTTGTAATGACGGGGGTCTCTTCGATTCTTCCTTATGGTGAAGTGATCCCGATTAACGCCTCTTTGGCATCTATCATGCCTGTTGTCCTCTTGATAGCAGGTTTATCGGTAATGCGCCACGAATACAGAGCCGCCCGTTTTTATGTGGCGGGATGGAGTTCTTTTTTAATTGCTACGATTGTTTTTGCTTTTAATAAATTTGATCTGATTCCCAGTTTTTACGGAATTAATAACGTGCAGCAAATCGGATCGGCGATTGAGATGATTTTTCTCTCACTTGCATTGGCCGACAGAGTTTATCTTTTACAGCGTGAATACATTGAGAAACTCAATCACCTCAATGATACCCTTAGAGATAAAGTAAAAGGGGCACTTAATGAAGCACGGATGAAGGATCGCCTTTTTGTTCAACAATCCAGACTTGCAGCAATGGGAGAGATGATTGAGCAAATTGCCCATCAATGGCGACAGCCGCTTAATACCCTTGCACTCATTAATCAAGATATGTACGTAAAGCATAAACTTGGAAAATGCGATGAAGCCTGTTTTGATAAAGGGCATGAGAGTATCGATGAATATCTCCAATATCTTTCCAAAACCATTGATGATTTTCGGAATTTTTATAAAAGTGACAAATCCAAAGCATTAGAAAATGTAGGAGATTTAGCGGTAGAAGCGCTTAAGCTTAGCGATGTATTTCTAAAGTACGCAAAAATAAAAACACATCTCAATGTTACAACCACGAAAAAAGTTAATATTGCTAAAAATGAGATGATTCAAGTACTGATGAATTTAATCAAAAATGCACATGATGCAATTCTTGAAAAGAGAATTATTGAAGGGGAAATTTCAATCCGTATTGAAGATTATGAGGAAAGTATTCGAATTAGTGTTGAAGACAATGCCGGAGGTATAGATCCGAATATCTTAGGGAAAGTATTTGATATTTACTTTACGACAAAAGACCCTGAGCATGGAAGCGGATTAGGACTACATATGTCAAAATACATTATCGAAGAGAGTTTTGGAGGGAAAATTTGGGTAGAAAATGTAAATGGCGGTGCCCGCTTTATAATTGAACTACCCTATGATAAAAGAAAAACCCTAGTGTCTGAGTCGGAATAAGGGTAATTTTTATCCAAACGATGATAAGCTAAAACAAATTTCCATAGGGGAGAAAGAGAAGATGATGCATTATTTCCATCGTCAGGTACAGTTATGGGGGGAAGAGACGCAACAAGCCCTGCAGTCAAAGAAGATTGCTATAATCGGTAGTGGAGGGCTTGGAAGCTCACTAGCGTTCGCTCTGGGTGCATCAGGTATCGGTGAAATTCATATGATTGATTTCGATACGGTCAGCTTACATAATATACATCGTCAAATTGCTTTTAAAATGGGAGACGAGGGGAAGTTTAAAGCAGAAGTCGCGGCCGTGTTGATCGAAGAGCGGTGCCCGTATGTAAAAGCATATTCGCATGTCTGTCGATTTTCAGAATTTACTGAAAAAAATATTGATATTGATTTGATTATTGATGCAACCGATAATTTGCCTTCAAGGGGAGAGATAAATACGTATGCAAAATCTAAAAATCTACCATGGATTTACGGATCGGTAGAGGCTTTTAACGGACAAGTTTGCTTTTTTGAAGAAGCCTCGTTTAACGAGCTTTTTAAAATCACCCAAAAAACGCCCGCCGGTATTGCCGCGCCGATCGTAATGCACATAGCATCGTTGCAGGCGAATCTTGCCCTTCGCTATTTAGCGGGGCTGAGTGTCAAAAAAGATTATCTTTATTATCTATTTTTCAGTGAAGAGGGAGAGTTGGTAACGCAAAAATTCGCGCTACCTAAAAGTGAGGGTTAAAGGGTAGAGATATATTTGGCGAGTGCATCGATTTGAGCGTCGCTAAGCCCTTTCGCTTGTCCTTGCATTAACCCCTTCATCTCTTTGCCGTATGTGCCGGCTTGATACCCTTTAAGGGCATCTTTAATTTGGGTATCTTTCCATCCGGCGATTATTTGAGATTTATTAAGGGCAGACTTTTCAGCTTTACCGCCATGGCATGAAGCACACTTCTGTGCAAATAGAGCTGTTGCGTCTACGGCTGTTTCTGTTACCGTAACGGTCGCTGCTTCTACTGTAACGGCTGTAGGTGAGATGGCTGTTTTATTTTCTTCTGCAACGGCACTCTTCGTCTCTACTTCATTTGCGATTACAGTGTTTGATTCATTAGATTGAGGGGTTGACTCACTGCATCCGATTAAAAAAAGGGAACAGATAACAGAAAGAATGATTTTCATAAAGAATACTCCTAATTTAGATTAGGATAGTTTACGATAAGTTAGTTTGATTTTTGTTTTAAAAAAGAAGAAAAAGAGGAAAAAAGTTTCGCACCGGAGTGCGAAACACTCAAGCTAAGTAAAAACTTATTTAGCAGGAGTAGCTTCAGCAGCAGGAGCAGCTTCAGCAGCAGCAGGTGCAGCTTCTTCAGTAGTAACAGCAGCTTCTTCAGCAACAGGTGCAGCAGCTTCTTCAGCTACAGGTGCAACTTCTTCAGTAGCAGCAGGTGCTTCAGTTGTTGCAGACTCGCTGCATCCGATAAACATTGCAGCCAAAAGCAACGCAGAAATGATTTTCATCATGGTAAGGCTCCTTAAAAAAATATGGCGGAAGTATACCACTACTCCCCCTATACTTGTCAAGCTTTTTTAATGAATTTTGCAAATATTTTTTAGAATCCCATAAAATAGGGATTTGTAGAAGATCACAACTTTATCAAATTAGCTCTAATTTGGGGTAAATCAGTGACATGTGGGAAAGATTTTTTTTGTTTTTTTCCCTTTTTTGCTCTTTGTTTACTAATGATTGTCTTTTTAGGGGCATTTAGAAGGGGAAAATTTATCTACTATTTGTACCGTACAAATAGTAGAATGGAATATAGTCCGATAAAAATTATCGTCCTGAGGGGAGAAGATCAGGAAGCGGCGGTGTCTGTTCATCTGACCATCCACCCCCTAATGCTTTATAAAGAGATACGGTAGCAATCAGAGCATTTTGTTTGGCAATCAGGAATTGCTGAGATGCTTGTAACCATTGTTGTTGTACTAAAAGCATATCGCTGTAGGTAATGGTTCCTACTTGATAACGTAGTTTACTTTGTGATAGTGCTTTGTGGATGGCATCTGTACGAGCACGTTGATAGGTAATTTGCTCTTTCGCTTTAGCTGTTTGTCCAATGGCGTTATCCGTGTCGTTAAAAGCACTTACAATGGTTTTTTTATAAGTAGCAAGGCTCTGGTTCCGATCGGCTTCAGCTGTTTTGATTTCACCTGCTATTCGTCCGGCTGAAAAGATCGGTACACTGATTGAGGGGCCGATTTCCCAAATACGTGCCGGGTTTGAGACAAAGTCGTTAAGTTCAAGACTCTGTACTCCTAACATCCCTGTTAGTTTTATACTTGGAAAATACGCGGCACGTGCGACACCGATCATGGCATTCGCCGCTATGAGATTTTGTTCTGCCGATGCAATATCCGGTCGTTTATTTAAGATATTTGAGGGGAGTGCTGCAGGTACTTCGGGAAGTGTGATTGCATTTAAAGATGCGGTACTCACCGGTGAGGGGTTACGGCCTAGGAGTAGGTTAAACGTAGCCTCTTCAGAGATCTTGGTCGCTTCAAGCTGGGATAGGGTTGCTTTGGCACTCTCAACTTCTGATAATGATTGCAGTAAAGTCGTCTCAGCGATAACACCGTGTTTGTACTTCATCTCATTCAATTGTACGATTTCATTGTTAAGTGTAACGTTCTCTTTTGCCAAATCGATTTGCCCCTGCAAAGAGGCGAGCTTAATGTAGGATGCGGCAACACTCGAAGCCGTAGTGATCTTGAGGGTTTGCGAAGCATATTCACTTGATAAAAGGGACGCGCGGGCAGATTCGTTGGCACGACGTACCTTTCCGAATAAATCGATCTCATAACTTGCTAACGAGAGTGATCCCGCATACGTAGAGGTTACCCCCTCACGTAATTGATTTCCGCCGCTTGAAGCATTGTCAACACCTTTGCGATCTAACGAACCGTTAGCATTAATTTGAGGATAAAGATACGATTTGGCTTGGTCAAATTTTCCCAATAGGGCATCGACAGAAGCACGGGATGCTAAAAGATCATAGTTAGATGCCAGTGCCTCATCGATTGCATGGTTGAGTGCTTCATCATTGAAGCTTCTCCACCATTGTGTATCAATATTGACTTCTGCCGTTTGATTAGAGTCTTGATGAAGAAATGTTTGCGGTGAAGCCATCTCTGGTCGAACGTAATCAGGTCCGATGGCACACCCCCCCAAAAGAAGAGCACTCAAAATCGTGAGGCTTAATGAAGTATTATTCATGGTCAGCTCCTTTGGCAGGTGAAAGTTTTTCTTGGGTGGTTGCAACCCAATAATAGAGGAACGGAATAAAGTAACGCTCTATAAAAGTTGCTGCAAGCATCCCGCCAAACATCGCAACTCCTATAGAGAAGCGTCCCATCGCCCCCGCTCCTGAGCTGAAGATGAGAGGGAGCATACCGGCGAGGAAGGCAAAGGAGGTCATCATCATCGGACGGTAACGCAGACGCGCCGCTTCCATCGTGGCATCATAAATACTTTTCCCCAGATGGCGCTGCTCTTCGGCGAATTCGACCACCAAAATCGCATTTTTGGCGGAGAGGGCGATGAGGGTGAGCAATCCGATTTGGAAGAAGACGTTATTGTTCAAAAACGGAATAACCCACACGATCGCATAAGCTCCCATAATTCCATAAGGGACAGCGAGCATGATAGATATAGGGAGTGTCCACCGCTCATACAGCGCCGCTAAGATGAGATACACCATCACAAGAGCAAATGCAATAATAAAGAGAGCTTTGGAACCGACCAATTTTTCTTGGAGGTAGAGTCCGTCCCAATCATAGCTTGCGGAGGTAGGCAATACTTTATCTCCCGCATTTTCAATGGTTTTAATAATATCCCCCGAACTGTATCCGGGTGCAGGAGAACCCATGATTGTTGTGCTCAAAACACCGTTAAAATGTTCGATAGAAGAAGGGGCACTTCCCATTTTGACAGTAACGATGCTTGAGAGCGGTACGAGCTGCCCTGCAGATGAACGAACCCATGCGCGTCCTATATCTTCGGGAGTAGAACGGAAAGGGGCATCTGATTGCATCTGTACCCAGTAGGTTTTACCGTTTTTATCAAATTGGTTGACATACATCGTTCCGATGGTTGCCTGAAGGGTTTGGTACACATCACTGATGGCAAGCCCCATCATTTTTGCTTTTTCACGGTCCACTTCGACCGTAAGGGTCGGATTATTGATGTTCATAGTACTGAACGGATTTTTAATACCCGGTTCATTTTTTAACTCGCCGATAAAGGCATTGGTTGTTTGTGCGTGCTGTATATAGTTATTATCTCCCGGCTGTAAGAGTTTAAGGCTGAACATATCGGATGCGCCCATACCCCGGATCGGAGGAGGAGGCATCGCAAATACTTTTGCCTCTTTAATACTGCCGAGTTTTGGCCCTAAGGATTCGAGGATACCGAATACGCCTAACTCTTTTGTTGGGCGATCTTCCCATGATTTGAGACGGGTGAAGACGACGGCAGAGTTCGGTTCTTGGGAAAACGTCAGGACGTTAAGCCCTGTAATTGCCGTATATTTCGCAACCCCTTCTTGGGTACTTAATATTTTTTCAACCTCTTTAACAACTTCAAGGGTACGGTTGGCCGTAGAGCCTTCGGGAAGATTGATACTGGTAATAAAATATCCCTGATCTTCCATAGGAAGGAATGCACTTGGGAGTGTTTTATGGAAAAAAGCGATAAATCCGTAGGTGGTAAGATAAATGATCAAAAAGATAAGCGAACGGCGTATCATGTAGGCTGAGCGACGGACGTATCCCTCGGTCATTTTACCAAACATACGGTTGAACCATCGGAAGAATGCGGCAGGCTCTTCGGTATGTTTTTTAAGGATCAACGCACCGATAGCCGGAGCAAACGTGAGGGCCATAAAACCGGAAAAAACAACCGAAATAGCAATGGTAGCGGCGAACTGTTTATACAGCTGACCCGTCATCCCCCCCATAAAGGTTGCAGGGATGAAAACGGCACACATAACAAGGACGATAGCCACAACGGGACCGGAGATTTGAGTCATAGCTTTGATCGCTGCCTCACGCGGTGATAGATCTTCATTTTGAAGTATCCTCTCCATGTTTTCAACGACGACAATCGCATCATCGACGACGATACCGATGGCAAGGACGAGACCAAAAAGGGTAAGGGTATTGATCGAATAGCCGAGTAAATACATCCCGATAAAAGCACCCGTCAATGAGATCGGAATCGAGAGGATCGGAATCATCGCGGCACGGGTACTTTGTAAAAAGAGATAAATAACCAAGCTCACAAGGATAATTGCCTCTATAAGAGTTGAGACAACCTCTTCGATAGAGATTTTAACGAAATCGGTCGTATCGTAAGGGATATCGTATTTAAGTCCTTGCGGAAATTTATGCGAGAGCTTTTCCATTTTTTCAGCAACGGCAACAGAAGTGTCCAAAGCATTGGCATTGGTATCGGCAAAAATACCGATCATGGCTGCGGGTTTACCGTTTACCCGTCCGAAAAATTCGTAGTTTTGGCTTCCGAGTTCAACACGTGCAACATCTTTTAAACGGATCATGGAACCGTCAGGTTTAGCTCGAACAATGATGTTCTGGAACTCTTCGGCGGTTGAAAAACGCCCTTTAGAGGTGAGCTGCATGGTCCACATCTGTGCATCGTCGGTAGGAGCTTGTCCTAAACGACCCGGAGAGACTTGTAGATTTTGATCTTTGATAGCCGCTGCAATTTCAGTTGAACTTACTCCGAGTGAAGCCATTTTATCAGGGTTGAGCCAGACACGCATTGCATAATCACGCTGACCGAAAATCTGCGCCCGTCCTGCACCCGGAATTTTTTTCACTTCATCAAGAAGGTTTGAGGAGATATAGTTACTGATTTGCGTCGCATCATAGCTTCCATCCGGAGAGGTGATAGCTACGATGAGTAGAATATCAGAGGTTTTTTTCTCGACCGTTACCCCAAGATCACGCGTTGTTTGAGGAAGCTGAGCTAAAACGGAGTTGATACGATTTTGTACTTCGACGGCCGCCATATCCTGATTGACACCGATATTAAAGGTACATGTAATCGAACCGCTTCCCGGTAGGGCAGCAGCTTTAGAAGACATATACATCAATCCATCCGCCCCTGCAATCTGCGATTCGAGAGGGGTAAGGATATTGTTGGCAATTGTTTCGGCATCGGCACCCGGATATTTGGCGGTAACGACAACCGTCGGAGGGGTGAGGTTAGGGAGCTGTGAAATCGGGAGAGATTTAATCGCCGCAAACCCCAACAGCATGATAATAATACCGATAACGGCGGAGAGAACCGGACGGTTGATAAAAAATTTGCTGAACATTATTTTGTACCGTTTGGAATTACTTCAGAGCCGGGTCTGAGTTTCGGAAGAGAGTCGGCAGCGATTTTATCATTTGTGGTGATACCGCTTTCGATGAGGATATTTTCATCTACCCATTCTCCGGTAATGACTGGGCGAGGAGAGACGGTGTTGTTGGCTTCAACGACGTAAACGAATTTCCCTTTGTCACCGGTCATAACTGTTTTTTGAGGGACATACAGAGCGTTACTCCACTCCATCCCTTTTACTTTTACCCGTACAAACTGACCCGGAAGGAGTTTATGATCGCTGTTATCGACAAGTGCACGATAGGTAATGTTACCCGTGGTTGAATCGATAAAAGGTGCGATGAAATCGATTGAACCTTTGCGTAAGAGGGTTGAATTATCACTCAAGATCAGTTCAATCGTATATTTACCGTCTTTCGGTGCGATGAGTTTTCCTGAAGCAATGGCATTTTGGCGGGCAAGTTTTTGATTTTCGCTAAAAGTGAAGTTGACATAAATCGGATCGCTTTGATACATGGTCGTGAGCAATCCGGAAGCTCCTGCTACAACATACGTACCCACATCTACTTTTGAACGGTCGACAAACCCGCTGATAGGTGCTTTGATCGTTGTGTAACTAAGGTTAAGTTTGGCTTGTTCCAAAGAAGCTTTAGCTCCGGCTACCGCTGCAGCGGTGTTGCGTTCATTGGCCGTTGCACTGTCAAGATCTTGCGCACTTGCGGCGTTAGCGCTTGCGAGCGGTTTGATTCGGTTGAGGGCTGCTTTGGCATTGGTATGATTCGCTATTGCCAAATCATATGCGGCTTGGGCGTTTAAGAGAGAGTTTTTAAGATCACTCGGGTCAATGCTAAAGAGGGTAGAGCCTTTCTCTACACGGCTCCCCTCCGTATAGGCGCGTTTTTGCAGATACCCGCTGACACGTGCATAGATTTGTACCGTGTTATAAGCTTGTGTTTGTCCTGTCGCTTCTAACACGGCAGGAAAATTACCGAGTTTTACTTGGGTTGTCGTAATGGGAACGGGCCCTTCAGGTGGTTTTTCCATCCCCGCAGCTTTGGGACGTTCGCATCCGCTTAAGGCAATGATTAGGGCACTTGATAAGGCAATAGTGGTGAGGCGATTCATTCGGAATCCTTTGCAGTATAGTTTAGAGTAAGGCACATTTGTTTTAAGACGCGTAGTGTGATGGCAAGCTCATCGGGGTCAATCCCTTGATGAAGATACAAGGTCGCTTTTTCTAAAACCTCCATAGTCGGTTTTTCAAGAGCAATCCCTTGAGCTGTTAAGGTGACATGATTACATCGCTTATCTTCACACGCAGTTGAGCGTTGGATGAGGGAACGTTTTTCCAATCCAGCGATGAGTCGGGTAACGGAGGTTTTATCTTTACCTACGAAATCGGCAATGTTTTGTTGGGTGGAATTTCCCTCTTTCCACAGTACGACCATCACTTTGAATTGTTCAATCGTCATATCAATCCCGTTTAGGGCGAGTTGACGAGAGAGATAGTTACGTGCTGCCATCGCAGAGAGATTGGTAAGACACCCCAACGATTCTTGTGTCGGGCATTCACATCGATTCATAAAAAACTCCTAAATAGTTGACTATGCAACTAATTGAACGAATTCTATTTTAAATGGTCTTGGAAAGTCAAGGGCAAATTGTTAATAATGTTAATACTTAAGGAGATGATATGCGCTATAATCCGCGAATTTTTATTACAGAAGGGTTTTAGTGCATATGTTTCGATTGGTTTTAATGGTTGCGGTTTTGATGGGTTCGTTGTGGGCTACGGCAGTTGAAAAAAAAGTTCCTATCTTGTGTTATCACCGTTTCGGCGTGGAAGTAGCTGATTCGATGACAATCAAAACCTCCGCATTCGCGGAGCAGATGGAGTGGCTTAAAACAAACGGTTATACGGTTATACCTTTGGATACCGCTGCCAAATACCTTCGAGGCGAAGTGAAATCGATCCCTGCAAAATCGGTGGTTATTACCGTCGATGACGGACACAAAAGTGTTTACATCGATATGGCACCGTTGGTCAAAAAATATAAAGTCCCCGTCACCCTCTTTGTCTATCCGAGTGCGATCTCCAATGCTGCGTATGCTATGAACTGGGAACAACTTCGTGAGCTTGAGACGACAAAACTGTTCCGTGTGGAGTCTCATACGTATTGGCATCCGAATTTCAAAAAAGAGAAGAAAAAACTCTCATCCGAGGAATATTCAAAATTTGTCGATAAACAGCTCGGCGGTGCGAAGAAAAAACTCGAAGAGAGAATGGGGCACGAGATCAAATATCTGGCATGGGTATTTGGAATTTATGATGATGGATTACTTGTGGATGCTAAAAAATCAGGGTACGCGGCGGCGTTTACGATCGATCGACAACATGCCTCATCCGGTGATAATACGATGGCGTTAGGACGTTATATGGTGGTGAGCAAGCACGACATTAAAGCGTTTGAGGGGATGGTAAACGGGAGAGAAGATCGCCTCCCTCCCTCAAAAAAAGAGGTCGTGAAATATTGATTCAAATATAAAGCGGTAACAACCGATATTAATATTATAATTTTTTATAAAAGTTAGGATATTTATTATGAAAAACGACTCTTTGTATCAGGGTGCCGAACGAAAAAAAAGTAAGAGAAACAGTTCTTTGACGTGTGAGCGCCGCCGTGTGAGTTATATTAAACCGTTTATCTATTATTTTTTGCAAATCATACTGCTTGTACCGATCTTCGGGATTCTTGAGATGGATTTAAACCCTTTAGAGTGGTCATCATTCAGCTATGCCGTAAGTGCGGTGTGGATGTTTTACATCACGGCCAAGCTGTTTCGGATTCTAGAGAGACAGAAGGATCCTTTGAGAGTATAAAACTTCAAAGGCAGCCATAATTTGATCCGCTCCATTACTAATATACAGTTCCAAAACGCTATAATATAACAACAAATTCCATTACAAAGACCGTCCTTTGCATTTTGAACCGTACCCATTTGAAAAACTCACTTCTCTTTTAGAGGGGATTACCCCAAACCGTGAGTATTCTCCGATTGCCCTTACCATCGGGGAACCGCAGTTTGAGACCCCCGCTTTTATCCAAAAATCGCTTGCCAAGCACTCCGAAGAGCTTCGCCGTTATCCGAAAACAGCGGGGGAAACGTATCTAAACGACTCGATGCGCGGGTTTGTAGAGAGCCGTTTCGGGGTAAAACTCAAACCCAATGAACTGGTGAGTTCGTTCGGGACCAGAGAAGTGCTCTTTAATTTCCCTCAGTACTATCTGTTCGATAAAAAAGAGGCTGTGATGGCCTACACTAACCCGTTTTATCAGATTTACGAGGGGGCGGCAATAGCATCCCGCGCACGGGTGATCCATCTCAACCTCACTGAGCAAAACGGTTTCAAACCTATCATCGATGAAGGGGAACTTTCTGAGTGCGATTTGGTCATCTTAAACTTCCCGAATAACCCTACGGCATCGGTACTCAGTCTCGAAGAGTTGGGTGATTGGGTGAAACTTGCCCTCAAACACGATTTCTGCCTCATCAACGACGAGTGCTACAGCGAGATTTATACGGCCGAAAAAGTCCCCTCGCTCCTCGAAGCGTCACTCTATGTCGGCAATACGTCGTTTAAAAATGTCCTCGTCATCAACTCAATCTCCAAACGCTCTTCCGCACCGGGTCTGCGTAGCGGATTTATCGCGGGGGATGCGGAGATTTTAAAAGGGTATGCGCAGTATCGCACCTATGTCGGATGTGCTTCTCCGCTTCCTCTGCAAGCGGCGGCGGCAATGGCGTGGGCAGATGAGTATCATGTGGCAAAAGCGCGCGCGGTATATGCAGAGAATTTCAAAGCGGCGCAGGAAATTTTAGGGATTAAAACGTCCGATGCGACCTTTTATGTTTGGCTAAAAGTAGACAACGCACTCGAATTCACACAGCGTTTGTACCGCGACTACAATGTCAAGGTATTACCGGGAGAATTTTTAGCACGGGACAATGCGTCAGGGGAAAATCCCGGCATCGGCTATATCCGTATCGCCCTCGTCGAAGAGACAACGCGAACGATTCAAGCACTTAATCGCCTAAAGGAGGCATTATCATGAACGAGTTAAAAGATAAAATTTTCCAAGCACAGAGCGAGGGGGATATCGCCTCTCTCTACGTCCTTGAATCCCAAGCTCATGAGAGCTTTGATGAAGATACGCTGATGGCCTACTATGCCAATATCCTCGATCTCGCACTGGAGCGTCTCACCAATGCGTTAGAGAATCTCGAAAAACTCGATATGAACGAAGTGCAGGATTTTGCAACGCTCCGAGCTTTGTACGAATACGCGATAGAGCATTACAGTGCAGGATCAGCTACCGATGCGAGTGCGCTGTTCGAAGTGCTCGGTGGGATCAGTAACGATGAGGAATTCAGCATCGCGATGAGCGTTCACCGTGCGGGATGTGACGCGAAAATTCCGTTTGATGATTTTATCGATGAGTACGTCGATATGGTGGCAACCCAAGAGGGCGGGAAATTTTATATCAGTACTTTCAAAAAGGAGATTGCGCAATGAAAATCCACTTTATCGGGATCGGCGGAATCGGAATTTCAGGACTCGCCAAATATATGCGTTTCAGCGGCCATGAGGTGAGCGGTTCGGATATGAAAGCGACCCATATTACCCAGCGTTTAATTGATCGCGGAATTACCGTTCATATCGGGCATGATGCGGCCAATATCCCTGAGGGGTGTGATCTCGTTATCCATTCGGCAATTATCCGTCCGACCAACTCTGAAATCGTAGAAGCCCACCGTCGCGGAATTGAAGTGCTTCATCGTCGCGATGCCTTGCTACGAATATTGAGTGAGAAAAAAGTGTATGCGGTGTGCGGAGCACACGGTAAAAGTACGACGACGGCGATTTTGGCGGCAATCATGGATGGCAGTGCGATCATCGGCGCTGAGTCCAAAGGATTCGGTTCCAACGTCCGCTATGACGGAAGTACGGATGTAATGCTTTTTGAAGCCGATGAATCTGATGGAAGCTTTCTCAACTCTAACCCGTATTGCTCGATCGTCACCAATGCCGAACCGGAACATATGGAGTATTACAACTACAATATCGACGAATTTCACAACGCGTATCTCCGTTTTATCGAAATGGCTCCTGTTCGTGTCATCAATGCGGAAGATCCGTTTATGGCAACACTCGAATGCGATGCATTGCGTCTCTATCCGAGTCAGGATATCACAAATATCACCTATACCCTCCTCGATGATGAACCCTACACCCGTTTTCACCTCAAAGGATTCGGAGAGTTTGAGGTATGGGGATTCGGCGAACATATCGCCATGGATGCTTCATTGGCGATCATGGCGGCGGCACAGACGATGAGCATCGCTTCTATCCGTGTCCATCTCCTGAATTTTCGAGGAATCAAAAAACGGTTTGATGTGATTTTCAAAGGCTCGGATCGCGTTATCATCGATGATTACGCCCACCATCCGACCGAGATCAAAGCGACGATGCAGTCGCTCAAAACCTATGCGGAACTCAAAGGGTTCAAGCGAATTATTGCCATTTGGCAACCGCACAAATACTCCCGAACCATCGATAACCTCGATGCATTTGTTGAGTGTTTCGAAGGGTGTGCCGAACTTGTTATTCTCCCTGTATGGGCGGCAAGCGAAGAACCTCGTGATATCGATTTTGAGGGGCGTTTTGAGCGTTATAATCTCACGATGAGCGACAAACTTCACCGTGCGGGTGATACCATCGAATCGATTATCGGTGATGCCGTCGTTCAAACTTACGATCACGATCTCATCGTCGGATTCGGGGCAGGGGATTTGACCTATCAGCTTAGAGGGACAAAATAGATTATGGCGTATTTTCTTTGGTTCGGCATTGTCGCGCTTGGGTTTGCATTGATGCACTATTTTACGGAGCTAAGCGGAAAACAAAAAGGGATTATTTCCCTTGTTCTGACATTGAGTGTCGCGGGAGCGATAGCGTACAATATCCAAAGTGACCGTGAACGCGATCATGTGAATGCCATTGTTCAAGACTATTATCAAGGAAAAAGTGTAATGTGTCAGGGAATAGAGGTGAACAGCTCGACGTTCGGCTACAGTGAAGGGACACAAAGTTTTATCGGCAATAAAGGAACTTCGCACTATCAGCAAATCATTAATGCCCGTGAGTGTCAATGAGTTCACTCTCTTCTACCCTCGCCGAGCTTTTCGGTAAGCTCGATCTTCTTCCTCATATCGCCTCCTTAGAGCAGTTTTTCTCCCGTGAACAAAACATCGCGATGCAAGGGGATCAAGAACGGCACTACCGCTATATCCAAGCCCTCGATGCGTTGGAGTTCAAAGCCCCGCCGAAAAGTGTAGCTTTTGAAAGCATTATCAACCACCTCAAAAAGCAGGGGGTATTGCGCTTCGAAGAGATCCATGAACTCCTCAAAGTCGTCCGCTATTTTCGGCTGATGCGTAACCACAACTTCGCAGGTCTTATCGGCGAGTGGATGGAGACGATTATCATCCCCGAAGTGTTCAGTGAGATCGATGAGTATTTCGATCATGAGGGGAACTTCATCGAGTCGCGTGATGAGGAACTCCATCGCATCGCACAGCGGATCAAAGCGATCAAAACCGAGATTAACGAGTCGATAAAGCGCCTCTTTCACACCCAAAAACTGACCCCCTATCTCGTCGATACCCAAATCCACTATATTAATGACGAAGAGACCCTTTTGGTACGCGGCGGGTTCAACCATGTCCTCAAAGGCTCCGTCGTCGGACGGACGGGTGCGGGATTTTTCTACGTTGCCCCCGATTCGGTGCTCCGCTCTAAAGAGCAGTTGCGCTATGTATTGCAAGAGCGTGAAACGAAACTCTATGAGTACGCGAAACGATTTAGTGCCAAACTCTCCAATCTCGTCCCTTTTATCGGGTTTATTGACCGCGAGTTCGACCGATACGATCATTACCAAGCGCGGGTGTTGTTCGCCCGAGCGCGAGATTTCGCGATCCTCAAACCCCAAAACAACACCGATATCGTCCTCGAAGAGTTCTCCCATCCCGCCATCCACAAACCCAAACCGATCAGCGTCGATTTTCGCTCTAACCTCCTGATGATTACGGGGGTGAACGCGGGGGGTAAAACGATGCTCCTCAAATCGCTCCTCTCGGCGAGCTTGATGGCGAAATATCTCATCCCGATGAAAATTAACCCTCACAAATCACGGATCGGAAGTTTCAAACGGATCGAAGCGGTGATCGACGATCCCCAAAGCGTGAGCAACGATATCTCTACCTTTGCGGGGCGGATGGTGCAGTTTAGCCATCTCTTCGAACACAAAAGCGCCCTCGTCGGAGTCGATGAGATCGAGCTGGGAACCGACAGTGACGAAGCGGCGGCACTCTTTGCCATCGTCCTCGATGAGCTGATCAAACGGGGGCAAAAGATTATCGTCACCACCCACCACAAACGTCTCGCCGCATTGATGGCGGATCGAGATGATGTGGAGCTGATGGCGGCGTTGTATGACGAAGAGCGGCGTCTCCCGACCTATGAGTTTTTACAAGGGGTGATCGGCAAGAGCTACGCGTTTGAAACCGCCGCCCGATACGGGATCAACCCCGCCATCATCACCCGCGCCAAATCGCTCTACGGTGAAAACCACGAAAAACTGAGCGTCCTGATCGAGCGGGGGAGTGAACTGGAGCGTGAGCTAAAACGGAAAAACCGCGAAGTAGATGAGCGGCTCGAAACCCTCAAATCCCAAGAGCGTGATCTCAAAGAGGCACGTGAGTATCTGAGAACCGAGTTAGAAGCCGAAAAAGCGAAACTTCGTACAGGCTATGACCTCGCTATCGCAGAGGCGAAAGAGGCGGCACGGGGTATGGATATGGCCTCTATCCACCGTCAGTTGAACAAGGCGCAGGCGAAGCTCCCGAAACCTGAACCGATCAAGATCGCCGAGCCCGAACCGATCACCTATGTCGTGGGGCAGAGTGTGAAATACCGCACTCAGCGCGGCACGGTCGTTAGTGTTGGAGCCAAAGATGCGATGATCGAGGTGGAGGGGATGCGTTTACGGGTCAAACTCACCGATCTCAAACCCAGCGGCAACCTCCCGAAAAAGCCTAAAGTAACGGTAACGTCACAGATCGACCAAAAAAGCGGTCTCAAACTCGATCTTCACGGATTGCGTGGGGAAGAGGCGTGCGAGCGGATGGACAAATTCCTCTCCGATGCACTCTTGCAGGGGTTTGATGAGGTGATTATTTATCACGGTATCGGAACGGGGAAACTCTCTTATGCTGTCAAAGAGTTTCTAAAAGTTCATCCGAGTGTGAAAAGCTTTACCGATGCTCCTCAGCATTTGGGGGGATTCGGGGCGAAAGTGGTAAGATTATAAGAATTATTGATCTCTAAATAATAATAAAGGCTTGACAGTGAAAGAAATATTAGAAGCATTTGGAACAAGAATTAGAAGCCCATTTTTTGGGTATTTTGCTTTGTCCTTGTTCTCACTAAACTGGAAAGCGATCTTTATTTTAACTATGTCAGATGAAAAAATAAATATTAGAATAGCTGAATTTGAAAAATTGACAAGTGTAGGTTCTTTAGTTTGGTATCCAATCGCTCTCGCAATTCTTATTGCTATTGTCTATCCATGGATTCAATATGTTTTCTTATTTCTTGCAAGCAAGCCAACTAATTTAAAAAATATTCTCCAGTCCAAATCAGAGCATATACTTTTGATTGAAAAGAAGAAACTTGAACAAGAAAGGTTACAGTTGTTGTCAATACAGGAAGAAGCTGTAATTGATCAAGCAAAGAGGGATAAAATAGTAGAAGAAATTGAAGATGAAGATATAAAAGATACTGTAAAAAAGAAACTTGAATCACTTCGTGAAGACAGTTTTATGGATGAAAATGAAAAATTGAGAAAAGAGAAAGAAAATAACATTAAGAATCTTATGGAGATGGCAACGAAATACAGAGAAGCTTTAAATAATGACAAACTTCTTTTAAATGATAGACATGCATTAAAAAGAAAAGCAGAAGAATTAGAAGATAAGGCGCATAAGATACTTTTAGAAATTACGACAGATTAAGATAGCTTAAACGTAAGTGGAAAACATCATGTTCTTATTTATATACTTTTGCGTAAAATCATAAAACAATTTACATTGCCGACTAAAAGACGAGAATCTTAATGACCCAAACCGAATACCAGAGCGCCGTAAAACAACTTCAAAAATACTCGTATCACTATTATGTCCTCGACGATCCGATCACGACCGATGAGGAGTACGATATTCTCTATCACCTTGTGGTAGCGTATGAGGCAGAACACCCTGATGAAATAATCCCCGATTCTCCGACACAGCGGGTAGGGGATGTCCCTCAGGATAAGTTTGACAAAGCACAGCATCTTAGCCGTATGTGGAGCCTCGAAGACCTCTTTAACCGCGAGGAGTTGGAGACGTGGGTCAACCGTATCACGAAAGGGTACGGGGATGTCCGTTTTTACTGTGAGCCGAAGTTTGACGGGGCTAGTCTCAATCTCATCTATGATAACGGTGCGTTAGTGCAAGCGATCACGCGCGGAGACGGTGTCGAGGGGGAAGAGGTTACTCAAAACGCTAAAACGATCCAGTCGATTCCTCTTCGCATCGAGTATACGGGGCGGATCGAGATTCGGGGCGAAGTGGTGATCTTCAAAGAGGATTTTGAGAAGATCAATCTGGAGCGTTCCCGTAACGGTGAATCGCTGTTTGCCAATCCGCGCAATGCGGCGGCAGGGAGCCTCCGTCAGCTTGATACCCGTATCACCGCGTCACGCCGTTTGGTTTTTATGCCCTACGGGATCGGAGCCAATACGTTGGAGATCAAAAACCTCTCGGAGCGGATGGAGTGGGTCTATGGTCTGGGATTCCGAAACCCTCATATGACCCATCTGTGCGAGAGTGCGGATCAGATCGAGACCTTTTACCATGAGATGCGCGTTGAGCGGGATAATTTCGCGATGCTTCTCGACGGGATGGTGATCAAAGTGGACGCGATAGCCGTGCAAGATGAGTTAGGCTATACGGTGAAAAATCCTCGATGGGCGGCGGCGTATAAATTTCCCGCGATTGAAAAACTCACTACCCTCAAAGAGGTGATCATGCAGGTGGGGCGTAGCGGTGTTGTCACTCCTGTCGCCATTGTCGAGCCTGTCGATATCGAGGGGGTTACGGTCGAGCGCTCGACGCTCCATAATTTCGATGAGATCGAGCGCAAAGATATCCGCATCGGGGATAAGGTGATCATTCTCCGTAGCGGTGACGTTATCCCGAAAATCATCAAGGTGATCGCGAGCGAGCGGACGGGGAGCGAGGAGATCATCCACCGACCGAAGCATTGTCCCGTCTGTCATTCAGAACTTCTCGATGAGGGGGCGTTGATCAAATGTCAGAACCTCTCGTGCGAAGCGCGGGTGGTGAACTCCATTATCTATTTTGCCTCGAAACAATGCCTCAATATCGACGGGCTAGGGGATAAAATCGTCGAAGCACTCCATAACGCGGGGATGGTGCGCGAACTCTCTGATCTCTTCACTCTTACGATGGAACAGCTCTTATCACTGGAAGGGTTCAAAGAGAAAAAGAGCCGTAATCTGATCGATGCGATAGCGGCGGTCAAGGGGTGCGATTGCTGGCGTTTTATCAATGCGTTGGGGATCGAGCATATCGGTGAAGTGGCCTCTAAAACATTGTGCGGTGCGTTCGGAACGGCATTTGACAGTGCAAGCCGTGAAGCAATTTTGGCATTGGAGGGGTTCGGCACTGAGATGGTTGAATCGATCCTCGAATTTTCCCGTGTTAACAGCGAGAAAATCGAAAAACTCCGCACACTTTTAAATCCCGTAGCCCCTATCAAAATCGAAGCGGCAGAGAACCCGTTTAAGGGGAAAAGTGTCGTCATTACGGGATCGATGTCGGTGCCGCGCGATAGTATCAAGGCGATATTAGAGGGATTAGGGGCGAAAGTTGCCTCATCGGTCTCCAAAAAGACCGATTATGTCGTGTACGGCGAAGATGCGGGGAGCAAATACGATAAAGCGGTCGAGCTGGGGGTAACGTTGCTCACTGAGAGCGAATTTCGCTCTCTAACGTCGCTTTCCGATAGCGCTTCGGCGACGGAGGGGAGCGGTGTACATCCAAAAAATAGCCTTTTTGATTAAATAGGCGACATACCCTTTCACCTTGATCCCTCCGGGGAGCAATCCCGCTCCGTATTCACCTCCAAGGGCGATCATCACCCCTTGATTTTTAAACTGAAACGGACGTTTTGATTTCCCTTTGAGAGAACGTAAGATGTTGGCGGCAACATGCTCGCCGCCACGCTCGGCAAGTTGTGCGGTCGGAGGGATGAATTTTCCCTCTTCATTGAGCGCTTGCGTGATATCGCCGATAGCGTAAATGTTCGGATGGTTTGGGATATTGAGATGTTCATCGACGATCAAATGCCCCTTAGTATTCGTTTCAAACCCGAGGTATTGGGTGAGAGTCGATGCGGCGATTCCCCCCGTAAAAATCATAAATTCAAAATCGAGCGTTTTTTCGTTGTCGAGAAGAATCTCATTTTTTCGTACTTCACTGATTCGGTTGTTATGCCACACGTGAACCCCGAGTTTGGTCAGCCGCTCATAGGCACTCTCTATTAAAAAAGGATCCATACCGAACAATATTGTCTCATACGCATCGATGAGGTAAACATCGACTCCGCGACATCCGAAGTTGCCGTTTTGATAAAAATGGTTGGCGTACGCCGCCATCTCTGCGGCGATCTCTACCCCCGAAAGACCCGCTCCGCCGATAACGATATTAAAAGGTTCGACGTCGCACCCTTTAGTTTGCGCTTCGATGCGGTTCAGAAGGGAGCGTTCAAACTGCTGTTTGAAATCGAGCGCGGCGGGGATACTTTTGACACCGTGAGTATTTTCACGAAGCCCTTTGATAAAGTCAGGAAAATAGGTGCGGCTTCCGGTGGCGATAATGAGGTGATCGTATTTGATATGTTGGGTAGCGGTTGAGACGGTAGAGGTGAGCGTATCGATACCGTTTACCTCTTCACAGATAAAGGTGACCAAACCGAAACTTTTGGTGAGGGAGGGGAGGTCGATCATTACGTCCGACATATCGACTTTGTTGGCGATGAAGTCGTATACTTCCGCTTGCATATAATGGTAAGGATTTTTATCGATCAACGTGACGCTAATGTGGCTGTTGTGCGCTAAATGCTCGATTGCGCGAATACCCCCGTATCCTCCGCCGATGATGACCACATGAACTGAATGCATACCTAATCCTTACCCTGAAAACTGATCCGCAATGGTATCCTAAACAAAGTTATGCCACCATAACGTATTAAAAAATAATGGAACACAATGAGACTTGATAGTTATTTGGTAGAAAACGGCCTCGTTGAGAGCCGTAATAAAGCGCAGCAGCTCATTAAAGAGCACGCCGTGAGTGTGGATGGGAAGATTGTCGATAAAGTCTCTTATGACGTAGCGGAGGGGATGAGTGTCGATATCGCCGATACGGAGCTTTACGTCAGCCGTGCCGCGATCAAACTCAAAGGATTTCTCCCCTATACCGAATGGGATCTCAAAGGTCTTAACGCATTAGATATCGGATCTTCTACGGGGGGGTTTACGCAGGTTCTTTTGGAAAACAGTGTTGCGAGTGTCACCTGTGTCGATGTCGGGAGCGATCAGCTTCACCACTCATTACGGGAAGATTCGCGCATCAGTGTTCATGAAAATACCGATATTCGAGTGTTCAGCGCTGAAATCCCTTATGAGATCGTAACGTGTGATGTTGCCTTTATTCCGTTGGAACTGATACTCGAATCGATCGATCGCCTCGCTTCCAAATACATCGTACTCCTCTTTAAACCTCAGTTTCAGGTGGGGCGTGAAGTGAAACGGGATAAAAACGGTGTCGTAAAAGACGATAAAGCAATCGGTAAAGCGATGATCCGTCTCGAAGATGCGTGTGCGTTGATCGGGTGGAAACTCATCGCGAAAGAGGTCGCCCATATTGCAGGGAAAGAGGGAAACCAGGAGACGTGTTATGGCTTTGTCAAAGGTTGATGCTATTGCCATCGGCGGATTTGACGGGATGCACATCGGGCATCAGCAACTGTTCAATGAGTTAGGGAAACACGGAGCGATTGTTGTCATCGAGACGGGGTATGCCAACTTAACGCCGGGGAGTGAGCGTGAGCACTACACCCATTATCCTATACTCTATTACTCACTTGAAGATATTCGTCATCTTGAGGGGGAAGCATTTGTGGCAATGCTACGCAAACGATTTCCTCATCTGAAAAAAATCGTAGTGGGGTACGATTTTCATTTTGGGAAAAACCGCCGCTATTCTCATGCCAATCTAGGGGAACTGTTTGAAGGTGAGATTCAAGTAATCGATCAGGTATGTATCGAAGGAGATTCGGTACATTCGCATAAAATCCGTACCAAAATCCAAATCGGCGATCTCAGTGGAGCCAACCGCTTTTTGGGTCACAACTATACTATTAAAGGGAATGTGATCAAAGGGCAGGGGATCGGTAAAACCGATCTCGTTCCGACGATCAATCTTGAATGCCCCGGATATCTGCTCCCGTATGAGGGGGTATATGCCGCATTAACCCGTTTAGATAATGAAGAGCATTTTCACCCTTCCGTCGTTTTTGTCGGGCATCGGGTGACAACGGACGGCAGTTACGCGGTTGAGAGCCATATTTTAGGTGAGAGTATCGGAAGTTGTGAAAAAGCGACCCTCAGTTTTGTCAAATTTTTACGCAAGAATCAGAAGTTTGAATCACTTGAGAGCCTTAAAAAAGCGATCGGTGATGATATTTTAAACGCACGGCGTGAACTGGTTCACCTCAGTTTATAGGAATTTAATCTGCTTTAGGGTAAAATCCCGATAATTTTTCATGTAAAGGAACGCTACTTATGGGTGAGTTGTTTACCTTCTTCGGCCTTATCAGCCACGATCATTCGTTCATTTTCCTCACGCACATGTTGCTTACAGCGGCTATTGTTATCGTGATTGCGAAAATGGCAACCTCTAATCTCCGTCTTGTTCCAAGCGGAGCGCAAAATGTTATGGAAGCGTATCTTAGCGGCGTACTCGCAATGGGTGCAGACGTTATGGGTAAAGCGGAAGCACGTCGTTACCTTCCTCTTGTTGCGACGATCGGTCTTTTCGTCGGTATCGCAAACGTTATCGGTGTTATTCCCGGTTTTGAAGCACCGAGTGCATTTTTGGATTTTACCCTTGCTTTAGCATTGGTTGTTTTCGTTTACTATAACTTCGAAGGTATTCGCCGTAACGGTATCATCAGCTACTTGAAACATTTTATGGGTCCTGTATGGTGGTTAGCGTGGTTGATGTTCCCGATCGAGATCGTTTCTCATATCTCTCGTATTATCTCTTTGAGCTTCCGATTATTCGGTAACGTCAAAGGGGATGACATGTTCTTGATGGTTATCTTGATGTTGGCTCCGTGGTTGCTTCCGATGATCCCTTTTGCATTGCTTACCTTTATGGCTTTCTTGCAAGCGTTCATTTTCATGATGCTCACCTACGTTTACCTCGGCGGTGCAGTTCTTCTTCACGACGATCACTAAGACCTTTTGATGAAGCGAAGTACGTTTGACGCGCTTTTAAGCTTCCTTGGAGGCGTATCTTGGGCTTTCGTTATCGTCGGAGCCTGGGTCACTTTCCAATCTTTCGTTTTTCTCGGTATTGTCCCCGCGCTGATGTTTACATTCCTCTTTATCTTTTTGGCGGTATTTTTATTGTTGGTATTAGAGACGATGTCGATGGCGCGTGATCGTAACGATATTCTTGCAAAACAAAACGAGCTTCTCGAAGAGATTCGAGAGAGTGTTAAAAGTCCCTCTACGGACGCGTGAAAACCTATCTTATCACCGATCCCTCCTACTACGGCAGTAGTGCCGATTCGCTCGAATCGTCTTTGGAGGCGGTATTCTCCAAAAATATTCCCGATTTTATCCTTTATCGAGATAAATCCACGTCTGAATATGCACAGCTTGCATCTGCTTTTGTCA
>Ga0209800_10000483_pt1 | contig 60977 bp, 51 predicted proteins | sample Higcelweek8metaG_FD_187174 | JGI IMG/M metagenome (GOLD analysis project Ga0209800, IMG submission 187174) | Freshwater pond sediment microbial communities from the University of Edinburgh, under environmental carbon perturbations - High... | ecosystem: Environmental > Aquatic > Freshwater >...
ACGCCCCGGCTTCCTCAAAAAGCTTGTCCGTGCATCCAGCACGAAACCGCGCTTTTTTCGTAGCCGGAGACGTTCTGTCTCTCGCGCAGAACCTATGAATTTAATGGGTCCTGCCCCTAATCCTTAGCGTCTGCGTATTTTCGGCATTAAAGGGAAAATAAAAAAGAAACCAAACGGGATTCCGGGTTCGTCCTGCGGACGTCCCGGAATGACGCCACATGTGTGGAGCACGTTTATTTATAAGAGGCTTTGCCGTTTAGCAAAAACCGCCCCACGCAGGCGGCGTCATTGCGAGCGACTTGTCGCGCCGAAGCCCCGTAGGGGCGTAGGGGGAAGCGAAGCAATCCAGGATCGTTAGAATAAACGTTGGGTTTCATAGCTCTCTAACTTATCCAAAATAAAATGATTTATTTTATTTTGGGATACCGCCTGCTTCGCGGCGGAACCCCGCCCTTCCGGGCGGTTTTCATAGCTAAAACGCTTTATCAAAATAAAGTGTTTTAGCTATATCCTCTCCCTTGCGGGAGAGGATAGAAAAACCTGCGGTTGCGCAGAAAACGCTTGGTTTTTCTTGGTGAGGGGTTTTCTGAGTCTGAGGGTCTGGTGAGGCTTTATCAACCCCTCCCCAAACCTCTCCCGCAAGGGGAGGGGGCCATTGCATGGAGGTTCTGGTGGCGTTACTTCCGGAACTCTGCGGCAACTTCAAGGTGCGGTGAGAACAGGAACTGATCGACGGCCTTAAGCCTTGTGAAGCGATAGCCGCCTTCGATCAGGATTTTCGCGTCGCGCACAAAGCTCCCGGGATCGCAGCTGATGGCAATCACCGTCGGCACGTCGCTTTTGGCGAGCTGAGCCGCTTGCGCCTTGGCGCCACCGCGCGGTGGATCGAACAATGCAAAATCAAAATCGTTGCAATTGCCGGTGCTATAGGGATCGTTCATTAAATTGCGCTGCGAAACTTCGTCATGGGGATGGGCGCGACACGCGAGCGCCAGCGCCTCAACGGCTGGGCCATCAAGATCGACGAAGGTGCGCTTTTTCGCGCCATTGAGCGAAAGGCCGAAAGTGCCAAGGCCGCAGAAAAGATCGAGGACGTGCAAGCCTTCCTTCATGGCGCTTTGCGCAAAGGCGATCAAAGCTTGTTCACCGCCTTCGCAAGCCTGCAAAAACGATCCAGGCGGGAAGGGCAGGCGTGTTTCGCCAAACGTGACGCCCAGCGGCCTTGCATACGCGATCGGTTCGGCTGGTGTGCGATCATTCTTTTTCCACGAGAGATGCGCGACGTCGAGCGCCTGCGCCAGCGCGGCCAAATCCTGCCTTGTGGCGAGATCCAGCGATGGCCCGCCGATCAAAAGAACGTCAAGGCCATCGGGCAAAACGGTGACTTGAACGTCGGCTTTGTCGCCCTTGGGGAGCCAAAGGTGCAGATAGCGCCGCAGGTGGCTGATAAAAGCTTCCAGCGTTGGCACGAGAACGGGGCAGGCTTGCAGATCGACAATGTTCGCGCTGCGCGCTTCATTAAAGCCAACGATGATTCCTTGCGTTGTAGCACGAACGGCAAAACGCGCGCGCCGCCGTGTGCCGGGGCGTGTGACAAAGGGGGGCTCAATCTTTTCAGGAGCCAGGCCGTTTTCGGCCAAAAGGGCCATAAGCTGGCCGATTTTATGCACCTGATAGGCGGGGGCGGCCATGTGCTGAAACCGGCAGCCGCCACAGCGTGCGGCATGGGGGCAAAGCGGCTCAATGCGCGAAGGGCTGGGCGCCAGAACCTCAAGCAAACGGGCGCGGCGTGGATAGGTTAGGGGCTCGCACATTTCGGCACGCACCCGCTCGCCCGTCAAAGAGCCCGCGACGAAAATCGCGCCATTCTCATCATGAGCGACCCCGTCGCCAAGGGCGGCCAGATCGTCTATTGTCATCTCAAGGGTCGTCATGCTTTATAAGGCGCTCTTTCATAAAGAAGGTCGTTTGACTCGATGAAAAAAGAATGTCATCTCCGCGAAGGCGGAGATCCAGGGCCTTTGGAGCCGGCCTTTGTCTTGGGACTCTGGATGCCCGCCGATGCTCCACGCAGGTGGCGCGGGCATGACGAAGGTTCTTCATGTTTCACTCGGTTCGGAAACATTCTAACGAAAAGGATTCGAAAATGCGCGGCTATTTTGGCGTTGGGGTCGAAGGAATTAGCAAAAGCTTTAATTTAGGCAACCTTGTGCGGACGTCGCACGCCTTTGGCGCGAGCTTTTTCTTTACCATCAATTCCGAGCTGGATTACGAAAATATACGCACGTCGGACACCTCGCATGCCGACGTTCATTTGCCATTTTATCCCTATCCGAACGTGGCGGCCATGGCTTTACCCAAGGATTGCACGCTGGTGGGGGTCGAGCTTTTGGAGGAGGCGGTCGATCTGCCAACCTTCCGCCACCCGCTCCGGGCGGCCTATGTTTTAGGCCCGGAAAAGGGCAGCTTGTCGCCGGAACTGGTCGCCCGTTGCGATTATGTGGTTAAGATTCCGATGAAATTCTGCGTCAATGTCGGTGTGGCCGGGGCTTTGGTGATTTATGACCGCATGCTGGCTTTGGGCGATTTTGCCGAACGGACCGCGCATCCGGGCATCCGGCTCAGGAAAAACCGCTTGAAGTAAGAAAGGAGCCTTGATTGCTCCTTTCCTCTGGCTCTTTTATGCCATAGTCTTGTTTCTTAATATTTCCTTGCTTTAGTAAGGTCAAAACAGGAGGAACCCCGTGTCGCAAACTGTTGTTCTCGTCGATGACGACCGCAATATCTTAACCTCGGTGAGCATGGCGCTCGAGGCCGAAGGCTATCAGGTGCGCACCTATTCGGATTCCGAAGAGGCTTTGACCGCCCTTGTGGCCCGCCCGGCGGATATGGCCGTGCTCGATATCAAGATGCCGCGCCTGACCGGCATGGAGCTTTTGCAGAAATTGCGTCAATCGCCTGCCACGCAGCAGATGCCCGTCGTCTTTCTGACGTCCAAGGACGAAGAAGTGGACGAAATCATGGGCCTTTCGATGGGCGCGGACGATTACATCACCAAACCGTTCTCGCAGCGTCTTTTGCTGGAACGTATTCGCGCGATTTTGCGCCGCGAACAGCTTCGGCTCAATCCGCCGACGGACGATACGTCGAATATCTTGACGCGCGGTGAGCTTGTTTTGGATGGCGCGCGCCACCAATGCACATGGAAAGGCCTCAAGGTCGATCTGACCGTGACGGAATTCCTGCTCGTCAAAGCTTTGGCGCAGCGCATCGGCCATGTGAAAAGCCGCGATCAGCTGATGGACGCCGCCTATGGCGAATCCGTTTATGTGGACGATCGCACGATCGACAGCCACATCAAGCGCCTGCGCAAAAAGTTCCGTGCCGTCGATCAGAACTTTGAGCAGATTGAAACCTTGTACGGCGTCGGTTATCGCTACAAAGAGGTCTAAGGCGTGTTTTCTTTCCGCCTGCCTTCGTGGAAAAGCATCAAGCCGCCAACCCCAGACGTTTGCCTGTGGCCGCCCGCGCTTTGGACGCGCCGCAGGCCGGATTCCTTTTCGCCGCTGACGCTGCGTATTCTGGCTGTCAACGTGATGGCGCTCGCGATCTTGGTTGGCAGCTTGCTTTATCTGGGCCGGTATAAAGAGCGGCTGATCGAAACGGAGCTGGAAGGCCTTCAGATGCAGGCGCGCCTGTCGGCCAGCGCTGTGGCCGAAGGCGCGGTCGTTTTGGACGCCAATGAGCAGAATATCCTTTCGCCGCTTTTGGCGCGGCTGATGGTGCGCCGTTTGGTCGAGGCCAGCGAAACGCGCACGCGCCTTTACGACATGGACGATACGCTGATGGCCGACAGCAGGATCTTGCTCGATTCTGTCGAACGCGTGCAGGTGCGGCGGCTACCGCATCGGACATGGCTGCGTCCGGTCGCTTCGGCAGCGATGGGCTTTTTCGATTATCTGGATCATTGGCTTTCGCACGATGATTTTCCCGTCTATTCGGAAGAAAAAATCCGTAATGGCGGCCAATACGAAATCGTGAAAAAGGCCAAGGTTGGTGAGGCCGAAACACAAGTCTGGCGCATGCCCGAAGGGGGGCTTCTTTTATCGGTCGCCGTTCCTGTGCAGCGCTATAAGCAAGTTTTGGGCACGATGATGCTCTCACGCCCCGATACGCGCATTGCGGCCTCAATCCGTGCCGTGCGCATCGATATTTTGAAAATTTTCTGCGTGACGATTTTGATCACGTTTCTTTTGTCGTTCTATTTGGCGCGTGAAATTGCGCGGCCGCTCAAACAATTGGCCAAGGCGGTGGAGAGCGTGCGGCTCGGCCAGCGCAAAGTTGAAGGTCTGCGCGGTACGTCGCGCCTTTTGGGGCCCGATGCGATCCCTGATTTTAGCGGCCGCGCCGACGAAATTGGCGATTTATCGGTCGCTTTGCGTGCCATGACGGCGGCCTTGGCCCAGCGCATCGGTGCGATTGAGAATTTTGCGGCCGATGTCGCGCACGAAATCAAAAACCCGCTGACCTCGCTGCGCAGCGCGGTCGAAACGGTGCAGATTGTGCGCGATCCTGAGCGGCAGGCCAAGTTGCTTCAGGTTATTCGCGACGACGTGGGCCGTTTAGATCGTTTGATTAGCGACATTTCAAACGCGTCGCGGCTTGATGCCGAGCTGACGCGCGATGAAGCCGTTGCGCTTGACGTAACAAAGATGCTGCATACGCTGATTGATTATTATGCGACGACACCGACGCAGGCTGAGAAGAGGGCGACGGTTGTTTTGAGCCCAGAGCCGAAAGAAGGCCTTCTTGTGCCCGGCATTGAAGGCCGTCTTGTGCAGGTTATGCAGAACCTTATTACGAACGCTTTGTCCTTTGCGCCCGCCGATAGCCAAGTGACCGTCACGGCGCAGCCCATTGAAAGGGGCGTTGAGCTTCTTGTCGAAGATTGCGGCGGCGGCATTCCTGATGGGAAGTTAGAAGCGATTTTTGACCGCTTTTATAGTGAGCGCCCCAAGAGCGAAAAATTCGGCACGCATTCCGGTTTAGGGCTCAGTATTTCGAAGCAAATTGTCGAAGCGCATCACGGCCGAATCTGGGTAGAGAATCGCAAAGATGCAGACGGACGTACCGTTGGCGCACGTTTTATTGTGCGATTGCCGGGGTTTGAGGTCGAATAAGCTAACGTCGTTTGAGCAGGCGCAGCATAAGATCTGCTCCGTAAATGACAAAGAAAAGCGCGCGCCTTTATTGCGACGCAGCATATAAATCCTTGTATTATCATATAAGTTCGCTTGATTTGCCGAAAGGTAACACCTATCTTTCTGCCAAGCTTATCCATCGCTGTGAGAAGGCGGGCATTTTCTTTGCTTTGTCGTCTCGTGGTTTCTCTCTCCCATTTCTTTCGCTCGAAGGAGTTTGTCTCTCATGAGTTCTGTCGTTATCGCGAGCGCTGCTCGTACGGCTATCGGTTCATTCAATGGTGCGTTGGCTTCTGAATCGGCCGCGTCGCTTGGCGGCGTTGTCATCAAGGAAGCGATCGCGCGCGCAAAGCTTGCGCCGTCCGATGTGTGCGAAGTCATCATGGGCCAAGTCCTTGCGGGCGGCCTTGGCATGGGCCCGGCACGTCAAGCGGCGATGGCTGCGGGCGTCCCCGAAGATAAGACGGCCTATGCCGTCAACCAAATCTGCGGTTCGGGCCTTCGTACGGTCGCAAACGGCTATATGGCGATCAAGGCGGGCGATGCACAGATCGTTGTCGCGGGCGGCATGGAAAGCATGAGCAACTCGATGCATGCCATGGCTTTGCGCAACGGCGTTCGCATGGGCAATGGCACGCTGATCGACACGATGATCAACGACGGCCTGACGGACGTTTTCAACAAGTATCACATGGGCATCACGGCAGAGAACGTGGCCGAGAAGTTTGGAATTACGCGCGAGATGCAAGATATCTTCGCCGTCGAATCTCAGCTTAAGGCCGAAGCCGCTATCAAGGCTGGCAAGTTCGTCGATGAAATCGTCCCGGTTGTCATGCACACCAAGAAGGGCGACGTCACGTTCGCGCAAGACGAGTTCCCTCGTTTCGGCGCGACGGTCGAAGGCCTCGCCAAATTGAAGCCTGCTTTCAAGAAAGACGGCACGGTTACGGCTGGTAACGCTTCGGGCATTAACGACAGCGCCTCGGCGGTTGTGTTGATGACGGAAGAGGAAGCCTCACGCCGTGGCCTCACGCCGCTTGGGCGTATCGTTTCCTGGGCGACTGCTGGTGTCGATCCGAAGCTTATGGGCACAGGCCCGATCCCGGCCAGCCGCAAGGCTCTGGAAAAGGCGGGTTGGTCGGTTGGCGATCTCGACCTTATTGAAGCAAACGAAGCTTTCGCCGCGCAGGCGATTGCCGTGAACCGTGAGATGGGTTGGGACGTCTCGAAGGTCAACGTGAATGGCGGCGCGATTGCGCTCGGCCATCCGATTGGCGCTTCGGGCAACCGCATCCTCGTGTCTTTGATTCATGAAATGCAAAAACGTGGCGCTAAAAAAGGTTTGGCCACGCTCTGCATCGGCGGCGGCATGGGCATTGCCATGTGCGTCGAACGGTAAGTTCGTAAAACAAACAAACCTTTAAGCTTTGTCCTGATCTTGGCTAGCCGCAAAAAGCGGCTTGCCGAGACAGGTGAAGTGTACCCAACTTTCAATCACTAGGGGTGAACAATGGCGAGAAAGATAGAGAAAAAGCGCGTTGTCGTGGTGACTGGCGGAACCCGTGGTATCGGGGCTGCCATCAGCAAGACCATGCACGAGTTCGGCTACACCGTTGCGGCAACCTATATGGGCAACGACCATGCTGCCGAGGAATTTAGAAAAAAGATGGGCCTTGATGCCGTTTATAAATTCGACGTTTCGGATTTTGACGCTTGTCAAGAAGCCGTGGCCACGATTGAAAAGGATCTGGGGCCTGTCGATATTCTTGTGAATAACGCGGGCATTACGCGCGATTGTTTTTTGCACAAGATGACGATTAAACAATGGAACGAGGTCCTTCAAACGAACCTTAATTCCGTGTTCAATATGTCGCGCCTTGTTATCGAAGGTATGCGCGATCGTGGGTTTGGCCGTATCATTTCGATTAGCTCGATTAACGGTCTTTCCGGTGCGATGGGGCAAACGAACTATTCGGCGGCCAAGGCAGGCATTATCGGTTTTTCGAAATCTTTGGCGCTTGAAGTGGCAAACAAAGGCGTGACGGTCAACGTCGTTGCGCCGGGCTATATCGAAACGGATATGGTCAAGGCGATTGCGCCGGAGATCTTGGAAAAGATCGTTGCCAAAATCCCGGTGAAGAAGCTTGGCAATACGGATGGCATCGCGCGTCTTGTGGCGTTCTTGGCCGACGATGCCAATGGCTTTACGACCGGGGCCACGTTCAGCATCAATGGCGGCCAATATTTGTCTTAAACCGCAAGCTCCGCAAAGGAGCGGTATTTTGTGAAAAGAAAAAAAGCCCGGCAGGCGCGAACCTGTCGGGCTTTTTGGTTTGGGTTTCGTTATTGCAGCGTTTTCGTCGGCGCTTCGGTCATCCTTGTGCGAACGGCCTTGCCATGAATACTGTCCGTCATGCCCGCTTCAGGCGGGCATCCAGGGCCATTAGGGCAAGCGCTGGACATAATGGCTCTGGATCCCGGATCAGCGCGGTTCGCTTGCGCTCGCCGCTTGTCCGGGATGACTGTTGTTATTAATGGCTGTGCCTATCATATAATTTTGTCATTCCGGGACGTGCGTAGCGCGGACCCGGAATCCCGTTTGGTTTCTTTCCTTTGGATTAGCGGTATTTTGTGAAAAGAAAAAAAGCCCGGCAGGCGCGAACCTGTCGGGCTTTTTGCGTTTTTGCTTTGTTATTGCGGTTTGAGCGTCGGCGCTGTGCTCGCAATTGTGCGGACTTGGCCCGGACGCGAGGCAAACGTGACGACGTTGTCTTCTGCCGGCCGAACGGTTGCTTCGCGTTCGGCGTTCAAGACACCCATCGCATCGCGCGCATGGGGGCCAAGCTTTTGATGGTTGGCCATGGCGGCAAGGAGCGGTTCCGCGCCCATGGCAAGGATTGCCGTATTGAGCTTGTGCATTTCAGTTTCGGGATAGGCAAGGCCCATTTCAACAGGAGCAAAATCGTTACGCATGGTCGGTCTCCTCTTCTAATGTCTCAATAATGGCTTCGGCACGGCGGATATGAATTGGTTTTTCAATGTCCGCCAAATAAAGCTCGTCGTCCAAAACGACTTCCTCGTTTTCGACGCGCGTGAAAAAGGCGTCGTACACTTCGCGCAGCTGCGCAAGCTTGGGGCTATAGAGCTTTTGATCTTCGGACGTGCAGGTGAGAAGCACCTGTTCCATCGCCGCGAGCTGCTGATAAAGATGGCTGCGCATTTCGGCATGGACTTCGCGCTCGATGCGAAGCTGTTCCCAATCCAGCATCACGTCTTTGATCGTTTTTTTGATCACGGGCCAATGGTCACCCGTTTCGCCCATTTCCTGCCCAGCGACCAAAAGCGCGTTACGAACGAGATCCTTCATCTGGCTCTCGGTCATCTGGAAAGTGGTGGTCTGTGTTTTTGTCGTGGTCATTTTTGCGACCTCATCAAATCTCAAACGTCTTGGACTATGCCTTCGTTCTTGATTCTAGAAATACCACGCGTGTGCTTAAGCAAGCTTTAAAACCCCCGTGTTTTTCGGGAGAAAACGTACAAGGGCTTCAAATAAATATGAAAGTAATTGATGAAACTATTTGGAAACGCCATGCAAATAATAAAATCCAATCTATCTGGACTTATTAGTGCACGGTGCGATGGGGTGAGGGTTCGAACGGATCGCTCACGGCGATTTCGACTTTTCCAGCTAGCGCGGCCAGTTCGTGCCGCAAGATAAGATTGGATTCGATCAGCGCTTGAATCTGGCCATCCTGTAAAACCTGCTGCTGCCGCAGGTTGTCAATTTCGCCCGCATAATCCTGGGCTAAAGCTGTTTGTGCGGTGGCGGCTTCTTCAAACGTCGTGCAAAGCGCGCGACGCAATTTCCTCAGCCACAAAACCGCGAAGCCTGCAAAGCCAAGAGCTGCAAGCGCCGTCGAGGCGACAAAAAGGGCGGACCAAAGTTCCATAACCGGATAGATTAGGCGGCCTTTTTCTTTCTGGCAAGCCTACCGTTTTATGTCTTCAAGAATCCGTAAGGGAACAGGGCCTTGGCTGAGCCGAGCGCGATAGAATTGCAGGTTTTCGATGATCCGTTGCACATAATTGCGTGTTTCGTAGATAGGGATGAGCTCGATCCAGTCGATCGGATCAATCTCGTTCGTGCGCGGATCGCCGAACAGTTCGATCCATTCCCGCACGCGGCGCGGCCCGGCGTTATAACCCGCCAAAGCAAGGATGTACGAACCGTTGAAATTGTCGATTTGGTTTTGGATAAAGGTCGTTCCCAATTTGACATTGTAGTCCGGATCAAAAAGGCGGCCTGACGAATAAGAAAGCCCCATCTTGTCGGCAAGACCTTTGGCCGTCGCAGGCATCAACTGCATCAGGCCTTGGGCGCCCGCTTGGCTTCCGGCGTCGGCTTGGAACTGGCTTTCCTGCCGGATGAGGGCATGGGTCAAGGCAATTTCTGGTGGCGTCGGAATATCCATGGACAAAAGAGGATAGGCCGCGCCGCGCAGGATGAAGTTCTTTTGATTGGCAGCCTTGGCGGCGACGACGGCCCAATCGGGACGCTGAAGCTCATAGGCTAACTGAAGAAGCATCGCGAAAGCGACGCGCTGGTTCGAGGCGGTTAATGCCGCGCGGAAGAATGTTTCGGCGCGTGCCGTCAAACCCAAGGCATAAAGCTTTTCGATGGCGCGAATGTTGTCGTGCGCAAAGAAAGCGTTTTGAACATTAGACGGCACGGGCGGCTCGGGCGAAGCTTCGATGGTTGGCCGCGCGTAAAGCCTTGTGATGGCAAGCTGGCCATAGAATGTCGTGTTGAGCGTTGCGGCGGATTCGTACGCTTGCTCGGCCTCATGCTTGCGGCCCATGACTTCATAGGTTCGACCCAGCCAATAATAGGCGCGTCCCTGCGAGATGGGCGCGTTGGTCGTTTCGATCAAACGTTTGAAATGTTGTTCGGCAAGTTCGGGCTTTTTAAGAAAACGCAGCGCAAGCCAACCGGAAAGCGATTCCGCTTCCGCAAGAGGAAAGCCTGTTTGCAAGCCGTGCTTGGTAGCCAGCCGATAGGCGAGCGAGAAATCTTTCTTCTCCATCGCGCGGCGAATAATAACGCGCCGCTGCTTCCACCAATTTTCCGGGCGGCCCAGCGTTGCGGGGGCATCGAGCAAAATTTCGGTGGCGGCGGAATCGTCGTTCCTTTGGCAATGCCAACGCAGGCGTTCGAATAAAAGACCGGGATCGCGTTGAAGGGAAGAGGGCACACGATCGACAAGCGTTGAGGCATTCGGGCGCTCATTCGCAAGAGCCAACCGCGCTTCGGCTAGATCTTGTTGTGCTTTGCTGACATAGGGGAACATGGCGCGCGCGCTGGCTGCGTCGTTTTCCCACAGCAAGCGGTCAAGACGGGCCACATGATCCTTGGGCGATATAAGAGAGGCATAGTTGGCATAAAAAGCTTCGCGGTCGTTCTTGCTGAAACTCGCGTCGATCCATTTATTGCGAATCAGCGTGGAGGCGATTCGCGATTGGCCGGATTGGTTGAGGGCGTCGATGTAACGGTAAAACCCCGCCAGCGTGAGGGGCTGATAGGCATTAAACCAGTTGGCGACAAGCTTAGGATCGGCATTTGAGGGTATTTTTTGCTCCGCGATCATCAAAATGCCCTTGAGGCCGGGCCATTCGGGATTTTCGGTCACGAATCCGGCCAGCTCGTCAAAACTATAGGCATTGCCCGGCTGAGCCATCAAATAGGCTTTCAGGACCTTGTTCAAAACGGGGTCCGAGCCGCGCGAAAGGGTGCGTTCGACGGATTCTGTCTGGCCTGAATCCATCGCATCGAAGGCGGAAAGATAGGAGCGGTCGGCGGTGCTGCTCAATGTTGAGCGGGCTTCAGCGACGGAGGCGACGGCTGTCAAGGAGAGGAGCGCGGTAAGAAGGCCAATTAAGGCAAAATGAAGGCGAGACATGAGGGCAAAACGTCCAATCCATCGAAGAAAAAAGAGCAAAACGGAGTTAACGCCGACTGCGCCGCCATTGCAAGAGGTTGCCTTTCTAAGGTATCAAGAAGCATGACTGGAAATGGTACATCAGATCGGACAAAGGCTTTTAAGTACGTGGCGGTAAACCGCCGCGCACGGCACGATTATTTTATCGAAAGTACGGTTGAGGCGGGTATCGTCTTGGTCGGAACTGAGGTGAAATCGCTGCGCCTTGGTCAAGCGAGCATTCAAGAATCGTTTGCGCAAGATCAGGCCGATGGTGGCCTTTATCTTTTGAATGCCTATATTCCTGAATATCAACAGGCGGGCGCGCATCTTCAACACGAAACGCACAGGCCGCGTGCGCTCTTGCTCCATAAGCGGGAAAAAAACAAACTTTTAGGCTCGATCCGCCGCGACGGAATGACTATTATCCCGCTAGGGATATACTTCAATAAGCGCGGCCTCGCCAAGGTTGAGCTCGGCCTTGCCAAAGGTAAGCAAAAAGCCGATAAGCGCGAAGCTATTAAACAACGCGACTGGCAGCGCGACAAGGCCCGCATCCTGCGGGAGAGAAACAAGGGCTGAGACCTTTCTATGCGGGATATTCGCAAACAAATTCTGCACAACATAACGCCGTTTATCGGATTCATTTTGTTCGGAATCGCGCTGGCCATCGTTTATCACGAGGTACGCGTTTACCATTGGCACGAGATCAAAGGCGCGTTCCTTTCGATCCCGCCTTCGGTGCTTGTGCTGATGGCTGTCATTACCGGCGTCGGCTATGTCGTGACGAGTTTTTACGATTACCTCGCCTTGGCCTATATCCATGAAAAGCTTTCCTATCCGCGCGTCCTATTGGCTTCGTTTTTGAGCTTTGCCGTCAGCAATACGGTCGGCCATGCGATTTTCTCCGGCGGCTCGTTGCGCTATCGCTTTTATTCGAATTGGGGCGTTTCCGCGCTTTCGGTCGCCAAGATCGTTTTGTTCTGTTCGCTTACCTATATCGTCGGTTCGCTGACGATTATGGTCGGTGGCTATTTCAGCTTGCACGAGCATCTGGCGTTTGCGAACGATCATGTGCGCCATTCCGTTGCGCTTCTGGCGTGGGTCAGCGCCTTTTTGATGGCGGCATGGTGGGCGGCGATTTTGCTGTATCGCAAGCCGATCCATCTCAAGCAATTTACGTTTCAATTGCCGCATCCGCTTTTGGCCCTCGCGCAGCTTGGCGTGGCGGTTGTTGATTTGCTTTTGGCCGGGCTTGTCCTTTACCTGCCGCTTTTGCACTTTGTCGGCATTTCGTTCCAAGATTTTCTTGTCCTTTATATTGCCGCGCAGCTGATCGGCTTGTTCAGCCAAGTTCCGGGCGGCATCGGCGTTTTTGAAGGCGCGTTTTTGTTCTTGGCTTCGGAGCGTTATCCATCCTCAAGCCTTTTTGCGGCTTTGCTGGCTTATCGCGCGGTTTACTATTTCCTGCCGCTCGGCGTTGCGGGCGCGCTTCTCGTTTTGTACGAGATGCATTTGCGCCGCGTTTTCCAAAGCGCCGTTGTTAAAACGACCGTGAGTACGATCAAGGTTGCCATGCCGCAGATCCTATCGGTCTTGCTACTGATGGGCGCGGTGGTCCTTTTGCTTTCCGGCGCGACGCCGGGTGAGAGTGACCGTCTCAGCTGGTTGCATTATTTTGTGCCGTTGCCGCTTATCGAATTTTCGCATTTGATCGCGAGCATCACGGGCGTTGCGATGCTGTTTTTGGCGCGCGCGGTTCAACAGCGTATGGATTCCGCTTATTACGCGACGATCGTCATGCTTTTGGTCGGTATCGTCGCGTCGCTGGCCAAAGGGTGGGATTTCGAAGAAGCATCAATCCTGACGACGTTGCTACTCGTTATCTTGCCGTCGCGTCGCTTGTTCTATCGCAAATCGGCGCTGCTGACTTTGGATTACCCGGTGCGATGGCTCGTTTTGATCTTTTCGCTTATCGGTCTTTCGGTTTGGCTCGGCTTCTTTTCCTACCGCCATGTCGAATATGCGAACGATCTGTGGTGGCATATGTCGCTCAAGAACGACGCTGCGCGTTTCTTGCGTTCGCTGGTCGGTATTTCGGTCGTGACGGCGGGCGTTATTTTGCATCAGCTTTTGATGGGCAGTCCCTATTTGTTTTCTTTGCCGAATGCAGAGGAATTGGCGCAGGCTGAAAAATTAGTGCGCGCGTCAAAGGAGACGATGTCGAACTTGGCGCTGCTGGGCGACAAATATCTGTTTTGGAGCGAAACAAAAAACAGCTTTGTCATGTTCGATGTGACAACGCGCGTTTGGATCGCTTTGGGAGATCCCATTGGCAATCCGGCTGAGTTTGAAGATTTGATCTGGCATTTCCGTGAGCTGGCTGACCGCTATGGCGCGCGCCTTGCTTTTTATCAAGTTGGGCAAACCTATTTGCCTTATTATATCGACCAAGGGCTCAGCCTGATTAAGTTAGGCGAAGAAGCGCGCATCCCGCTTTCGACCTTTACGCTCGAAGGGAAAAAGACGCGCAACCTGCGCAACGCATTACATAAACAAGAGCGCGAAAATTTGACGCTGACGTTCCTTTATGGCGACGATGTTGATGCGGTGATGCCGGAGTTGGCCCGCATTTCACGCCTTTGGCTTAAGGCGAAAAAGGTGAGGGAGAAACGTTTCTCGCTTGGCTTCTTTGAACCGCGGTACATCAAACGTTGTGGCGTCGCCATCGTGCGCAAAGACGATCGTATTCTGGCTTTTGCAAATCTTTGGCCTGCGGCCGATAAGGAAGAATTCTCGATCGACCTAATGCGCTACGATCCAGAGGCTTTTAACGGCCTTATGGAATACTTGATGGTGCAGCTCATTTTGTGGGCCAAGGAGCAGGGATATAAATGGTTTAATCTTGGCATGGCACCTTTGTCTGGGCTTGAAGCGCATCCGCTTTCGCCGCTTTGGCATAAAATTGGCAATACGATCTTTCGCTTGGGGACAGAGTTCTATAACTTCGAAGGCCTCTATCAGTATAAAAACAAGTTTGGTCCCGTCTGGTCGCCGCGCTATCTTGCCGCGCCCGCTGGGTTGCAGGCGGCTTCAACCTTGCTCTCGGTTATGGGGCTCATCTCTGGCGGTATCACAGGAGTGATTAAGGAATGAAACGGTTAGGTTTTTTGGTTCTTGGCTTGTGCCTTCTTGCGGGACCTGTTTTGGCGGATGATGACGACGATGAAAAGTTCGTCCCCATTCCTGCGCCGCAGGATTCGCAGATGTCGATGGCCTTTCAAGAAATAGCCGATGCCTTTGAACCGTTTGGTCCGCTTCATATCTATAAGACCAGCGAACAGCCCAAGCATGTTGTCCTGTTTATTTCCGGTGATGGCGGTTGGGACGTTGGCGTTCAGAATATGGTGCGCTCGCTCCAGCAGCCCGATACGATGCTGGTGGGGATCGACATCACGTCCTATGTGAAAAAGATCAACGATAGCAAGTCGAAATGCACCTATGGCGCGGCGCAGTTTGAGGCGCTCAGCCAATATCTGCAAAAGAAATATAAGTTTTCGCACTATATCCAACCTATCTTGGTTGGGTTCTCTTCGGGTGCGACGATGGTTTACGCGATTTTGGCCCAATCGCCTGCCAATACGTTTGCGGGTGGCATCAGCATGGGCTTTTGCCCGGATTTGAAAACGGTTCATCCCTTTTGTAAGGGAAATGGCGGCCTGACCTATAAGGTCAACAAGGACCTTGGCTTCGTCTATCAAATCACGTCGAAGCTTCCGGCAACATGGATCGTGTTGCAAGGCAATCAGGACGAAGTTTGCTCGACGCCCGATACGCGCAAGTTTGTCGGTAAAGTCGAGAAGGGGGAAATCTTCGAATTGCCAAAGGTCGGTCATGGCTTTTCTGTCGAACGGAACTGGGTGCCGGAATTCCGCGCAGCCTTCCAACAGATCATTCGTGAAAATGTGACGCAAGGACAGCAACCCGATGAAGATTCTGACGTGCACGATTTGCCTTTGATCGAACTCCCCGCCGAGAAGAAAAGCGAAACGATGGCTATTATCATTTCGGGTGATGGCGGTTGGGCCAATATCGATAAGGAAATTGGCGATACGCTGAGGGATGATGGCGTGCCGGTCGTGGGACTGAACTCGCTTCAGTATTTCTGGGAAAAGAAAACACCCGATATCGCGGGCAAGGATCTGGCCCGGATTATGGAACATTATACCGATGGATGGGGCGCCAAGAAGTTCATCCTGGTTGGTTATTCGCGCGGTGCAGACACGTTGCCCTTTATGGTCAGCCGCTTGCCGGATGATCTTAAGAAAAAGGTTCAGTCGGTTTCGCTGCTTGGGCTTGAGGACGATGTTGATTTTGAGTTCAGGGTTGCCGATTGGGTTAGCGATAGCGATGGCCATTACAAGACGCTGCCCGAGATCAAAAAGATCGAGAACATGAGCGTGATGTGCCTTTATGGCGATGAAGAAGATGACAGCGCGTGCACCAAGTTGGACGCCAAAAAGATCACCGTTGTTAAAAAGAGCGGCGGGCATCATTTCGGCGGCGATTATGAAGGCTTGGCTCAGCTGATCTTGCAGCAGGGCAAAAAGCCGTAAGGCTGGCTTTGAATCCCCGCCTTTTGCCTTAAGGGCTTTGGGGGGGGCCGTTCCCTTCACTAAGGGTTCATAAGAAGCGTCATTCCGGGGCGCGGAACGGCGCTGCGCCGGAACGCGAACCCGGAATCCAGTATTATTTTTTAACTGAATAAAACCAAATGGGATTCCGGATCATCATGGCTCACTTTGTTCGCCATTCGTCCGGAATGACGCAAAAGAGACAGCAAGGATTCGCATAAACCGCCCCGCGCAGGCGGCGTCATTTCCGCGAAAGCGAAAATCCCGTTTCTTTGACAAAAACCAAACGATATAACTTATCCAAAATAAAATGATTCATTTTATTTTGGGCTACCGCCTGCTTCGCGGCGGAACCCCGCCCTTCCGGGCGGTTTTCATAGCTAAAACGCTTTATCAAAATAAAGTGTTTTAGCTATATTTCTGGTTCGTGTGTCAAAGCGATAAAAAAAGGCGGCCTCAAAGAGGCCGCCTTTTTTATTTTTATAAGAAAGAATCTTAGGCCACTTCTTGTTGAATGGCTTCCTTGGTTTCTTCCATGTTTTCCGTGATTTCACGGACGTTGGGTTGCGCCATCGGTTGCGAAGTCGTAAGTGGCGGCGCATTTGGATCGCGCGCACGCGCGATATGCGGCGCAAGATCCTGCAGCTCGATGAAATTGTCGGCCTGACGGCGAAGTTCATCCGCCACCATCGGGGGCGAAGAGCGCATCGTGCTGACGATGCTGACGCGAACGCCCTTGCGTTGAACGGCTTCGACCAAGCGGCGGAAATCGCCGTCGCCGGAGAAAATCATGATGTGATCGACATGGTCGCACATTTCCATCACGTCGATGGCAAGTTCGATATCCATGTTGCCTTTGATCTTACGGCGGCCAAAGGCATCCGTGAATTCCTTGGTCGGCTTTGTGACCATGGCATAGCCGTTATAGTCCAGCCAATCGACGAGCGGACGAATCGGAGAATATTCTTCGTTTTCGACGAGGGCGGTATAATAAAAGGCGCGGACGAGACGGCCACGGCCAGCAAAAAGCTCAAGAAGGCGCTTGTAATCAATGTCGAATCCTAAACCACGAGAAGCGGCATAAAGATTGGCACCATCAATAAACATGGCCATCCGCTCTTCTTTATAAAAAATCATCTTTGTCCCCTCAGGATATGACGCGCTTTGTTAACCGTAACAAAAAAGGGCGCTCATGCCAAATTCTCAAGTTCTTTACCCTAGGCCGGGTTACCAAAAAAAGGCAACAGCGATTCACGACCTTCATCGCCGAACGACGACGAAAATGAGTGTTACGCTAAAACAAGGAAGCCTGCAAGATCACTTTTATGGTGAGTGGGGGTGAAAACGGTAAAAATCATTCGCGCTTATGCCTTTGTTCTTTTTAAGGATAATGCCCATAAAGGAGGCAACGCTTTTTCGCTACCGGAACCCTTTACATGAGCATGCTATCGTGGATAAAATAGGCGCTCACGTGAACGCGATGAAATGTCTGGGGTCCAGCCACGGCTAAGAGAGGTTGGGATGAGGTTGTTTTGTCGTATGGTTTCTTTTTTTTAAAGCTCAATTGAAGGAGCGTTCTTATGGCGCGCGTAACGGTCGAAGATTGTGTGGTTCTGGTTCCTAACCGCTTTCAGCTTGTGATGATGGCGGCGCATCGTGCGCGCGCTTTGGCGTCTGGCGCTGAGATGCGGGTCGAACGCGACCGCGATAAAAACCCGGTTGTCGCGTTGCGCGAGATCGCTGAGGAAAAGCTCGATTTAGAGAGCCTCAAGGAATCGCTCGTCAAGAGCATGCAAAAACGCATTGAGCCGGATCGTCCCGAAGAAGAAGTGACGGATCTGATGGCCAGCGAACAGCAAAACTGGATCAGCGCCGGCCTTGACGAACAAGAAGGCGACGACGTGATCGACGCTGACCTTGACGAAGAGGACGAAGGCGAAGAGGGCAACGGTCTCGTTGACGATTTTGGTCCGGCCGATAAATCTTTCGAAGACGCTGAGATCAAGGATTAAGCATTTCGCCGCGTGTCTCCCAAGGATAGCGGGGCGCGCGGCTTGATTTGAGCAAGGGGTTCCGGCGGTGGGTGATGCGGTCTTTCTTACGCGCGAAGGAGGGAGGTCCGTATGAGCCCTTCTGATCTTTCGCAATCGAAAGACGGCTCCTCTGATTCCGAAGCCGCCGCCACGCCGCCACGCAAACCGCTTCGGTTGATGCGCCAGTATGAACTGGTCGAACGCGTCAAAGCCTATGACCCCAATGCCGACGAAGATCTTTTAAACCGCGCCTATGTTTTTTCGATGCAGGCGCATGGCGCGCAGGTGCGCGCTTCGGGCGATCCGTATTTTTCCCATCCGCTTGAAGTCGCGGGCATCCTGACTGAAATGAAGATGGACAGCCCGACGATTGCGACGGCTTTGCTCCATGATACGGTCGAAGATACCTCCGTCACATTGCAAGATATCGAAAAACTTTTTGGCAAAGAGGTGGCGCGGCTTGTCGATGGCGTAACAAAGCTTTCGCGTATTGAGCTGCAATCCGATCAGGTCGCGACGAAACAAGCTGAGAATTTCCGCAAGCTTGTTTTGGCTATGTCGGAAGATATTCGCGTCCTTCTCGTCAAACTGGCAGACCGTTTGCACAATATGCGAACGCTGCACTTCATCAAAAATCCCGATAAGCGCCATCGTATTGCGCGCGAAACGCTGGATATTTATGCGCCGCTTGCCGAACGCATCGGTATCCAACGGATGCAAGATGAGCTGCAAGATCTTTCCTTTGCCGAGTTGAACCCGGACGCGCGCGAAAGTATCGTTTCGCGTCTGGCTTATTTGCGGCATGAGGGCGAAAGCGTCGCCAGCAAGGCGCGCGACGAACTTGAACATGTTTTACGCGCAAGCGGTATTAACGGCGTCGTCGAAGGGCGTGAGAAAAAGCCTTATTCGATCTGGCGCAAGATGAATAAGAAGGATATCGGGTTTGAACAGCTCTCCGATATCATGGCTTTTCGCATTCTCGTCGATACGGTTGAGCAATGCTATCAGACGCTCGGCATCATTCATCACCATTACCCCAGCGTGCCGGGACGTCTCAAAGACTACATCTCGACGCCAAAGCCCAATAAATACCAAAGCATCCATACGACCATTATCGGCCCGCAGCGTCAGCGCATTGAGGTGCAAATCCGCACGTTCCAAATGCATGAAGTCGCTGAACTCGGCGTGGCCGCGCATTGGGCCTATAAGGCGGGGGAGCGCGCGCCAGAGGGTGCGGAATATCGCTGGCTGCGTGAGCTTTTGGATATTGTCGAGCATGCGCAAAAGCCCGAAGAATTTCTTGAGCACACCAAACTTGAGCTGTTTCAAGAACAAGTCTTTTGTTTTTCGCCTAAGGGCGATTTGATCGCTTTGCCGCGTGGCGCGACGCCAGTTGATTTTGCGTATGCGGTGCACAGCCGCGTGGGTGACGCTTGCGTCGGATCGAAAGTCAATGGGCGCATGGTGCCGCTTCGCACCGAACTCCATAACGGCGATCAAGTTGAAATCATCACGCAAAAGGGCGGCACGCCTTCGCCCGCGTGGGATCGTTTTGTCGTTTCGGGCAAGGCGCGCTCGCATATTCGCCGGTTTATCCGCACACAACAGCGCACCGAATATGTGGCGCTGGGCCGCGCGATGCTTGAAAAAATATGCAAGCAGGAGGGCGTGGATTTCGGTGAAAAACCGTTCGAAGCCGTAGCAAAGAATTTCCAATCTGCTTCGTTCGAAGATTTGCTCGCCAATATTGGCGCTTCGATCCAATCGGCGCGCGACGTTTTCTTTGCGGCTTTCCCAGATCATAAAGCGAAACCGGTCGAAAGAACGCTCATTGTGACCGAGGGCGGCGTTACGTCCGTCAAAAAACCAAAGGCCGATGGTGCGGCATCAAGCGGCTCGGCACCGCTCACGCTCAAGGGGCTTATTCCCGGCATGGCCGTTCATTTTGCGCGGTGCTGTCATCCGCTGCCGGGCGATCATATCGTCGGTATCGTTTCGACGGGTCGCGGTGTGACGATCCATACGACGACGTGCGAAACGCTTGAGGCCTTCCGTGATGCGCCCGAACGTTGGATCGACGTCGATTGGGGCGACGGCTATGGCAAGGAAGTCGGTATGGTCGGGCGGCTTACGATCACGCTAACGAACCGTCCGAATAGCTTGGGTTCGCTGGCCACGATTATCGGTAAGGGCAACGGCAATATTCGCGATTTGAAAATTATCGGACGTACGCCTGAGTTTTTCGATTTACTGGTGGATGTGGATGTTAAGGATACGCAGCATTTGCTGAATATTATGGCGGCACTTCGCGCGAATACGGCCATTATTTCCGTTGACCGCACCAAGGGGCGGTAAGGTTAAGGGCCGGGCCCTAAACTTGGTATTGAAAAGGTTATTTATAAAAATCATAATAAAAATGCACTTTCGGTGGAGGGGCTATTATGGGCTATGCTTTTACTTCGGATGAAGATGTCGCTTCCTCTCTTCTTTTTAAAGAAGGTGCGCCGGACGATTTCCTGAACTATAAAACCAAGAAATTCCATTTGTACGGCCCGTCGGCGATGGCTTGCCGTCACCACGGTTTTCCGGTCATGTTGACGTATATGGATGGCCCGCATTCGAGATTTCTTTTTCTCGATGCGCCAAAGGTTGTCCAACTTCTCAAGGAAACCGATATCATTCGTCGTGCTTTGACGATGATGCCGCTGCTTCTCTCGTTTCGAACCCTGTTGGATGGCGCAGACCAAACTTTTGTCGTCGATCGTGGGGAGCTTAAAGAATTTTGGCGCGATCTGGATTCTCTGCGCGCGCCTTTGTCGGCGTATGTGCGCGAAAACGGATGCCTGCCTTATACCGATACGCCTGTGCGGGAAGGGCCGCCGACAGCTGAAGGCGTCGAAAAGACCAGACAGCCTTATGGCATTAAGCACGTCGAACCAGGCGGCATCAATCTGAGTGAAATCGATGAAGGCGTTCTTTTGGCGCTTCTTTACAACAATGCCTGCGTTTATGGTGACGATTTGAAGGCCTATCGCGGGGCGGAAATGACGCCGGAAGAGGGGCGTCATATCTTCAAGGAGATGGAGCGCCTTGGCATGCCGACTTATTTTGACGTGATGAATGCAAGGCCGATTAAAAGCTGCTTTACCCGCGAAGGGAAGGAACGGCGCTTGAGCCTTTCGAACTATTGGGGATTTAACGGCGTTCCTGTTGTGAGCTTGGTCCCTCTGGCCCGGCGCGGGATTTACCAATATCTCTCGGACTCCGCGTACCGAAGCTATAAGAACGAGGTTACAATCCGTTGCGAATTATTGCTTTCGCAGTCGCACGCGTTTGGCCGTGTGCCGCGTGGCGATGAAGTTGTTGAGGAGATTGATCGGCTCACGCGCAGCGCCTTGTCGCCGCATGCGATTGAGGGGTGGCAGCGCGATCAGGCTGAAGCATATGCGGAAGCGTTGAGGCCTGAGAATTGCGGCAACGAATATCAACTCAGTTTGTTTAATGCGAACCCGCATGAGGTTGGTTACTTGATTGAGCCGTTTACGCGCCAGCATGTCATGCGCGTCATGCCAAAGGCGAAAGCGCCACGTTTGGGATAAGCGCTCGCGCGATAGATTGTCCTTTTTGCTCTCGCGGGCATGACGGCAGGGTTAAGTGAAAAGCATGTCTATAAAACTTGTCATTCCGGGACGCGCAAAGCGCGGACCCGGAATCCCATTTGGTTTCTTTATGAAAAAACAAAAGAAATGGGATGCCCGCCTGCGCGGGCATGACGGACGTTATGAATGGACATGCCGCTCGCAATAACCGCTCCGCGCAGGCGGCGCGCCCGGCGTCTGAGGGAATAATATTTATGGCCGAAGGCCATTGGGCCATTGCGGCCCCGCGCGCTCGTGCGCGCGAAGCCAAGCGGGCGGATGCCCGCGCCCGGCGTCTGAGGGAATAATATTTATGGCCGAAGGCCATTGGGCCATTGAGGCCCCGCGAGCCAATGCGAGCGAAGCCAAGCGGGCGGATGCCCGCGCCCGGCGTATGAGGGCTAAATATAAAAAGGCCGAAGGCCATTGGGCTATTGAGGCCCCGCGAGCCAATGCGAGCGAAGCCAAGCGGGCGGATGCCCGCGCCCGGCGTATGAGGGAATAAAAAAGAAGGCCGAAGGCCATTGGGCTAATCGTGATTGTGCTTAGGGCCGACCAAACGGGACTCCCGCTTTCGCGGGAGTGACGGAAGGGGGGGGAGCGGCTGGGTCGTTCTTAAAAAACCCGCCCCGCGCCGCAAGCGGCGCGTTGCATCCAAAACGCGTTCGCGTTTTGTGAACCCCCTTGCCGGGTGTTCAAATCAACCGCGTCGTTATTGACATAGAAAAGGCCCCGTAAGGGGGCCTTTTCTATGTCAATGGTGGGCCCGGAGGGACTTGAACCCCCGACCAGACCGTTATGAGCGGCCAGCTCTAACCAACTGAGCTACAGGCCCCACCATGTGCGAGAGGCCTTGATAGTACATATTCTTTCTTAAGAAAATCCTGTTTTTGTTGAAAAGGAGCCTTTAAAGGAGGCTTTGCCTTTCTTATTTCCAGCCATGAAGGAACAAAAGATCCACGGTTGCGGCGATGCCAGCTCCATCGGGGCTCGGAAAGCGCTTAAGGTAAATCTGGTTGGCTATCTCGAAAAGGCCGTGCGGCGGCGGGCGGCGCGAACGGACGGAAAGGGCGTTGGCCTCGCCTGTTTGGCGCAGCGCGCGCATAAGCGCAAAAATATCGGGAAAAGTGAGCATGATGCGTTCGCTATCCACGACAGGAAGCATAAAGCCGATAGCGGGTAAAAGACGGCTGAGCGTCAGAAGATCCATCATCGGCGCGACGCGCGGACAGGCTCCCCCGCAAAGTTTTCCCTCAGTTTCGGCAAGGCAGAGTCGAAGCTCACGAAGCGTCTCGCCGCCAGTCATCACGCCAAGGAACAAGCCGCCCGGTGGAAGGTCTTCGTAAGAATGGCGCAAAGCGCCTTCGATATCGTTTTTGGATTGAAGCTCAAGGCAGGATAAAGCAAGCCCCGGCGGCTTTTCGCGTAAATCGGCAAGCCGTTCATCCAAACGGCTTTGCACTTCGCGGTACAAGGGCGAGGCTTCGCGCGCCGCACGTCCGCGCCGCGCGCGCTGAATCTTTTGAAACGCTGTATCGAAAAGAGGTTTTGTCTCTGGCATTGCGGCTCCTCCGCTTTATACTATGCCCGAATTGTTCGATAGAATCCATCCGAAGATGAAACTTCTGTTTATCCGTATCAAGGCCGCGTTGACACAGGGTTGGCTCAAATTGACACAGGGTTGGCTCAAAGCCATGGATATCCTGATCCCGCCTTTGTGCCTTGGCTGCGAAAAGCCCGTGGCTGAATCGCAGGCTTTATGTGCCGATTGCTGGAAGGCGATCCAGTTTATCGACAAACCTTATTGCGTGCATTGTGGCGCGCCGTTTGATCTTCCGGTGGAAGAGGGCACACTTTGTGCGGCATGCCTTGACAAGCCTCCGCTTTATGACGCGGCCCGCAGCGCCGTCGTTTATAACGACGCCAGCAAGCCGTTTATCCTGCGGCTCAAACATGCCGATCAGCTGCATCCCATTCCGGGACTGGCCGCGTGGATGGTGCGGGCGGGCGCGGCCTTTTGGTCTGAGGCGGATCTCCTTGTTCCCGTTCCCTTGCATCGCTGGCGGCTTTGGCGGCGGCGTTATAATCAGGCGGCCCTTTTAGCGCAAGCGATGGCAAAGCAAGTTCGCGTTCCCGTCGCTGTCGATCTTTTGCGGCGAGATCGTGCGACGCCCAGCCAGGGCCATTTGGATGCCAAGGCGCGCCATGAAAATGTGGCGGGCGCTTTTTCCTTACGCGCAGGAGCCGATATGCAGGGACGCCGGATCGTTCTGATTGATGACGTTTTGACTTCGGGCGCGACGGTTAGTGCCTGTGCAGAGGTTTTATTGAAAGCAGGCGCGGCGCGCGTTTCTGTCGTGACTCTCGCCCGGGCCCATAAAGCGCAGTAATTATTTACTATAAACAACTGAGGTAAACGGTCATTTCTAGCAAATTAATACATCGTTAAAATAGATGGGGGTACATTTGTACCTATATTTTTAATTGAAAGAGGCTTTCTCATGCGTTCTGTTAGCCAAATTGCCCTTTTCTCGTTGCTTGCTCTGGCGGTGACGATGGGAGCCGCGCATGCCGATACGCGTGGATTAGCTCAATCTTTCGATTGGCAAAGCACGAAGGGTAGCTATCTGACTTCGTGGGGAACAATCCCGGATGAAAAAATTATTGCCGATCGCCATACGATCAAGAAAAGCATCAACGACACGGTTTCTCCGTCTTTGTGCGGCATTGGCAATACGGATTATAATGCGATCAAAACCTATGCTATCGATTTTAACGGCGATGGGTATCCCGATTACGTCCTTGACGAATACGCGTACTTTATCAAAGGGCAGAGCGCCAATTGCCCCGTGCGAATTTGCGACGACATCAACAACAATGGAACGGCAGCCTGCACGATTGCTTTATTCCGTAATTTAGGAACGCCGACACAGATTCTAACGGCATCGACGGCGACGACAGACACCTCGACAAAAAGCGATGGTGGGAAAACGGCCTTCACATTGAAAGCCTGTCCGGCAACCGCCAAGGATAATGTGGCGTGCCGCTCGGATTGTCCGGCGACGCCGGATCAATGCCCGGCACTTTTCACCTATTCGATGGAAGTCAATATGTCGCGCCCGGTTTTCAGCTGGACGTTCATTCCTGTTGCCAACTATGCGCAATTCCGCAATGGCCGCCTGAATGTTTACGGCGATCCCATGTATCATGTGCCGTACAACAACAACCCGGTTTTTGTTGCGACGGTCGGCAACGCTTATTGCACGGATGAGGAAATGTCCGGCAATGTGTGCCTTAAATATTACCAGTTTGTCGCTGGTTCGATTGCGGGCAAAAGCGATACGTTCGTCGATATGTACGATCCGATCCCGCAACTTGGCGATCCTGAAAATGACGCGCGCATGACGCCGACCTTGTATGATCGTTCGGCGGTTTTGACTGACGACTTGTGGCGGCAAAGCGCCCAAGGTTCGGTTTTGGAAGCGAACAGCGAAGTCGCTATTCAAATCCCGAATTATACGGGCAAGGGCGGAGCGGAAGATCTTTTGTGCCGCCAAATCACCAATACGAGCAAAGTCAAATATCTCATGCCGCAACATACGGATGAAGAGATTGACTCTTTCCTGAAAGCTATTACGGCTGGCAATCTCAGCGGTGTGACGCAGAAAACATGCGAACACAAGTTCACGGATTGGTATGGCACGACGACGTGTCCGGCCATGTCCTGCGACGAAACGCGTAAAATTGCTGCGGAGCGCCGTTGCCAGCGTTCTTCGTCGGCCTATGGCGATTGCTCGGAATGCGCCGACATCGACGATCCCAATCCGATTGCCGATTATCCGACCAACCAATGTACGTTCTCGAAGCTTTGCGCTGGGCCACCATGCCCGCCGCATCATTCGTGCTTCCCTGCGGGGACCGAGATCACGATGGCCGATGGTTCGTATAAGCCTATCGAACAAGTCGCTATCGGCGATCGCGTGATGGGCTTCTCGCGTCAAGCGCCTTTGTCGCCGCTTCATGAGGCGCGGGTGAAAGAGTTGGCCATTACGGACTCGAGCGACCTTCTTTGGGTGAATGCGCTTCAAGTTACGCCGGGCCATACGTTCTTGCTTGCAAGCGGGCTGACCGTTCCGGCGCGCGCGATCAAGCTGGGCGACATTCTTGTCGGTACGTCCGGCGAGCAAGTGCTTGTCAGTAAGGTTGGGCCTGTCGGCGCCAAGGCGAAGGTTTACAACCTTGTCCTTGAGGCGGGCAGCGAGGGCTATGTCGCGGGCGGTGTGCGCGTGATGATGTACCCGGACGAAGCTGAATAACTGAACGATTAAGGGAGAAAGCGAATGAGCTGGAAAAGCGGACTTTTGTTCTGTGTGATCGTCGGTTGCGGTTTGGCTTCCGTTTCGTCTTTCGCCGCCAATACGGCGAAAGACCCGTTACAACGTTTAGTAGCGCAGGTGCCCGATAGTAGTTCGGGTGCGGATCATGTTTCTATGTTTAAGGCTGACAATAAAAAGTTGCCGCCTTATATCGCGGGGCAATTGGCCGTTGCGGCTTCTTGCGCAGGCGATAACAACGATACGTCTGGCATTGTCGTGTACGGCTATTATTCCGACCGGAGCCGAATCCAAAAATTGTTACCGGACTACATTTTCGATCTGAGCGGCTACAACGGCAAGTCGTTCAAGCGTTGCTCAATGGGCGAATTGTGCCGCGACGGCCAATGCGCTTTGATCGGCTATCAGGCGGATGCGCGCGGTTGGAAGCAAAGCTTTTTCATGATGATGACGCGTTGGGGCGTGAAGACGGAACCGAAATCGCAAACGGATCAATCACCGCGCACGAAGATCGCCATCACGGCCAAAACAGAAGATTCCTGTAAGGCGAGCGATCAAACGCTTAATGCCGACGGTACTTGCGCGACAAACTATGTTTGGCACGAGAAAGGACTCGTTCGGCCATAAGGCGGGCGTCAAGGCGGGAGCGGCGGTTGGTTCGCTCCCCCTAAAGGCCATAGTTTAGAGTGGTTTAGCCAAAAAGAAGACAAGAGGCGAAACGCCTTGCTATTTTGAGGGCATCTCTATATAGTCTCTTCAAATCCTAAAGGCTTAGAGGTGGGGCAAAATCCCCGCCTTTTTTTATGCCTTGCGGAGAAGACCAACAGAATCATGACGAGGTTCAGACATGGAATTGCTGCATGTGGCCGATGCCGTCGCTCGCGAAAAGAATATCGAGCGTGACGAAGTCCTAGAAGCGATGGAACAAGCCATCCAAAAAGCGGGCCGGGCCAAGTATGGTTATGAGCACGACATTCGCGCGACGATCGACCGCAAAACGGGCGAGGTTAGGTTGCAGCGTTATTTGCTCGTGGCTGATCCCATCGAAGACGAACATACGCAAATCACCCTGAAAGCGGCGAAAAAGTCGAACCCGGAAATCGCGATTGGCGAATATCTTGTCGATGATTTGCCGCCGATCGATTTGGGCCGCATCGCGGCGCAGACGGCCAAACAAGTCATCGTGCAAAAAGTGCGCGAGGCCGAGCGTCATCGTCAGTTCATCGAATACAAGGATCGCGTTGGCGATATCATCAGCGGCATCGTCAAGCGCGTCGAGTACGGCAACGTGACCGTCGATTTGGGCAAGGCCGAAGCTATCTTGCGTCGCGACGAATCCTTGCCGCGTGAGCATTTCAAAAACGGCGACCGTGTTCGCGCCTATATCTACGATGTGCGCGAAGAACAACGCGGCCCGCAGATTTTTGTCTCGCGTACGCATCCGATTTTCATGGCCAAGCTGTTTTCGCAGGAAGTGCCGGAAATCTATGACGGCATCATTGAGATCAAGTCGGTCGCTCGCGATCCGGGTAGCCGTGCGAAAATCGCGGTTATCTCGAATGATAGCGGCATCGATCCCGTCGGCGCTTGCGTCGGCATGCGCGGCAGCCGTGTTCAGGCGGTCGTTGGCGAACTGCAGGGCGAAAAGATCGACATTATTCCTTGGTCGCAAGATCCGGCTACGTTTGTCGTCAACGGGCTTGCCCCGGCTGAAGTCGCCAAGGTCGTTTTGGACGAAGACAATCACCGCATGGACGTTGTCGTGCCGGATGAGCAGCTTTCGCTCGCCATCGGTCGTCGCGGCCAGAACGTGCGTTTGGCTTCGATGCTGACCGGTTGGGATATCGATATCCTGACGGAACAGGAAGAATCCGATCGTCGTCAAGAAGAGCTGCGCGTTCGTACGTCGCTCTTTATCGAAGCTTTGTCGGTTGACGACGTGATCGCGCACTTGCTGGTGAGCGAAGGCTTCACGCGCGTCGAACAAATTGCCGATACGCCTGCCGATGAAATCGCGGAGATCGAAGGATTCGATACCGAAGTCGCTGGCGAACTGCAACAACGCGCCCGCGCGTGGTTGGCCGAAACGGCCGCCAAGCTTGAGGCCAAGCGTCATGATCTCGGCGTGACTGACGACGTGATGGGCTTGCCGAACATGTCGCCGGAAATGGCTGTTAAACTCGGTGAAAAGGGCGTCAAAACTCTTGATGATGTCGGCGATTTGGCCAGCGATGAGCTGCGCGAAATCGTGGGCGAAGATTTTAGCGAAGGCCGCGCCAATGAAATGATCATGGCGGCGCGCGCCCATTGGTTTGAGGGCGAGTCTTCCGACTCGACCCCAGCCTAAGCGATGAGGTGCAACGCGGAACATGACGACGGGTTTAACTCAGTCTTTACAAACAACGGTGCCGGTTCAGGCTTCGCAGCCGACGCTGCGCCGTTGCCTTGTGACGGGCGAGGAAAAGCCTAAAGCTGTCCTGATCCGCTTTGTTCTAGATCCCGAAAAACATGTCGTTCCCGATTTGGCTGGAAAGCTGCCGGGGCATGGCATGTGGGTTTCGGCGACCCGTGACGCGCTCAATCAAGCCGTTACCAAAAACCTATTTACCCGCGCGGCGAAGACAAAGGCGATTGTATCGCCCGATCTTCCCGATTTGATCGTGAGCCTTTTACAACGGCGCGTGACCGAGCTTTTGGGGCTCGCCCGCACGTCTGGTGCGCTTGTCACGCGTGAGCCAATTGTTCTTGAAGCAATGGGGAAGGGCGAGCTTGAAGCCATTTTCTTGGCCAGCGATTCCGGTGGCGATATCCGTAAAAAACTTTCGCGCGCGTCCCATGTCATGACGTGTTTTACGCGTGAACAACTGGGCGCGGCCTTGGGCCGCGAGCATCTGGTTACGGTAGGGCTAAAACCCCATCCTTTGACGACGAAAATTTGTGAAGAAATGGCGCGATGGCAAGGGGCCAGCGCGCCTGGCGATGAATCTCAACCGAACGATTAACGGAAGCAGCGTACGCACATGACCGAAGAAAAGCCTAAGAAAGTATTGAGCCTCGGCACAAAACCTAAACTCGAGCTGAAAGCGCCGATCAAGGCAGAGCCTAAGGGCGAGACGGGTAGTGTGCGCCAAAGCTTTTCGCATGGGCGGACCAAGACGGTTGCCGTTGAAGTACGACGTAAACGTGAAAATACGTCTTCGCATACAACGGATGCTCGGACGGGTATGACGTCAGCGCGGGGGATTGACTCCAGCAGGCTTTCGGGCGATGGGCGCGGATCGGCTGGACGTCAGTTGACGCAGGAAGAACGCGAAACGCGCATGCGCGCTTTGCGCGGCGCTGTTCTTGAAAACGAACAACGTCGTCAGCAACGTCAAGATGACGAAAGCGCCGATTTGGCTGCGGCTGAACTGAAGATTGAAGAAGCGGAACCGCCGGTTGATCCGAACGCGCCTCCGTTGAGCCAAAAGGAACGTTTACGCCTGCGCGAGCTTGAAGAGCTTAAGAAGATTCAAGAGCAAGAGCGCGTTGCGGGTGAACAACGGAAACAGGATGATGAACAGCGCGCCCGCACATTGGCGACGACGCGTCATCCAGACCGCGATGGCGAAGGCGCGGCAACGACGCCGCGCGTTGGCGTTGGTGTTCGTCGCGTTGGCAGCACCGAAGAAGAAGACGATAGTGCGCGCCGTGGTAATAAGGGTAACCGCGCGGGTGTTCCGGCGCCGCGTCGTGGTTCCAGCATGGGCGACCGTCGCCGTACGGGCAAGATTACGCTTTCGCAAGCGCTCACCTCAGACGATGAAAGCGGCGGCCGGCATCGTTCGATTGCTTCGATGCGTCGCCGCCAAGAGCGCGAACGCCGCGAGGCTATGCAAAAGCAAGAACAAGTCAAGGTGATGCGCGAAGTCATTGTGCCGGAAGTTATCACGGTGCAAGAGCTTTCTAACCGTATGGCCGAACGTGCTGTGGACGTTATCAAAACGCTCATGAAGCTTGGCGTCATGGCGACGATTACACAAAGCATTGACGCCGATACGGCGGAACTGGTTGTGGCTGAATTTGGCCATCACGTGAAGCGCGTTGCCGAATCCGACGTCGAAGCCAATCTGTCGATTATTGAGGATACGGAAGATAAAATGAAACCGCGTCCTCCCGTTATCACCGTTATGGGCCATGTCGATCACGGTAAAACATCGCTCCTCGATGCGCTCCGCAAAACGGATGTCGTCGCGGGCGAAGCGGGCGGCATTACCCAGCATATCGGTGCGTATCAGATCGTTCTGCCCGAACCGATGCATGGGTTTGATCGTATTACCTTCATCGATACGCCGGGCCATGCGGCCTTTACCGAAATGCGCGCGCGCGGCGCAAACGTCACGGATATCGTCATCCTTGTGGTGGCGGCTGATGACGGCATTATGCCGCAAACGATCGAAGCCATTCGCCATGCCAAGGCGGCCAAAGCGCCGCTTGTTGTCGCGATCAACAAATGCGATTTGCCTGGTGCAAACCCGGATCGCGTGCGCCAAGAATTATTGCAGCACGATATTCAGGTCGAAGAAATGGGCGGCGACGTTTTGTCCGTCGAAATCTCAGCCAAGAAGCGCATCGGCCTCGATAAATTGCAGGACGCGATTTTGCTTCAGGCCGAAATGCTCGATCTGAAAGCGAACCCGGATCGTCCGGCTGAAGGCGCTGTGATCGAAGCCAAGCTTGAAAGAGGTCGCGGTTCTGTTGCGACCGTTCTTATTCAACGAGGCACAATCCATGTTGGCGATATCTTTGTCGCCGGTACGGAATGGGGGCGTGTTCGTGCCCTTATCAACGATCGTGGCCGCAACCTTGATGCCGCGACGCCTGCCATGCCGGTCGAGGTTTTGGGTCTGAATGGCACGCCGGTCGCCGGTGACGAGCTGATGGTCGTGCCGTCGGAATCGCGTGCGCGTGAAATTACAGAATTCCGCCAACGCCGCCGCCGTGAGTTGCAAGCCGCAACGCATCAACGCACCACGCTTGAACAAATGATGCAAAACATCAAAGACGGTGAGGCGAAGGAATTCCCGATCCTTATCAAGGGCGACGTGCATGGTTCGGTCGAAGCGCTCAAGACGGCGCTCGTCAAGCTTTCGGAGGACAGCACCGAGGTCAAGGTCAATGTGCTTGATGCGGCTGTTGGTCCTATTACCGAAAGCGATGTGACGCTTGCCAACGCGTCCAAGGGTTTGATTGTGGGCTTCAATGTCCGCGCTAATCCGCAGGCGCGTGAGATGGCCAAACGCGATGGCATCGAAATCCGTTACTATTCGATCATCTATAACGTGATCGACGACGTGAAGACGATCTTGACGGGCATGTTGGCGCCGGAATTGCGTGAGAAGTTCCTCGGCAATGCGGTCATCCAACAGGTCTTCAACATCACCAAGGTCGGCAAGGTTGCTGGTTGTAAGGTGACCGAAGGCATCGTCAAGCGCGGCGCGAAGGTTCGCCTCCTGCGCGACAACGTCGTGATCTTTGAAGGCGCACTCAAGACGCTCAAACGCATGAAGGACGAAGTCAAGGAAGTCCGCGACGGGTTCGAATGCGGTATGGCTCTCGAAAATTACGATAATATCCAAGAAGGCGATATCATCGAATGCTTCGATGTCGAAGAGATCGCGCGTCAGCTGTAAGAGGAAAGAAAAACGATGCGCTCCCCAAGGCAATTGAAAGTCGGCGAAGAAATTCGTCACGCGCTGGCCATGATGTTTCAACGCGGCGACGTGTCCTGGCCGCGCGATTTTAAGCCGCCGATGGTGACCATTTCTGAGGTTCAGGTCAGCCCCGATCTGCGCAATGCGAGCGTCTTCTTTACGACGCTCGGCGATGCACAGGTGAACGAAACGCGTCGCGTTTTGATGGGCATGGTTGGGCCACTTCGTTTTGCGCTCGGCAAAGCCGTGCGTTTGCGCTATGTGCCGACCCTCAGCTTCAAGGTGGATGAAAGCTTTCAGTACGCTGAAAAAATCGATCGGCTTTTGAACGATCCGGCTGTCGCGAAAGACCTTGCCTCCAAAGACGGCGAAAAGATCGACGTCGAAGACGACCAGTAACAAAGACGCTTATGACCGTTGTTCCTTTTAAACCCCTCGTTCATGGGTGGGTGATCCTCGATAAACCTTTGGGCCTGACCTCAACGCAGGCGCTCGGCAAAGTCCGGCGCTTGATGGGTGGGAAAAAGGTCGGCCATGGCGGCACGCTCGATCCGCTGGCGACGGGCATCCTGCCGCTTGCGTTTGGCGAGGCGACGAAGCTTGTCCCCTATGTTATGGACGGTGAGAAAGAATACGAGTTTACAATTCGCTGGGGCGAAAAGCGCACAACCGACGACGCCGAGGGCGACGTCATTGGCAAAAGCAGCGTTCGTCCGCGCGAAGAAGAAATTTTGAACGCGATGCAGTCCTTTATCGGCCTGATCACGCAAAAGCCGCCAGCTTTCTCGGCGATCAAAGTGGACGGTGAGCGCGCCTATGATCTGGCGCGCGAAGGGGCCCCGCCGGATTTGCCCTCGCGGCAGGTGCGGGTTTATGAATTTGATTTAGTTAAGATTTTGGACCGGGATCAGGCTTCTTTCCGCGTCGTTTGTGGCAAAGGGACCTATATTCGGGCCATAGCACGCGATTTGGCCGAAGATTTAGGGACTTGTGGCTATGTCGCGGCGCTGAGACGGACGCGGGTAGGCCGTTTTGGGCTGGATCGGGCGATTTCGCTGGAAAAGCTCGAAGAATTAAGCCATAAGGGGGCCGCCCGTGAGGCATTGCTAGAGATCAAAACGGCGCTGGACGACATCCCGGGTTTGGTTTTGACCGCTAGTGAAGCGCAAACGTTGCGTTCCGGACAAACTTTGTTGATACGGCCGCAGCACACCGCTCTTTTAGACTCGCCTGTTATTTTGGCGACGTTTGAGGGAACACCGGTGGCTCTGGTTGAAGCAAAGGCTGGTTCGTTCCGCGTTGTGCGTGGTTTTAACTTTTAATGAATGGAGAATAACGATGTCGATGACAAAGGCGCAAAAACAAGCGCTCATCACCCAACATGCCCGTAAAAAGGGCGACACGGGTTCGCCCGAAGTTCAAATCGCGATCTTGACGCAACGCATCAACGACCTGACGCCGCACTTCGAAAAGAACAAGAAGGATCACCATTCGCGTCGTGGTTTGCTCATGATGGTCGGTAATCGCCGCCGTCTCTTGAACTATCTCAAGAAGACGAACGCCACCGCTTATGAAAAGACGCTCGCCGAACTCGGCTTGCGCAAGTGACGCTAGACTTGGTTTCTCCCGGCATACGCCGGGAGAAACCTTAGTCGCTGCGTCATCCCGGCGAAGGCCGGGATCCAAGGGCCACAAGAATAAACGTGGTTTCCTGGTCTCCTCGATCCCCGCCTGCGCGGGGATGACGGGAGGAAGAAGAAGTCGGTGAGCCGGGAATAGGCCTGGTTCAGATTGAAGGAAAAGAAATCATTGCCGAACGGCACGTTTGAAATCTCCAATGCGATCGACGTTCAAGCCGAAACATTCTTGAACGAGGCTCTTGCCGCGAATGCGGTCGAGCAAAACGCTCCCCCTTATCAAGAAGAAAAGATCCAGATCCTGCGTCGTGACGAACGCGGCGCGATTGTCGCAGGTCTGACGGGCAAAACGTTTTGGAATTGGCTTTATATTGATATTTTGTGGGTCGCCAAAGCTTTGCGTGGGCAGGGCCTTGGCGCAGCGCTTGTGCGCGCGGCGGAAGAAAACGCCGTTCAGCGCGGTTGTCACAGCGCCTATCTTTGGACTGAAAGTTTCGAAGGCCCGGCTTTTTATCCGAAGCTCGGCTACAAAGAATTCGTCGTCAAACACGATTTTCCAATCGGTTTTACGCGTACAGGTTTCATGAAGCGTCTAGCAGCATGAAGGCCGCAGGGCATGGGGCTCTGTGGGACGTCAAGTCAAGGAGCGACTAAGCGTAAGGTGCAACAAAGAACTGTTTAAGAGCAGTCACGGTTGCGCGAAGCGCGGAAGTGTCGCGACCAACAAATAAGGAAGACGGAACAATGTTCACGATCTATAGAAAAGAAATGGAATGGGGCGGCAAGAAGCTGGTCCTCGAAACGGGCAAGGTTGCGCGTCAAGCTGATGGCGCCGTGATGGCGAGCCTCGGCGGCACGACGGTGCTTTGCACAGTCGTTGGCGCGAAAAAGGCGAAGCCTGGGCAGGATTTCTTCCCGCTCACCGTTAATTATCAGGAAAAGTACTTTGCCGCGGGTCGTATCCCGGGCGGCTTCTTCCGCCGTGAAGGTCGTCCGACCGAAATGGAAACGTTGACCAGCCGCTTGATCGATCGTCCGATCCGTCCGCTGTTCCCCGAAGGCTATATGTGTGAGACGCAAGTTATCGCGACGGTCTTGTCGCATGATCTTGAAAACAGCGCGGACATCGTTGCTTTGATCGGTTGCTCGGCCGCTTTGACGATTTCGGGCATTCCGTTCTTGGGCCCCATCGCGGGCGCGCGCGTCGGTTATGTCGATGGCGCGTATGTGTTGAACCCGACAGGCGAAACACGCGAAAAGAGCGTGCTTGATCTCGTTGTCGCGGGCACGCAAGAAGGCGTGTTGATGGTCGAATCCGAAGCCAAGGAGCTTTCGGAAGAAGTCATGCTCGGCGCTGTCACGTTCGGTCACGAACAGATGCAGCCGGTCATCGACTTGATTATCTCGCTTGCCGAATCTGCCGCGAAAGATCCGCGCGATCTGCCGGCGCCTGCTTATGACAAAAAGGCCCTGACCACCAAGCTTGAAAGCTTGATCGGTGCGGACCTTAAGGACGCCTATAGCGAAACGGCGAAGCAAATCCGCTATGCCAAGCTTGAAACGATGCAGGAAAAGGCTTTGGCCGCTATTCCGTCGGAAGAGTTTTCAGCTTCGGCGATTGAAGATGCGATTGAGGAAATGAAGTACCATTACGTCCGTGCGATGATCCTCACCACGGGTCACCGCATCGACGGTCGCGATACCAAGACGATCCGTCCTATTGTTGCGGAAGCTGGCGTCTTGCCGCGTACGCACGGTTCGGCGCTCTTCACGCGCGGCGAAACGCAAGCGATGGTCGTTGCGACGCTTGGCACAGGCCAAGATGAGCAAATCATCGACGCGCTTACGGGCGAATATCGCGAAAGCTTCATGCTGCATTACAACTTCCCTCCGTACTCGGTTGGTGAAACGGGTCGTATGGGCAGCCCGGGCCGTCGTGAAATCGGCCATGGCAAGCTCGCTTGGCGCGCCATTCATCCGCTTTTGCCGTCCAAGGAAGCCTTCCCCTATACGATCCGCGTGGTTTCTGAAATCACCGAATCCAATGGGTCGTCTTCGATGGCCACGGTTTGCGGTTCCTCGCTCTCGCTTATGGATGCGGGCGTTCCGTTGGCGCGTCCTGTCGCGGGTATCGCGATGGGCCTCGTGAAGGAAGAAAGCGGCTTTGCCGTTTTGTCCGACATCATGGGTGACGAAGATCATCTCGGCGATATGGACTTTAAAGTCGCCGGTACGGAATCTGGTATCACGGCCCTTCAGATGGACATCAAGATCACGTCCATCACCAAGGAAATCATGCAGATCGCGCTTGGCCAAGCCAAGCAGGGCCGCATGCACATCTTGGGCGAGATGGCCAAGGCTTTGACGGGTGCTCGTGAAGGCGTCAGCGATAATGCGCCGCGCATCACGACGATCAGCATCCCCAAGGATAAGATCCGTGAAGTCATCGGTTCGGGCGGCAAGGTCATTCGCGAAATCTGCGAAACGACGGGCGCTAAGGTCGATATCGAAGACGATGGCACGATCAAGGTCGCAGCCGTGGATCAAAAGGCTGCCGATGCTGCGATCGAATGGATCAAGGGCATTGTGGCCGAGCCGGAAGTTGGCGTGATCTATAAGGGCAAAGTCGTGAAGATCGTCGATTTCGGCGCTTTCGTGAACTTCCTCGGTTCCAAGGATGGCCTTGTCCATATCTCGGAAATCAGCAAGGAACGCGTTGGCAAGGTCTCGGACGTTTTGAGCGAAGGCCAAGAAGTTCACGTCAAGGTTCTTGGCGTTGACGATCGCGGCAAAGTCAAATTGTCGATGAAAGTTGTCGATCAAGCGACGGGTGAAGATCTGTCGCTCAAGAACGACTAATCTTTTGGTAAGAAAAGAAAGGCGGCTCCGCAAGGGGCCGCCTTTTTTTATGGCGGTGAGGGAGAAAAGTTAGAATTTGTTTATTTTTGAATATTAAGATGAAGGCATAGAAGGGTTATATATTTGATTGTTTGGAGAAAATTATGGCCAGCTTTATGCGCTTTTTCTCAACAACAACGCAGCCATCGGTAAAACCAGCCGAAGATGTTTATGCGTTGGTTTTAAGGGCCTTTGGCTCTGCGCCGTGGAATTGTTCAGCCAAGAAAGTCCGAGATGGCCTTTCCTATGCTTATGGCGAAAAAGGATTCTATGGCGTTTTAGCGTATAACGAGAAAAATAGGCTTGTCGGCGCAGCTTTGGCCGCGCGCAGCCTTTGCTCTCGCGGGATTCAGCGCCTCCAGCTTATGACGCTTTGCACAGAGCCGGAAAGGCAAGGCTCTGGCATTGGCAGTCAATTGCTTCAAAAAGTCATACAAACTTCGCAAATGAGAAAAGACGGTTGTGTTGACCTGGTTACGCTTCAAGGAAGCCCGGCTGTATCTTTCTATATGAAAAAGGGCTTTCTTGTCGAAACGCCATCGCCTGATTATCCAGACATGCTGCAAATGCGCTTTCATATGGGCTGCCCATCGTGCGCGCGAAGCTAAAGACACGGGAAGGGCCCCGTTTAATCTTAAGTGAAAGCAAGAGTGCTGGATTGAAAGCGTAAGGAAGCGTTTGTCGTGCCTAATGTGCGGCTCAGCAGATCTTGATGAAAAGAGGGATCGCCGCCGTGATCTTTTTCCGCACCGCTGGCCAAAAGATCTGTCACAACGCGGCACTCATAGTCCCGAGCGAGGGCGCTGCGTACCGTAGCTGCGACGCAAAGCTCGGTATGAAGACCGGTGACGATCAAAGTCGTTGCGCCTTTTTCCTTTAAAAAAGATTCGAGCAGGTCGTCTGTTTTAAAAGCATCGTTCCGATGTTTGATAAAGACGGCTTCGGATTCGCGTGGCGCGACGTGACCCAGATGAAACTTTTCTGCAAAGGCTTGAGGCCTCTCTTTGATGGAAGACGAAAGTGGCGCGAAAAGCTCGCAGGTTGAGCCAAAGCTTGTCCAAAGTGTGGGAATGCCGTGATGGGCGAGCCGCGACGCAAAGGCCCGCACGGCCACCGGAAAGGTAAGACGGCGGCGCGCACTCAAGCCACAGGCCGGATGGTCCGTCTGAACGTCGATGGCAATGTGATAAAAGGAACCCATGCCCCCATTTTATCCGCAAAATGCGAAACTAAAGAGGCCGAAAGGGTGCATTAACCAAAAGAAACGGCAAATTTCTTTCTCTAGTTTCAGAATTTTTTTGTAAAACAGAAAGAAGACATCCTTTTGAAAAGAGAAAATAGTGAGCGTCGATCAGGAAATAAGGTTCTTTTGTATGGAGCATCCGCCCACGCCAAGCCCATCGCAGCGCGCGGCGGAATTGGTCGTTCGCGCGTTTAACCTGCCGCCGTGGAATAAAAACTATACGTTAAAATATGCGCATGAGGTTCTAGAAAACTGCTATAGCGCCAAGCCTTTTCTGGGCGTCTTTGCCAAAAGAGATAATTTGTTGGTTGGGCTGGCGCTTGCCTCGCGGCAAACCTTTGGCGATAGGACGCCATATTATTGGCTCAATGTGCTTTGTGTCGATCCGCAGTTTCATCGTAGAGGTGTGGGGCATTCGCTGACGACGATGATTATCAAAAAGGCCTGCGCCCAAAAGATGCCTTTCGTTCGGCTTTCAACGTTATGCGATTGTCCCGCCGCCGATATGTACGAGAAATTTGGTTTTGAGGCTATCTCCGCGCCTTCGCTTCATTCGGGGCAGGTCACGTTGTCGTTGCGTTTGTAAGGTTGAAGCGTATGGAAGACGATAGCGCCAGAACCTATTTCCTGTTGGATCATCCGCCAACGCCTGTGCCGTCGCAGCGCGTTGTCGATCTCTATCGTCGTGCGTTTGTGCTGCCGCCTTGGAATAACCAAACCTCGGAGACTGAAGCCTTTAACTGTCTCAAATGCGATTATGTCGTACCTCTATTTCAGGGCGTCTTTGCGGAAGAAGAACGAAAGACGATAGGCTTTTCCCTCGCGGCAGAAAAGATTTTCCAAAACGGCCATTCATTGGTTTGGGTCAATATGGTCTGTGTCGATCCGGATAGGCAAGGCCGTGGCATCGGGCGAACCCTGATCGAAATGACGATAGAGGCCGCGCGGCGGCGTGGTGTGGAATCCGTTGGCCTGACGACGCTCAAGCAAAGTCCGGCCGCAAAGCTTTATGAGAAACTAGGTTTCAAACGAAGTTCTTCTGCTGCTTCGACTTGTCCGGGCTATGGGCTGTTTTCGCTTAAATTTTAAAGCGCTTCGATATCGCCTTTGGCCTGATTTTCATGGAAGGCCGCGACGTAATCGTCCAGCGTTCCCGCCTCAATCGCGCCGCGCAATTCACGCATTAGGTTTTGGTAATAATGCAAATTGTGATGCGTCAGCAGCATCGCGCCCAAAATCTCTTCACAACGGAACAAATGATGCAAATAGGCGCGCGAATAGTTCTGGCACGTTGGACAGGTGCACGTTTCGTCCACGGGCCGCGGATCGGCGGCGTGACGCGCATTGCGGATATTGATTGAGCCGCGCCGGACAAAGGCTTTAGCTGTGCGGCCCGAACGTGTCGGCATCACGCAATCGAACATGTCGATACCGCGCTGAACGGAACCGACAATATCGCTGGGCGTGCCGCATCCCATCATGTAACGCGGGCGCGCTGGGATTGTCGAGGGCAGGGTGACATCTAAAACGTTGAACATCATTTCCTGGCCTTCGCCGATGGCGAGGCCGCCAATGCCGTAGCCATCGAAGTCAATCGCGGACAAAGCGGCAACGGATTCTTCGCGTAAATCCTGATATACGCTGCCTTGAACGATACCAAATTGGCCATAGCCTTCGCGGCGATTAAAAACCTTGCGGCAGCGCTCGGCCCAACGCATGGAGCGGCGCATGGAATCCGCGGCTTCCTCATGGGTTGCGCCGTTCTTGGTGCATTCGTCGAGGCACATCGTAATGTTGCTGTCGAGGAGGTATTGAATCTCCATCGACCGTTCAGGCGTCAGCTCATGACGGCTGCCATCCACATGGGATTGGAACACAACGCCGTGCTCGTCCATTTGGCGCAGAGCCGAAAGCGACATGACTTGATAGCCGCCGGAATCCGTCAAAATGGGGCCTTGCCAATTCATGAACTTATGCAGACCGCCCAGCGCGGCGACGCGCTCTGGCGTAGGACGCAGCATCAGGTGATAGGTGTTGCAGATGGCAAGCTCAGCGCCCGTTGCGCGAACGGATTCGACCGTCATAGCTTTAACCGTTGCGGCGGTCGCCGTCGCCATAAAGCAAGGCGTTTCAAATGTGCCATGCGCGGTGCTGACGCGGCCCCGGCGTGCTTTTTTGTCGGTGGCAGAGATCGAGAATGAAAAGGCTGTCATGGTTCTTTTTCCAAAAGAGAGCTGTCGCCGTAAGAATAGAAACGGTACTTATCCGCAATTGCATGCGCATAGGCGGCCTTCATGTTATCCATGCCAGCGAGAGCGCAGACAAGCATAAAAAGCGTCGATTTCGGGAGGTGAAAGTTCGTCATCAACGCATCAACGGCGCGGAAACGATAACCCGGCGTGATGAAAATATCCGTCTCGGCAGCAAAGGGGTGCAAGATCCCGTTTTCATCTACGGCGCTTTCCAAAAGGCGCAGCGAGGTCGTGCCGACAGAAACAATCCTGCGGCCTTCGGCTTTCGCTTTGTTGAGCCGTTCGCAAACGGCTGCGGGGAGTTCCCCCCATTCGGCGTGCATGTGATGCTCGGCAACGCGCTCCGTTTTGACGGGCAGGAATGTGCCCGCGCCGACATGCAGCGTCAGCGTTTCGCGTTCAATCCCGCGTTTGTCGAGAGCGGCAAAAAGCTCCGGTGTGAAATGCAGCCCCGCCGTCGGCGCGGCAACAGCGCCTTCGTTTTTGGCATAAACGGTTTGATAGCGTTCGCGGTCTTGTGCCGTCTCGCCTTCGGGGCGTTTGATATAGGGCGGCAAGGGAATGTGCCCATGCGTATGCAAAAGGGTGAAAAGCTCTGTTTGCGGGACGTTAAAGCGGATCAGAATTTCGCCGCCTTCGCGTTTTTCGACAATCTCTGCGGAAAAGTCAGGCGCGAATTGAATGATTTGTCCGGGGCGAAGCCGTTTGCCGGGGCGTGCGAGGACCGACCACAGGCAGGTGTCATGCGCGCGAAAGCGGACCTCCCGTTTTTCATCCGCTGGTTCTGAACCAAACGGGACTCCCGCTTGCGCGGGAGTGACGGAGGAAAGGGCCTCCGGTTTGTTGAGTAGAACCTCAACCTTGACCTCGCCGCGCAAACCATAAAGACGAGCTGGTACGACGCGCGTATCGTTCATGACCAAAACGTCGCCATCGCGCAAAAGCGAAGGCAGGTCATAAACGTGATGATTGCTGAGCGTTTTGCCGTTGACGTGCAAAAGGCGCGCGCTGTCGCGTGGCGTGACGGGATTGGCGGCAATGCGCTCTTCCGGCAGATCAAAGTCGAAATCGCTGAGAAGCCAATCTTGTGTAAAGCTGTTCTGAAACATGGCCCTTTTCTATCCGGATCATTCGTCGAGGGAAAGTCTTTTGCCTATAAAAAAAGGGGACCGGCATAAAAATCCGGCCCCCTTATGGTTACTTTTTCTTACAAGGCTTCCTTGAACAAAGCCGCGATTTCCGCATCCGAAGCCCGGCGCGGGTTGTTCAGCGCGCAAACGTCCTTTTGCGCGTTGGCCGTCATGACTGGAATGTCCTTTTCCTTGACGTCCTTGCCGCACATTTTGCCCAAAGCGACAATCCCGTCAGGAATCCCGACGTCTTCGGCCAAGCGAGCCATAGCCGCAATCGCGCAATCGGCGGCGTCCCGGTTTGAAAGGCCTGTGACATCTTCGCCAAAATACATGGCCATTTCGGCAAATCTATCGACGCGTGAGATTAGGTTGAACCTGGCTACATGCGGCAACAAAACGGCGTTGCACGCACCGTGTGGGAGGTCGTAAAAGCCGCCCAATTGATGCGCCATGGCGTGGACATAGCCAAGCCCCGCGTTGTTAAAAGCCATGCCCGCCAGATATTCCGCGTTGCACATGCCGTTGCGTGCTTCAATATCGCGGCCGTCGGCGACGGCGCGACGCAAATATTTAAAGATTTGCTTGAATGCTTGGATGGCGCAGGCATCAGTCATTGGCGTTGCAGCGTTTGAGACGAAAGCCTCGACCGCGTGGGTCAAGGCATCCATGCCCGTGGCAGCGGTAAGGAAAGGCGGCATGCCTTCCATCATGATGGGGTCGTTAATTGCGATAAGCGGTGTCACGCGTGCGTCCACAATGGCCATTTTGACGTGGCGCGACAGGTCGGTGATGATAGCAAAGCGCGTCATTTCCGAAGCTGTTCCCGCTGTTGTGTTGATAGCAATATAGGGCATCAGGGGCGCTTTAAGTTTATCGAGGCCTTCGTAATCGTGAATGCGGCCTCCATTGCTTAAGACGATGCCAATAGCTTTGCCACAATCGTGCGGCGAACCGCCACCCAGCGTGATAAGGCTGTCGCATTTTGCTTTTTTATAAGCGGCGACGCCGTCTTCGACGTTCTTGTCGGTCGGGTTAGGGATGGTTTGGTCGTAAATCGCATAGGAAAGGCCCGCTGCGTCGAGCTTGTCGGTGATGTGTTTGGCCAAACCCGTTTGAACGATTCCTTTATCCGTGACGATCAACGGCTTTTTAAGGCCCAGAGCCTTGATGCGAACGGGAACTTGTTCCGCTGCGCCAACGCCAATGATCGTTTTGCTGGGCATAAAGAATTCATAGGCTTCATACGGGGTACTGTGCATGTAAAACTCCTTAGGTCTGATGTCCACGAAGGTGGGGAGGGTGCTACCAAAAGGAGAGGGCGGCAAGCACTTTCGATGCTGCAATGCACCGTAGAATGATTCTAAAGTGATTGTTTTAGAATAGTTCTAAAATATTTTGAGGGATATTTCTTAGCGCTCGATCTGCCATGTGCCATCGGGGCGAAGACAGGCCGTCCCATAACTTTCATGCACTTGGCCGTCGATCTTGATCGTTTGCGTGAACTCACGACAATGGCGCTCCGGCGCTGCGCCTTGGCCGCCGACATAACCTTCTTGGACATAAACGGGAGTCTCAATGGGCCTGTACTCAACGACCGTCGGTTGTACATAAACAACTTGAGGTGGTGGTGGCGCTTCGGGTGCGACGTAGGTCGGTTCGTAATAGCTGTAGGTCTGGTAATAGGGCGCGTAATAACCGCCGCCGGAGGGATAGCTTTGCGTGCGATCCATGGACGAACCGATGCTGTTGCCGACAAGGCCACCAAGGAAAACGCCTGCGCCTGTCGTGGCAAGACGGCCAGAGCCTCTGCCCATCGTGCTACCAAGATAGCCGCCAAGCGAAGCACCAATAGCCGTACCGAAAAACGAATTATCTCCCGCCTGCGCTGCAAGAGGCGCGCAAACCATCGTGAGGAGGACGCTTGTGAGCAGAAGCCTTTTCATGGCGTTGTTCCGATACCTTTCAATCGGGAATCCCTGTATTAGGCTGAGATTTCCCTTTTGGCAACTAGGCCAGAACTGACGTAACTAATCAATCCCGACCTCAAGAAGAATACGCCTGTCTTTTGTCGAAACTGAGGCGATATGAAAGTAAGGTTATGTAAAACGTAGATTCATTTTTCATTTTATTTAGAGCGCTACCTGAGTATAGTTAACGCGCCCCACCTTTGATTCGGTTCACTTTTCCCTTTTTCTTCCTTCCCTCCCTCCCTCCTTCCTGCCTTTCCAAGAGGTTCCCATCATGCAGTTCAAATCCATAAAATCAAAAATCGCGGTTCTTTCTGCCTTATGCCTGTTGGTGACAGGAGCTTCTGTTTTGGGGCTAAGTCTTTATTCGGCTAACAAAACAGCGTTATTCGTCAAAGGCCATGTGACGGAAATTCTCGATAAAAATAATGAAGACATTATGCGAAATCTGGCTGCAAAGCAGGCTGGTGTTTTGCGACACGAATTTGACGTCGCTCTTGTGGCGGCGCGAACAATGGCGCGCGATTTTTCGGTAATCGCAGGACCCAAAAGCGCTGTCCCGACGGCAGACCGTCGTCAGCAATTGAATGACTTCCTTGTTGAAAATCTCAAGGGGAACCTCAAGCTTAACGGTACGTATTCGGCGTGGCTTCCCAACGCGGCTGATGGCAACGATGAGGGGTACAAGGGGCGCAAAGATCTTGGAACAGATGGAACGGGACGCTTCCTTTCTTATTGGACGCGCGATAGCGAAGGCCATATCGCTGTTCAGCCTTTGGTCGAATATGATAGCGAAGAAAAACATTCAAACGGCGTGATGAAGGGTGGTTGGTTCCTCGGTCCTCAACGGACGGGCAAAGAAAGCGTCTTGGGCCCTCTGCCTTATATTGTGCAAGGGAAGGCGGTCTATTTGGCAACTCTTTCCGTGCCAATTGTGATCAAAGATCATTTTGTCGGCGTTGCGGGCACGGACTTTAACCTCGATTTTGTGCAGAAATTAGCTCAGCAAGTCAGCACAAGCCTTTTCGGCGGTAAGAACGAGATTACGATCCTCAGCGATCTGGGCTTGGTCGTGGCGTCAAGCAATAAGCCTGAGCTGATTGGCAAATCGTTCGCTTCAGAAAGCGAAACATGGAGCGATGATCTGGCTGTGGTTCAAGCTGGAAAGGAAGCGGCGGCGTGGGATAAGGACAAAAAGAACTTCCGTGTCTTTGCGCCGATTGTGCTTGGCCAAACGGGGAAACCTTGGTCGGTTCTTATTTCTGTGCCGCATGACGTCGTGATGGCGCAGGCCGTTAAGCTTGAAGGCTCTTTGTCTGAGCGCAGCAATGATGCGGCTTTCAATCAAACCATAATTGGGCTTGCCGTTTCGGCGTTGGCTCTTTTGTTTATGTGGGGTGTTGCTCGCGGTATTGGCAATCCGATTGCGCGCATGACAAAGGTTATGGATGTTATCGCAGCCGGTGATTTCACGGTTGAGGTGCCTCATACGGAACATAAAGATGAGATTGGCGAAATGGCCAAAGCCGTCCTTGTGTTCAAGGAAAACGGCAAAAAAGTCGAAGAAATGCGCGCGGCGCAAGAAGCAATGGATAAACGCGCGGCGGTGGAGCGTAAGGCCGCGATGCTGAAGCTGGCTGAGGATTTCGAAGCCAGCGTGATGGGCATCGTGAAAAGCGTGGCGGCGTCCTCGACGGAAATGCAATCGACGGCGCAGAGCATGAGCGCGATTGCGCGGACGACAAGCTCGCAGGCGACGACGGTGGCGGCGGCTTCGACCGAAGCCAGCACGAACGTGGAAACGGTGGCGTCGGCAGCGGAAGAGCTTTCGGCCTCGACGGGCGAGATCAGCGCACGTGTGACCGAAGCGGCAAAGGTGGCGCAAAAGGCAGCAGACGAAAGCAAGCGTACGAATGAGATCGTGACGAAGCTGGCTTCGTCGGCAGCTAAGATCGGCGAGGTTGTGCAGCTGATTACGGATATCGCGAGCCAAACGAACTTGCTGGCGCTCAATGCGACGATTGAGGCCGCACGGGCGGGCGAGGCTGGTAAAGGTTTTGCGGTGGTGGCAAGCGAGGTGAAAATCTTGGCGAACCAAACGGCAAAAGCGACGGAAGAAATTGGCGGCCAGATCAGCACAATTCAGGGCGAGACAAACAGCGCGGTGGATGCGATCAAAGTGATCGCGGGCGTGATCGATCAGGTTCGAGACATATCGGCGAACATTGCGGCGGCGGTCGAAGAGCAGGGCGCGGCAACGCAGGAAATTGCGCGGAACGTGCAACAGGCAGCGCAAGGAACGCATGAAGTCTCATCGAGCATTGTGATGGTGACAGAGGCAGCGGGGCAAACGGGCACAGCCGCAGAGCAAGTTCTGGACACGGCAAGCGAGCTTTCGCGCAATGCGGAGACGTTGCGCAACGAAGTTGAAACGTTCCTAGCCAAGGTTCGTGCCGGGTAAAGGCTTTTTATATTTCCTCAAACGCCGCCGCCTGCGTGGGGCCGCCTGCGCGGGGCTGTTGTTGCAAACGTTTTTGCCAATATAACTTCGTCATCCCGGCGAAAGCCGGGATCCAGCGGGTTCTTCGGTGAGAAATTACGTAGGACATAGCGAACGGCTTTTCAGCCTGGATCCCGCCCTTCGGCGGGATGACGCCAAAGGCGCGAGGCGGTAAACGCTTATCCTAAAAAAACGCCGTCATCGCGAGGAGGACGTCCGTCCGACGCGGCGATCCAGGGCCAACAAAACAGAAGTTCTTTCTTACGACCCTGGATTGCTTCGCTTCGCTCGCAATGACGTTGCCTGCGTAGGGCTACATGCGCGGGGCGGTTTTTGCGAACGGCATTGCCTTTTCCTTACCCCGTCATTTCCGCGAAAGCGGAAATCCCGTTTGGTCTGCCCTAAGCACAATCATGATTAGCCCAATGGCCTTCGGCCTTTTTATATTTAGCCCTCATACGCCGGGAGCGCCGCCTGCGCAGGGCGGTTTTTGCGAACGGCATAGCCATTCGTAATCGTCGTCATTCCGGGGCACGCGCAGCGTGAACCCGGAATCCCATTTGGTTTTAGAAAAAGGAGAAAAACGGGGCTCACACCTTCGCGTGAGCGACGTCGTTTGTACGGGTGGGTTGGTTTATGGGGGGCTTTGCCGTTTGCAACAGAGGGCACACGCCTGTGGCCCATCACCAAGAAAACCATCCGATCTTCCCCCAGTCCCCAGTCCCTAGATCCGAGTCCCCAGTCCCTAGATCCCAGTCCCCTGTCTCTACAGAATTTTATAAAGCGAAATGGTTCCAGAGCAAAAGGTACGTCACCAAGGACGCGCCAATGGTGCCAAGGCCAATTTTACCGATTGTCTGCGTTTGCGCGACAGCGCATTTAGGAAAACGGCGTTGCAATTCCCACCGCGTGGCGTGCTGAAGAATAAACCATTCAGCGCCAAGGACGATAGCGGGAAGAAACGCTTCGACAAGATGCGCCGTCCGAAGACCAACTTGCGCTGTTAAATAAGTCGGCAGCGGCGATAGATAGAAAGCTGCAAAAATAACAAGGCTTCCGGCCCAAAGCGCGCCGCCTGTCAGCGCGCGAAACTTTTGCGTCATATTACGCAAAAGAGCTTTCCCATTTTTCATGATTTCTTGCGCGACGTTTGCCGAAAGGCCGATGGGATAAAGGCGTCGCAAGTCGTTCGGTTGCGTTCGTCCGCCAAGCGCAAGCGACAAAGCATCACGCACGGCACGCGCGCCCATGGCATGGCTGGGCGGCCTTTGGCCTTTGGCAGCTTCAAGAAGCTTTTTACGAGCGGGTAAAAGCGAGCGGTCGAGAAATGGCGGCACATTCGAGAGATAGCCGCGTTTGCCGAAAGCATAGATTATTTGCTCATTTTTCCCGATGCGAAGCGTTATTTCCGCATAGAGAGCTTGCGCCGTCAGGCGAAGGACATTGGCCTCTTGCGCAATCTGTGGGCCCGGTGGGGCGCGCGATACCGTGACGTCAATGTGCCCGCGCGGCAAGTTTGCAAGTCCAATGCGCGTCATAAGGCGCAGGAGGCCACTTGGAAATTCATTGGTGCTGCCGAGGGCGAAATTGACCTTGGCGCCACGTTTGATCTTGATTTCCTGCGTCATGGAACCTGCACCGTTGCAGCGTTGGCAAGTTGTGCCGCCTTTGCCTTGGCATTGGGGACACGGAACTTTTCCTTGCCCGCCGCAAAAGCGACAAATAATCAGCCTTTTGCCGTTGCAAATGGGGCAGGGCTGGTTGGGATGTGCCGGATCTTCGCCGCGCCCTTGGCATTGCGGGCACATTTCTTGGCCCGTCGCTTGGCACTCAATGCACGGAACCGTCCGCGCGCCATGGCAATGGGGACATGTGTTTTGGCCGGAACCATTGCAGGCAATACAAGCTTCGCTGGCGGCAAGGATCGATAATTGACCGGGCCATGAAACTTCACCTTCTTCTAGGCCCCAGCCATGCCCGGTTTCTTTTTCAATCTCTTGAATGGCCCTGTCGAGCCATGTGCCGTCTTTTTCGAAGGAGTCGCGTTGCCGCGCGGTTTCTTCCTCAAGCGCGCTGAATGAAGGAAGGAGCGTTACGCCGTGAGCGCTTTTAGCTTTTCCTTGGCGTGTGATGCTTTCTTTTTCAAACGAAGGGGAAAGGGTTAACAGGCCTTCAAGCGGATAGGTCTCTTCCTTGCAGGAAACAATTTGAATGGCTTCGTCCGCAAGCCCGTTGCCCCGCGCGTAGGCGCGCAGGCGTTCGAGTGTTTGGTTAGCAAGGGAGGGCTGATCGGGCATCGAAACAAGACTGATTCGGGACAGTATGAAGGGAACAAGTTATATTGTGCAACGGCTGTCGAGTCATTACAATACCTGCCAGTTACGCCGTTTGGTAGCTTTTTAAAGGGAGCCTTTTTAAATGAATCAAAATTTGGATATGCCGGTTAAGGCCCATATTTTCTGTGATCGTTTTCTTTCCGAGATGCTTGGCCCAACAGAAACGATACCTTGCCGCTCTCGCTTGTTTGATATGGAGAACGGCTATTACATGCGCGTATGTCTGGCAACAAATCCGTATCCACTTGTCGTTCGGCATTGGCTTCGTACGGCGGCACATCCGGCGGGAGAAAAACATCCCTTGTGGATTGTGCCCATGGTTCAAACAGCGCATGGCCGGATCGTTTCCATTCGTCCCGAAGGAAAGAATCCAACTTTTCGTTCGTTTGAGGAAGTGGCTGCTTCTTTGGAGACATTGGCACAGCAACCGCATGCCAGCGCGTTTCTGTGTGATCCAGAGCGGGCCCATACTTTTCTCGAATGCGAGCCGTTGCGTTATCAAAGTGTCGTCAGGCCGTTTTTGCTTGCCGAGCCTTTATAAACGTCGCGCTATTTTTTGAGATACGGCTTGAGATAACGCCCTGTAAAGCTTTTGGGTTCAGCGGCGATTTCTTCCGGTGTGCCGGTCGCAACAATGCGACCGCCACCGTCGCCGCCTTCGGGGCCAAGGTCGATGATGTAATCGGCCGTTTTGATAACCTCTAAATTATGCTCGATCACCACGACGGTGTTGCCCTGATCGACCAGCTCATGCAAGACGTCCAGCAATTTGCGCACGTCATCTACATGAAGGCCTGTTGTGGGTTCATCGAGGATATAAAGCGTTTGCCCCGTGGCGCGGCGCGAAAGTTCTTTGGACAGTTTGACGCGTTGCGCTTCGCCGCCGGAAAGCGTTGTTGCCGCTTGGCCGATTTTAACATAGCCAAGGCCGACGCGCGCCAGCGTTTGCATTTTGTCGCGGATAGAGGGTACAGCAGTAAAAAACGTCGCGCCTTCTTCGACTGTCATGTCTAAAACGTCAGCGATGGATTTGTCTTTGTAGGTAATTTCCAGCGTTTCGCGGTTGTATCTTTTACCGTGGCATTCGTCGCAGGTGACATAGACGTCCGGCAGGAAGTGCATTTCGATCTTTGTGACGCCATCGCCTTCGCAGGCCTCGCAACGGCCGCCTTTAACATTGAACGAAAAGCGACCCGTCTTATAGCCGCGTGCTTTGGCTTCGGGCAGTCCGGCAAACCAATCGCGAATAGGCGTGAAGGCGCCAGTATAAGTGGCAGGATTGGAACGAGGCGTGCGGCCAATGGGTGATTGATCGATATCGACGATTTTGTCGATGCGTTCGATGCCTTTGATCGCGTCGTGCGGGGCGGGTACGTCGCGCGCGCCGTTAAGCTGTTTGGCCAGCGCTTTGTAAAGCGTTTCAAGAACCAAAGTCGATTTACCGCCGCCCGATACGCCGGTGACGCAGGTAAAAGTCCCCAGCGGAAACTTAACGTTGATCTTTTTCAGATTATTGCCGCGTGCGCCGACGACCTCGATAAATTGGCCTTTGCGGCCTTTGCGCCGTTCAGCGGGCAGGGGGATGCTTTTGCGTCCCGTCAAATAAGCCGCCGTCAGGCTGTTTTTGTTCTTCATCACTTCGGCAGGCGTTCCGGCCGCGACGACATAACCGCCATTTTGGCCCGCGCCGGGGCCCATATCGATGAGATAATCGGCGGAGCGGATGGCATCTTCGTCATGTTCGACGACAAGAACCGTGTTGCCGATATCCCGCAAATGCTTGAGCGTTTCGAGAAGCCGGTCGTTATCGCGCTGGTGAAGGCCGATGGACGGCTCATCCAAAACATAAAGGACGCCCGTCAGCCCTGAGCCAATTTGCGAGGCCAGCCGAATGCGTTGGCTTTCGCCGCCCGAAAGCGTGCCGCTGGCGCGCGACAGCGAAAGATAGGAAAGGCCAACATTGTTGAGAAAGCCCAGCCGTTCCTTGATTTCCTTGAGGATGCGCGCGGCGATATCTCTTTGCTTGGTCGTGAGCTTTTTCTCAAGTTTCGCGAACCATTCGGCGGTCTGCACAATTGAAAAGGCCGTAACTTCGCTGATATTCAGGCCATCAATTTTGACGGCAAGCGCTTCGGGTTTCAGCCGTTGACCGTGACAGGCTTCGCAGGGGCTCGACGATTGAAAGTGGCTTATTTCTTCGCGGATCCAGTTGCTTTCCGTTTCGCGCCAGCGCCGGGCCAAATTGGGAATGACGCCTTCGAACGGTTTGTTCGTGGTAAAGCTGCGTGTGCCGTCGTCATAGGCGACTTTGATCGCTTCGTCGCCCGTGCCATAGAGAACCGCGTTTTGGCATTCTTTGCTCAGCTGCTTCCACGGTTTCTCCATGCTTTGCTTGTAATGCCGCACGACGGCCAAAACGGCCTGCATGTAATAGGCGGCGAACGTTGTGCGCCACGGCGCAATCGCGCCTTCGTTGAGAGTCATGTTCTCGTCGGGAATGACAAGCGCGGGATCGAAATCAAGTTTCTCGCCAAGGCCGTCGCAAATGGGGCAGGCGCCATGCGGGTTGTTGAAGGAAAACAGGCGCGGTTCGATTTCATCGATGGTGAAGCCGCTGACAGGGCAGGCGAACTTAGCCGAGAAAATGATTAAATGTTCCCCTCCCCTTGCGGGAGGGGTTAGGGGAGGGGTTGTTTCGATAATTCCGCGTTTGGCCTGCACGGAACCGACCCCTCTCCCAGCCTCCCCCGCAAGGGGGGAGGAGCTAGGAGATGGTCCAACGACCTCAACGAACATAAGCCCGTCGGCCAGACGCAAACAGGTTTCGACGGAATCGGCCAGACGGTTGCCCATGTCGGGCCGTACGACAAGCCGGTCCACAACGACAGCGATATCGTGCTTGACCTTTTTGTTTAACTCCGGTGCGTCTTCGATATCATAAACTTTGCCGTCGATTTTGACGCGTTGGAAACCTTGCTTTTGAAGCTCGCGCAGTTCTTTTTTGTATTCACCTTTGCGGCCTCGTACAATCGGCGCAAGGAGGAGAAGCTTGGTCCCTTCGGGCATCGCCTTAATCCGGTCCACCATTTGCGTGGCCGTTTGGCTTTCGATAGGCAGACCTGTTGTGGGCGAGTAGGGCACGCCAATGCGCGCGTAAAGCAGGCGCAGGTAATCGTAAATTTCGGTGACCGTACCGACGGTCGAACGCGGATTGCGTGAGGTCGTTTTTTGTTCGATGGAAATGGCAGGCGACAGGCCGTCGATGGCATCGACGTCCGGTTTTTGCATCATCTCAAGGAATTGCCGCGCATAGGCCGAAAGGCTTTCGACATAGCGGCGTTGGCCTTCGGCATAAATCGTATCGAAGGCCAGCGAGGATTTACCGGAGCCAGAAAGGCCGGTGACAACCACGAGCTTATCGCGCGGAAGCTCCACGTCGATATTCTTCAGATTATGTTGGCGCGCGCCGCGCACACGAATGCTTTGTGTCATGCGGCCCTATATGAGACAAGTCGTCTGAAAAGACAAGAACAAAGTAAGAACAAAATACTTGCGTCTTTATGCGGATCTGGTAGTCTCAGGCCTTCCCTTTAGACCTTTCGGGGTGGAGGTTTCCGTGTCGAAATCCAAAGCTGGCCAAAAAGGCGATATTGTCGAAGTTACTTTTGCAAAAGTTGGACATTTTGTCTCAAAACAGGTCGATTTGCCTTATGGGCAGACCCTTCGCGTGAACGTGCCTTCGTTTCGTGATCCGGATCTAGCCGAAAGGTTCTCGATAACCGGCTTATCTTTGATCGGCCGAAAAACAAAGGTCGATGGCGATGATAAAGGGCATGAACGCGGCCTAAACTCTTTTCATTTGGGGGCTTTGCCTGGTGAAGGTGAACGCCTCTTTTCGTTTTCGTATGTTGAGGCAAAACGGCCGGAAAAGGTTGTGTTTACCGCTCTCGTAACGGTTCATCTTAAGCCGCCTCAATAAAGGAAAAGACTCTACTGGACTTTGGCATTGAAGGCCTTAGATTGGCGCTTTCACACGAACGGAGAACATCATGGCAGGCAGCGTTAACAAAGTAATCCTTATCGGCAACCTTGGCCGTGACCCTGAAGTCCGCGCGTTTCAAAACGGCGGTCGCGTTGCGAGCTTTTCGATCGCCACGTCCGAGACGTGGAAAGATAAAGCCTCGGGTGAGCGCAAGGAAAAGACCGAATGGCATCGCATTTCGGTTATGAACGACAACCTTGTCACGATCTGCGAACGCTATCTGAAAAAGGGCGCAAAGGTCTATATTGAAGGCCAGCTTGAAACGCGCAAATGGACGGATAAAGACGGTCAAGAAAAATACACGACCGAGGTCGTTTTGCGCCCCTATCGCGGTGAGCTGACGATGCTCGATGGGAAGAGCGGCTCTGGGGCTGGTAGCTTTGGTGGCGGCTCGGATGCGCCTGCAATGGATAGCGGCAGCGGCTTTGGCGGCGGTCAGGTTTCCGGCGGCGGCGCTTCGAACCTCGACGATGAAATCCCGTTCTAACATCTTTTGTCATTGCGAGCGCAGCGAAGCAATCCAGGGCGGCAAGAACAATCTAACGGCCCTGGATCGCCACGGCGCTTCGCGCCTCGCGATGACGGTGTTTTGTTTGATCCGGTTGTGAGGCATAACGATGAAACTCCTTTTGGATTCAGCCGACCTTGCTGTTCTTTATCCCCTTTTGCGCACGGGCGCTTTTGTGGGTGTGACGACCAATCCAACAATTCTTCAAAAACAAGGTTTCTCGGGCGATCAGCTCGCTTCCTTTGCCGCCGACCTTTTCAAAAAAGGCGTTCCGGAAGTTTTCTTTCAGGCTTCGCAAACGCAGTTTCATACGCTTGAGGCAAGCGCGCGCAGTTTGGCCGCCATCGACAAACGTATTGTCGTCAAATTGCCCTGCACGCGCGAAGGACTTGAAGTCGCCACAGCGCTGAAAGGCGAGGGCGTGCGCACCTGTATCACCGCTGTTTATGCCGCGCAGCAAGCCTTGCTGGCTGATGCCGTGGGGGCCGCCTATGTCGCGCCTTATCTGGGGCGCATGAACGATGCGCGGCGAAACGGTTATGCGATGGTTGCGCAGATGGCGCGGATGCTGAAAGCCGCGCAAAGCAAAACAGAGATTCTTGCCGCTAGTATTCGCAGTCTTGACGATGTGGCTTTCCTTGCCGAAAACGGCGCGCAGGCCGTAACGCTACCGCTCAAAATTGCCGAAGCTATGCTGGATGATCCGCTGACGATTCAAGCGACTGCGGATTTTAACGCTGCGGCTGAGGCGCAGCGTTTATAAAGTATCTATGTTTTGGTTAAGAAAAAACAGACCCCGAAAAGCTGTGAGCAAAACAGGATTCCTGCTTGCACGGTGTGGGCGGGGGTGTTTGAATCCCTGACCTCTGATCCCTGATCCCTGACCTTTGAGATCCATGCCTATCGCTGATTTTGTTCATCTTCGCGTCCACTCTGCCTATTCCTTGGCGGAAGGAGCCGTGCGCGTCTATGACGAAAAGCCCAGCCCTCTGCGCGAGGATCTGATCCATCTGTGCCTCGATCACGATATGCCTGCCGTCGCGCTGACGGATCGCGGCAATATGTTCGGCGCGCTTGAGTTTGCGATCAAAGCTTCCGGTAAAGGCATTCAACCGATTATCGGTTCGCAAGTGATGCTGGTACGACCTGAGCAGCTCAGCTCTGGCAAATTGCCCGCGCGGCGCGATCTTTATGACCAGCTGCCGTTGCTCGTCCAGAACGAGGAGGGGTACAAAAACCTTTCGGCGCTCGTCAGCGAATCTTTCATCGATACGGAACGGCCCGATCCTTATGTGACCTATGACGAACTGACGCGCTGGTGCGGTGGGCTTATTTGCCTGACGGGTGGCGTGGATGGCCCCATTGGACGCTTGCTCACCGATGGTCAAGCGGCAGCAGCCGAAGCGCGTCTCAAACAGCTGATGGAGCTTTTTGAAGGACGGCTTTATGTCGAAATTGGCCGTCATCACGGTGGCGATGTCGGCGTGGCTGAACAAAAAATCGAAGCGGCACAAATTGAGCTGGCGTACAAATATAATTTGCCGCTTGTGGCGACGAATGACGTTTTCTTTGGCACGGTGGATATGTACGAAGCGCATGACGCGCTGATGTGCATTTCCGATAAAACCGTTGTGGCCGATACGCACCGCCGCCATTTGACGCCGGATCACCGTTTTAAATCTGCCGCCGAGATGCGAGCCCTTTTCGCGGATTTGCCGGAAGCGTGCGATAACACGCTTCAGATTGCAAAGCGCTGCGCTTTTATGCCGGAGCCGCGCCGCCCAATTTTGCCGCCGTTTGAATTGCCGCAGGGCCGCACCGAAGCGGAGGAATTGGAGATTGAGGCCTGGGACGGCCTGAAAATGCGTCTCGATACGGCGGGGGTTACCGACCGTAAACCGTATGAAGAGCGGTTGAAGTACGAACTGGACATCATCATCAAGATGGATTTTCCGGGCTACTTCCTGATCGTGTCCGACTTTATCAAATGGTCGAAGAAGAATAAAATTTCCGTTGGGCCGGGGCGCGGTTCGGGCGCGGGTTCGGTCGTGGCGTGGGCGCTGACGATTACCGATCTTGATCCGCTGCGGTTTAGCTTGATTTTTGAGCGTTTCTTGAACCCGGAACGTATTTCAATGCCTGACTTCGACGTCGATTTCTGTCAGGGCCGTCGCGAAGAAGTCATCGGTTATGTGCAAAGCAAATACGGCTATGACCGCGTTTGCCAAATTATCACCTACGGTAAATTGCAAGCCCGCGCGGCGCTGCGCGACGTAGGGCGCGTGCTCGCGATGCCGTATGGCTATGTCGATAAGATTTGCAAGCTTGTGCCCAGCAATCCGGCTAATCCGATAGGGCTACAAGAAGCGCTCGATATGGAGCCGCAGCTGCAACAACTGCGCGATAGCGATACAACCGTCAATCAGATGATGGATATCGCGCTGAAACTTGAAGGCCTTTACCGCAACGCCTCAACCCACGCGGCGGGCGTTGTCATCAGCGGACGGCGCTTGGTTGAGCTTGTGCCGCTGTACCGCGATCCGGCGTCGCCTTTGCCGTGCACGCAGTTCAATATGAAGATGGCCGAGACGGCTGGTCTCGTGAAGTTCGACTTTTTGGGCCTGAAAACCCTCGACGTTTTGCAAAATGCCGTCGATCTTTTGGCCGCACATGGCACAGACGTCGATTTGTCGCGATTGCCGCTGGACGATGCAAAGAGTTTTGCTCTTTTATCGCGCGGCGATACGACGGGTGTGTTCCAGCTTGAAAGTTCAGGCATGCGCGACATTCTGCGCCGTCTGAAACCAAACCGTTTCGAAGAAATCATCGCCTTGGTGGCCTTGTACCGTCCGGGCCCGATGGACAACATTCCGAAATACATCAAATGCAAAAACGGCGAAGAGGAAGTCGAATATCTTCATCCGCTTCTTGAGCCTGTGCTCAAAGATACGTTTGGCATTTTGATTTATCAGGAACAGGTCATGCAATCCGCGCAGATTTTGGCGGGTTATAGTCTTGGCGGCGCCGATTTGCTTCGCCGCGCGATGGGTAAGAAAAAAGTCGAAGAAATGGCGGCGCAGCGTTCGACTTTTGTCGCGGGCGCGGCACGGCTGCACAACATTCCCGAAAACCAAGCGAGCTTGATTTTCGATCAGATCGATAAGTTCGCGGGCTATGGCTTCAATAAATCGCACGCGGCGGCTTATGCGCTTGTCGCGTATCAAACAGCATGGCTCCGCGCGAACCATCCGGTTGAGTTCTTAGCCGCAGCGATGAATTTCGAAATGGGCGACACCGATAAAATATCGGTGTTCCGGCAGGATTTGACGCATAACGGCTATACGATTTTGTCGCCGGACATTAATATGTCCTATGCCGATTTCCGCCCGGAATACCGCCCCAATGAAAAGGGCGCCATCCGCTATGCGTTGGCGGCGATTAAGGGCGTCGGCAGCGCGGCGATGGAATCTTTGATCGAGGCGCGCGAAAAGGGCGGCAAGTTCAAAGATCTGTTCGATTTTGCCGAACGCATCGATCCACGCGTCATCAACCGCAAGCAGCTCGAAGGGCTGACCAATGCGGGCGCGTTTGATTGCTTGTGCAAAAACCGCGCGCAAATGATCGCTTCAATCGACTTGCTTTTGAAATACAGCCACGCGAGCGCCGACGAAAAGGAAAGCGGGCAGGCCAGCATGTTCGGCGCGGATACGCTGCCGCGTCCATCCTTGCCAAAATGCAAAGCGTGGGATGAGCTGACGCGGTTGCAAAACGAATTTCTAGCCTTGGGCTTTTATCTTTCGGCGCATCCGCTCGACAATTACGCTGCCTTGTTAGAGCGCCTTGGCGTCGTGACGGCGGGCAGCGTGCTCGCCCGGCGGCAAGCCTTGGGGCCAAGCCGTTACAAGCTGGCTGGGGTTGTCATGGCCAAACAAGAGCGCACGGCCAAATCGGGCAACCGCTTCGCTTTCGTTCAGGCGTCGGATACGACGGGTTCGTATGAAGTCACGGTCTTTTCGGAGTTGCTGGCCTCACGCCGCGATATTCTTGAGCCAGGCCAGTCTTTGTTGATCGAAGTAGATGCGCAGGGCGGCATTGCCAAAGGCCCTGATGGCGAAGGCGCGGAGGATTTGCGCTATATCGCGCGGGGATTCGAAAAGCTTTCGGACGTGGCCGCGCGGTTGGCACAGGGGATCCGCATCAAGCTTTATGACGAAAAGGATATGCCCGCGATCCAAAAAGCCTTGGACGCGACGGCCAAGGGGCGCGGTAAGGTGATGCTTTCCCTCGATTTGGATGACGATATGGCCGAAATCGAATTGCCCGGCACATGGCAGCTGACGGATGAGTTAAAGGCCTCGTTGCGCCAAATCGGAAATGGCCTCGAAGTGCAGGAATGGTAGGAAAAGGAAGCGGCCTGATCCCTTTTTGTTCTTCTTTTCTGCCGATTTGGCTTTTGTCTGAAAAAGGTGTAGGTTACTGTCTTAACCTTTTGAAATAACAAAGCTGGATCCAATCTATGCCGCTTAAAGCTCTTGCCGTGAACCCCGACAGACAAGCTCTTGCCGATTGTCGCGCTCAGGTCGATCAAATCGACGGCGCGTTGCACGACCTTTTGCGTGAACGGGCGGAAATCGTCGATGAAATCCGTAAGCTTAAAGGGAAACAAACCCTTCATATTCGTCCGGGGCGTGAGGCGCAGATTATGCGCGCGCTTATGGGCCGTCCGCAGGGCAAATTGCCCGAAGGGCTGATCGTGCGGATTTGGCGCGAAATGATGTCGGCTTTTATCTTGGCTGAGGGTGCGGTTAAAGTTGGCGTTTATTCGCCGGTTAAAGGTGATGGCCTGTGGGACGTTGCGCGCGATTATTATGGTTCTTTTATACCGCTGATCGAAATGCCGACGGCGCAGGCTGCGATTAAGGCGTTGCAGGCCGAGAAGATTCAAGTCGCTCTTTTGCCGCCGCCCGCGCCGGATGAAAAAGATTCTTGGTGGCCGCTTTTGGCGGGCGATAAGACGAATACACTTATGGTCTTTGCCTCCTGTCCGTTTGAGCCGCTCAAGGTCGGGCGTTCGAATGCGCGTGCCGCGTTGCCCAAGGGGCTTTCGATTGGCAAGCTTTATCCAGAATTGACGGGCGATGACCGGAGCTATTTGTCTTTGCATTGTGTGCATGTGCCCGAGGCTGAGATGAAGCGTTTGTTGAGCAAGGCGGGCTATAAAGTGCGCCAGCTTTTGGTGCATGCGACGGGGCGCGGCGAGTCTGCGCCTGTGGCCTATTTGGCTGAGGTCGATGGTTTTGTTGGCCGCGCCGACACGCGCCTGGGCCGTCTCAAGGCCATGCTTGGCAGCCGTCTTAAGATGCTTTCGCCGCTTGGCGGTTACCCCGTTCCGCTCAAAGCTGGACGCCGGTAAAGGTTTCTTTTATGGCGAGCAAACAGACTCTCGGCATTCTGGGGCTTGGCGCGTTTGGTTCGCTGATGGCCAAGCATTTGACGCCGCATTTCGATGTCGCGGCGTTCGATCCTTCGCAAACGACGCAAGAAAAAGCGGCCGCGCTCGGCATTGGCTATGAAACTTTGCCGCAAATCGCGACGCGCGAAATCGTTGTTCTGGCAACGCCCATTCCGCGCATGCAGGAAACAATCGCAGCGATAGCGCCGCATTTACGCGCAGACGCGTTGGTGCTCGATGTCGGCTCGGTCAAAGTGAAGCCCGTGCAATGGATGCGCGAAGGCTTGCCGCACACAGTTTCCATCGTTGCGACGCATCCGCTTTTCGGCCCGCAAAGTGCGCCTGTCAGCATCAAGGGACAGAATATCGCCGTTTGTCCCGTGCGCGGCGATCGGGCTGCCTGCGTCGAAGCTTTTCTACGCGACACGCTTGAACTCAACGTGATGCGTACGACGCCGGAAGAGCACGACTTTGAGGTCGCGCATATCCAAGGCCTCACGCACATGGTGGGGCGCATTTTGGATAGCCTTGAGCCAATCCCGCGTCGCATGACGACGAAAAGCTTCGATTTGATGATGGAGTCCGCTGATATCGTGCGCGGCAATTCGATGGAACTTTTTCTTTCCATCGAGCAGGAAAATCCTTATTCAGCCGACGTGCACAAAAAGTTCTTTGCCAAAGTCGAAGAGTTGCGCGCGTTTCTCGCGTCTCATAATGCGTGGGACGTCAAGAAATAGCGCGCTTTATCTTACCATTCGATTTTCGGAAAGCTCATCAGCTTAACCGGGCCAAGGAAAACGCTGCCGCCTTGGATTGAGATCGGTACGATAGGTTGGCTTTGCCCCAAAAGACCCGAAGGACGCGCCAAGACGTTCATCGATGACAGCAAAAGCGATTGCTGTTTTTTATCCATGTAATGCTGATCGACGAGTTTCGCAATCGCGCGATCAAGCCCGTCAATGCGACCCGAGAAAGCGCCTTCGGGTTGCAGTTCCGGGTCGAGCGCGAGTGTGCCCGAACCATCGACGGTCATTTGATCCCAATCGATGTGGACTTGATCGAACTCCACAACACCGCCGACGTCGTTCCAAGTTTTCAGCGAGGTCGGATCGAAGAAATCGGGAACCGCGCCCATGATGCGAATGGCCAAATAAGCTTCGGCGATCGTGTTACCAAACGGCAGAGGCGAGGGCGTTTTGAGCGTCAACGTGCGCGGCTCAATCCAAAAGGCGAAGCCTGTTTCCTCATGATCTTGCGCAACATGCTTGGGTACGGCAAAGCCGAATTTCAACGAATCTGCCGTAAACGGCGTTTGCGCCATTTGGCCGCTGACGCCCTGACGCAATTTGATCGTCACGTCGTGCCAGTTCCAAAGGCTGAGGTAGAAGACGGCTTCGCCTGCTTGGAAGGTCTGGCCCTTTTTGGCTTTAACGGAAAGGTCGTCAAGATGGACGTGAATGGAGAACGGTGAGCCGTTGATCGAGCGGTCGCTATAGGAAATCTCGACGCCGTTCGCTTGCGCCGTTTCAAGCCAGCGCGTCATGGTTTTGTTAAAGTGATAAAGCGTCGCGCCCCAAGCCAAGGTCCAGACGGCGGCCACACCCAAAAGAATCAAACCGGCCAGATGGCGGCGGCGCAGGCTACGGCGGGTTAAAACGCGGGAGGCGAGTGACATGGGCGGAAATCCTTAGGTTCAAAGCAATGACGCCCTTAGCCTAGGCCACTTTTTGTCTTATGAAAACCCCTTGGCGCTGTCTGTTTTGGTGGTTCGGACCCTACCTAGAATAAACATAAGCGGTTCGGCTTGGCTTGCGTCTTCCTTATGAAGCCGTTATGAACAAATCTATGACAGAGCTTCCTTTATTGTCCTCGCTTGAGGATCGCCTTCTTCCGTTTCAGCTTGAGGCCAGCGTTTTGCGGGGCCGGGTGGTGAAGCTTGGCGGCGCGATTGACACGATTTTAACGCAGCATGCTTATCCGCCTTCTGTCGCGCGGCTTTTGGCCGAGGCAACGGCGCTTGCGGCGGCTTTGGGCTCCGCGCTGAAATTTGATGGGGTTTTTACCGTTCAAACGAAAGGCGACGGCCCCATTCAGCTTTTGGTCGCGGACGTCACGTCAGACGGCGCGATACGCGCTTATGCGCAATTTGATGAGGCGCGTGTGGCGCAGGCCGAAAAGAAGGCCCCTCTGTTGGGGGCCGGAACGCTTGTGTTCACCGTCGATCAAAAGGCAAGCGATGAGCGCTATCAAGGCGTTGTGGCGCTTGAGGGCGATAGCTTGACCGAAGCATTTCAGGTTTATTTCCGTCAGTCTGAGCAAATTCCGACGGGGCTCGTCGTTGCGTCTCGGCAGGATGAGGCCGGGCATTGGCATGCAGGCTGCCTCATGCTTCAGCAAATGCCGCGCGAAGGCGGACATGAGATTATGACGGACACGGCGGCGGTGGACGATTGGCATCGCGTGATGATGCTGATGCAGACCTGTACGCCGGAAGAATTGACAGATCCCGCCTTGGCGGCTGAGGATTTGCTGTTCCGCCTTTTCCACGAAGAAGGCGTGCGCGTTTTTGAGGCCAAGGCTTTTCGCCACGAATGCCGTTGCTCGCGTGAACGGCTCGCTGGGATTTTGGCCAGCATGGATGAAGTTGAGCGCACCAGCTTAATCGTCGATGCAAAGATCGACGTGACGTGCCAGTTTTGCAGCCGCGTTTACAGCTTTCCGGAAGAAGAGATTAAAAGCCTCTGAGCCGATTAAGGAACCGGTGCGACCAAACGGGTGCGATGCGAAGAAAAACGTCGTCGCGATCCACAAAATGGTGCATCAGCGTGCCGCCGATATGGAGCACAATAAGAACGGCGAGGAACGAGGCGAGGCCGCCATGGACTTCTCCCATAATTTCCCGAATAGAATCCACGTCTTCAAGATCCTGAAGAAAGGGGATCGACGGGAACGGGATAACACCAAAAAGTTTGATTCCATAAGGCCCCATCGAAACGAGCACCCAGCCGGAAAGCGGGATAAGAACCGTCAAAACATAAAGCAAACTGTGCACGAGCTTAGCGGTCACGAATTGCCAATGTGGCATGCGCGGCCAGCGTGGTGATTTATGATTTTGCCGCCAATAAAGGCGAAAGAGCGTTGCGAACAAAATCAAAATACCGATGGTTTTATGTGCCGTAAAAAGAGGCGTGCGCCAAGCTGGATCGATGGCTTCGGCGCCGTCGCTTAGAAAAGCGCCCAGCGGCAGCATGAACAAAATGGTGAGCGCGACAAACCAATGCAGCGTTTTCGCAAGGGGATCAAACGACGGCGCGGTTTGTGCGTTCATTTTTATTTAGTCGCCGTGTCGTTGAGCGCTTCGCGGTCAATGCGCGTGACGGCGCTGCGGCGTGGCAGACCATTCGGGCCTTTTTCCGAATAGTTATCGCCATTGGTAAGGCGATCTGACCAACCCGTGAATTTGCGGAAGTACTTCTCAATAAAGCCAGGCTCGCTGGGTTT
>Ga0209800_10000486_pt1 | contig 60799 bp, 56 predicted proteins | sample Higcelweek8metaG_FD_187174 | JGI IMG/M metagenome (GOLD analysis project Ga0209800, IMG submission 187174) | Freshwater pond sediment microbial communities from the University of Edinburgh, under environmental carbon perturbations - High... | ecosystem: Environmental > Aquatic > Freshwater >...
CGAGACCGAGAGCCTGGGCGACACCTCGACCCTGGCCGATCCGAGCGTGGTGGGCGAGCTCATCGACGGCAAGAAGCGGATGATGAGCTAGCGCCGAGCAGGTTCCGGCCACGAGCCGGAAGAAAAGAGAAGAAAAATGGAAGGGCCGCCCTGAAAAGGGTGGCCTTTTTGCTGGGGAAAAGCTATTGTCAATATGTTTTCTGTTTTCTGTTTCTCGAATTAAAGATGTATTTATATGAGGGTCTGTTTTGGGTTGTCCGTGTGGCAAGTATATTGGGTTATTGAGACATTAGAAGCTAAGGAGTTGTTTATGGTTACCGATGATTCGCTTGAAGTTGAGTATGATGAGTCTGATGATTTGGATTACACAAGGTATGACATCGCATCCTATCCAACAGACTTAACTTTAAATGGTGTTCGAGAGATGTGGAACACTAATGCGATAGTTATCCCAAGTTTTCAAAGGAATTTTGTTTGGACAATAAAGCAAGCATCGCTATTAATTGATTCTTTTCTTTGTGGTCTTCCCGTGCCGCCTGTATTTTTTTATATAACGGATGATAATAATAACCTTGTTATCGATGGGCAACAACGCATATTGAGCATAGTGTACTTTTTAGACGGATACTATGGTGATGAAGATTCAAATAAAAGAAAACGTGTTTTCCGTCTTCATCTGCCGGAAAAGCATCCATATAATAATAAATCATTTTCAGAAATAGAAGATGCCGATCAGAAGAAGTTATTGCATTTTTCAGTTCTCCGGGCAATTAACATACGTCAATTACGCCCAGAAGATAATGGCACAAGTGCGTATCATATTTTCGAAAGATTAAACACGGGGGGGACTCCGTTGTCGCCGCAGGAAATTCGAAATTGCATTTTTATTGGTCCATTTGTTTCTGTCTTGAAAAGCCTGAATGAAGATGAAAGCTGGCGGAAAATTCTTGGAAAAGACATTCATGATAAACATCAAAAAGATGTTGAACTAATACTGCGTGTCTTTTCTCTTTTTGGTCAAGAAGAAAGATATGAAAAACCAATGAAAGAGTTTTTAAATATAAATATGAAAAAGCATAAAACTGGTGATACAACGCGTGTTAAGAAATTTATGACACTATTCCCGGTTGTAGCAAAATTAATTGTAACAACATTTGGAGCTAAACCCTTCCATTTGCGTGGACCGTTGAATACTTCAGCGCTTGATGCTGTTATGTCGGTCTTGATTGACAATTACGAAAATGTTCCAGGGGATATCAAAAAAAGATTTAAACAATTATTAAGGTCAGATGAGTTTAATGAAACAACAAAAATAGGTGGTACAGATGTCAGAACATTGGCTGCTCGATTTTCTGTAACAAAAAAAATACTGATTGAGCAATGATATGCTGTATGCCAAGCACTATAAAATGGCCGATGATGTTATTGACCATACTAGGACAATAGCGCCAACGATAGTGAGCCCTTCATTATTGTCGCGATATACCGGTTTTTCGCTTTTATCAGGGGTTTGTGTTTATGAACTTGCGATAAAAACAATTCTTGTCGAATTCGCACGACAACGAGACCGTGTGTTCTGTAATTTTATTGAGGAATCTTTCAAAAAACTAAATGCAAGAATCACGTTAAATCATCTTAAAAATGATTATTTAAAAAAATTCGGAAATAATTATCTGGATCTGTTTATTTTATTGTTGGATTCAAGAGAAATGCAAATTCTCAACTCGGAGAGAAAAAGTATTAAAAACTGCTATTCAAATACTATTCAATGGAGACATATATTTGTGCATGAAGGACTACCCCCGCAATATGCAACTTTTAACGAGGTTGTTGATAGTTACGAGCTTGGAAAAAACGTTATTGACTGCTTTGCCTCAGCTCTTATTGGCTCTGGAATTGGAAATACGTGGCTACTGCCATAGCTCCGCAATTGATATGTCGTTATTCAAATTAGACTTCTAATCGAACATATTTTTCAGAGATAGTATGTACAGTGATAGTATTCACCTGACACTGCCGACCCCGGCGAGTACCGATGCCTGTCACCATCCCCCACGCCGTGATCGTCATAGAGGACGAACGCGGCGTCAGCCTCATCCGCGCCTGGCGCGAACATCTCGGCCTGACCCAGGACGAGGTGGCGCGCCGCATGGGCGTCACCCGCCAGGCCTATCTCCAGATGGAATCCCTGGCCGCGCATCCTCACGTGGCCACGCTTAAAAAAATCGCCGCCGCCATGGGCGTGGCCTGGGAACAACTCCGGGCATGAAAAAGGGCCGCGTCGCGGCAGCGACAACGGCCCCGTATTCCCCCCTCCGGCGGTTCGCCGGTTCGCTGTAGCAAACGCCCCGCCCCAGACATCGTTGCCTTCACCGCCGTGACCTGCTACGGCGTAATACTGCAAAACCGGCACAGGGGCATGCCGCTTCGCGGCGGCGCGGAACCGCAACCCCGGTGCGGCATAAGCGGCCGCCGCCTCTCTCTGCGGCGCTGGAAGGCCCGCCCGGAGCGGAGAGCTGTCTCCTGCGAGTCGCCAGTTCGCCCCTCATGCCGGAATCTGCGTGTCGGGGCTTACGCGCAACACACTGTCCGCACGAACGGAGAATCCGGTGCCGTCCGCCATCCTGCACATCCTTTTGGTTGCCGTGTCGCTTCTGGCGTGGGGCCTTGCGTCGGCGCCGGCCGCCCTGGCCCAGGACGGCGCCGACGACCTGCCGCTGCTTCTGTCCGGCATTATGGCTGGGAGCGGCCAGTCCATGATCTTCGTCACCGAGGGCGCTTCCTTCGCGCCGGTGCTGGTGGTCGATGGCGCCCCGGACATTGTGTGGACGTTCGCCGACGGCACGACCAGCGCTTCCGCCACCCCGTCCAAGAGCTACGGGACGGCGGCCACGCGGGAAAACCGGCTCAAAGTCACCCCCTGGAGCGCGGTGCGGCGCATCAACATCGGCTATGACGCCGGGGACGGCGGAACGTATGACATCGAATTCGTGCCCGACCAACAGGTATCCGCGGTCCGGGGCCTGCATCTGGTGGCCCCCACCCTGGCTCAGTGGTGCTCGTCCTACAACCGGATCGCCCGGCTGGACTTTCGGAATTTCACCAATCTGGACACCATCGAGTGCTATTTGTCCGGGTCTCTCACCCAGGTCGATTTGACCAACACCCCGGCCTTGCGCCGGGCCTGCTTCGAGGACTGCTCGCTGACCTCGCTGGACCTGTCAGGAAGCCCCAACCTGGAAGACCTGCGCGGCGCCGTAAACACCTATCCGACCATCTCCTTCGGCGCCATCGGCTCACAGGTCTGGCATATCTGCGTGCGTGACAACCCGCAGTTTACAAACCGGACGCTCTTTGCCGACCTGACCCAATTCCCGTTGCTCTCGGAACTTTTCATCTGGAACGACAACCAGACGGGCGTCTTGCGCATCCCGGCCACCACCCCCACAGGCGGCGTCTCCATCCAGGCCGACGACAACGCCTACAGCTCCCTCAACCTGTCCGGGGCGCTGCAAAACGTGGCCAACACCGCCACGGTGCACCTGCGGCGAAACAGCCTGACCAGCGTCGACATCACCGGCTGCCGCCAGCTCACGGAGCTTGATCTGCAGGACAACCAGCTCACGTCCACGGCCCTGGACGCCCTTTTGGCCGATCTGGACGCCTTGGGAAGGGACGTGGACAACACCCCGGAGGGCGTCGCGCTCCTGGCGGACATCCGGGGCAACGCCACGCCCGGCCCGGATGGCTACGCCCACGCCGAGAGCCTGTCGGGCAAAGGGTGGACCGTGGCGGCCAATGGCTGGACCCTGGAGCCGCAACTTCCGGACAACGGGGAGCAGCGCATCGATTTCGTCACCAGCGGCGACGCCACAGGCATGCGTTGTGATTTTCGCGGCGAGGATACCGTGGCCACATGGTATTGGTCAGACGGGACCAGTACGGCGGCCGTATCCGGGGGGACCGCCGTCAAAACCGGCCTGGGCGCAGGGGAGCACGCCCACCACCTGACCATCTCCAACGGTGCGGCCCTGCTGCGCTTCGGATCGGGCAGCGGCGGCGCGGGGGGGCTGACATCCATGACCGGATTCGCCAACACCCCCGCCCTGGGAGTCCTGTTCGCCTTTCAGGAAACGCTTTTGACCGCCCTGGGCCGTACAAACGCCACCAGGGTCCGGGAATACCACCTCAAGGGCACGGCCCTGTCCGCCGCAGTTCTGGATCAGGTCTTTGCCGACGCCGTGGCCACCCAGGTCGTCAACGGCCAGATCTGGAGCGACAACTCCGGAACCGCCGCCAGCGACGCCGACAGGGCCACCCTGGTCCAGCGGGGATGGAGCCTGGATACGCAGTGAGCAGATGCGTGTGTCAAAGCCTCCCTACGTCTTGTCCCGATCGATCCACTTGGGCGCCGTAACCGGCCGGTAGGCCCGCATGGCCGCAAGCAGCCCCTCGGGCGTGGGCGCGGACAGCACGATGTCCGCATGGGCGTCGCGCACGAACCGGTTCGCCACCATGCCCGCCACCAGCGCCAGAAGCGGCTCGTAGAACCCCGCGACATTGAGCAGCCCGCACGGCTTGGCGTGCAGCCCAAGCTGCGCCCAGGTCACGATCTCGCAGAACTCCTCAAGGGTGCCCATGCCGCCGGGCAGGGCGATGAACCCGTCCGACAGCTCGGCCATGAGCGCCTTGCGCTCGTGCATGGACGGCACCACATGCAACTGCGTCAGCCCGGTGTGCTCCAGCTCTTTTTGCTTCAAAAAGTCGGGCAGGACCCCCACCACCTGGCCGCCCGCCGTGAGGCAGGCCGTGGCCGCCGCCCCCATAAGCCCCACGGACGCGCCGCCGTAGACCATGGTCAGCCCCTGATCGGCCAGATACGTCCCCAGGACCCTGGCCGACTCCAAAAACCGGGGATCGCCGCCCGGATTCGAGCCGCAGAACACGCAGATGCTTTTCATCGCAGGATGCTCCAAAAAGGGCGGGGAGCCGCGCTGGGCGGCTCCCCGGTTGATCGTCGGGAAAACGGGGCGAAGGGGCGGGCCTAGGCGTCGCCCTCAAGCAGCGGCTTGTGCTGGCTTAAGTCGAAAAAGCCGCGCACCGGGAAGGCCAGGGGGTAGTTGGGGGCCTTGTCGAAGTTGACGAAGCCTGTCTCCTTGCTCTCGGACAGCTCGGAGAGCGCCACCAGCCCAAGCGGAATGGGGAAATTGAGGGAACAGGAGCGGATGGCCGCCAGCCGGTCCTGGTAGCGGTCTTTCAGGTAGGCCACCAACTGGTCGCGTTCGAGTTCGGTGAAGGCCTCAAGCACCACCCGGCGACAGCTCGCCAGACTGACCTCCAGGTCCGGCGCCAGAAGATCGCCCATAAGCGCGTTCCAGTCGTAGAGCTCGGCCTCGGCCGGGTCCCAGTCGGGCCTGAACAGATGGACTTCCACATCCTTGCGGCCTTTGAAGCTTTTGATGACGATGGACAGGGTATAGGCCCGCTTGACGGGCAGGATGGTGTCCGCCGGGACGATGTCGATTTCCATAGGGATCTCCGTGTGCTGCCTGCGGTGGATAGGGCCGGGGAATTCCCCGTTGTGTCCGGCACGGCTTGGCCGTACATTCGGCGTTCGCGGCCGCGAAAGCCGCCCAAACCTCGTAAAAACGGATTTTACCATTCATGTCCAGTCTTTTCCAGCTCAAAAGCCCCTTCGAACCCAAAGGGGACCAGCCCCAGGCCATCGGGGAGCTGGCGGCCAGCCTTGCGGCCGGGGTGAAAAACCAGGTGCTTTTGGGGGCCACGGGCACGGGCAAGACCTTCACCATGGCCCAGGTGGTGGCCCGCCTGGACTGTCCGGCCCTGGTCATGGCCCCCAACAAGACCCTGGCCGCCCAGCTCTACAACGAGTTCAAGGGCCTTTTCCCGCACAACGCCGTGGAATATTTCGTCAGCTATTACGATTATTATCAGCCCGAGGCCTACCTGCCGCGCACGGACACCTACATCGAGAAGGACTCGTCCATAAACGACGACATCGACAAGCTGCGCCACGCCGCCACCCATTCGCTGCTCACCCGGCGCGACGTGCTCATCGTGGCCTCGGTGTCCTGCATCTACGGCCTGGGCTCCCGCGACTACTACGAGCGGATGGTGCTGCCCCTGGCTGTCGGCGACGAGATCGGCATGGACAAGGTGCTGTCGCGGCTGGTGGAGATCCAGTACGAGCGCAACGAGATCGATTTTCATCGCGGCACGTTCCGGGTGCGCGGCGACGTGCTGGAGGTGATCCCGGCCTACAGCCGCGACACGGCGCTTCGGCTGGAGTTTTTCGGCGACGAACTGGAAAACGTCCTGGAGACGGACCCGCTGACCGGCGAGGTGCTGGGGTCGCTCAAAAGGACCATCATCTTTCCAGCCAGCCACTACGTCTCGGACCGGGACAACCTGAACCGGGCGGTGTCGGACATCCGGGAGGAATTGCGCCTGCGTCTGGCCGAATACGAGAAGGGCAACCGGCTGGTGGAGGCCCAGCGCCTGGAGCAGCGCACCATGCAGGACCTGGAGATGATCGAGGAGCTTGGCTACTGCACGGGCATCGAGAACTATTCGCGCCACCTGGACGGCCGCGCCGCCGGGCAGCCGCCGTATACGCTCCTGGACTATTTCCCCGAGGACTTCATCACGTTTATCGACGAGTCGCACATCACCGTGCCCCAGATCGGCGGCATGTACAGCGGCGACCGCTCCCGCAAGCAGACGCTGGTGGATTTCGGTTTCCGGCTGCCCTCGGCCTTGGACAACCGGCCGCTCAATTTCGAGGAGTTCCTGACCCGGGTGGGGCGTATGGTCTTCGTGTCGGCCACGCCGGGGCCGTGGGAGATCGAGCGTTCCCAGGGCCTGGTGGTGGAGCAGATCATCCGGCCCACGGGGCTGGTGGACCCGGTGGTTGAGGTGCGCGGCACCAAGGGCCAGGTGGACGATCTTTTAGGCGAATGCAGAAAGCGCATGCAGGCCGACGAGCGGGTGCTGGTGACCACCCTGACCAAGCGCATGGCCGAGGATCTGACGGATTATTTGAACGCCATGGGGGTCACGGCCCGCTACCTGCATTCGGACATCGACACCCTGGAGCGGGTGGCCATCATCCAGGCCCTGCGCCAGGGGGAGTTTGCGGTGCTGGTGGGCATAAACCTGCTGCGCGAGGGCCTGGACATCCCGGAGGTGTCGCTGGTGGCCATTCTCGACGCGGACAAGGAGGGGTTTTTGCGCTCGGCCCGGTCCCTGGTGCAGACCTTCGGCCGGGCGGCCCGCAACGCCTCGGGCACGGTCGTCCTGTACGCCGACAGGGTGACCGGCTCCATGCTGACGGCCATGGACGAGACGGCGCGGCGTCGCGAGAAGCAGGCGGCCCACAACCGGGAGCACGGGATAACCCCGGCCACCATCCGCAAGGATATGGAAAACGTCCTGGATTCCCTGTACAGCCAGATTCGCGACGAGACGGCCCAGGCGGCGCGCCTTCTGGCCGCCGAGGACACGGACGCCTACGGGGTGACTCCGGCCTCCATGAAAAAGACCATCCGACGGCTGGAGCGGGAGATGCGCGAGGCGGCCAAGGAACTGGCCTTCGAGCGTGCGGCGGCCCTGCGTGACCGCATCGCGGCGCTTCGCGACAAGCTTTTGAGCCTGGGAGAGGCATGAACTCCATCAAGCTGCGAGGACGTGTGCTGACGATGCAGCACCGTCTGGGAATTTTTTGGCCCATAGTCATCGGCTGCGTGATCATGTTCGCCGTGGTGGCCGGGGGCGTGGCCTCGTACATGCTCATCGAGGGCTGGACCTTTTTCGACAGCATCTATCAGGTCATCATCACCCTTTCCACGGTGGGTTTCCAGGAGGTCAATCCGCTCTCCGCACAGGGACGGGTGGCCACCATGCTGCTGATCGTGTGCGGCGTGGGCAGTTTCGCCTATCTGGTGGGGTCGTTCACCCAGGTGCTCATCGAGGGACGTCTGCAAGAAATTTGGGGGAGGCGGCGGGTGCAAAAAGCCATCGACAAGCTGGACGGGCACATCATCATCTGCGGCTGCGGCCGCATCGGGGCCATCGTGGCCGAGCGGGTCATAAACGAGGGGCACGGCGCGGTGATCATCGAGAAAAATCCCGACGTGGTGCGCGAACTCGAGGAAAAGGGCATCCTGCATCTGGCCGGGGACGCCACGGACGACGACATCCTCCTGGCCGCCGGCATCGACCGGGCCAAGTCGCTGGTGGCCGCGCTGCACCAGGAGGCGGCCAACGTCTACGTGACCCTGACCGCCCGCCAGATCAATCCGAAGCTCTTCATCGTGGCCCGGGCCGACACCCCGCCGCACATCCCCAAGCTCAAGCGGGCCGGGGCGGACCAGGTGCTCATCCCGCATCTGTTTGGCGGCATCCGCATGGCCCAGTCGGTGTTGCGGCCTACGGTGACGAGTTTTCTGGAGCTGGCCCTGGGCCGCAGCGACATCGACCTCCAGATGGAGGAGTTGCGCGTGGAGACCACGTCCGAGGTGGTCAACCAGAACCTCATCGAATCCAAGATACGGCCGCGTTTCAACCTCATCGTCATCGGCATCAAGAAATCAAACGGCGAGATGGTGTTCAATCCCCAGCCCCAGGCGGTGCTGGAGGCCGGGGACACCATGATCCTGGTGGGCAAGGGCGAGGATCTGGACCGGCTGCGGGCCATTTTGTAGTTTCGGAGGCCGTGATGGACGCATCCCCCGGCATCGAATGCGTGGTGGCCCGCTACGTCGAGGACGTGTCCTGGACCATGGCCCTTGGTTGTCCGGTCGTGGTCTACGACAAATCCGGCGCGCCCGGGCCGCACGCCTTGCCTAACATCGGTCGGGAGAGCCACACCTACCTGCATCATATCGTGGCCCGCTATCCTGACCTTGCCGACTACACGGCCTTCGTGCAGGGCGATCCCTTCCGCCACCTGCCGCCGGGCATGGACGCGGCCGGGCTGTGGGAGCGCATGCGGCAAAACGCCAGGCTTTGCGCGCCGTTTTCCGGGCTGGCCTGGTTCAAGCTCAAGTGCGACCGGCTGGGGCGGCCCCACGACATGGCCGATCCGGCCAAGGCCGGGACCTGGGCCGGTTTCGGCAAGGACATCCCGGTCGGCGCGGTGTACGCCGCGCTTTTTGACGGGCCTGTGCCCGAGAGCTTTCTGACCCCGGCCCCGGCCGGACTCTTCATGGTCGCCCGGGAGCGCATCCTGGCCCGCAAACGCGGTTTCTACCGTCGGGCGCTGGCCCTGATCGAGGCTGATCCGCAGGACGCGGACAATACCGGGCACGCTTTCGAGCGGCTGTGGAACGTGATTTTCAACGGGCGGCGCGAGCTTAACCGGCCGGACGAGGCCGATTGACCAGATACGGGGTGACTGTGGCTGCAACCGATGCGGCGGCGCGGGTTCGTGAGCTTCGCGACCTGATCCGCCACCATGACTATCGCTATTACGTGCTCGACGATCCGCAGGTCAGCGACGCGGAGTACGATGCGCTTTTCCGCGAACTGCGCGACATCGAGACGGCCCATCCGGAGCTTCACGATCCGGCCTCGCCCACCATGCGCGTGGGCGGCGCGCCCGCCGAGGGCTACGTCTCCCGGCCGCATCGCCAGCGCATGTACAGCCTGGACAACGCCATGAGCCGCGAGGAATGGGTGGCCTTCCTGGAGAGGGCGGATAACGCCATGGCCCGCCAGGGGGGGAAACTCGGCGCGGCGTTTTGGGTCGATCCCAAGTTCGACGGCCTAGCCCTGGAGATCATCTACGAGCGCGGTCTTTTCGTCGCGGCCCTGACCCGGGGCGACGGCGTCACCGGCGAGGATGTGACCGAAAACCTGCGCACCGTGCGCAACGTGCCGCTGTCGCTTGCGCCCCACGCCGCAGCCGCCGGGCTGCCGACGCCGGAGCTTTTGGAGGTGCGCGGCGAGGTGGTCATCACCCGCCAGGACTTTTATGAACTCAACGAATCCCGCCGCGCGGCCAGGGAGAAGGTCTTCGCCAATCCCAGAAACGCCGCGGCCGGGTCCGTGCGCCAGCTCGACCCCAAGGTCACGGCGGCGCGACCCTTGCGCTTTTTCGCCTACTCCACGGGCGAGACGCGCTTTCCCGGCGGCGCGCCGCCCTGGGCCAGCCATTCGGCCATGATGGCGGCGCTCTCCGGCTACGGCTTTTCCGTGGCCAGGGAGGGCCGGGCGTGCCGGGCGGCCCAGGTCTATGGCTTTTTTGAGGAGCTGGGCAAAAAGCGGCTCGATTTGCCCTTTGAGATCGACGGCGCGGTGGTCAAGTGCGACGACCTGGCCGTGCAGGCGGCGCTGGGATTTACCGACCGGGCGCCGCGCTTCGCCGTGGCGCTCAAGTTTCCGGCCCACGAGGCCGAGACGGTCCTTGAACGCATCGAGGTCCAGGTGGGCCGCACCCGGGTCATCACCCCGGTGGCCATTTTGGCCCCGGTGTCTCTGGCCGGGGTGACGGTGTCGCGGGCCACGCTGCACAACGAGGACGAGATCGCGGCCAAGGACCTGCGCGAGGGCGACACGGTGGTGGTGCGCCGGGCCGGGGACGTGATCCCGGAGGTGGTGCGGGCCGTGGAGGAGAAAAGGCCTCCGGAGGGTCGCAAACCCTACGAATTTCCGCCGGATTGCCCGTCCTGCCATACCCCGAGCCTGCGGCTGCCCGGGGAGTCGGCCCGCAAGTGCGTCAATCCCGACTGCCCCGGGGTGCTTTTGCGGGGCATCGCCTATTTCGTGTCCAAGGCGGGGCTGGACATCGAGGGCGTGGGCGGCAAGTGGATCGAGATACTGATTTCCCGGGGGCTTTTGCACACCCCGGCGGACCTGTTCGTCCTGACGAAAGAGCAGCTTCTGGAACTGCCGCGCATGAAGGAGAAGTCCGCCACGAATTTCGTCACGGCCATCGCCAAGGCCAGGGAGACGGCCACGCTTGAGCGGTGCGTGGCGGCCCTGGGGATTGTGCAGGTGGGCACGCGCACGGCCAGGACCCTGGCCGGGAGTTTTGCGGATATGGGCGCGCTGGCGAAGGCCTCGGAAGAGGAGTTGACGGCGCTTCCGGACATCGGCCCGGAGGTGGCGCGCTCCATCTGCGAGTATTTTGCCGATCCCGGGCACATGGAGCTGCTTGACCGGTTCCGAGAGGTGGGGCTGTGGCCCGTGGCCGCGCTCAAGGCCCAGGCGGCGGCCGGACCGCTAACCGGAAAGAAATTTCTTTTTACCGGCGAGCTTGAGGGCCTGCCCCGGCACGAGGCCCAGGCCATGGCCGAGGCCGCCGGGGGAGCCGTGATTTCGGCCGTCTCGAAAAAGCTCGACTATCTGGTCGTCGGGGACAGGCCCGGCTCGAAACTGCAAAAGGCCCGGGAGCTTGGCGTGGCGGTCATCGACAAGGCGGCCTTTCTGGAGCTTGTGCGGTCCGGGGCCGGCCAGGGGGCCATGGTCCAGGGCCGCCTGCTGGACGCCTGACGGCGCAGCGCGACTACGCCTGGGCCGTTGTGTCGCGCGCGATTCCAAAGGGCCTTGGCCCCTAGGCCGCAGGCGGCCATTCTTTCGACCGTGTGCAGGCGACCGGGCGGCTTTTCAGCCGCGTCAATTCACTGTGAGGGACAAACGTGGGCGTATGCGACGTGGTGGTCATGGGGGCGCGGGGGCGGATCGGCTCAACCCTGGTCCGGCTGATCGGGGCGGACCCGGATTTCCGGCTGGCGGCGGTGGTGGTGCGGCCGGGAACCGAGGCGGAGGCGTCGGGTCTTGGCTGCGAGACGGCGACGGATCTGGCGGACCTTTTGCCCCGGGTTCCCGGGGCGGTGGTGGTCGACTTCACCACCCCGGCCGCATCCGTGGACATCGCCCGGGCCTGCGTGGCCGCCGGGAATCCCGTGGTCGTGGGAACCACGGGGCTCGCCAAGGCGCAGACCGCCGCGCTGGCTGAGGCCTCCGCCTTCGGGCGGGTATTTTTTGCGCCGAACATGAGCGTGGGCATAAACGTGCTCTTGTCCGTGCTGCCCGCGCTGGCGCAAAGGCTCGGGGCCGCCTACGACATGGAGATCATGGAGATCCACCACAACCGCAAGGCGGACTCTCCCAGCGGCACGGCCATAAAGCTCGGGCAGTGTCTGGCCGGGGCCGCCGGGCGTGATTTCGACGCCGTGAACACATGCTGCCGGGAGGGCGTCATCGGCCCGCGCCCGGCCGGGGAGATCGGCCTCCAGACCCTGCGCGGCGGGGACGTGGTGGGCGATCATACGGTTTTTTTCCTCGGCCCTGGCGAGCGCATCGAGATCACCCACCGGGCGCACTCCCGGGAGACGCTGGCGCGGGGGGCGCTTCGGGCTGCGGCGTGGCTGCCGGGGCAGGCCCCGGGGCGGCTGTACGGCATGCAGGACATGCTGGGGTGAGGCCGGGCTGCTGCCGGGAAGGATGATTTTTCATGCAACTCCTCCGTATGTATATGGGGAGTTCGCACGGCGGGCGGGGCTGCGGCGTCAGGCGCCGGGGCGGCTCAACGGGATGCAGGACATTTCGGGGTGCGTTTCCCCGCGCCGGGGCTTGCCGGTGGCCCGGCGGTATGGTGTAAATGGGATTCCCAAGGGCCGTGGCCCTTTGGCCGCCGGAGGCTTCCTCCACAACCAGATGCAAACGCGGGAGACGGACGACATGAGCGTGTGTGACGTGGTCATCATGGGGGCGCGGGGGCGCATGGGCTCAACCCTGGTCCAACTGGCCAGGACCAACCCGGAATACCGGCTGGCCGGGGTGGTGGAGCGGCCGGGCTTTGAGGCCGGGCTTGCGGAGCTTGGCTGCGTGGCCGGGACCGATCTGGCGACGGTTTTGCCCCAAGTTCCTGGGGCGACGGTCATCGATTTCACCGCGCCAGCCGCCACCGTGGACACGGTCACAACCTGCGTGGCCGCCGGAAATCCTGTGGTCGTGGGCACCACCGGCCTGGACAAAGACCAGACCGCCGCGCTGGCCAAGACCGCCGCTTCCGGGCGGGTGTTTTTCGCGCCGAACATGAGCGTGGGCATAAACGCCCTGTTGTCCGTGCTGCCCGCCCTGGTGAAAAAGCTCGGGGATGCCTACAACCTGGAGATCATGGAGATCCACCACAACCGCAAGGCGGATTCGCCAAGCGGCACGGCCATCAAGCTTGGGCAGTGCCTGGCCGACGCCGCCGGACGCGATTTCGACGCCGTGAAAAAATGCTGCCGGGAGGGCATCATCGGACCGCGTACGGTCGAGGAGATCGGCATCCAGGCCCTTCGCGGCGGGGACGTGGTGGGCGACCACACGGTCTATTTCTTCGGCCCTGGCGAGCGCATCGAGGTCACGCACCGGGCGCATTCGCGCGAGACGTTCGCCCAGGGGGCGCTGCGGGCCGCGGCCTGGCTTGCGGGGCAGGCGCCGGGGCGGTTGTACGGCATGGCGGACATGCTGGGATAAGGATATGCCGCTGCACAGCGCGGCATGGAGACGAGTGATTTCATAAAAAATACTGTCGTATTATTTATGGGTTGGCATGCGACATGGCGGACATGCCGGGCTAAGGATATGCCGCTGCACAGCGCGGCATGGAGACGAGTGATTTCATAAAAAATACGGTCGTTTTTTTTATGGGTTGGCATGCGGCACGGCGGACATGCCGGGCTAAGGATATGCCGCTGCACAGCGCGGCATGGAAACGAGTGATTTCATAAAAAATACGGTCGTATTTTTTATGGGTTGGCTTGCGGCATGGCGGACATGCCGGGATAAGGTCATGCCGCCGGGACAGGCTCGGCGTACTGCGCCATGCGGGCCTTCATGTGGCTAAGGACCTGGTTTAAGGCGCTTTCGGCCTCGCGCATGGCCGCCGCCGCCAGATCGGCGTTGCCGGTGCGGGCCGCCGTGTCCAGGGCCTTGGCCGTGGCGCTTAAGGTCTTGGCCCCCATGGTGGCGGCCGCGCCTTTGAGGGAATGGGCCTGGAAGGCCAGTTGCTCCATGTCCGCATCCGCCAGGGCCTGGCGCATGGAGGCCAGCATGCCCGGCTTCTCCTCCACGAAGGCCGCGCACAGCTTCAACACAAAGGCCGCGTTGCCCCGGGCCTTCTCCAAAAGCCAGGGAAAATCCAGAATCTCCGTGTCGTCCGCCACCGGTGAGGCGATGCGCCCCTTGCGGGTCAGAACGCGCAAAAGCGAGGCCGATATCTCGGGCAGCCCCACGGGTTTGGGCAGATAATCGTCCATCCCGGCCGTGAGGAACGTCTCCCGGTCGCCCTTGTGGGCATGGGCCGTGAGCGCGATGATGGGGACATCCGGGTCGATGGTGCTGTGGGTGGCGCTGCGGATGATCCGGGTGGCCTCCAGGCCGTCCATCTCCGGCATCTGGATGTCCATGAGCACTGCGTCCACCCGGCTTTTTTCCAGGACCTTGACCGCCCGCAGGCCGGTATGGGCGGTGATCACCCGGTGCCCGCTTTGCTCCAGAAGTTCGCGGATGAACATCTGGTTCACCGGGTTGTCCTCGGCCAGAAGAATGGTCAGGGGCGGCAGGGCGTTTTCCCAGGCGGGGTCCATGGCGTCCGTGAGGGGCGCCAGGATCTTGCCCCCGGCCGGACGCAGCATCACGGTGAAGGAAAAGACGCTGCCGCGTCCTTCCACGCTGGACACGTTGATCTCGCCGCCCATCATGGTCACGAGTTCCTTGAAGATGGACAGCCCCAGGCCTGCGCCGCGATATTTCCGGGTGTGGGATGGGTCGGCCTGGGTGAAGCTCTCGAAGATGGCGTCGAGCTTGCCCGCCGGGATGCCGATGCCGGTGTCGCGCACGGTGAAGACCAGGGACGGGGCGTCCGCTGCGGCGTTTCCGGACTTGGCGACAGTGACCTCCACCGACCCCTTGTCCGTGAACTTGACGGCGTTTCCCACCAGATTGATAAGTATCTGACGCAGCCTGATGGGGTCGCCCACCACGACCAACGGGACCGAGGCGTCCATGGAGGCCGTCAGCGACAGCCCCTTTTGTTCGGCCAGGGGGGCGAAGACGGTGATGGCGCTTTCCACGGTTTCGCGCAGGGAAAAGGCTGTGGCCGCCAGTTCCAGCTTGCCGGCCGTGATCCGGGCGCTGTCGAGGATGTCGTTGATGATCTCCAGAAGCGACGCCGCCGAATGCCGCACCATTTCAAGATATTCCCGCTGTTTGCGGCTAAGCGCCGTGGCCAGGGTGAGATCGGTCATGCCCAGTATGCCGATCATGGGCGTGCGCAATTCATGGCTCATGTTGGTCAAAAAGACGCTTTTGGACGCCTCGGCGGCCGTGGTGGCGGCCTTGGCCCGCAGCAGTTCGGCCTCGGCCTCGGCCTCGCGGGACGGGGCGATGACCGCGAGCGTCAGGTCCTGGTCGGCGGTGCGCAGGCGGTGCAGGCGCAGGGGCGCGGTGCGCGGGATGTCAAGGATGGCGCCCTCGCGAAGCGCCCCGGGAAACGGTTGCCCGGCATCCGCTCCCAGCAGGCCTTTGGCCTTTGGGCCGACCTCGATGAGGGTCGAGTCCTGGGCCACGGCGCACAGGGCCGCGCCGCTTATGCGTTCGAGTTCGGACAGGCTTATGGGAAAACGCTGGTCGCGACTCATGGATTCCTCGTGGGGCCTCTCAGCCCTTGATGCAGGCCAGGGGACGCATCCGGGCGGTCTTTGCAGCCAGACCGGCCCGACATGCCGCCTCCACCACGGCCTCGATGTTCTTGTACGCCCCCGGGGCCTCTTCGGAGAGCCCCCGGAAGTCGTGGGCGCGCACGGTCACCCCCAGGCGGTCCAGTTCCTCCAGGACCGCGCGCGGCTTGAAATGTCTGACCGCCTGTTTGCGGCTAAGCGCTCGCCCCGCGCCGTGGCAGGCCGAGGCGAAGGCCAGATGTCCGGCCGCGGCCGTGCCGGAGAGGATGTAGGACGGCGCCCCCATGCTGCCGCCCACAAGCACCGGCTGCCCGGCGGCGGCGATGTCTGCGGGCAGGTCCGGATGGTCGGGACCCAGGGACCGGGTGGCCCCCTTGCGGTGCACGAAAAGGCGCTGCGGCGCGCCGTTCACCATATGGGTCTCTTCCTTGCAGGTGTTATGCGACACGTCGTAGAGCAGTCGCAGCCGCGAACCCGGAAAGAGATCGGCAAATATGTCGCGCACCATGTGGGTGAGCATCTGGCGGTTGGCCAGGGCGGCGTTGATTCCGGCCCGCATGGCCCCCAGGTACTGGCGTCCCAGGTCCGAGGCGATGTCCGCGTAGGCCAGCTCCCGGTCCGGGAAGGTCACGCCGTTTTTTGCGGCCAGGGCGTGCATGCGCTCCAGGTAGTCCGTGCCGATCTGATGCCCCAGGCCCCGGGAGCCGCAGTGGATGCTGACCGCCACCCGGCCCTTCTCAATCCCGTACAGGGCCGCCGCCGCAGGATGCGCGATGTCGTCCGCCACCTGCACCTCCAGGTAGTGGTTGCCCGCCCCCAGGGTGCCCATCTGGTCCCGTTGCCGGGCCTTGGCCGCCTCGGACACCATGTCCGGCATGGCCCCGGCCATGCAGCCGCGTTCCTCGATGCGCATGAGGTCCGCCTTCTCGCCAAACCCCCGGGACACGGCCCACGCCGCGCCGCCAGACAGCATGGCGTCCAGTTCCCTGGGCGCAAGGCGCACGGCCCCTGTGCTGCCCACCCCGGCCGGGATGCGGGAGAAAAGCGCGTCGGCCAGGGCCGGGACATCCCCGGCCAGATCGTCGGCCGAAAGATTGCTGACCAGGGTGCGCACCCCGCAGGCGATGTCGAAGCCTACCCCGCCCGCCGACACCACGCCGCAGGCCGGGTCGAAGGCCGCCACCCCGCCGATGGGAAAGCCGTAACCGGAATGGGCGTCAGGCATGGCGAGACTGGCGGCGACGATGCCCGGCAGGCTGGCCACGTTTTTCACCTGGAGAAGGACGGCCTCCTCCATGTCCTCGATCAGGCGCTTGTCCGCGAAGATGCGGCCCGGAACGCGCATGGCCCCGGTGCGGGGCGCTTCCCAGACGCAGTCGTCCAGGCGATGGATGTCGGAAATGCGCATATGAAGACCGTCCGGATATGGACCTGCCGAACGATTTTCGGCAGTCGCTATCATACCCGAACATAGTGCATGCGGACGGTTTATATCAAGCCAATCTTGGAGGAAAAGCGCTTGGGCGGGAAAAATGTCCGCGTCGCTCAGTTGGCGGGAAAGGCCGTGGCCATGGCGTCCGCCACCACGGCGTCGCCTGCGGGGGTGAGGTGGCTGTCCATTTGCCAGTACAGGGCGGCGGCGTCGTCGCGGCCGACCAGAAGGGGCGCCATGTCCAGGACCGGGAGCCCGGCCTCCTCGGCGGCGAAGACGGTGAAGGCCGTAAACTGGTTGAGGTTTTTTACAGCCGCCGGGGCGGCCTTGGCGAAGGCCTTGTCCAGTCGGGCGGCGTCGAGGTGCGGATAAAGGACCTGCAAGGCGGTGGGGATGACCACGACGCGAAGCGTCAGGCCGCGTTCCCGGGCCAGGACGCTTGTGGCCGCAAACACCTTGCGCACCTCGTCTTCCTGGGCGGGAGAGGGACCGGCGGCGCCCGGGCCGGGCCGGGCGATGGGGCCGAAAAGGGCTGTCGGGGGAGTGGGGCCGTTTCCCTTGAACGCGGCCTGGACGCACTGTCCGGCCGACTGCGCGGCGGCAGGCCCGGCGTCGTCGAAGTCCCACAGGGCGAGCAGGGACGCCAGCCACATGTGCCGGGCATGGCTGACCAGGGCGTCGGTCTGATGTTGCCTAAAGGCGGCGATGTCCGTGGTCAGGTCGTCGCCCACATGGACCAGCATATAGACGGTCTTGCCCGCAAACCGGTTGTCCGGTCCCAGACCGTCCGTGGTCAGGGCGTCCAGGAGCCTGGCGTAGTGGAAAAGCCCCAGGCCCGGGGCGCAGGCGGCGTAGACGGCCTGGCCGGTTTTTTGCGCGAAAAGGGCCGGGATGGACTGGGCCGTGCCTGATCCGGCCCCCTGGCAGAAGGAGTCGCCCAGAAACAGCACGTCGGCCCGGGAGGGGGGGAGGGCGTTGCGAAATCCCAGCCCGTCGACAGGGGCCAGCAGGACCGTGGGCGCGGCGGCCTCGGTCTGGCCGCAGGCCCGGGCGGTGTCGCCCAGGGGCACGGTGGCCAGGCCGGCGCCCGGCGTCTCCACGAACCCTGTCAGCCAGGGGCGATAGTCCGGATGGCGCACGGCGGACAGCACGCCATTGCGGTACAAAAGCGCCTTTTGCATGGGCGTGAAGGTGAATACCCTGTCGCCGTAATTGTAGAGCGCGATGTCTGCCGTGACCAGAACCACGTAGACGAGAAGGAGCGCCACGACGGCGGCGCGCACCACGGCGCGCAGCGTGAGATAGAGCGAACGGGGAGGGTGTGTGGTCATGTACGGCTTTTATCTTTCCGAATACGCGCGCCGCAGCGGGCGGCTACGGCGCGCGTGGTGGAGAAGCAGGTTAGATGCTGTAGAGCGTCTGGCCGGGAATGATGGTGATGCCGTTTTTGGTCAACACCTCAATGGCCTGATCCGTGCGGTCGAAACGGAAGATGATGGTGGCGGCCTTGGAGCTTTGCTGCACAAAGGCGTACATGTATTCCACGTTGATGCCCTGGCCGCTCAGCATGTTCAGGATGGAGTGCAGACCGCCCGGCCTGTCCGGCACCTCCACGGCCACCACGGCGTTGCGGCCCACGGTGAAGCCGCCGTCCTTCAGAGTCTTTTTGGCCTTCTCGTGGTCGCTGACGATCAGGCGCAGGATGCCGAAGTCCGAGGTGTCGGCCAGAGACAGGGCCCGGATGTTGATGTCCGCCTCGGCCAGAAGCCTGGCGACCTCCTCCAGACGACCGGCGCGGTTTTCCAGAAAGATGGAAATCTGTTCGGCTTTCATGAGGCGTTCCCCTTTGGTCGCGTCGGGCGAAAGCACCCGGTTTATTGCGGCTGTCCGTTATTGCCTAAGACACGGAGCGCATGTCGATTATGCGCTTGGCCTTGCCCTCGGAGCGCTGGATGGAACGCGGCTCGACCAGCTTCACGGTGGCCGTCACCCCCAGGAACTCCTTGATATGCTTTTGTATCTTGACGCCCAGGCGTTGTAAATTCTTGATTTCGTCCGAGAAGATCTTTTCGTCCACCTCGACCTGCACCTCCAGGGTGTCCAGGTTGCCCTCGCGCTTGACCAGAAGCTGGTAGTGCGGGGTGAGTCCCTGGGTTTCGAGCAGGATGCTTTCGATCTGGGAGGGGAAGACGTTGACCCCCCGGATGATGAGCATGTCGTCGCTACGGCCCATGACCCGGTGCATGCGGGCGAACGTCCGGCCGCACCGGCAGGGGGTGTAGTTTAGGCTGGTGATGTCCCGGGTGCGGTAGCGGATCATCGGCAGGGCTTCCTTGCACAGCGTGGTGATGACCAGTTCGCCCGTCTCGCCCGGGGGCAGGGCCTCCTTGGTCACCGGATCGATGATCTCAAGCAGGAAGTGGTCTTCCTGGATGTGCGCCCCGTCCTGGGCCTCGATGCATTCGATGCCCACGCCCGGCCCCATGATCTCGGACAGGCCGTAGATGTCGATGGCCTTTATGCCGAGTTTGGTCTCGATGTCCCGGCGCATCTCCTCGGTCCAGGGTTCGGCCCCGAACACGCCGATGCGCAGCGGCAGATCTTTGATGTCGATGCCCGACTCCAGGGCCGTCTCATAGAGGAAGAGGCTGTAGGAGGGGGTGCAGCAGATGACCGTGGCCCCGAAGTCGCGCAAGAGCACCACCTGGCGCTTGGTGCTGCCGCCGGAGACCGGGATGGTGGTCGCGCCCAGGCGCTCCGCGCCGTAGTGGGCGCCGAGGCCGCCGGTGAAAAGTCCGTAGCCGTAGGCCACGTGGATGATGTCGCGCTTGGTGGCCCCGGCCGCAACCAGGGAACGGGCCATGAGCGTGGCCCAGTTCTCCACGTCGCGCTTGGTGTAGCCCACCACCGTGGCCTTGCCCGTGGTGCCGGAGGAGGCATGCAGGCGCACCACGTTGTCCTTGGGCACGGCGAACAGTCCGAAGGGATAATGGTTGCGCAGGTCCTGCTTCTCGGTGAAGGGCAGGTAGCGCAGGTCGGCCAGGGTTTGGATGTCCGAGGGGCGGACCCCGGCGTCGTCGAAGGCCTTCCGGTAGAAAGGCACGTTGGCGTATACCCGGTCCGTCAAGGTTTTCAAACGGCGCAGTTGCAAGGCCTCAAGTTCTTCCCTGGGCAGGGTTTCCATATCGTCGTCGAAGATCATGGGATTCTCCTTGCAAAAAGAACATAGGCGTAACCACCCATTCCTGCCCGAACTGGCAAGGCCGCGTCAAGAACGGGACTGAAAATAGTGGGCTTGTTCTGGAAATCGCAAGCCTTTGCGGGCGAGGCGGGATTTGCGGACAGGCGGCAAATCGGATAGGCTGCCCAGGTTACGACCACCTTTTCACGAGACACCTTGCGGCCTCGGAGCGCCGCCACGCATGCCGACAGATACGCACGACGCCACACCCGTCCGCGGGAAAAAAAAGAAAAAGACCGGGCTGGACGCTTCAGAAAAGGCGATTTTAGCCGCGACCTGGCTGCACGAGAAAAAAGGCCGGGACATCGTGGCCTTCGACGTCACGGGCCTCAGCCCCATCTGCGAGGCCGTGGTGGTCGTCTCCGCCTCCAGCGCCCGCCAGGCCAAGGCCCTGGCCGACCATGCGCTGGCCATGTGCGCCGAGAGGGGCATCGGCTACCTGGGCATGGAGGGCTACCGCCACGGCCAGTGGGTGCTGGTCGATATGAACGACGTGATGGTGCACATCTTTTTGGAAGAGACCCGGCAGTTCTATAATATCGAGGGCCTGTGGTCCGAGGCCCGGCGCATCCCCCTTGGCCTTTCCGACGGACCGGACAGGCAGCCGCAATGACCCGGACGCCGCTTCTCCTGCTCATCCTTGACGGCTGGGGCCTGGCCCCGGCCAGCCCCGGCAACGCCATCGCCCTGGCCAAGACCCAAAACGTGGACCGCCTGACGGCGGAATTCCCGCACACGCGGCTTCGCTGCTCCGGCCGGGCCGTGGGCCTGCCGGACGGGTTCATGGGCAATTCCGAGGTGGGGCACATGAATATCGGCGCGGGGCGCGTGATCTACCAGGACATGACCCGCATCGATATCGCCGTGGAGGACGGGTCGCTAGCCCGCAACCCGGCCCTGGCGGCGCTTGCGGCCAAGGTCAAGGCTAGGTGCGGCAGGCTGCATTTCATGGGGCTTGTGTCCGACGGCGGGGTGCACAGCCATATCCGTCACCTAAAGGCCCTGGCCCTGGCGGCCAAGGCCCTGGACGTTCCGGTTCTCGTCCACGCCTTCCTGGACGGCCGGGATACGCCGCCCCAAAGCGGCCGGGGATATGTGGCCGATCTGGACGCCTTTTTGCGCGAAAACGGCTGCGGCCGCTTGGCCTCGGTCATGGGCCGGTTCTACGCCATGGACCGGGACAAACGCTGGGACCGGGTGGGCCGGGCCTATGCCGCCCTGACCTCGGGCCGGGACGCGCCGCTTCTTGAAACGGACGCCGCGTCCGCCGTGGAGGCGGCCTACGCCGCCGGGGAGACGGACGAGTTCGTGACCCCGCGTCTTTTGGCCGGGCCGGGGGAGCAGGGCGGGGGAACCCCTGACGGCTGCATCCGCGACGGGGACGGGGTGTTTTTCTTCAATTTCCGGGCCGATCGGGCCAGAGAGATCACCCAGGCCTTCATCCGGCCGGACTTCGACGGTTTTGTCCGGGAGAAAACGCCCGATCTGGCCGGATTCGCCTCCATGACCGAATACGAGTCCAGCTTCGGCATCCCTGCGGCCTTCGCCCCCGAGTCCTACGACGACGTGCTCGGGCAGGTGGTGTCCGAAGCGGGCCTTGCCCAGCTGCGGCTGGCAGAGACGGAGAAATACGCCCACGTCACCTATTTTTTCAATTGCGGCCGGGAGGCGCCCTTTCCCGGCGAGAACCGCATCCTGGTCCCGTCCCCGCGTGAGGTGGCCACCTATGACCTAAAGCCCGAGATGAGCGCCCGGGAGGTGACCGCGACCTTTTTGCGGGAGTGGGAAAAGGGCTACGGGCTGTACGTGGTCAATCTGGCCAACCCGGACATGGTGGGCCACACCGGCGACCTGGCCGCCGCGGTCACGGCCTGTTCCGTGGTGGACAAGTGCGTCGGGGACATCGTCCGGGCGGTCCACGCCTCGGGCGGCCGCCTGTGCCTGACCGCCGACCACGGCAACGCCGAGGAGATGATCGACGCGCATGGCGGCAAGATGACCGCGCATACGTTAAACGAAGTGCCCTTCGTGCTGGCCGATCCGGCCTGCCGGGGGATGACGCTCGCCCCCGGGGTGCTCGGGGACATCGCGCCTACCCTTCTTGCACTCCTTGGTCTTCGCAAACCCGCCGCCATGACCGGGAAAAGCCTCATCGGCGGACAGTAAGGCGTACGTCATGAATCCCAAAAAGCCCCTGACCCCGATCAAACCGACCGGGATGGAACTGATCTTTCTCTACCCCTGCCCCCACTGCGGCCAGGCCGTGCCCGTGGCCTCCCCGGTCAAACCGGCCCTGGCCCAGTGCGCCTCCTGCCGGGGCAGGTTTCCCATCGTGCCCGTGGACGAGCGCACCGTGAACTTCGTCAAGCTCATGACCGCAGGCGGCAAGGCCGCCATCGATCCGGACTTCGTTTAGCCCCGGGCGACGTTTCTTTCCGGCCGGGCCGCCGTGGACACGGCGACGGGAATCGGCGATACCGGCATCGGCTCGACAATTCCAAGGAGGCGTCCCCATGTCCGTGCATCCCCTGGCCGGAAAACCGGCCCCCAGGTCCCTTCTGGTCAACGTGCCGCGCCTCGTGGCGGCCTATTTCGCCATCAGCCCCGATCCAAACGACCCGGCCCAGCAGGTGGCCTTCGGCACCTCCGGGCACCGGGGCAGCGCCTTCGACGGATCCTTCAACGAGACCCACATCCTGGCCGTGGCCCAGGCCATCTGCGACTACCGCTCGGTCCAGGGCACGACCGGGCCGCTTTTTTTAGGCATGGACACCCACGCCCTGTCCGAACCGGCCTTCGTGACGGTTCTTGAGGTGCTGGCGGCGAACGGGGTGACGGTCATGATCCAGGCCGGACGCGGCTACACCCCCACCCCGGTCATCTCCCACGCCATCTTGGGCCATAACCGGGCCGGGAAGGGCGGCACGGCCGACGGCATCGTCATCACCCCCTCCCACAACCCTCCCCGGGACGGCGGCATCAAATACAACCCGCCCTCGGGCGGCCCGGCGGACACCGGGGCCACCGCAGACATCCAGAACCGGGCCAACGCGCTGATTGCGGCCGGGCTTTCCGGCGTGTCCCGAATTTCTTTCGAAAAGGCGCTCGGGGCCGACACCACCATCGAACACGACTACGTGGCGCCGTATGTCGAGGACCTGGAAAACATCGTGAACCTGCGGGCCATATCCGCCGCCGGGGTGAAAATCGGCGTCGATCCCCTGGGGGGGTCGGGCATCGCCTTCTGGGCGCCGCTGGCCGAGCGCTACAGGCTCGACCTGACGGTGGTCAATCCCGTGGTGGACCCCACGTTTTCGTTTATGACCGTGGACAAGGACGGCAAGATCCGCATGGACTGTTCGTCCCCCTACGCCATGCAGGGACTCATCGGCCTGAAAGACCGCTTCGACGTGGCCTTCGGCAACGACCCGGACTACGACCGCCACGGCATCGTGACCCCGGGCGGCGGGCTCATGAATCCCAACCACTACCTGTCCGTGGCCGTGGACTACCTTTTCCGCACCCGCACGGGCTGGCGCGACGACGCCGCCGTGGGCAAGACGTTGGTGTCGAGCGCCATGATCGACCGGGTGGCGGCCTCGCTCGGGCGGCGGCTGTGCGAGGTCCCGGTGGGATTTAAATGGTTCGTGGACGGGCTTTTGGACGGTTCCTTCGGGTTTGGCGGCGAGGAGTCGGCCGGGGCCTCGTTTCTGCGTTTCGACGGCGCGGCCTGGTCCACGGACAAGGACGGCATCCTGCTCGATCTTCTGGCCGCCGAGATCACGGCCACGACCGGCAAAGACCCGGCCGAGCATTACCGGGAGCTCACTGAGCGCTTCGGCGCGCCCCTCTACGAGCGGCTGGACGCCCCGGCAAGCAAGGCCCAGAAAAAGGCCCTGTCGGGACTGTCTCCGGAGATGGTCGCTGCGGACGCCCTGGCCGGGGAGAAAATCACGGCCAAGCTGACGGCCGCGCCGGGCAACGGCGCGCCGCTTGGCGGCCTCAAGGTGACCACGGAAAACGGCTGGTTCGCGGCCCGGCCCTCGGGCACCGAGGACGTCTATAAAATCTACGCCGAGAGCTTCCGGGGGGCGGACCATCTGCGTCAGCTCCAGGAAGAGGCCCGGCAGATCGTGGATGCGGCCTTCGCCGCCGCCGGGGTCTGATCCGGCCCCGGTCCGACGGCCCGTCGAGCGGCCTGGGCTTCGGGAGGCGCGGTGACGTCGCACGATGACGCAAAAAACGCCCGGGCCGAGGCGGCGGCCAGGGGCCAGTTCGTGGCCCGGTGCTATCCGGACCGGAAGCGTTTCTGCCCCCGCTGCCGGGGCCGCAGGCTCTATGCGCTGGCCGAAGGGCGGCTGCGCTGCGCCGCCTGCCGCTACACCTTCCACGACTTCACCGGCCGGTTCCTCAACGTGGGGGGGCTTACGTGCCGGAATTGGCTCAGGCTGACCCGGCTTTTCGCCGAGGAGGCCACGGTCGGCCGCATGGCCGAGCGCCTGTCGCTGGCCTACAACACCGTCTACCGGGCCGTGACCGTCATACGCTTCGCCATCGTGGCCGCCGCCCCGGACGCCGCCCAGATCCTCTTTGGCGACACCGGGCGGATGATGGGCTACGACGACGGCCGCATCAGCCTGTCCGCATCCCCGGACGCCGCCGCCTCCATCCCGGTCTTCGGCGTCATCGAACGACCGGACTGGACCTTCGTTGACCTTGTGCCGGACATGCGCGTGGAGCATGTCGTCCACTTCAACTTAAACTTCTCCCTCAAGGTCGCCCGCCTGGGCAAGGTGGTCTACACCGACCGCTACCAGCACTACGACGCCCTGACGTTTTGCGGCGGCGACGACGCCTGGCGCTATGCCGACATCCTGGACCGCACCCCCTTTCTGGACACCCGTCAGGGCGGTTTCTGGAGCTTCGCCCGGGGGCGGCTGGCCCGGTATAGCGGGGTCAGCGCCCACCGTTTCCCCCTGTATCTGAAAGAACTCGAATTTCGCCACAACCATAGAAACGTCGATATCCTGCCTCTTTTGCTCACCTATTTGTGCGGGTTTGTGCCAAAACGCAATCAATCCGATTTTTTTTGACCACTCCCCGGGCCATGTCCTAGTACAAATATCATCTGTGATTTCAGGTGCTTATGTCATTTTTGACATAACGAAACTGCAGGTGGGGACAAAAGGGGAGTCGCCGATGGAAGCACACGCAAGAGGTGCGGCGCGCACGCGGGACGCCTTGCCGTTTTCCGGACTCGGATTCGACCTGGGCGCGGTTGCGGTCCGTGCCGGGCGGATGGTTTTTTCCGGGCGCCGTGCGGCGGCGGTCATCTCGTCCCGGGCGATTTTTCCCGTGACATGGCTTGCGGCGGGCTACGCCTTGCAGCTGCGCCTTGGCCGCGAGACTCGCGGAAGCTAACCACTGTAACGGTTGGAGGAATCGATGAAATTAGGACGCAGGAATTTTCTCAAGCTGACAGGCGGGGCCATGGCCGTGACCGCCTTTGGCGGCCTGGGATTCGACCTCACCCCGGTCCATGCCAAGGCCGAGGCGGCGAAACTGGCCGGGACCAAGCAGACCACCTCGGTGTGCTGCTACTGTTCCGTGGGCTGGGGGCTCATCGTCAGCACCGCCAATGACGGCAAGGGCCGTGCGGTCAACGTCGAGGGCGACCCGGACCATCCCATCAACGAAGGCGCCCTGTGTCCCAAGGGGGCGTCCATCTCCCAGCTCGGCGAGAACGACCGGCGCTTGCAAAAGGTGCTGTACCGCGCCCCGTATTCCGACAAGTGGGAAGAGAAAAGCTGGGATTTCGCCCTGGAGCGCATCGCCAAGCTGACCAAGGAGGCCCGTGACGCCACCTTTGAGGTCAAAGACGCCAAGGGGCAGGTGGTCAACCGGACGGGCGGCATAGCCTCCGTGGGCTCGGCGGCCATGGACAACGAGGAGTGCTGGATCTATCAGGCCATGCTCCGGGCCATGGGCTTAACCTACATCGAGCATCAGGCCCGTATCTGACACAGCGCTACTGTGGCGGCTCTGGCAGAGTCGTTCGGACGCGGCGCGATGACGAATCACTGGATCGATCTGGTCAACAGTGACTGCATTTTCATTATCGGCAGCAACCCTGCCGAAAACCATCCCATCTCGTTTAAGTGGGTCATGCGGGCCAAGGAAAAGGGCGGCAAGGTCATCCACGTCGACCCGCGCTTCACCCGCACCTCGCAGCACGCCGACATCTTCGCCCGGCTGCGCTCGGGCTCGGACATCGCGTTTTTCGGCGGCATGATCAACTACATCCTGAAGAACAACCTGATCTTCAAGGATTACGTGGTCAACTACACCAACGCGGCGTTTCTCGTCAGCGACAAGTACGAGTTCAAGGACGGCCTGTTCTCGGGATTCAACGCGGAAAAACGCAGCTACGACAAGTCCTCCTGGTCGTTTGTGAAAGACGACAAGGGCGTCCCCAAAAAGGACCCGACCCTGTCCGATCCGCGTTGCGTCTACCAGATCATGAAAAAGCACTATGAGCGCTATGATCTGAAGACCGTGTCCAAGATCGCGGGCACCCCGGAAAAGGATCTGGTGGAGGTCTACAAGGCCTACTCCGAGACCGGCAAGCCCGAGAAGTCCGGCACCATGCTCTACGCCATGGGCCAGACCCAGCACACCGTGGGCGTGCAGAACATCCGGGCCATGACCATCATCCAGCTCCTTCTGGGCAACATCGGCGTGGCCGGCGGCGGCGTCAACGCGCTGCGCGGCGAGGCCAACGTGCAGGGCTCCACGGACCAGGGGCTTTTGTATCACATCCTGCCGGGCTACCTGCCGACCCCGAGCGCGGCCTGGCCCACGCTCAAGGATTACAACGAGAAAAACACCCCCAAGTCCGCTGATCCCAGAAGCGCCAACTGGTGGGGCAACCGCCCGAAGTACATGGCCAGCTTCATCAAGTCCATGTATCCCGAGCAGGAGCTGGAGACCGGCTACTCCTGGCTGCCCAAGCTCGAACCCGGCAAGGACTATTCCTGGCTGTCGCTTTTCGACGCCATGCTGGGCGGGGCCTTCAAGGGCTTTTTCGCCTGGGGCCAGAATCCGGCCGCCAGCACCGCCAACGCCAACAAGACCCGCGAGGCCATGTCCAAGCTTGACTGGATGGTCACGGTGAACCTGTTCGACACCGAGACCGGCTCGTTTTGGCGCGGCCCGGGCATGGACCCCAAAAAGATCAAGACCGAGGTCTTTTTCCTGCCCTGCTGCGTGTCCATCGAGAAGGAAGGGTCCATCTCCAACTCCGGCCGCTGGATGCAGTGGCGCTATCCCGGACCCAAGCCCCTGGGCGAGTCCAAGCCCGACGGCGACATCATCTATGAGCTGTTCGAGAAGATTCGCGAGCTCTATAAAAAGGACGGCGGGGCCTTCCCCGATCCCATCCTGAACCTCAACTGGGACGTGGCCACCAACCACGCCTTCGATCCGCACAAGGTGGCCAAGCGCATCAACGGCTACTTCATCAAGGAAAAGACCCTCAAAGTCGGCGACGCGGACAAGACCTTCAAGCCCGGCGACCAGGTTCCGGCCTTCGCCCTGCTTCAGGACGACGGCTCCACCTGCTCCGGCTGCTGGGTCTACTGCGCCTCCTACCTGGACAAGAACATGGCCGCCCGCCGCGACAAGACCCAGACCGACATGCAGGCCAAGATCGGGCTTTTCCCGTCCTGGTCCTGGGCCTGGCCGGTGAACCGCCGCATCATCTACAACCGGGCCTCCGTGGATATGAACGGCAAGCCGTACCAGCCCGAGAAGGCGGTCATCGCCTGGGTGGACGGCAAGTGGGTGGGCGATGTGCCCGACGGTCCCTGGCCGCCCATGGCCGACGTGGAAAAGGGCCGCTATCCGTTCATCATGACCACCGAGGGCTTTGGCCAGATATTCGGCCCGGGCCGCAACGACGGTCCGTTGCCGGAGTTCTACGAGCCCCTGGAATGCCCGGTGAGCGAGCATCCCTTCTCCAAGCAGCTGCACAACCCCACCGCCCTGATTTTCAAGGGCGAGGCCGAGAAGCGGGCCGTGTGCGACCCGCGCTATCCGTTCATCTGCTCCACCTACCGGGTCACGGAGCACTGGCAGACGGGGGTCATGACCCGTTGGACGCCGTGGCTGCTCGAGGCCGAGCCGCAGATGTTCGTGGAGATGAGCCCCGAGCTGGCCGAGATGCGCGGCATCAAAAACGGCGAGAAGGTCATCGTGGAGAACATGCGCGGACAGTTGTGGGCCAAGGCCATCGTGTCCGAGCGCATCAAGCCCTTCACGGTGATGGGGGAGACCGTCCATCAGGTGGGCATTCCCTGGCACTTCGGCTGGGTGTACCCCAAGGACGGCGGCGAATCGGCCAACCTGCTCACCCCCTCCGTGGGCGATCCCAATACCGGCATCCCGGAAACCAAGGCCTTCATGGTCAACGTGCGCAAGGCCTAAGGAGGGCCGGAAGCCATGAACGGAAAAAGCTTCTTCATCGATCTGTCCAAGTGCACGGCCTGCCGGGGCTGCCAGGTGGCCTGCAAGCAGTGGAAGAACAAACCCGTCGAGAAGACGGAAAACACCGGTTCGCACCAGAATCCGCCGGATCTGTCCTGGATGACGCTCAAATTGGTGCGGTTCACGGAAAAGACCATCGACGGCAAGTTCAACTGGCTGTTTTTTCCGGACCAGTGCCGTCACTGTGTGGATGCGCCGTGCAAGATGGTGGCCGACTCCGAAGTGGAGGGGGCCATCCTGCAGGACGAGGCCACGGGAGCGGTGATATTCACGGACAAGACCAAGGGCATAAATATTGAGAACGTGCGCCCGGCCTGTCCCTACGACATCCCCCGGGTCAATCCCGAAACCAAGGTCATGTTCAAGTGCGACATGTGCATCGACCGGGTGAAGGCGGACATGCTGCCTGCCTGCGTGAAGACGTGTCCCACCGGGACCATGAACTTCGGGGATCGGGACGAGATGCTGGCTTTGGCCGAAAAGCGGCTGGCCGAGGTGAAAAAGCGGTATCCCCAGGCCGTGTTGGCCGATCCCAAGGACGTGCGGGTGATCTTTTTGTGCCTGTTCCCCGGGGACAACTACTATAAGTACGTCACGGCCGAGGCGGGTTCGCCCCGGACCATGACGCGTCAGGCGATGCTGGCCAAGCTGGCCAAGCCCTTCGCCCGTATCCTGTCGTAATCCGGCTCGCCACCCTCGGGCCAGTTACATGCGGCCGCCGGGAGATGCTCCCGGCGGCCGTTTTTGTGTGCACCCCTGACGCCGCCATGCCAGAACTCCCTGGGCACGCGTGTGAGCGGTGGAAAACCTTGACGCCCCGCCCCCGTATGTTACCTTTGTGAAAAATTACGCGACACCGCCCCGCCTGTTCACGAACCGCCTGCAAGGAGCGCGAGGTGAGCCTTTTTCCACGATGTACGGTCGTTTTGGTCCTTGTCCTTTTGGCGTGTTCCCTGGCCTCCTGTGAAAAAGACTCCGCCCGGGACGCGGCGGGTCTCATCACCCCCGGGGTCACCGACAACACCATCCTCGTCGGCTCCTCCCTGCCGCTCTCCGGCCACGCCAGCTACCTGGGCCTGCAAACCCTCTACGGGGCCATGAGCTACATCAATTACGTCAACGCCAACGGCGGCGTCCACGGCCGCACCATCGAGGTCAAGGCCTTAGATGACCAGTACGACCCGGCCAAGTGCGTCACCAACACCCAAAAGCTCATCGTGGACGACAACGTCTTCGCGCTTTTCTGCTACGTGGGCACCCCCACGACGCTGAAAATCATACCGCTGGTGGACGAGGCCAAGGTGCCGCTGGTGGGCATCTTCACCGGCGCAAACGCGCTTCGCGAGCCCTTCAACCGCCAGATCATCAACGTGCGCGCCTCCTACTACCAGGAGACCAAGGCCGCCGTGCAGCATCTGGTGGAAGACCTGGACATCACGCGCATCGCCGTCTTTTATCAGTACGACACCTACGGCTTCGACGGCCTGAAAGGCACGGAGCTGGCGCTCAAGGATTACGGGCTGGCCCCGGTGGCCCGGGGCACCTACGCCCGGGGCACCATGGAGGTGGAGGAGGGCCTAAACCGCATCCTCGAATCCAACCCCGAGGCCGTGGTCATGATCGGCACCTACGGCCCCTGCGCCCGGTTCATCCAACTGGCCGAGAAGCGGGGGGCCAACCCGGTCTTTTACGCCGTGTCGTTTGTGGGCGCGGACGAAATCGCCCGCATCCTGGGGCCGGACAATACGGGCGAGGTGATCATGTCCCAGGTGGTGCCGCCGCCGGACCTGCCGGAGACGCGGGCGCTTTTGTGGGGCGTTGTGGAGTATTCGGACCTGCTCAAAAAGTACTATCCCGACGAGACGCCCAACACCGTGGGCCTTGAGGCCTACATCAACGCCAAGGTGCTGGTGGAGGGACTGCGCCGGGCCGGACGCGACCTGACCCGGGACCGGTTTATCGGGGCCATCGAGTCCATCCGCGACTATTCAGCGGGCATAGCCAACACCATCTCGTTTAGCCCGGAGAGGCATCAGGCCCTGGAGCGGGTCTATTTCAACAAGCTTGAAAAGGGCAAATTCGCGCTCATCACCGATTGGGGCAAGATACGCATCCATCGCCCCGAGGCCAGAACCTCGCAGGGCGACGCCGCCCAGGACGCACAACGTGATGAAAATGAAGCCGTTTCGGCACGTCAGCCTTAAGATCAAGATCTTTCTGAGCACGCTTGGCGTGGTCCTTCTGATCAGCGTGACCATCGCCATGCTGGCCAGATGGATTCTGGTGTCGAGCCTGACCCGGGAGCTTGAGCTGCGCGGCGTGGCCATCGCCCAGAGCATCGCCGAGGGCGGCAGCGGCTACGTCCTGGATCAGGACACCCCCAATCTGGTGAGCCTGATCTTCGATGCGGCCCAGCTTGGCGAACGCAAGATTCTCATTTCCTACATCTACATCGTGGACATGGACGGCAACGTTCTGGCCAACACGTTCATCAAGCCCTTTCCCCGCGAGCTGTTGTCGGAAAACGTCCTGCCGCCGGACATGGACCAGTCCGTGACGCTGATCCAGGTGGACGGAAGCCAGGCCTACGACATCGCCGTGCCCCTCAAGGAGGGCATCTACACCCTGGGGTCGGTGCACGTGGGCCTCAACAAAAACCACATCGACAATCTGGTGGGCAAGCTACGCTTCACCTTCCTGGGATTTATTTCGGCCATCGTGGTCATCATCTTCCTCATCGCCCTGCGCCTGTCCAACTACATCACCCAGCCCGTCACGCGCCTGACGCGCATCTCCGACGAGATCAGCCGCGGCAACCTGGATTTCCCCATGGCCCTGCTCGACGCCCAGGGCCGCGAACCCAGGGACTGCCCGGCCTACAACAACACCGACCTGCCGTGCTGGCATTTCGACCAGACGCTTATGGGCGGCACCGAGACCACGGCCGAGAACGTGCGCACCTGCAAGGAATGTGTGTTCTATAAAAAGCGCAAGGGCGACGAGGTGGACCAACTGGCCGACTCCTTCAACAACATGATCTGGTCCATCAAGCTCTACCGGCGCAGGCTGCGGGAGTCGGAAGAGAAATACCGCTCGCTTTTCGACAGCAACCCCGACCCGGTCTTTGTGGTGGACTTGAGCAAAAAGCGCATCCTGGACGCCAACCCACGGGCCGAGGAGGTCTACGGCTACTCCAAGCCCGAGCTTCTGGGCCGCCCCATCGCGGACCTGGAGCCGCCCGACGGCATGACCGGCGTCTTCCGCTTTCTGAATGCGCCCCAGGCCGGGGAGTGCATCCTTTTCCCCAAAGTGCGGCACATCAAAAAAGGCGGCGTGCCGTTTTTCGTGAACCTGCACGCCTGCCGCACCCACTACCGGGGCAAGGAGGCCGTGATTTTTTCCACCACGGACATCACCGAGATGGTGGAGAAGGACGCCCAGCTCATCCAGGCCAGCAAGATGAAGACCCTGGGCGAGATGAGCGCGGGCATCGCCCACGAACTCAACCAGCCTCTAAACGCCATCAAGATGGGCAGCGACTTTTTAAGCCTCATGGTGGGTCAGAAACGCGACATCCCCAAAGAGCACCTGGGCCGGGTGGTGGGGGAGATCAGCGTCCAGGTGGATCGGGCCGCGACCATCATCAATCATCTGCGCGAGTTCGGCCGCAAATCGGAGTTGAAAAAGGAGAAGGTGGACATCAACATCCCCATCCGGGGCGTGTTCACCATCATCGGCCAGCAACTCGCCCTGCAAAACATCGACGTGACCCTGGATCTGTGCGATGCTCTGCCCCAGATTCACGCCCATTCAAACCGGCTCGAACAGGTTTTCTTCAACCTGGTGACCAACGCCCGCGACGCGGTCAACATGCGTCAGGGGCCATCGGAAAACGAAAACACCCCCCGGGAGATCAACATCCGCTCCTGGCTTGAGGGTGACCGGGTGGCCGTGACCGTCTCCGATACCGGCTGCGGCATCGCTCCCCAGGATTTACAAAAGATATTCGAGCCGTTTTTCACTACGAAAACCACAGGGCACGGCATGGGACTCGGACTGTCCATCTCCTACGGCATCGTCAAGGACTATGGCGGCGATATCGAGGTGGGCAGCGAACCCGGGGAAGGCACCACCTTCAAATTGAGTTTCCCCCTGCCGCGCACTTGAGAAAAAGGACGCCCGGATGCGACGCATACTGGTCATCGATGACGAAAAGCCGACGTTGTCCATGTTTTCCCTGTACCTGGAGGCCTACGGCTTCGAGCCTTTGACCGCCGAGAACGGCGAGAAGGGGCTTGAGATCTTCCGCGAGCACCATCCGAGCATCGTGCTCACGGATATCAAGATGCCGGGAATGGGCGGACTGGCCGTGCTCAAAAAGATCAAGGAGGAAAGCCCGGATACCGAGGTCATCGTCATCACCGGTCATGGCGACATCGATCTGGCGCTTAAGGCCTTAAATCTCAACGCCACGGACTTCATCGACAAGCCCATCCGCCAGGAGGCCCTGGAATCGGCCCTGCGTCGGGCCGAGGAGCGCCTGGAGGCGCTTCGCAACAAGGAAGAGGAAATCGCTGTTCGCGACCAGGGCGACATGGCGGCCATCGACATCCGGGGCAGCATCACCTCCCGCTCGGAGCCCTACCTGATCAAGGCCTACAAAGAGGCCTCAGGGCCTGAGGGCCGTCGGCCCCTGGTCCTGCATTTCGAGAAAAGCGCCTCCATCAACGGGGCCGGTATCGCGGTTTTGACCCAGCTTCTGCTGGAAAGCGATACGCGCGGCCAGGCCGTGGCCATCTCCGGCCCGTCCGAGAACTTCACCAAGGTGTTCGAGATCGTGGGCATCACGAAATACGTGCAGATTTTCGACACCGAGGCCGAGGCCATGGACGCCCTTCGCGCAAAGTCCGCACGAAATGCGACGGGGCGGACGCCTTGAGATCGTGGCGACACGGCGGCGCCCGGCTGGCGGCGGCCTGGGGTCTGTGGTTTTTCCTGGCGGGCCTTGCGCCGGGAGCGGCCCGGGCCGGGGAGTTGCCGAAGCCTGGGGATACGTTGCCGCAGATCACCCTGCAAACCCCGGTTGCCGCCGAAGACCGGGCGGCCCTGGGCCTGGCCGAGGGGGCCGTCTTTAGCCTTGGCGATGTGGACGCCCAGTGCGTGTTGTTCGAGGTCATCGGCGTCTACTGTGTGGAGTGCCACAAGCAGGCCCCGCTTTTCGACAAGCTGCACGCCCGTCTGGCCAAGGACGCGAAGCTGTCGGGCCGGGTGCGGATGGTGGCCATGGCCGCCGGGGCCACGGACAAGGAGGTGGAGTACCTGCGCAAAAAGGGCGCCTATCCCTTCCCGGTGGTCAATGATCCGCAGTATGAGGCCCACAAGGCGCTTGGCGAGCCCAAAACGCCCTTCACCATGCTCGTGACCCGGGACGGAAAGGTGGTGTACGCCCACCTGGGCGTGATCACGGACACCGCAGGTTTTTACCGCGAGATCGAGACGCTGTGCCAATAAATGCTGACCCGCCTGGGCCGTGCGAACCGCTTTTTTGCCGGGACGGCGATGAGAAGCCGGATGTGGCCGGTCGGCTTTTTCAGTTGCGGACCTTAAACGAGGCCTCCTTCGAATTCAGCAGCCGATCCTCGCCGACAGAGATGGCGGAGTCGTTTCTCTTGACGGCCATGGGCGCCCTCGGCGCGGTGCGCGGTTTCGTCCTGGTGGTCAGCGTCACGGGCGTGCGGCGGGTCCTGGCCGTGCGGGGCTTCCCGGACGCCGACACGGTCGTCCTGCGGGACGACCCGGGCAGGATTCTCGAAACCTGCTTCTCCTCGGTCACGCCCGGACAACCCGCCCCGCCGTTACGCCCCCACATCCTTTTCGCCGGAACACGGCATGCGCCTGAGTGTTTCCCGCCAGGGACCGAGCTTCTGATCAAGTGGGTCATGGATGACGAATGCGGTCTGGTGGGCCTTTCCGGGAAGATCAGGGGCGTCTATTCCGGGGACGACCGGGAGTTTGTCGTCTCGTTGACGGCCACCTTCCAACATTTTCTGGGCCGGGCGTTTTTCATCGAGGAGATTCGCCGCCTAAACGCCGACCTGCAGGATGGAAACCGCGAGTTGCAGACCTCCCTGGAGGCCTCGCGGCGACTGGGGGGCGAACTCGATCGCCGCGTCTACCAACTGCAATCCGTCAACGACACGGTCAACGAGCTCAGCGGGCTTTTAGATTCCGAAGAGCTGATGCAGCGATTTTTGCTTTTGGCCATGGGGGCCGTGAGCGCGGCGCGCGGCTATCTGGCGCTGTTTTCCCGTCCGGGCGACGAACGGCGGCTGGCCTGCCGGGGCGTCGATGCCGACGAACTCGACGGGGTGCGCGGTCCCCAGGTCAGCCGTCTGGTGACCAGGATGCTTTTTTCCAGCCAGGAAGGGCACGGCGGCCTGCGCCGTGGGGTGGCGGACGACGCCCCGGTTTTGACCCAGTCGGGGCTCCCCGGGAATATGCCCGGGGTATGGTTCGTGGTGGATGACAGCCGGTACGGGCTGCTGGGCCTTGGCGACAGGCTGGGGGCTGCGGCCTTTGATCATCTGGAGCGCGATTTTCTGCTCACGGCCACCGGGGCCTTCACGGTATTTTTGCGAAACGCCGGGCTTTATGAGGAAAAAAACAGGCTCATCGACAATCTGGCCGCCCGCAACCGCGAAATGCAGGAGACCCTGGACTGCCTGACCCGCTCCCGCCAGGAGGTCGATGTGCTGCGGGCCGCCAAGCAGCGCATCAAGGACATGGTGCGCTGCGAGATGGACCGGGTGGTGCGGCCGTCGGTTATGGATTTTTTTCTCATCCTGTGCGTGTCCCTGGTCATCGGGGTCCTTTTCAACACCGCCAATCCGGGCGGCGTGCCCCTTATTCCTCCCAGTTGGAGCAGGCCAGCCGCCGGGGCCGTGGACCCGTCCCTGGCCCGGGCCCGGCTGGAGCAAGGCGCGGCCATCCTGGTGGACGCCAGACCCAGGGAATTTTTCGACCAACGCCATATCCCCGGGGCCATTAATCTCCCCCTGTCCCTGTTCGACTTCGTCTACGGCATGGAGATGGCCGATGTGGACCCGGCCAGGGAGGTGGTGGTGTATGGCGGCGACATCAGCCGCCGCTACGACGACGATGTGGCCGCCATGCTCATGGAGCGGGGCCACCGCGACGTGAAGTTATTGTCGGGCGGACTTTCCGCCTGGATGGAACGCGGATTCCCGGTGACGCCATGATCGAACGCTTCCGGACGAGCGCCTGCGTGGCGCATGCCTGGCTGGCCCTGGCCTTTCGGTTCTACATCGGCGGGCTCTTCATCTACGCCAGCATCTACAAGATCAACTATCCCGCCGAGTTCGCCGAGACCATCGCCTCCTACCAGTTGGCGCCGTATTTTCTGGTGAACCTTCTGGCCGTGGTATTGCCCTGGGCGGAGCTGATCGCCGGGACCCTGCTTCTGGCCGGGATTCGCCCCCGGGCGGCGACGGCCATCCTGGGCGGGCTTCTGGTTCTTTTTACAGCGGCCATCGTCTGGGTGTTGGCGCATGGCGTGCCCATAGGCTGCGGCTGTTTCCACACCATCGAGGATCCGATTTCCTGGAAAACCCTGGTCCGGGATCTGGGGTGGCTGGCCATGACCGGCTACGTCTATGTCTATGACCGCCTCTTTCATCTGGAGGAACAGTTCATGATGCGACTGAGGGAGCTATGATGCCGTTTTTACGGGTGCTGTGCCTGCTGGCGTTGCTCGCGGCGGCGGGGTGCGGCCGGTCTTCCCCCCTGGCCGGACAGTACGAGGCCACCTACGGTGATGGCGGCCGGAACCGGACCATCGTGCTGGACCTGCGCGAGGGTGGGCAGGGCGCCTGGACCGCCGAGGACGAGAGCATCACCTTCAAATGGGACGTTCGCGGCGACGAGGTGCTGCTGCATACCCGGGCCGGCGGGGTGATACGGGCTGTGGCTGGCAATGGGGAATTGACGGCGGATCTGCCCGGGGCCGGACGTCTGGTGTTTCGTCGGGCCGGGAAATAAGGGCCGTATGGCTGGCGGGGCTTACGGGGCGCGTCCCGCCAGGAAGTCCTCGATGATGACGCGCAGTTCCTCCTCGGTATGGGCGCCTTGCAGGCTGGCCACGGCCCGGCCGCCCCGGATAAAGACCAGCATGGGGATGGGATTGAGGCCGTAGCGGCCCACGGCGGCCTCACCGGCCCAGAAGACCGGAAATTCCACCCCGAATCGGTTCACCAGGGGCTGCATGGCCTTTTCGCCAGCGAAGTCCACGCTTAATCCGTACAGCACCAGTCCCTTGTCGCGAAATTCCCTATAAAGCTTGGCCAGATGCGGCAGCTCCGTCTTGCATGGGCCGCACCAGGAGGCCATGGCCACCACGAGTCCCTGCTGGGTCTGCGCCAGCAATGTGTCGAAATCCGACAGGGACACGGGCGTCACCGTAGACGGCGGCCCGGCCTGGACGGATGCGGCGGCGATGAGCACGCACAGCAGGGCGGCGAGAAGCACCGCCCTCGGACGTGGCGTCGGCGTCGCGGACTGGCCGGGCGGGATGGGATTCATGGTGATGGGCCGTTCCGTGGGAAGGGGTGCATGACCAGTCCGGCGGGACAGGCCCTCTGGCCGGACGCCGCGCAGCATCCTCCATGTGGCATGATGCCTAGCATGTCCCCCGGGAGCGGGCAACAGTCGCCGTCGCAAGGTGAGGCCGGGGCGTCGTCTCCGCATCTCCGCCGGGGGCGGGCGACAGCCCCCGGGCCCATCCGCCGTGAGCGCATGAGATGGCCGAATCAGGCGGCGCATGGTCAAGACCGGCGCGCCGATGATCCCCGCCAGCGGTCGGTTGTGCATGTCGCGATCCTGGAGTAGAATCCCCACGCCTCCATGTGGCATCGTTTTTCCCGGGAAGCCGTGCCTTTTGTCCTCGTAGCGGCCCGGACAGGCGTCATAATAATGAAGAAATCGCGTGGCATGCTCGGCGCCCTGTGCCTTCTGGTCTCCATTGTGGTCATTTATGGTCTTCTGGGGTACAGGGGGTACGTCCTGTACACGGAAGGCATCTGGCTTGACTGGACTGTCGGAAACAGCGTTCCCGAACCCCTGGTCTGGGCCGTCGTCAACATGCGCCCGTCAGTCGTCAAGACCATGGCTATCTGGCTTATGTCTCAGGATTTTTTGCTGTATTTGCTGCCGTTCCCGATCATCCTGGCCCTGCTTGACCGCAGGGTGACGGAGAAGGGGGCCGGGGAGTAGGGAGCGGATATACGGGTTGGCGCGTCGTGGGGTCGTGTGGTGCATGACGTGGAGAGCACGGGAGTAAGAAGGTGTTTGGCGTGAAAAGACGCAGGATGTCCATTTTTTGTTGTGTCATGGTTCTTTGTATGTGTTCCCAAGGGGTTGCCGGGGAAAAGATCGAGGTCGCCGTCACCCCGGTGAGCGTTTTTCTGGACCAGTCCAGCCGGGCGTTTTGCGCGGAGCTCCATGTCGTCGGCTCCAGCCGGGTGTTTCTGGCCTGCGACGATGCGACGGGCAAGGCCGTGATGGAAGACCTTTTTGCGCTGGGAAAAAAGGGTGAGCCGTGCACGGTGCTCGGCGAGGTGTCCGGCCGCGCTGGGGAGTTTGACCGGTTGGTGGTCAGTCAGGTCCGGCCCAAGGCTGCGGGAGGGCCGTGAGCGCAAAAAGGGCGACGGAAACGTCGTACAGGAATGGTCCTGGCGCTTCGCCAAAAAGGCTGTGAGGCGGTTATGCCGCAAGGCGACCGCAAGGAGGTATCCATGGATTCCATGAAAGCCGTCCTGCCGGATATGGTGGCCGCCCGGGTGGAAGACCTGTGCAACGCCCAGCTCACGGACCAGGAAGTGCTGGCCCACATGCAGGATATGACGGCCCATGCCGACCGGCTCCTGGAGATGGTCCGGGAGGACGTGCGGGATGAGGCGGCGGAGGCGATGCAGAAGCTGCTCGATCTGGCCCAGCGGATCAGGCACAGCTATGTGGACATGGCGTACCGACAGGGATTGCGCGACGGCTTCCAGATGCAGTCCCATCTGTAAATCACGCCACATCGGCCGCAGGGCGCCGCGAGATGATCGGGTCCTTGGCGCCGGGCCGGTTGGCCGAAGCAGACGTATATTGAGAAATTTATGACCGCAAAAGATTTGAGCGAAGTCGAACACTGCGTGTACATGATCGATCTGGTCATTCGGGAGATCGTCAGTTCTCCGAAGATATCCGACAAACAGTTCGCCGTGGACAAGATAGTGGACAGTTTTCGGGACATCCTGCGCCATGAAGGCTACAACGTCACATCGCCGTCATTGAAAAAAAAGCTCGTCTATCATGAATAAACCCATGCCGATGGCATAGCTGCCCGATCAACCGCCCGCCCCTGCCATGATGCCGTCTTTCCCAAAGGAGAACATGTCTTGAACTCGGCGCCACAGACCGCCTGGGCCCTCGGACCGGCCACAGGCCCTATCGACGCGGACGTTTCCAAGCGTATCGACGTCCTGCGCTTCGTCCTCATCGCGCTCATCGTGTTTGCGCATACCAAACGCGTCATGGTCGCCCTGACGCCGGATCTGGATGCGGGTTTCATGTTTGTGGTGAGCCTAATCGACGACAACATCACGCAATCCGCCGTCCCCCTGTTTTTCATGATTTCCGGCTATCTTTTTTTACGCAAATTCGATCTGTCCATGGACGCCTATCTCGGCATGTGCCGCAAGAAGCTTCTGTCGATCCTTGTGCCCTATATCCTTTTCAACCTGATATGGGTCTTGTGGATATATTTCGTGGGCAGCATCGAGATGTTCGGCTCCAAAACGTTTCTTTTGCAGGAGGGGATAATCGCGAAAACATTGGGGATTGGAACGATACCGATCAACTATCCCTTGTGGTTTCTGCGTGATCTGCTGATCGTGTTCATCGTCAGCCCGATCCTTCTGGTCTACTTCAAGGAGGCCCCGCTGGTGGGGGCGCTCACGTTTTTGGGGTTGTGGATATATCTTGGAAGCGGGACGGTGTATTCTTTATTCGGTAATATGTTCGCATTTTACCTCGGAGGATTCATTTCACGCCGCGACATGAATATTCGCGACTCCGCAAAGCTGGACAAGTACATATTCCCAGGGTTTCTCGCCGCCGCTTTTGCGCTCATGTATCACGAGCAGCTTGGCATGGAATCTGACGTGTACATGGCTCTCATGAAGTGCAAGATCATGGTGGGCGTGGTATTTTTCTGGTGCCTCTCGCGCTATGGATTCGTCAAAAACAGCCGCCTCCTGCATCTCGGCGGGAAGTACAGCTTTTTTATCTACCTGACCCACGAGCCGACCCTGGGATGGCTGCAATCCATGACCCTGGCCGTCTACAAGCCGGTGGGAAGCCTGGCCCAGATCCTCTATGACTTCGGGTCCGCCATAACGATCATGGTCCTCCTTGGATGCCTCGGCGCGCTGCTGTCGCGCCTTGTCCCGGGCGTCTACGCCGTGGCGACCGGCGCCCGCAGGCGCCGCTGAGCCGACCCGTCTCCCGGGTGCGTCGTGGGAAAAAAGCGGTCGGCGCCAGGGAGATTCTGGCGCGCAAGGCAGGCGACGGCCTGGAGCGTGATCCGGGCCGGGCAGGGAAAGGGAGAGGCGATGACGTGGGGAGCGGACGGTCCTTATGACCCCGGGATCAGGGTCACGTCGCAGCGCATGCCGTCCTTGACGGCCAGATCCGGGTTGTCCAGGGCGATTTCGATATCATAAAACGTGGGCTGCTGCAGGTATTGCGTAAACGTCACCTGGGATATCTTGGTGATGACGCTTTCATAAGGCCGACCCGGATAGGCGTAAAACGTCATGAGGGCCTTGTCGCCCGCCTTGAGTTTGACCGCCTGGATCTCGTGGATGGCGCAACGGACCACCATCTTGTCCAAAACGCCGACCTCGAAGAGCGGTTCCTTGGTCGCAGGCGTGAACTCGCCCCCGGGGATGGCCTGGGGATTGACGTAGAGGACATGGCCGGCAAGGGGCGCGGTGATGAAAAATTCGTCCGGAAAGGTCTTGGTCTCCACATTCACGCCTTTTTTCTCCCTGGCCGTGTTCTCCTTGGTGGTCATGCGGGCCTGTTCAGTGGCGATGATCTCGCGCAGGAAGGCGAGCCTTTTCTGAAAGACGTCGATGGAGCCGTCAATCAGATGCAGGTCTGAATCCGCCACCACCCCCTTGTCGGCCATGAGCCGCATCTCGTCGCGTCGGATTTTTTCCTTTTCAAGGGCCAGGCTCGCGGCCTCGAGCTGCGCTTCGAGTCCGGAGAGTTTGTGTCGGGAGAGTCCGGCCTTCTCGGCGATGACGGTCTCCAGCATGGGCTTGAAGCCCGCAAGCTTCCCGTCTTTTTCCACATGGTCGCCCACCCGGACCAGGACCGAGGTGAGCTTGAGCTGCGGGTCGTCGCCCATCACCGCCTGGGCGGTGATGGTGCTTTTGATCAGGCAATACGCCTTGCCGATGACCTTGATGGGTTCCTGCGCCTTGGCCTCGCCAGTGAAGGCCAGGAAAAAACCCAGAAAAAGGGCCAAGCGTATCCGAGAGTTCAACATCTGCTGTCCTTCGCTTTCGGGGGAAAATGGCGGAATCGAGGAAACGTCCGGAACCGAATCCGCAACGTGTACCCGGCCAGGCCAGGATAGGCAAGACGGCGCCCGGGGGTCAGACCTCGTCGGCCGGGGCGCGCTCCAGGCCGGAGAGCAGAAAGAGCCCTTCCAGCAAGAGATCCGGCCTCACCTGGGTGAAGGACGGGCACAGCGGGGCCAGGCGCGCGGCGAAACCTCCTGTGGCCAATATGGCGGCCGGGTCTCCCAGATGCCTGACCAAAAGCGCCCCCACCCCCTCGACCATGGCCGCAAAGCCGTGCAAAAAACCCTGGCTTATGCATTCCGTGGTGCTTGTGCCGATGGACAGGCCGCCATGTCCCACGTCCAGGGCGATGTGCGGCAGTTTGGCCGTATCCATGGACAACGCCCGCAGGCTGGAAAAAAGCCCCGGGCAGATGAGCCCGCCCAAAAAGGCGTTCCCCTTGACGCAGTCGAAGGTGGTGGCCGTGCCGAAATCCACCACGATCACCACCGGGGCGTCGGCCATGCGGCGTCCGGCGAAGGCGGTGACCAGCCGGTCCGCGCCGACCTCGTGCGGTCTGGCGTAGCGGTTTTCAAGCGGCACAGGCACGTCCCGGGGCACGAAGCGGGGGGTGACGTTGAAATATCGCTGGCAGGCCTGGGTCAGGATGGGGTCCATGGGCGGCACGACGCTTGAGATGATCGCCGAGGAAATGGCTGTGGGCGCGATTTCGGCGTGGGCGGCCAGGGAGGACAGGGAAAGGCCCAGGCTGTCCGGAGTTGCGGTCTTGTCCGTGGGCAGCACGTAGGAGGCGAAAAGCCCGCCGTCGTCGGCCAGACCGATTTTAATGGTGGTGTTGCCCGCATCCACGAGCAGGAGAAGGGAACCGGCAGGCATGGCGCGCCCCTTGTTACGGGTTAGTGGGGGAGGGCGGGGCCAGGCCCTTTCGGGTCAGGATCAGGCGCACGAAGTCCTCGGCCACAGGCAGCATGCGCGCGGCGATCTCGCGGACGCCGGCGGCCGTGGGATGCAGGCCGTCGGGCAGGTTCTTGGCCGGGTCGGCGGCCACGCCCTCCAGGAAAAACGGATAGAACGAAAGCCCGCGCTCCCTGGCCAGATCGGCATAGACCGCTGCAAATTCTGCGGCATAGTCCGTTCCCATGCCCATAAGCGCCTGCATGCCGCACAAAAGCACCGGCACGCCCCTGGCCGCGGCCGCATCCAGGATGACCTCCAGGTTGGCCCGGATAAATGACGGCTCGAAGCCGCGCAGGCCGTCGTTGGCCCCAAGCTCCAGGATCATGCCGTCAGGGTCGCCGGACAGGACCTGGGCCGCCCGCGAGACGCCGCCCGCCGTGGTGTCTCCGGAGATTCCGGCATTGACGATGGTCACGGCGTAGCCCTTTTGCCGCAGCATGTCCTGCAAGACGGCGGGGAAGGCCTCGTGCGCCGCCAGGCCGTATCCGGCGGTCAGGCTGTCGCCCAGGGCCGCCAGGCGGATGTCTGCGGCGGCGTGCGCGGTCATGGTCGCTCCAAGAAGAAAGAAGAAAGACAGGGCGCACAGGGTCGCGCCGGAAGGCATGCCCCGCGTGCGTCCCGGCGGGCAGCCCGGTCGATCCCTCCCTGGCGGGGAGGTTTGAATTTTCCGGGGGACTTGGTATGCTTGGGCATGGAACATGACGCGTCTCGCGGTGTTGCAGGGGGCGTCCCGGAAAGTGCTGGCCGGGAGATGATCGTTTTGTCGGACGTGCGCCTTACGTTACCGAGCCGGGCAGGCATGGTCAATATCCTGCGCGGCGTGAGCTTTCGGGCGTATGCCGGGGAGACCGTGGGCGTCATGGGGCCTTCCGGCGCGGGCAAGACCACGCTGCTTATGCTCATGGCCGGCCTTGAGCGCCCCTCGTCCGGCCGGGTCGTCGTGGCCGGGCGCGACCTCACGGACCTGGACGAGGACGCCCTGGCCCGGTTTCGCCGGGAAAACGTGGGCATCGTGTTCCAGGCCTTTCATCTGGCCCCGGCCATGACCGCCCTGGAGAACGTGGCCCTGCCGCTGGAGTTGGCCCGGGTCGGCGACGCCCTGGAGAGGGCCATGGCCGCCCTGGCGTCCGTGGGGCTTTCCGGCCGCGCCGACCACTATCCCTCCCAGCTCTCCGGCGGCGAGCAGCAGCGGGTGGCCCTGGCCCGGGCCTTCGCCACTGGTCCCCGCCTGCTTCTGGCTGACGAACCCACGGGCAACCTGGATGAGGAGACCGGGGCCATGGTCATGGACCTGCTTTTTTCCCTCCGCCGGGACCGGGGGGCGACCCTGGTGCTCATCACCCACGACGCCGCCCTGGCCGCGCGATGTTCCCGGGTGGTCCGGGTGCGCGACGGGCGCATGGCCGACGCTGCGGACATGACGTCGCCTGACGGCCGCGCCGCATGAGAATGCCGCGTTTTCTCCCCGCGTCCGGCTCTCCCCTGGAGCGGTTCCTGCGGGCCATGGCCCTTATGGCGGTGTTCGCCGCGGTCTTGTGGGCCTTTGAGGCCCGCTTTTCCCGGCTGGCGGACCGACTGGCCCAGGAGCAGACCGTTTTCGACGCCACCGGGACGCTTACGGACGAACAGCGCCGGTTTCTGCGCCAGGCCGGGGATGATCTGAAATCGCGCTTCGGCCTGGGGCTTGTGGTGCGGGTGGGGCAGGGGCCGGTGGAGCTGCCGCCCCTGGATGAAAAAACCGTGTTTCTGGGCCTGTCCGTGGGCGAAAAAACGGCCCGGGCGGTGCTGCCGCCCCTGGCGGCCAGGGCCCTGGGACCGGAGAGCGAACAGGTGGTCGAGCGGGACATCCTGGGGGCGTCCCTGGCCGACGGGCGGTGGCCCGAGGGCCTGTGCGCGGCCGTGATCTTTCTTGAACAACAATTGTCCGGGCTGTCCCGGACGGGAGACGCTTCATGACGGAAATCGAAACGCCGGGCGACGCTTCCGGCGTGCGCATCTATACGGACGGCTGCTGCTTCGGCAATCCCGGCCCCGGCGGGTACGGCGCAGTGCTTTTATGCGGCGAGGCCCGCAAGGAGCTGTCCGGCGGCCGCCGACTGACCACCAACAACCGCATGGAGCTTCTGGCGGTCATCGAGGCCCTGTCGGCCCTGACCAAGCCCTGCCCGGTGGACCTCTATACTGACTCCCAGTACGTGCGAAACGCCATCGAAAAGCGCTGGCTGGCGGGTTGGCGCCGAAACGGCTGGAAGACGGCGGACAAAAAGCCCGTCAAGAACAAGGACATGTGGGAGCGGCTGATCCCGCTTCTGGCCGTCTCCACGGTGCGTTTCCACTGGGTGCGCGGCCATGCCGGGGATGCGGAGAATGAACGGTGCGACGTCCTGGCCAAGGCGGCGGCCGGGAAATCCGGCCTGGCGGCGGACGAGGGCTATCCGGGATAGGACGGCTGGGCGGTGCGGGTCGTTGATGGGTCAGGATGGTCCGGTCCGCTTTTTTAGGCGTGGGCCGGGTTTCTGGCGCAGTGCGGCGGCGGGTCTAGGGCGCCCCGACGGCGCGCATGGACTTCTCCCAGGCCCGGCGGGCGGAAAGCGACGGGCACAGGCAACTGGCGGCGGCGGCGTCGTACCGGGTGTCGGCGGGGTGGCCTGCGGCGTCCAGGAAGACGGCCTTGGCCGGATCGGGCTGGGTGATGACGTAGGTTCCGGGATTTTGCGAACAATTGCCGCAGACCACGGACCAGGTGTTAAAGGTCTGCATGCGTACCGAATCCACGCAGCAGTCGCCGAAGGGTTCGGTCATGTCATATTTTTCGGGCAGGGTTCCGGGCAGCCCCCCGGGCAGGTCGTCGGTATGCACCGTGCCGACCGTTGCGAGCACGACAAGGCTGGTGAGAAGGATCGTTTTCGCATTCATGGGCAATTTTTCCCGTATGCCCCGGAGGGCGAGTTTTTTCTCCCATAGTCTTCGTGGCCGGGAAAGGCAACCTCCGGCCCGGCGTCATCGCTTCGTCACGTTATCCGGATAAACTGACGCCTCTTTTCCGCCGAGAGCCGGGACGGGCCGGTTGCGGCCGTTATGGCATCACCACAAAGACGCACATGACCAGTGCAGGAGGGGACATGAAACGTATCGGGGTCGTCGGCATTCCCAAAGGGTGGTCCACCCTGCAACTTGTGGAGGCCCTGTCGCGGCGCGGGGTTGAGCCCGTGCTCATCGACATGGCCCGGGTGCGCCTGGATCTGGCCACGCGCCGGGTCTTTCATGCCGAGGTCGAGTTGACGGCCCTTTCCGCGATCATCGTCAAAAAAATCGCCCCCACCTATTCCCCGGACGCCCTGGACCGCATGGATATCCTGCGTTTCGTTTCGGCCATGGGCGTGCCGGTTTTTTCCGATCCAGACAGCATGCATCGCCTGATCGACCGCCTTTCCTGCACCACGGCCCTGCGCCTGGGCGACATCCCCATGCCGCCGACCACCGTCACCGAGGACGTGGACGAGGCCCTGGCGGCCGTTGGGGCCTACGGCCGGGCGGTGTTTAAGCCTTTATACTCCTCCAAGGCCCGGGGCATGACGGTCATCGAGGCCGGAAGCGCCGCCAGGGAGGAGATCGAGGATTTCCAGGCCGCCGGAAACCGGGTCATGTACCTCCAGCGCATGGTCTCCCACTCCGGGGGGCACCTGGACCTTGGCGTGTCCTTTCTGGGCGGCAAATACCTGGCCACCTACGCCCGCCAGGGCGACGGCAAGTCCTGGGACACCACCACCCGTACCGGCGGCAAATACGTGCCCTACGAACCAGGCAAAGACATCGTGGCCCTGGCCGACAAGGCGCAGCGCCTGTTTCCGGGCATGGCGTTCACCTGCGTGGACGTGGTGGAGACCCCGGACGGGGCGGCGATCTATGAAGTATCGGCCTTTGGCGGCTTCCGGGGGCTTCTGGACGCCTGCGGCATCGACGCCGCCGGCCTGTACGCCGATTACGTTCTGGAGAGGATATGAGCATGGCCGGATCATTTTCGGACCCCACAGCGTCCCTTCTGGCGGCCCATCCCGCCACGTTGTCCCTGAAACTGCGCTTCGGCGACGCGGCGATTGCGGTGCATACCAACGCCCGCTCGCTCTATGACAAACTGGCCCGCTACTATGCGGATTTTACGGGCGACGACGCCCCGGCGGACATTGAGGTCACGGCCGTCGAATGCCCGGCCCCGGACCTCGACCTGCCCTTCGCCGTCAAGGAGCGCGAGCCCGGCAAGACCAAGATCAAAGAGCAGTTCGTGGACTACGCCGACGGCCGGGTGGTGCGAAAGCTGCTCACGGGCATGATCTTCGCCTTCGGCGGCGGCCGCAACTACGCCTTCGGGCCGTGCACGGACAACGACAACCAGGTGGTCAATTTCATCAACAACCGCTTCATCGAGCGGGTCATCCGCCAGGGATCGTTGCTCTTTCACGCCGCAGGCGTGGCCGAGGCCGGCCGGGGACTGGTCATGTCGGGATTTTCCGGCGCGGGCAAGTCCACCCTGGCGCTGCGCATCATGGCCCGGGGTACGGATTTTGTGAGCAACGACCGGATCATGGTCCGCCGCGACACAGGCGGCCTGACCATGTACGGCATCCCCAAGATGCCCCGGGTCAACCCGGGCACGGTGCTTTTCGACGACCACCTGTCGTCGGTCATGTCCGACGAGGATCGCCGCCGCTTCTCGGCCCTGCCCCAGGCCGAGCTGTGGGACCTGGAGCACAAATACGACGCCATGATCGACGACTGCTACGGTCCCGGCCGCTTCCGCCTGCAATGCCCCATGCACGGCCTGGTGGTCATGACCTGGAAGCGCACCGGCGAACCCATGCGGGCGGCCAGGGTGGATTTGCGGCAGCGTCGGGATCTTTTGCCCGCCTTCATGAAGGATGTGGGGCTTTTTTTCGAATCAGACGGCCCGGGCCAGGCCGGGGCCGCCCCTACGGCCGACGATTATCTTGCGCTTCTGGCCGATTGCCCGGTACTGGAGATATCTGGCGGCGTGGATTTCGAGGCGGCGGCCGGGGCCTGCCTTGATTTTCTGCGCCAGAATAAATAGAAACCGGGAATCATTCTCAAAATACCGCCCCGGGGGGGCGAGGAGACCACATGCACGAACACTGCGACGACGACTGCTGCGTGGAGATGGAGCAGGCCCTGCTTGGGGCCGAGGTCGATGATTTTTTGCTCAAGGTCTATGATCCCACGGAAGGGGCCTTTGCGGAGCTGACGTTGGAGAGCCTGGTCGAGGCCGAGAAATGGACGGTGCTTTTTTTCTATCCGGCGGACTTCACCTTCGTGTGCCCCACGGAGCTTGCTGATCTGGCCGCCAGGCAGGAGGAGTTCGACGCGCTTGGCTGCGAGGTGATCTCCGTGTCCACGGACACCGAATACGCCCATCTGGCCTGGCGCGGCAGCGAAAGGCTCCTGGAGAACGTGCGGTTCAAGATGGGGGCCGACACCACGGGCGAACTGGCGCGCTATTTCGGGGTCTACGATCCGGACACGGGCCTGGCCCTGCGCGGGACCTTCCTCATCAGCCCCGAGGGCATCCTGGTGTCCTCCGAGGTCAACTACTATAATGTGGGTCGCAACGCCGAAGAACTGCTGCGCAAGATCAAGGCCAACGTCTATCTGCGCGAGCATCCGGGCGAGGCCTGCCCGGCCAAATGGACGCCCGGCGAAAAGACCCTGACCCCGTCCGAGGCTTTGGTGGGCAAGGTGTACGAGAGCCTGGGCGAATAGGGACCGCGTTTTCGATCTTGCCCCGGCCTGCGCGGCGGGGCGGCATGCCTGCGGCGGCCGCGGTTCGGGATGTCCGGGCGGCCGCCGTCGCTGTCTGTAGTCCCGGCGATCCGGGCCGCAAACGGTTCGCACGACGCTGCGGGCTGGACTCTTGTGATTCATGTCGGCGGATCATTGCGACCCAACACGAGACGGGGAGTGGATATGCCAAAGACCCTGTATGTGGTGTCCTCCGAGCCTCGAAGCGGCAAGACCCTCGTCTGCCTGGGACTGGTTTCGGCCCTGGCCGCGCGCACGGCCAAGGTGGCCTTTTTGCGGCCTGTGGCCGAGGCCCTGCCCGGGGAGGCCGATCCCGACATCCGACTCATCCTTGAACATTTCGGCCTGGACCAGGACCCAGCCGAGGCCTATGCCGTCAGCCGGGAGCAGGCCGCCCGTCTGGCCGCCGCCGGGGATCGGGAGGCGCTTTTGGAGGCCGTGGCCGTCGCCCATGCCAGGCTTGGGGCCGGGCATGAGGTGGTGGTCTGCGAATCCGGGTCCGCATCGCCCGGGGGCGAGGGGGTGACCTTCGAACGCGACCTGGAGATGGCCAAGGCCCTGGGGGCGTTGGTGGTCGTGGTGGTCTCGGGATGCGGCAAAACCGCCGAACAGGCGGCCGAGGCGGCCCGGCTGGCCGCCGCCACGGTGCTTGGTCTGGGGCTGACCCTGGCGGCCGTGGCCATAAACCGGGTGGAGGCTGAGGCGGCCGACGCAACGTCCGGGCCTTTGGCCGGGTGTCTGGCCGGGCTTTCGGGACTGCCGGTCCCGCCGCCGCCGGTGTGGGTGATCCCCGAGGACGCCCGTCTGTCCCGGCCGAGCATGGCCGAGGTGGTGCGCCACCTGGGGGGGACGGTCCTGTGGGGCGCTGACTGCCTGGACGTCCAGGTGGGGGAGACCGTGGTGGCGGCCATGAGCGTGGGCAATTTTCTGCCCTATGTGCGGCCGGGATGTCTGGTCATCACCCCCGGCGACCGGGCGGACATCATTTTGGCGGTCCTGGCCGCGAGGCTCTCCAGGGCCTATCCGCATCCGGCCGGACTGGCGTTGACCGGCGGGCTGGAGGTGGCCCCGGCCATCGTCCGCCTTCTGGAGGAATGGTCGGACATTCCGCTCCCTGTCATCCGTACCGGCGCCCCCACCTTTCCCACCCTGCACAGCTTGGAGACCCTGGTGTCGCGCCTGGACCCCGGGCAACAGGCCCGGGTGCAGGCCGCCCTGGGACACTTCGAGGCCCACGCCGACGCCGGGGAACTGGTGGACCGGCTGGCGACGGGGCCGGAGGAGAACGTGCCGGGGCTGGTCTTCGAGCAGTCGGTCATCGCCCGGGCCCGGGCGCTCTGCAAGACCATCGTCTTTCCCGAGGGCGGCGAGGACCGCATCCTGCGCGCCGCCGATCAGGTCATAAGCCGGGGCATCGCCAAGGTGGCCATCCTGGGGGACGTGGAGGACATGACGCGCCGGGCGGCCGTCATGGGACTCGATCTTTCCCTGGCCACGCTTCTTGATCCGGCCGCCCATCCGGACCGGGAGGACTTCGCCGCCACCCTGTACGGCCTGCGCAAGGACAAGGGCCTGACCCTGGAGGCGGCCCGGGAGCTTATGACGGACAAGACCTATTTCGGGACCATGCTGGTCTACAAAGGCGTGGCCGACGGCATGGTCTCCGGGGCCACCACCACCACCGCCGACACCATCCGTCCGGCCCTGCAGTTCATCCGCACCCGGCCTGGCTTCTCCCTGGTCTCCAGCGTCTTTTTCATGTGTCTGGCGGACCGGGTGCTGGTCTACGGCGACTGCGCCGTGAACCCCGATCCCACGGCCCAGGAGCTGGCCGAGATCGCGGCGGCCTCGGCCGAAACCGCCGCCCGCTTCGGCATCACGCCCCGGGTGGCCATGCTGTCCTATTCCACCGGCGCCTCGGGAAAAGGCCCGGAGGTGGAGAAGGTGCGCCAGGCCGTGGCCCTGGCCAGGGCGCGCCTGCCGGACGTTCCCGTGGAGGGGCCGATCCAGTACGACGCGGCCGTGGACCCGGTCACGGCGGCGGAGAAGATGCCCGGCAGCCTTGTGGCCGGCAAGGCCACGGTGTTCATCTTCCCGGATCTGGACACGGGCAACGTCACCTACAAGGCCGTGCAGCGGGCCACGGGCGCGGCGGCCATGGGGCCGGTGCTCCAGGGGCTGCGAAAGCCGGTCAACGACTTGAGCCGGGGCTGCACCGTGCGCGACATCGTGTACACGGCGGCCGTCACCGCCATTCAGGCCGGGGACGCCGCGCCCGCCGCAACCGATACGGCAAAGGAGTCCGCATGAACGTCCTGGTGCTCAACTGCGGCAGCTCGTCGCTGAAATACCGCCTCTTCGACATGGCCACGCAGACCGAGCTGGCCCAGGGGCTGGCCGAACGCATCGGCGCCGGGCAAAGCAGCCTAAGCCACGTGGCCTTTCCCGGAACCCCGCGCGAGGCGAGGCGTACCGTGCAGGAGGCCATCGCCGACCACGGCGCGGCCGTGGATCTGGCCCTGACCCTTTTGACCGAACCGGGCGGACCGGTGGCCGGGGCAGCGGACATCGCCGCCGTGGGACACCGGGTGGTGCATGGCGGCAGCCGCTTCAGCCAGCCCGTCCTGGTCACGGACGCGGTCATTTCCGGCATCCGGGAGGTCATTCCCCTGGCCCCGCTGCACAACCCGGCCAACCTCACGGGCATCGCGGCGGCCATGGACCGTTTCCCCGGCCTGCCCCAGGTGGCCGTGTTCGACACCGCCTTCCACCAGACCATGCCCGAATATGCCTATCTCTACGCACTGCCCTACGAGCTGTACGAAAAATACGGCATCCGGCGCTACGGCTTCCACGGCATCTCCCACCGCTACATCGCCGGGCAGGCCGCCGCCATGCTCGGCAAGCCCCTTGACCAGTGCGATCTGGTCACCGTGCATCTGGGCAACGGCGACAGCGTGTGCGCCGTGCAAAAGGGCAAAAGCCTGGATACCTCCATGGGCATGACCCCCCTGGCCGGAACCATCATGGGCACCCGGTCCGGGGACCTGGACCCGGAGATCGGGCTCTTTTTGCAGCGTACGGCGGGCATGGACGAGGCCGCCGTGGATGATCTTTTCAACCGCAAAAGCGGGCTTTTCGGCATCTGCGGCTCAAGCGACATGCGCGACATCCATCGCCGCCGCAAGGCCGGGGACGCCCGGGCCGAGCTGGCCTTCACCATGTTCGCCTACAGCATCCGCAAGTACATCGGGGCCTATATCGCGGCCCTGGGGAGGGTGGACGCCGTGGTCTTCACCGCCGGGATCGGCGAGCACGATCCGGCCACCCGCGAGGCGGCGCTAACGGGCATGGCCGAGCGGGGCATCGTGCTCGACGAGGGCCGCAACCGCCAGGCCATGGGCCAGGCCATGGAGATCGGGGCCGCCGGGGCGGCTGTGCGCATCTTCGCCGTGCCCACCAATGAGGAATTGGAGATCGCCCGCCAGACCGTGGAGATCCTGGCCGTCGCCTAAGCGGCGCGCCGCACGTTTTCCCTACGCCGCCCGCAGGCGGCCGCATGAAGGACATGACATGCCCGACAAGGCCGTGCGCAAGATCGTTTTGACCCGCACCGTGACCCTGCCCGATCCGGTGAAGACGGCCATGTGCCGCCGCTGTCCGGAGCTTGGCCCGAGCATCCTTTTTTTCAGCGGCGGCTCGGCGCTTCGGCGTCTGAGCCAAAAGCTCGTGGACTACACCCACAACTCCATCCACCTCATCACCCCCTTCGATTCCGGGGGCAGCTCGGCGGTTTTGCGCAAGGCCTTCCGTATGCCCGCCGTGGGCGATATCCGTAACCGGATCATGGCCCTGGCCGACCGCAGCGTGAAGGGGAATCCTGAAATATTTGAGCTTTTCGCCTATCGCCTGTCCAAGGCCGATCCCCCCGAGATCCTGCGCGAACGCCTGGAGGCCATGGCCCGGGGGGCCGACCCCCTGGTGCGCCGCGTCCCGGACCCCATGCGCAAGATCATCCGCTCCAACCTGGGTTTTTTCATGGACCGAAGCCCCAAGGACTTCGATCTGCGCGGGGCCAGCATCGGCAACCTGATCCTCACCGGCGGCTACTTCAATTATAAGCGCCAGATCGATCCGGTCATCTACCTCTTTAGCCGGTTGGTGGAGGCCAGGGGCGTGGTGCGGCCGATCATCAACGCCGATCTGCATCTGGTGGCCGAGCTTGCCGACGGCGCGCGGCTGGTCGGCCAGCACCGCCTGACCGGCAAGGAGCATGCCCCCATCGCCTCGCCCGTGGCCGACATCCATCTGGCCGACGACCCGGCCGGGTTCATCCCGGTTGAGCCCAAGCTCAAGGCCAAGGTGGCCCAGCGCATCCGGGAGGCCGACCTCATCTGCTATCCCATGGGCAGCTTCTATTCCAGCGTGGTGGCCAACCTGTTGGTCAAGGGCGTGGGGGATGCGGTGGCCGCCGCCGAGTGTCCCAAGGTCTATATTCCCAACCTGGGCCACGATCCTGAAGAGCTGGGCATGGGGCTGGCGGACAAGGTCGCGACGCTATTGCGCTATCTGGGCCGCAGTTGCCAGTCGGCGGCGGACGCCAGTCGGCTTTTGCAGTTCGTCCTGGCGGATTGCGGCGACACGGCGGCTTTGGCCGAGGCGGGGAAGGTGCGGCGGTTGGGCGTGGAGGTCATCGAGGCGCCGCTTGTGAGCGAGAAAAGCCGACCCTATCTGGACCCCAGGCGGGTCGTGGAGCACCTGCTGGCGTTGGCCTGAGGCCGTGCTTTTTTCGGGCCGCCGTCAGGAGGTCTTCACCTGCAAAAGCCCCTCGCCGAAAAGGCGGGCCAACTCGCGCCCGTTTTCCCGGGCGGCGTCCAGGTCGTGTCCCTTGGCGGCCATGGAGATGTCGTCGAGTATCTCCACGCCCCGCGTAAAGCCAAGCGTGCCGCTGACGCTTTTGAGGGTATGGGTGACGGCCCGCATGGCCGCCACGTCGCCTGCCTCCGCCGCCTGTTCGAATTTCTCCAGGAGCTCTCCGAATTCCTCCATGGCGGCCTGGAAGATGGGGGCCAGGGTGGCCTCGTCGATGCCCATGCGCCGGGTGGCCTTCTCCTTGTCGAAAAGGGGCCGGGCGCCGCCCGCAGCGGGCGGGGCCTTGGAGAGCAGACGGCCGATAAGCGCCTCAAGCTCAAAGAAATTCACCGGTTTGGCCATGTAGCTGTCCATGCCCGCCGCCAGGCAGCGCTCCCGGGCCTCGTCCGACACATGGGCGGTCATGGCCACGATGGGGGCGGCGGCCCGGGCCGCCCCGGCCTCCCCGGCCCGGATGCGCCGGGCGACCTCAATGCCGTCCATGTCGGGCAATTCCAGATCCATGAGCACCACGTCGAAGGGCTCCCGGGACAGGGCGTCCAAGGCCCGCAGGCCGTCGACGGCCACCGTGCTGACATGCCCCATCTTCTCCAGATGCAGTTGGGCCACCTTGATGTTGACGGGATTGTCCTCCACCAGGAGCACCTTGGCCTGACGCTGCGGGACAGGCGCGGCCGGTCGGCATGCAGGCGGCGGGGACGATGCGGTCACGGCTGGGGAAAGCGCGTTCGGAAGGCAGCGGCGAAAGACCGCCGTGGCCGTAAACGTGCTGCCCTGGCCCTCCCGGGACTGCACCGTGATGTCGCCGCCGAGCATGCGGGCCAGATGGCGGCTGATCGCCAGCCCAAGCCCGGTGCCGCCGTATTTTTCGTTGTTGTCGTCGTGGGCCTGGGTGAAGTCGTCGAAGATGGAGGCCAGCTTTTCCGGGGCGATGCCGATGCCCGTATCCGTGACTGCAAACGCCAGGGGGACGGTCTCGGGCGCCGCGTCATCGGGACATGGCGACAGGTCCACGCGCAGGGTGATGCCGCCGCGCGTAGTGAACTTGACGGCGTTGCCCACCAGATTGATCAGTATCTGCCGCATCCGCCTGCCGTCGCCGCGCAAGTGGGCAGGCGCATCGGGCGACAGCTGGAGCTCCAGGGAGAGGCCCTTTTCCCGGGCGCCCAGGGAAAAGGTGCTGACCACCGAACGCAGCATCTCGCCAAGGTCAAAATCGGCGCACTGGGGAGTGAGCTTGTCGGCCTCGAGCTTGGACAGGTCCAGGATGTCGTTGAGCAGGTCGAGGAGGTGCCCGGCGGCCTCGCGCATGGTGCGTACGTACTCGTCCTGGTCCGGGGAGAGGCGGCTTTGCCTGAGCACCTCGGCCATGCCGATGATCGCATTCATGGGGGTGCGGATCTCGTGGCTGACGTCGGCCAAAAAACGGCTTTTGGCCTGTGAGGCGCGCTCGGCCGCATCCTTGGCCTTTTGCAGATCGCGCTCCAGAAGCTTTCGATCGGTAATGTCCACAAAGGCCCCGATGACCCCCGTGATCTTTCCCGATTCGCTTACAAGCGGTGAGGCGGCGCCGAAAAGGTAGCGTATCCGGCCGTCGTCGAAGCGCATTTCCAGCTCAACCCCCCGGATGGATCTACCCTCGCGCCCGGCCCGCTGCATGGGCAGTTCCGCGTCGGACAGAGGACGCCCCGAGGAAGAGACCGTATAATGCGTCGGAGGGGGCGTGTCGGCCGGGGTCCGGGACAGGTTGTCGCCTTGGGGGATGCCCAGAAAGTCGTGGGCGGCGCGGTTCCCGGTGATGACGCGGCATTCGGGGTCCCGGGCGATCCAGACGATGGCTGGGATGGATTCCATAAGTCCGGCCATCTCGGCGGTGCGCTCACGCACGCGGCAGTCGAGTTCGGCGGCGTACTCGCGCAACGCCTGCTCCATGCGCCGCTGTCCGGTGACGTCCCGGGCGATGTGCAAGGCCCCGACAATGGTCCCCTGGCTGTCGCGCAGGGCGTCGAAACGGATGTCGAGCGAAACCGGGGCCGCGTTTCTCCCGGTGATCTCCTCGGTCGTCTGGCTCTGTTTCCCGGCCAGGGTCTGTCCCCACAGGTCGGCGGCCCTGGCCCGGTCCTCGGGATAGGCGTCGAGCAGGTCCAGGAGGCTGCGGCCGAGTTCGGGAGCGATCCCGAAGAGGGCGGTGAACTGTTGTGAGAAGGCCTCGTTTTGCAGGATGATCCGATAGTCCGGATCGATCGCCGCCACGCAGTCCGAGGTGGAGTCGATGATGGCCCGGTTGAGGGCGTTCGAGGCCGCAAGCGCCTCGGCCGTCCGGGACAGCTCCCGCTCGGCATGGCTGCGGGCCTCGACCATGGCGTTTATGGCCTGGATCAGTTGGCTGATCTCGTCGGGTCCGGTGCGGGCAGGCGGCAGGTCGATGCGCGAATCCAGGTCGCCGTCCGTGATCTCCAGGGCCAGTTTGCGCAGCCTGCGTACGGGTTGCAAAACGCTTCGGTCGAAATAATAGATGGACAGGCCGGTGATGGCGACCGCAAGGAACAGGACAAAAAGCATCCGCCGCGTGGAGCGTTGGGATACGTCCCGGGAGGAGTCCAAAAACAGGTCCATGCGCTGCCGGGCCATGTTTTTTAGATGCCTGGCGTCGTCGGCGATGAGATGGAAAAGAGGCCGCAACTGCTGGTCATAGTAGGCCATGCGGGCGTGCTGGGCCATGGCCTGGCTGGCCAGTCGCCGCAGGTCGCCCATGTAGCGCTCGTGCTGTTCGCTCAGGCGTCTGGCGTGCAGGGCCTCCTCCCGGGTGAAGGGGCGGGGAATCTCGTACCTGGCCTGACGCAGGGAGTCCCGGAACAGGTCGTCGGCCCGGCCGATCTCCTTAAGAACCTGCGCATCGTCGGTATGGGCCAGTTCCCGGGCCAGATCGTCGAGCATCTGGGCCGCGTCCGTGATGCGCTCCATGGCCTCCAGCACCCGGAAGACCCGGGGCAGGGTGGCGTCGGCCTCCATGGTGATGCCCTGGATGGCCGTCAGGGCGTAGGCCCAGGCCAGGATGGACAGCCCGGCCAGCCCGGCCACGGTGAGTATGTATCGCCAGCGCAGGGAGCCTAGCATCGACCTGATCCCTGTGCGGCCGCCCCCAGAAGCGCCACCAGCATGTCCGGATGGGGGAGAAAAAGCGCCTCGGGCAGGGCGTCGCGCACCGTGCCTGCCCCGGTCTCGCCGCAGCCCACGAAAATGGCCAGGGTCTCGGCCCCCTGGGCGGCTGCGGCCAGGGCCATGGGGATGTCCGCCGGGGTGTCGCCGCAGACCAGATGCGGTCCGTCCGCAACGCCAAGGCCCATGGCCCGGTCCAGATAGGCCACGGCGTCGCCCTTGTCGAAGTCCTTGACGCCGCCCGCCCCGTCATCGACGGTCAGGATGATCTCCAGGTCAAGGCCCGTGTCCTCGATGCAAAAGTGCGTCCCTTCAGGGTCCAGGGCGGCTACGACCCGGCGCACGGCCTCGGCGAACTCCAGGGAGCGCGACGTCGCAATGGAGCCGTCCATGTCCTGGCGGGCCACGGTGGTCTGGCCGAACTTGCATTGCAGTCCCGAGCCGATCAGCGTGAAGACCTCATATTCTGGGCGCAGCACAAGCTCGTGCAGTCGCTGGTTCAGGTCGGCCAGGAGGGATTTTTGCCTGGGGGAAAGGGGCAGCGTTCCCTGATTCCCGGCCGGATCGCGATATTCGCGGCCCTTGGAGGCCCCGTAGGCGAAGACGCCGGAGGGGATGGCCGTGACGTCCAGGATGCCCGGGCCGCGCATGGGGGCCGAGGTGAGCATGACCGGCCGCCGGGTCCTGGCGCAGGCGAAGCGGCACAGGAAGTGGGCCGAAAAGGCCGACTGCACCGAGGTGGCGTAGCGTCCATGATAGGACTGCACGGTGCCGTCGCGGTCCGTAAAAAAACAGTTGAAGCGCCGTTCTCCCAGAAACCGCAGCCCGGCCTCCAGATGTGCGGCGAAGCCGTCGATGGTTGCGGCCAGATGGTCGAACAGGGCCTTTTCGCCCCCTTTCAGATAGATCAGATCCTTGCCCAACTCCTCCCGTTCCCGGGTGAGGTTGACGCCCATGCTTTGCCCGTCCGGCAAGAAAAGCTCCATCGTGCTCCCGCCGTCCGGAGGGGTCATGGCGGACAGCGTGTTTTCCAACTGGATGGCGTGGGAAGGGGCCGGGGTGCGTCCGTCGAGCATCTCGCGCACGATCTCGGCGCGGATGGCCCGGGTGGCCTCCATGGCCGAACGCAGTTGCGCCAGGGTGGTGATCATGCGCTGAGGCGGGGAAGAGACATGCATCGTGTGTTGCTCCACGGCCCTGGCCCATAGCGGGAGACGGGGCGATACAGGGCAGCGCCCCGTGGTTGCGAACCGGAAGAAACGTGCCGCCCCGGTATTTCACACAAAACACGGGGACATGGCAAACAAAACCCAGCCCCCGAGGCGACGCCTGCCTGGGTGGCCGGGGCCTGACGCATCCCGTAATAATCCGCCCCGGCCCCGTTTCGCCTGTTGTCAGCCAGGGGGGCATGCGTTACCGTGCCAGGCGCCGTCACCGGCCACCTCATCACGCTCTCGCATGCCGGAGGAAGAATATGCGCCTTCTGACCAGATCCGATTTCGACGGACTCATCTGCGCCGTGTTGCTCAAGGAAGCGGGCATCATGGACGACTGGAAATTCGTGCATCCCAAGGATGTCCAGGACGGCAAAGTGGCTGCCTGCGACAACGACATCCTGGCCAACGTGCCCTATGCCCCGGGCTGCGGCCTGTGGTTCGACCACCATTCCAGCGAACAGGAACGCCTGGACTTCAATTTTTCCTTTCAGGGCGTCTCCCGGCTGGCCCCAAGCTGCGCCCGGGTCATCTGGGACTATTACGGCGGCCGCAAGACCTTCCCCGAACGCTTCGAGGCCATGCTGGAATACGTGGACCGCTGCGACTCGGGCAACCTCACGGTGGATGAGATCGAAAAACCCGCCGGGTGGATACTTTTAAGCTTCATCATGGACCCGCGCACGGGCCTTGGCCGCTACCGGGACTACCGCATCAGCAACTACCAGCTCATGGAGAAGCTGGTGGAGATGTGCCGCATCGACGATGTGGAGACCATTCTCAAGGACCCGGACGTGCAGGAGCGCATCGGGCGCTATTACGAGCAGGACGCCCTTTTCCGCGACATGCTCAAAAAGCGAGGCACGACCCACGGCAACGTGGTGCTGCTCGATTTCCGGGAACAGGATGAAATATATACCGGCAACCGGTTCGTGGTCTACACCATGTTTCCGGACTGCAACGTCAGCGTCCAGGTCATCTGGGGCAAGCTCAAGCAAAATACCGTCATCACCGTGGGCCACAGCATCACCAACCGCACCTGCAAAACGGACGTGGGCGCGCTCATGCTGGAATACGGCGGCGGCGGCCACACCAAGGTCGGCACCTGCCAGGTGGACACGACCATCGCCGAAGACGCCCTGGCCGACATCATGGCCCGTTTGCAGAAAAACGGATGAACGATTTCGCCACGCCCCCGGGGCCGCGCCCCCTGGAGGTGGTTTTTTCTGGGCTTCTCGACTACCCGGAGGCCCTGGTCCGGCAACACGCCGTGGCCCAGGCCCTCAAGGCCGGGCAGGGGACCGATACCGTCTTTGTCCTTGAACATCCGGCGGTCATAACCCTCGGGGCCAACAAAAAGCTCAACCAGGTGCTGGTCGCGCCCCCGGGCGTGCCCGTGATCCAGATCGACCGGGGCGGCGGGGCCACGGGGCATGAACCCGGGCAACTGGTGGTCTATCCCGTGATCCACCTGCGCCGCCGGGGCCTGGGGGTCAAGGAGTTCGTCCTGCGCATCCTGGAGGCCGGGGCTGCGCTTCTGCGCGAACTCGGCGTCCCGGCCGAACCCCGCCTTGATCCGCTGGGCCTGTGGGTGGATGACCGCAAAATCGCCTCCATGGGCATCCACGTCTCCCGCTTCGTGACCACCCACGGGCTGGCCATCAACCTCATAAACGACCTGTCCCTTTTTTCGGCCATGGTCCCCTGCGGCCTGCCGGACGTGCGCATGACCTCCGCCGCCCTGGAACTGGGCCACGGCGTGGACATGGAGGCCGCCGCCCGGCGCATGGCCGAACTGACGACCGAGGCCCTCGTCCCGGACCCCGCCCCATGACCGACGAAACGTCCGCAGCCCCACCCCTTCCCGCCGACTGCGACCTGGCCGCCTATCAGTTCCATCTGCCGCCGGAGTTGATCGCCCAGCGCCCGCTGCCGCAGCGCGACGCCTCGCGGCTCATGCTCCTGTCCCGGGCCGCAGGCGGCGCCCGGCAGTCCCGGTTCGCCGACCTGCCGGACCTCCTGCCGCCCCACGCCCTGCTGGTGGCCAACAACACCCGGGTTGCCCCGGTGCGGCTTTTCGGGCGCAAGAAAACGGGCGGGGCCGTGGAATTATTGCTGCTCACCCCGCCGGTCCTGCTCAAACCCATCCCCGACCCTGACCGCCCCGGCCGCGTCACATCCCCGGCCGTGGGCCTTTTGCGCGCCTCCAAGGCCCCAAAACCGGGCGAGACCGTCATCTTTTCCGACGAATTGTCCCTGACCGTGGTCTCCCGGGGCGAGTTCGGGCACGCCTCGGTCATGCTGTCCTATTTTGGCCATCTCCCCGACATCCTGGACGCCATCGGGCATATGCCGCTGCCGCCCTACATCAAGCGCCCCGACGAGTCCTCCGACGCCTCACGCTACCAGACCGTCTACGCCCGGCCCGACAAGCCCGGCTCGGCGGCCGCGCCCACAGCCGGGCTGCACTTCACCCCGGCCATGCGCCAGACCCTGGCGGAACGCGGCTTCGAATGGGCCGAGGTCACCCTGCACGTGGGCTACGGCACCTTCAGCCCGGTGCGGGCCGCAGACATCCGCCATCACCGCATGCACAGCGAACACCTGGAAGTCCCCGCCGAAACCGCCGCCGCCATATCCCTGGCCAAATCCCAGGGCCGTCCCGTCATCGCCGTGGGCACCACCTCCGTGCGCGCCCTGGAAGGGGCCTTCGCCGCCACCGGCGCCGTCGCCCCCTTCGTCGGCGCAACTGACATCTTTTTGCGGCCCGGATCGACGTTTCACGTGATCGACGGCCTTTTCACCAATTTTCATTTGCCTGGATCAACCCTGCTGATTATGATATGCGCTCTGGCCGGAACAAAGCAGGTCCTTTCGGCTTACCATGAGGCCATCACCGCCGGGTTCCGCTTCTTCTCCTACGGCGACGCCATGTTGATCGTATGAGGGAGCCCCCGGGGAGGAGGCGGCAGCCTCCTCCCCGGACCCCTCCGCCGCCCGGGGGGAATCATTCCCCCCGGACCCCCCGTATAGGGGACGCGGTTGGCGGGAGGGGCGCATGGTGTGTGCGAGGGCGCTTTTTCCCCAGGCGGTAACGCCGGGGGAAAAAGCGCCCTCGATACCCGCCGGGAAGATGAGGCAACGCAGAACTGTTGAAGTTTTTTGGGGAGGGGAGGGGTCCGGGGAGGGGAACCCCTTTTGTTCACAAAAGGGGTTCC
>Ga0209800_10000489_pt1 | contig 60644 bp, 64 predicted proteins | sample Higcelweek8metaG_FD_187174 | JGI IMG/M metagenome (GOLD analysis project Ga0209800, IMG submission 187174) | Freshwater pond sediment microbial communities from the University of Edinburgh, under environmental carbon perturbations - High... | ecosystem: Environmental > Aquatic > Freshwater >...
CATGGGCCGGCAACAGCCGCGAGAACAAACTCACCGATTGGTCGAACGATCCGATTCTCGACACAGTCTCAGAGGCTGTATACATAAAGGATCTGGATACGGGAGCTATTACTTCGCCGGCATCACTTCGTCCCGGAAGAGGACAGGTGTATCAGGTGCGTCATGGTTTCGGATACTCGGTTTTCGCACATGCCGAACTGGATCTGGAACAGACCATGACCCTTTTTGCCGCAGCGGAAGATCCCGTAAAGATCTGGATGATCAGTATCAGGGATCACAGCGGACATGACAGGGATCTTTCGGTGACACTCTATGTCGAATGGGTATTGGGCGCATTGAAAGAGCAGTGTGCACCGTATGTCGTAACTCAATACAATCCGAAGACACAATTGTTCTCCGCGCGAAATGTATACGCGGAATATGAACAACAGGATCCGGCCTTTATCTTCTCGAGTGAACCCATATCTTCGTTCACCGGTGATAAGAAAGGATTTCTTGGTATTGGCCGCTCGATGAGTTATCCTTTAGGACTCGCTTCGCCGACACTCTCATGTGAAGTGGGAGCCTGCCTTGAACCTTGCGGAGCGATTCAGATGAAGATTCACCTTGCCGCAGGCGAGAGCAAGACGCTGATACTCGGACTGGGACAGACAAAGAACTTATTTAAGGCAGAAGATATTGCCGATACGTTCAGGTCTGTCCAGAACGCGCAGCGTGAATTGGAACGGGTGCACGAGTATTGGAATACCACCCTATCCCGTGTCCGTGTCAAAACACCTGACAGGGCGACAGATATCCTGATGAACGGATGGCTCATATACCAGGTCATCAGCTGCCGCCTGCGTGCGAGGTCCGCCTTTTACCAATGCGGAGGAGCCTTCGGATTCAGGGATCAGCTTCAGGATGTTCTGGCTCTCCTGGATGTAGATGAGAACTTTGCCGCGAATCAAATACGGCTTTGCAGTGCGCATCAGTTTCCCGAAGGTGACGTGCAGCACTGGTGGCATCCGATTACAGGCGCGGGGGTCAGAACCCGCATATCTGACGACATGCTGTGGCTTCCCTATGTCACTGCGTCTTATGTGGAACACTCGGGCAAATCCGATATCCTGAACGAAGAGTTTTCCTACCTCGAAGGCGATACCCTGAAACCCCTTCAGGCTGAAATCATGTTTAAGGCCCGGGTGTCGGAGAAAACGGATTCGATCTACCGGCATTGCCTGAAGGCGTTCGACCGGGCAAGCGCATTTGGCACGAACGGACTTCCACTGATGGGCGGCGGAGACTGGAACGACGGTATGAATCGGGTTGGCATTGAAGGACAAGGCGAGAGTGTCTGGCTTGGATGGTTCTTCTATGCTGCCGTCAAAAAATTCCTGCCGATGTGTCTCCTGATGGAGGACCGTGAAAGCCATGATCGGCTGAACGGACTCGCCGGGACGGTTCTGTCACAGATTGAAGCAAATGCATGGGATGGGAAATGGTATCTTCGCGGCTTTTTCGATAACGGAAGCGCCCTCGGATCACATTCAAGCGAGGAGTGTCAGATCGACTCGGTCAGTCAGTCATGGTCGGCTATTTCCGGCGGAGGAGATCCGGCCCGCATTACACAGGCATTGGACTCCGCGAAACACTATCTGGTGCATCAGGGTGACGGTGTCATACAATTGCTTACGCCTCCTTTTAATAAATCTATGCCGGATCCCGGCTATATTAAAGGTTACTTTCCCGGCATCCGCGAAAACGGCGGTCAATACACACATGCCGCGATTTGGCTTGCCATGGCAAACGCGAAGGCGGACAGAGGATGGGATGCACACGAACTTGTGAATATGCTGAACCCGATTAAATCTACTTCAACCGTTAAGGATGTTGCCAGGTATGAGAAAGAACCGTATGTAATGAGTGCGGACATATATATGGGGGAGAAATTTACCGGCAAAGCGGGCTGGAGCTGGTATACCGGTTCGGCCGGCTGGATGTATCAGTGTCTCTTGAATTCGATGCTGGGTATATCCATCAGGGGCGGCAGGCTCTTTATAACTCCGGCAGTCCCCGCACTTTACCCTGCATGGGAAGTCGATTGCCATTACGGTGAGACGTTGTACCGGATTTATGTTAAGAACGATTCGGGGCATGGAGTATCCATATCCTCGATCACCGTAGACGGAGCGGCGGAAAAAGACGAAAGCATTCTTCTGCAGAATGACGGGAAGACGCATGAAATAGTTGTGATTCTATCGTCTGACCAGAATACGTATACCATATGAACACAAGCGCAAAATAAGAAATCTAAATAATAATTTGACAAATACATAAAATAATAGTATTATATATTTGTACCATTATTGTTCCTTGGCGCATTCGTATTTTGATGAAACCGCAGGTAGGACGAACGAGTTATCCGTGTTTTGCATTCTGCAATTTGCTTTAATCAACGAACAAAATATCTATATTGATTATTACTGGTTTTGCCGATTAGGAGGCAGATCGGTTCTTTCCAATGAGCAATTCAACGCTTTATCATATAAATCGACCGGTAATTATTGCTATTGCCTTCTTAATTCCTGCGGAATTTACCCAGGATAACCGGAAGGGTGACGGCAGATAACAACATTCGACGTGTCAAAATATAGAAGGAATAGATGGATCTTCGCGGCAGGAATGCCGGAGGTATGCTATTTATTACGGGGCAAATAAAATGGATCAAGACAAATATACCAATTCAACGGATCAAGGCAGCAATCAATCCGGTAATCCCGAATCACATATGGATAGCAGCACACAACCGATTCTATACAGCACCCCGGTGGCACCTCAAGAGCCGCCGGCCGTAGAGAGCATTCAGACAGAAACCCGAAGCGCGCAGACAGAATCTCATCCGGCCAGACGCATCGTTGGCGTACTTTTCGGTGCGGTTGAAATTGTTTTTGGATTGCGTCTGATACTGAAATTGTTCGGCGCAAATGCGGGAAACGCGGTGATTAAGGCTCTGTATGATTTCACCGGTTTCTTTGTAAGACTATTCGAAGGGATTTTCTCCCGGGTAACCATTAACGAAGCTTCCGGTGCAGTCTTTGAGCCTGCAACCCTTATTACGATCGTCGTCATCGCACTTATTGCATTGGTAGTTCTGAAATTGATGAAGCCTCGTACAGGAAGTCGGGTAGTGAAAACGAATTATTCAGGACCTGCGGGACAAAGCGGTCAACAAAAGTAATTTCTCCTGGTTCTATTTGCGGATCAATCTTGTAAAGGAAGGAAGCATTCTTCGTACAAGAAAGATTGAGGTACCGGCTATGAAAATTACAACAAATACGATTGTATCAAATTCTGACATGATCAAGAATTACAAGCACTGCAGAATGAAAGCAGACAGTTTCGGTAAAATCATCATTTTGAAGAACAATCAACCGGATGCCGTTCTGTTTTCAATAACGGAATATGAAAGATTGTCGGGTCTGATTGAGTACGCAGAAGGAATCAGTGAGCAGGAGATCAACAGAGCAGTGGAGTTGCTGTCGAACGCAATTACACATTAAGAGAAAGAAGGACATTACAATGATTATTCGTGAAATGTTTGAAATGATTGGCAAGGAAAAGAGAAGAAAACAAAGGATCCAGAACGCCAAGACACTCGCCATCGGCATAAGTGCCGCGGCGGCAGCGGGACTCGCTGCAGGTATTCTTTTTGCTCCCAAATCCGGTAAAGAGACAAGGAAAGATATTAAGGAGAAAGCCAAAGAAGTTGTTGACAACACAAAAGACGCGGCCGTTAAGAACGCCAGAGCATTGAAAGAGTCAGCTGCCGAGGCCGTCCAGGGAATAAGTGATGTCCTTAAAGATGCGCATGAGAAAAAGGTCGCTGTCGATGAGGATTTGAAAGAAGGAAGCCGGGATGTGTCGAAAGTGATTCACGAGACTTCTGAAAAGATTGCAGAAGACCTGAAACATTCCGATAAGTGAGGGATGAACTATGATCATTCAATTTTCCGTTCAGGATCTTCTGATGTTTCTGGGATTCACACTGCTTGCCGTAATCGGTATTCTTCTTATTCTCATTCTCTGGAAAGCAAATAAAGTGATGGGTACTTTTCGAGCACTCATAGATTCCAATCGCGATGGACTCCAGAAATCAATCGGGAGTCTGCCCGGAATCATTGATAATGCGGATCATATCAGCAAAAACATGAGAATTACCACGGATCAGCTGAGCCTGTCCGGACCTGTGATTCTCAAGGATGCGGAATTCATATCCGGTGCAGCCAAAGAAGGTGTGAAAACAGCTAGTGAGGCCATTGTGAACGTAAGTACAGGCGTCAGTGACACGGTGGATGCAATCAAGCTGGATGTCTCGGAATTCAGAGACTACTTCCACATTGCCGCCGAGATTATCAAGATTATCATTCACGCCTTCTCTTCGAAGAAGTAATTTCCAAGCACGTTTTAATGACCAAAGGTATATCTTGGAAAGGATGACAGCTTATGTTATGGACGATTGCGATTATTTTACTGATTCTGTGGATTCTTGGTCTGGTTACATCCACAACATTCGGAGGCCTGGTCCATATTCTGATCGTTATTGCGGTTATTCTGGTAATTCTACAATTAGTAAGAGGCAGACGGGCAAAATGATTCCGGAAGGAACATAAATAGAACCAACAATCAAATGGAGGAAGCTTTATGAGTAATAAAAACGCTAAATTGGACAATTCCAAAGACAAGATCGCTGGAAAAACAAAGGAAGTCATCGGGAAAATCACAGGAAATGAACAGTTGGAACTGAAAGGTAAACTCCAGACCTCGAAAGCGAAATTCAAGGAGAAGACGAATATCGGTGACAACGTGGAGAAGGTGAAAGAGAACATCGCTGGCACAATAAATGACATGATGGATAAGAAGCATGCCAAGCACGGCAAGAAGTAATATCGGAACAGAATATCCTCATGAAGGGGTCGAAGGGAATTGTAAAGTTTCTTCGGCCCTTTGTTTATACGAGAATTTATACGTGGGCAGCGGCATTATGCCTTATCGAAATAATTTGCGGAAAAACAGTTGACAAATGAATAGTTCGAGAGCAGAATTAATAATAGTTCGAGGCGCGAATTAAAACGCTGCGGGAAAGAGTGATTATGGACAAGGAAACTTTGGAGGACTACATCTTCCGGTATATCGATAAAGTGAAGATTCTGGTATCTCCCGAGACCTGGCAGAATCTTCTCCTGGATTGTACGAAAGACGAGATATTCATCTTGCTCTTCCTATACCGCAAGGGCGAAGTGAACATGAGTATGATCGCAGATTATATCCATGTTCCGCTGAATACGGCAACGGGTATCGTCGGTCGGATGGAGAAGAAGAAACTTGTCGAACGGTATCACAGCAAGGATGACAAGCGCATCGTGAAGGTTCAAGTTACCGGGGAGGGCACCCGGTATATCGGAAACATTCTTAAAGAAATTATGCGGTATGCCAGCGTCATTATGGAAAGCCTTTCACCGGAAGAGATACAGACGCTTTTTCAGACCGTCAACAAAATTACGGATGCCTTGGCGGAAGCGGGGCAGAAGGAACAGGACGCAGAAGTTAAAGTCAAAAAAATCATGATCGAATGAAGAATCAGGCCGCATCCGTATGGATCGGCCCCATATTCGGGCAAGTACTTCGAGAAGCGAATAATTCATGCGGTGAACAAAAAATAAAAGGAGACAGTCAAATGGAGAGAATCATTTTTTTCACAGGAAAAGGCGGAGTCGGCAAGTCGAGTGTGGCTGCGGCACACGCCAGGAAATCGGCGCTGCAAGGCAAGAAGACACTCTTAATCAGTACGGATATGGCTCACAACCTCGGAGACATTTTCGAGAAGAAGATTGGCAGAAACGAAGTCGAGGTCGCTCCGAATCTCTACGCGATCGAACTGGATCCGGAATATATTCTGGAAAACGATTTTGCGGATTTGCAGGTCGCCATAAAAAACATGTTTGCATCAAAGGGCCTCGGGAATCTTCAGAACAGCAAACAGATGATGATGCCGGGAATGGAGGAACTTTTCTCGCTTCTGAAAATTCTCGATTTCTACGAGAAGCGGGAATATGACCGGATCATCGTGGATTGCGCTCCTACGGGCGAGACACTTTCGCTCCTCAAATTTCCCGAGCTCTTAAGCTGGTATATGGAGAAATTCTTCCCCTTGGGAAAAGTGGCTATGAGAGTCCTGGCTCCCGTATCCAAACAGCTCTGGAAAATCGAACTCCCCGACAAGCATGCGATGACGGACATCGAGAAGTTGTACTTGAGGCTGAATGAGCTTCAGGAGCTCCTGAAGGATAACCGCATTACGTCCATACGGATTGTGACATTGCCCGAGAAGATGGTTGTGGAGGAGACAAAGAGAAATTATATGTATATGAACCTCTTCGGCTATCTCGTTGACGGCGTCTATATCAACCGTGTGCTCCCCGCCGATGTTGATAACGCCTTTTTTACCGAATGGATGGATATCCAGAAGAAGTACATCGAGGAGCTCGAGGACAACTTTGCCGATGTACCGGTGATAAGAATCCCGTGGTACGAATCGGAAGTCTGTGGCATGGATGCGATTGACCGGATCTGCAGCGGTATTCTGACCGGAGACGACCTTTTCGATGTAAACAGCAAGCGAACCAACGAGAAATTCGAAAAGAACGATGACGGCTATCTCTTAAGTATCTTCCTGCCGTTCGTCTCGAAGGAAAAGCTCGACATGCATCAGGCTGACGCGGATATCATCATCCGGATCGGCAATTTCAAGAGGAATATTCCGATACCGACCACGCTTCGGAACTATCAAATCACATCAGCGAAACTAAAGGATGCGGAGCTTAAGATCCAGTTTTCGGAAAAGGAAGGATGAGTACTATGCTGAACCATGAATTCGCGGAGAAAATGATCAAAGCCAAGCAATTGGAAATGGAGGCAATCGGCTGCCTGATGCCGGAACCGGTCAGAACGCATATCGACGTCATCAACAAGGAACTCAAAGATATGGCTAAAGAGATGATTGTATGCTGCTGCACCGGAAGTGAATCCAAGGGTGAGCCGACGGAGAAGCATAAGAGCGGCAAAATCGATATTGAGTAAACCGGGCGTTTCAATCTGGAAATTTGAAGGAGTAGAATTGTATGAGAATTATTTTATATACGGGAAAAGGCGGAGTCGGGAAGACGACGGTTGCGGCAGCGACGGCATGCAAGCTGGCACAAGACGGTAAAAAGGTGCTCATTATGAGCACGGATCAGGCGCACAGTCTGGCGGACTCCTTTGAGATGCCAATTGGAAATGAAGAGACAGAAATCGCTGACAACTTATATGCCATGGAAATAGACGCGGTCCGTGAAAGCGAATTAGCCTGGGGAAAGATGAAGAGCTACTTCAAGGAATTGCTTTCCGCCCGCTCGGGAAACGGTATTGAGACGGAAGAGCTCCTGGTATTTCCCGGTCTGGAAGAGCTTTTCTCGCTCTTGAAAATCGTCGAAATCAACGAAGTGGGAAAATACGATGTCCTGATTGTTGACTGTGCGCCTACGGGTGAGACACTGGCGCTCCTCAAGTTCCCGGAAATGTTCGGCAGCTTTATCGAATCCGTTTTGCCGATGAAGAGAAAAGCGCTTAAGGTTGCCGGACCAGCCGTGTCCCGCATCACGAAAATACCGATGCCGGAAGACTCCATTTTCGATCAGATCACGGAGCTTACACATCAGTTGGAGAAGATGCAGCAGATCATGAGTGATAAAGAACACGTAAGCCTTCGTATTGTGACAACTCCGGAGCGCATTGTTATTAAGGAATCCAAGCGGAATTATACCTGGCTTCATCTCTATGACTTCAATGTCGATGCTGTTATCGTGAATAAAGTTTACCCGGAGCAGGCACTCGAAGGATACTTTGCGAAGTGGATGGAGCTGCAGGCACAGGGCATGAAAGAGATCAGGGAGAGCTTCGCTCCGGTCCCTGTTTTTCATCTGGACTTTAACCGGACGGAGATTAAGACAATTCCCATTCTGTCCGAAGCGGCGGAAGCGATCTTTGATGGTTCCGATCCTTCCAAAGTATTCTTCTGCGCAAAAATATTCGAGATCGAGGAAGAGGCGGGCGGCTATCTTTTCCGGATCTTCCTGCCATTTGCCGACAAGCAGGACATGGAGTTGACACAGTCCGGCGGCGAGATCATTCTCGGCATTGAGAACGAGAGAAGGCGGATCACACTGCCGGACATTATTCGAAACAAAGAAGTCGGACGGGCCAAGTTCGAAGAGGGTGCGCTTGAAATTCATATGGTTTAAACTGCGCGATCCGAATTTGCGGTATTGACGCATGAGAAAATAGGTGTTATAAAAGAGAAAATCGGTTATAAGCTGATTTAAATGGAAGGAAACATATCGGATGAGGATAATGGTTCCCAAAACTGCTATGATGGATAAGATGATGTGCATGTGTACCGGCATGAGCCGTTTAGCGTACATAGCGTTCTGACTCGCCCATAGCATGTCCAAAGCAGGTTACATTGTTATTTGGAAGGCAGGAAGCAGCGGGTTTCCTGCCTTTATTTTTTTCATAGGAGCTTCTTTATGATTGAGATCAAGAAATTGAATAAATCCTTCCAGACGGCAAACGGGACGATCGTTGCCTTAAGCGACATCAACCTTACCATAGAGGACGGAGAGATTTTCGGAATCATCGGACTTTCCGGTGCCGGCAAGAGTACGCTTGTCCGCTGCATCAATCTTCTTGAATCCCCGACAAGCGGAGAAGTGATTCTGGACGGCAAAAGTCTTACGGATCTGCCGCGAAAAGAGCTGCTGAAGACAAGGCAGTCGATCGGCATGATTTTCCAGGGCTTTAATCTTCTGACGCAAAGGAATATCCTGCAGAACGTCTGTTATCCGCTGGAAATTGCCGGCGTCAAAAAGCAGGACGCGGTTAAGCGTGCCAAAGAACTGCTCGAAATTGTAGGGCTTGCCGACAGAATGAAGTCCTATCCGTCACAGCTTTCCGGCGGGCAGAAGCAGCGTGTCGCCATTGCCCGGGCACTTGCGACAAACCCGAAATATATCCTTTGCGACGAAGCGACAAGTGCACTCGATCCCAATACGACGCAATCCATTCTGGACCTCTTGAAGGAAATCAACCAGACGATGGGTGTTACCGTCATCGTCATTACGCATGAAATGAAGCTTATTGATCAGATCTGCGACCGTGTCGCAGTAATCGACAACAGCCGGATTGCGGAATACGGGCTTGTCAGCGACGTATTTACGAATCCGCAGTCAAAAATCGCAAAGGAACTGATCCTCCCGAAGGCAAATTCGACGGAATCCGTTGTCGGGGAGAAGAGACTTCGCATCATTTTCGACGGTGAAGCCTCGAACAAGCCGGTCATTGCGAATCTGGTTCTGGACTGTCAGGTGCCCGTCAACATTATGTTTGCGGATACCCGGGATATTGACGGACGCGCTTACGGACAGATGCTTCTGCAGCTTCCCGACGATGCGCGTCAGCAGGAACGGGTCCTTTCCTATCTGAAGACCAATAAGATCACCTTTTCGCAGGAGGAATAAAATATGTTTTCCGAGATGTTTCAAAAACTTTGGGCGAATGGGGTCATCCAGATGGGGATCTGGGAGACGATCTATATGACGTTAATTTCTACTGTGTTCTCATACGGCATCGGACTGCCGCTGGGGCTTCTTCTGGCCGTCACGGATAAGGACGGAATTCACCCGAAGCCCGTACTGAACCGGGCCGTCGGAATCGCTGTGAATATTTTCCGCAGTATTCCGTTTGTTATCCTGATGGTAGCCATGCTTCCCGTCGCAAAATTCGTCGTCGGAACGAGCCTCGGCAATCAGGCCATGATCGTAACCCTCGTCATTGCGGCAGCTCCCTATGTCGCCCGCATGGTCGAATCTTCCATCAAGGAAGTGGATGCCGGTGTGATCGAGGCGGCACAGGCGATGGGAACATCATCCTTCAAGATCGTTTACAAGGTTCTTATTCCCGAAGCCAAACCCTCACTGATCATCGGATCGGTTATCTCAATGGTCACTATACTGGGGTATTCCGCAATGGCCGGAACCATCGGCGGCGGAGGCCTCGGCCAGATCGCCATCACGTACGGTTATCAGCGCTATAACAACGACATTATCTGGATATGCGTCGTCCTTACGATCCTGATCGTGCAGATCATTCAGGAAGTCGGTACGCGAATCACTCATAAGACAGACAAGAGGATCAGTTGATCCTTCCGAATCTCAAGGAAAGGCGGTCCATCCCGTGAAAGAGTATTTTCAGAAACTCGTCAGAGCCAACTACCGCTTCGGACGAATGTGAAGCGGCGACAGAATTTTGTTGCAGAATATTTGGAAAAAAGTTAGTAGAAAGAGGAGAAAGAATATTATGAAGAAATTTGCATCATTGTTCCTTACGGCAGCCCTTGTTATATCGACATTGTCCCTTGCGGGCTGCGGCTCGTCCACAACCGACACAAAAGCTGCCGGTGAGACCTCCGCCTCCGCGGACAAAGTTATCACGGTAGGAGCCAGCTCGACCCCTCACGCCGAAATCCTCGAGCAGGCCAAAGCCACTCTCGAAGCGCAGGGCTATACGCTGAAAATCGTTGTATACGATGATTATGTACTTCCGAACAAGGCACTTGCCGACGGTGAGCTCGACGCCAATTATTTCCAGCACACACCGTACCTGAACAGCTATAACGAGTCGAACGGAACGGATCTTGTGTCAGCTGCTTCCATTCACTACGAGCCCTTCGGCATTTACGGCAACGGCATTACAGATTTAGCGACGATCGCAGCCGGTGCTACAATCATCATCCCGGCCGACGACAGCAACGAGACCCGTGCACTCTTGCTTCTCCAACAGGAAGGCCTGATCAAGCTTGCCGACGGTGCGAGTGCGGCTGTTGGAGTGACGACTCTTGATATCGCTGACGACGGCGGATACAAGATCGTCGATGTTCAGGCCGATACCGTCGCGGCACAGCTCAAGAACAGCGATGCCGGATCGATTGCCGTCATCAACGGTAACTATGCGCTTGCCGCCGGCCTCAAGATAGCCGATGCGCTTGCTCAGGAAGATGCTTCCGGCGACGCCGCAACAACGTATGCCAACATCATTGCCGTTAAAAAAGGTGACGAAAGCAGCGAGAAAATCAAGGCGCTGATCGCGGCTCTCGAGACGGACGCCATCAAGGACTACATCGCGACAACCTACAGCGGAGCCGTAGTAGCCATTTTCTAAATCGCGATTCATCTCATTCAAACCCAAAATAGGGACTGCCTCAAAAGATTTGTGCAAAGTATGTGCAAAGTCGGATGAGGCGGTCTTTTTTTAGGCGCGTCAAAGCTGGTACAGGTGCTTGCCAATATGGGATAAGTGCCCTGTATTTTTGTGCAGATGTAACAAAATTCCATAAAGGAGGTGGAATTATTGCCTCTCAGATCGTAGCGGAAACTTTTATACTTTTCATAGAAAGTGTAAAGGATGGATGATGAAATGAGGAATATTCGGATCAAAGCCAGTAAAAAAGCAACGACTTCCAAGATTGCGTCGATTCTCCCGGTTGCTGCCGTTTGCCTGTTGATGACATGCCTGTTGACGGCCTGTGCGTCATCCGGTCTCAGCAAGCAGAGTGACAATAAGAAGGTTACCCCAAATACAGCGCTTGTTACCAACATCTATACCGCAGATCCTTCTGCGCATGTGTTTGACGGGAAGCTCTATATTTATCCGTCGCATGACACCGATACTCTTTATCCGTCCGATAATGACGGCGGTTCTTATCAGATGAACGATTATCATGTCCTTTCCATCGACAACTTTGAATCATCCTGTAAGGATCTTGGCGTAGTCCTGTCACTCGCGGATATCCCGTGGGCTGAGAAGCAGCTCTGGGCTCCTGACGCCGCCTATCTGAACGGCAAATACTATCTCTATTTCCCGGCTAAAGATAAAGACGGCATCTTCCGGATCGGAGCGGCCGTAAGTGATTCGCCCGCCGGTCCTTTTGTACCGGAAGAATCCTACATCCCCGGTAGTTTCAGCATTGATCCGGCGGTCTTTGTAGAAGACGGCGAAGCCTACATGTTCTTCGGCGGAATCTGGGGCGGACAGATGGAACACTGGGCAACCGGTTCGTATGAGGCTGTTGCAGAAGGACCTTCCGGGAGCGAGCCTGCGATGGGACCCATGGTTGCGAAAATGACATCCGATATGCTGGGGTTTGAAACGACTCCGGAGCAGATTGTTATCCTCGATCAGGACGGCAATCCGATTCAGGCCGATGATGAGCCGCGGCGTTTTTTTGAAGCGGTATGGGTCCATAAATATGACGGTCACTATTATCTGTCCTATTCGACGGGGACCACCCATTATCTGGTTTACGCGATGAGCGACAATCTGCTTGGACCGTATACCTATCAGGGCACGATTCTTGACCCTGTCAAGGGTTGGACGACGCACCATTCGATTGTCGAATTTGAAGGGAAATGGTATCTCTTTTATCATGATGCCACGCTCTCGGACGGCGTCGACAGCCAGAGATGCGTAAAATACGCGGAATTAAAGTATAACGAGGACGGGACTATTCAGCAGGTAGAACCTTAAGCCGAGGCCGTGGATTTTTAAGTTGCAGACACTGATACACGAAAAGGGGCTGTCTTAAAACGGATCTTCGTTTGAGGCAGCTTCGTTTTTGGTTGCTATTTATACTTTGCCGATTCTTTCGCACCAGAAGTCCGGAGAAGGAGGGTCAATAAGACAATTCTGCTCATTGACCGCATGCCGAAGTATTGTGATTACACACCAAATCAGGCATTTGACTGAAATGGTGGTCAATCATTGATAAATGATGTATTTTCAACCCTTCATTCTAAATTCCCTTTATCAGCACCGTTGTGAGGGGGACGTATAGAGGTAATCGTCGAATGGGAACCGTCGCGAGGAGCTGTTTGAGACAGCCCTTTTCTTCGAGAAAATATACGATACTCGTAATAAATAGTTGAACAAATAGTACGAAGGACGTACAATATAGGAGAAGGGGAGGATGCGATTATGAAGAGTCCTGTTACAAATGACGAATTGACCCGTTTTGACGCGTTATACCATCAACTGATCAAGGCGGATTTCGACTCGGAAGTCGAGTATCCCAAAGAACTGAAGAGTCTTACCACAACGGATATTTCCGTTCTCAGCGTCGCCGCCTCCGATCCTCAGATTATGATCCGGGAAATAGCAGAGTGTCTTCGGATCCCCAACAGTACTTTAACCAGTTCTATCAACCGTCTCGAAAAGGCGGGTCTGGCCGAACGTGTCATCAGCCGGCGTGACAGACGCTCCTTTTCCCTTATTATCACAGAGAAGGGGCGCGCCGTACAGCAGATGCATCTGGATTTTGAGAAGGATTTCTTCGGCTTGATCTTAAGCAGGCTTCCGTCATCCCGCGAAAGAACCGATCTGATGAACCTGATCGAGACGATCCTGAACGACGGCCGAAGGGCGGAAGGCGGGGGCGAATCTTATGATGAGCGTCTGTGATATCGGAACCTCGAAACTGGCCTATCAATTCACCGGAAAAGGTGAATTGACCTTTGTAATCGATACGGCTCTGGGTACTTGCTCCGCAGAATGGCGGCATATAGCCCGGGCTCTCGAGCAGTACGGCAGAGTACTTGTGTATGACCGGGCGGGATACGGTCAAAGCACAGGATCCAGCCTGGATAGAACGCCCCGGAATATCGCGGATGAGCTTAAGCGGCTTCTTGACTTCTTAAATATCGAAAGAAATATCGTAGTGATCGGTCATTCGCAGGGCGGTCTTTACGCCGTTCAATTTGCTCTTGCTTATCCTGGATCTGTATGCGGACTGATCCTATTGGATCCGGCAACACCCTACGATGACGAGTTTAAGAAGGTACTTACAAAAGAGGAATACAGGCAAAGCGGAGTTGATAAGACCGGCTCGCTGAAAGCCGCCCGATGGATCACCGGAGCCGGACTGGGATTCACCCTGAGGCCTCTTCTGCAGAAAGGCATTCCGTTCTATTACCACGAATTTGATCCCGAGACAAAGGAATATCTTCTCCGGAGCTTATGCCGCAAAGAGACGTACAAGACCGCATTGGCGGAGTACTTCTTTTCGCACAGCAGCGCCGATACAAAGGACATTGCCGACGCGGTGTCCGAAGGGGCCCTTGCGGACATGCCGATAAAACTCCTTACACATTCCTCTCAAATCTATATCAAAGAACTGATGCGGTACGGCGGCATGCATAGAGATGTCGCGGAAAAGGTCGAATCCCTATGGCAGGGAATCATGAGCAAATACGCGCACCTCTCACAAAGATGCGAACATATTACCGCCGACAAAAGCGGGCATTACATTCACCTGACAGATGAAGAGCTTCTTCTGAATATCGCGAAAAGTTTCGCCGGTTCCTGAGATACAATCTCATCCGAACAGCACCCGGGGAATCTCGTTCTCTTTTCCGTTATAAGCGGAGGTCCAAAGGAACGCGGTACCTCTGGCAATTCGGAATATCATAATATCTGACTCGCTTTCCAATGGATCCTTTTTATCGATGACCCAAGGTCTTTCGCGAAATAGTCTCTCTTTCAGCAGCGGATCCGAAAGAAATTCGATGTCACCCGATACCCTCGCAATTTCGCCGTTCTTTGTTGAAAAAGCGGCTTCGGCCAGGGGATACGCTGTCAGCTGACGGCAGACATTTTTCCCTTTACCTGTGTGAAAATAGAAGCCGGCTTCATCCGCGAACCACATTTGCATCGGACGAAGCCGAGGAATCATGTTGTCGACGGTCGCAAGCCAGCAGGACGGGTTCTCATTTGCAATCTTCAAGATCTCGTTCATAAGCGTATTCATGGGCTTCCCTCCGTATTGTCTTCTTCCTGGATTGTAGGACAATCGGATATGGCCCGCTTTCAAAATACCGTCGGATTCTGTCGAGATCTGATGTTTTAATCGGCTTGCCGGTATTTTTCGCGATAAGCAGAAGGGGTGATTTTGTATTTATCCATGAAACAGTTGGAGAAATAGGATGGCGTTGAGAAGCCGCAATCCAGGGCAATTTCGGAGATGGTTCTTAATCCGCACGAGAGCATCCTGCGCGCTTTCTGAAGCCGCAGGCTTTGGAGATATTCAATCGGGGTCTGTGACGTGACAGACTTGAAGATTTTCGAGAAGTGGACGGACGAACGGTGTGCCTGACCGGCCAAGTCATCGAGGGCTATTTTCTCGGACATGTGATCGTTCATATAGGCAATGGCTCTTTCGACTTCGAAACGGTCATACAGGGGAATGACCCGGTTGATCTCGGAGAAAATGGAGTGAGCTGTCAAATGGACAATCACCTGTGTCAGATGGTCGAGCAATTCGCGGTGACTTTGCGCCTCGTCGCTCTGCTCGAGAAGGAAGCACCGAATTACACCGAGAAGTTCGGGGTGTGCCGTGAATGCTTCCCCGCGAAAAATGCACATTTCCTCCGCATATTGTTTCGCTGTCTCGCGAAAAAGCTCCTCTTCGATTTGAACGGTGATTTGGCTTCGAAATCCTTCCGGGAATACCTCTTGACAGCAAATGCCGGGAGAAATGGCGAGCATCATTTTTCCGGCTGCTATGTCAGGAGAGGCAAGTTTTTCGCTTGCCATCTTATCAGATCCCGGCTGAAGGAAATAGATGAATGTATAGCAGTGAGAACTTGATGTACCATCGATTGCACCTGCTGTATCGGCGGGCTCAAGAACTCTGATCTTCCGATGAATCGAATCGTCGGTATCAATACTGTCATGTTGTGTTCTGCTCATATTCGCCCCGTTCAAGTCTATTCCGCATGCATGAAAAAAGCGTAACACATACTAAGCGTAAAGGGAAATACGCCGTCGTGTGAGATGGAAAAGAGGCTCTCCCAATCCGCTTATTATAAGCAAATGGAGAGAGCCTCTTAAACAAGACTTTGTTTGTCGCAGACTGAGTTATTAACCCTCGGAAACCGGCGTTGCTTTCTTCTTGCGGTAGAAAGCAAGGATAACGAGAGCCGCAGCGGAAGAGATGGTAACGGTAAGATATACCTGTTTATATCCCGTGTTCATTGTCGTCTGGAACTCGGTCTCAACAGGAAGTCTTCTGTTTTCAATCTCGGCAAGATAGTTATCTTTTGCCGTCTCGAAAGCGCCGGGAATAGCATCTTTGAGGGCTGTCATTTTATCCGTCGTGTCTGTCATTTCAGCAAGAGCAGCATTCATTCCGTCGAGACCTTCCTTCATCTGGGCCCGGCTGGCTTTGCTTTCCTCAAGCTTGCCGCTAAGCTCGTCGATGGAAGCCTGTGTAGCCGTGATCAGTTTGTTGAGATCGTCAACGGTTTTGACAGCCGCAAGCTGGTCCAAGGTTTCTTGAGGGATAAAGCTCTTGGCCTGATCGGGAATCATGCTCAGGATATCAATCGGTTGGGAGGAACCTGCAGGCATCGCGGAGAGCGCATCCCTCATGGCTTCGAGCTGTGTGAGGAGAGTCTCCGATGTGGAAAGACCGGTCTCCATTCCCTTAATTCCTTCGGAAATGCCGTCATACCCGCTTTGCAGCTCGGCAGTGTTGGCGGTCAGCTCATCCTTGCCGGAATTTACAGCTGTGATACCGCTGTCCAATCCAGTCGTAATTTTAGCGATGACATCCGGTGTCATGGTCGTAAACATGGTCTCTGCCATGACTTTGCAGTTGGGAACGATCGTAGTGACATCCGAACTCTGAAGCAGCGCCAGTATTTCAGCCGGCATTTCAAATCCGCCATTGGACTCCATACTGATTTTGACGGTCTGCATACTCGTCAGATCGGGAATGTTCATATCGGCAAATTGATCCTTTGTCTCCGGGTTTGTCTTCATTTCGTTAATCTTGTCGGTCAGCTCCTGCGCATAGGGAAGCTCCGGCAGACTCACCTCAGAGGGAAGCAGCTTCATTACATTTGGCTGCACGGCCATTCCTGCATGTGCGATAAATCCGATCATAATGGCCGGGGCAATCGCGGTTCCGATCGAGCGGATCAGCGAAAGTGTCGCAAGAGCGGAGTTCGACTCTTCCGGCTTTGTGTTGTCGAGCATCATGTAATTGAGAGGAGTTCCCATCGTAAAGCCGATGCCCAGGCCGATCAGGATCAGGCTGATCACAACCGTCAGCATGCTCGGGTAATTGGCCGTCACCAGAATAAGAAACAGAGATCCGATGACAGATACCAGGAATCCGAAGCCGAGAACAATTTTCACTCCGATTTTGTCGATGAGTTTTCCGGAGAAAGGGGCGCCGACACCGGCGAAGAGCCCCAGAATCAGCACGAAATAGCCGCCGTTTCCGGATGTGATCTTGAGCGCGTTTTCAGCGAATTGCGGTACGAAGATCATGCCCATGATGATCACGCCGGTTATCATGGATAAGACAAGTGTGATAATAATCTGAATGTTTTTGAAATAGGACAGATTGATAACCGGGTCTTCCACTTTCTTTTCCACAAGAATAAACGGCGGAAGAAGAAGTATAAATACGAGAAGGAAAGGGTAGACGGAGGTGCTTACAATGGTGGTTCTGAAATTGAAGAAGTCAATGTTTTTAAGACCGTACAGAAGACCGAGGACCATTACGGTAAGGATGGTGATACCGCCGATATCGATCTTTTTGACTGTTTCTGCCTTCGTATTCGGCAGCGACACAAATCCCGCGATCAGAATGAAAAGTGTGATCGGGATGTTGACATAGAAAATGAACTGCCAGTTGCTGATACCGAAGAGGTCAATAATGGCACTGCCAGCCGACGCGCCAAAGATATTCGCAATACCGTAGACGCCTCCGACAAGGCCCAGCGCCATGCCTCTTTTTTCTTTGGGAAAAGTTGTGCCGAACTCAGCCGTTGCTACAGGAAGAATTCCGCCGCCGCCAATGGCCTGTACGGCACGTGCGGCAAGAAGGACGGGAAAACTCGCAAAGCCCTGCGACAGGCCGCAGAAGAGAGATCCCAAACCGAATAGGAAAATGCTGGTAAGGTAAATGTATTTGCGGCCGAAACGGTCGGCAAGCTTGCCCATAATCGGAATGCTGGCGGCATAGGCAAGGGTGTAAATGGTGATCATCCATATTCCGGTCTTATCATCGACACCCAAATTGTTCTGAATGATGGTACGGGCCGGTGTTACGATTCCCGTATCAATAGCCCCCATAAAAATTCCCAGTAGATATACGGCCATGATTAAGCCGTATTTGTTCTTTTTCAATCCGGTTTCCATTCTTTCTCCCCTTATCTTTATTCGACTGCCATGATGGCGTTGGCTGCCATCATGCTCACTACTTTTTGTGCCGTTTCCAATTCCTGTGGACTGATTCCCTGAAAAACGATCTTATTCCATTCCTCGAGACTTGCACTCATTCCGTCTATAATCCCCTTTCCCTTAACGGAAATCGACAGGATTTTCTCGCGCTTATCATCGGGATTCTCGTGTCTTTCAACAAATCCCTTTTCTTCGAGCCTGTTTGCCGTTTTCGCAATGGCACCTTTGTCGATCATATAGAATTTGGCGATTGTATCCTGATTGACGGGACCGTGTTCGTTCAGATACATCAATATGATCTGTTCGGGAAAACCGACACCGTAATCAGCACCTTTTCTTTCGCAGAAAATGCGGCTGTAACGGACAATGATGGAGAAATGATTCATGATCATACGAACTGCCCTCCAAAAAAATAGTTGCCGATGCAACTGGTGCAACGACAACCAAAATACCATGCTGAATAGCGGAAGTCAATCGAAATTTATCCGGCTATTAAGGGCGTGGACAAATACGCATGAAGGGGAGGCGGAAGGAGTATGTTCAGACGAACCTGTTTGTTGCAGCAGAATATGGGGGAAGGTGGAAATGAAGTCAGCGTCAAGCCTCCGAATATCTCGGCAGAAGAATACTCGGATACACTTTGGACAATGGCGCATACGTCATCTTGAAAATGTCTTCCGCAATTACATAGACATCCTTAGGATTATCCTTATGAACGGCAAGATAGTCGCCGGGTTTCCCGAGCATGTAGTAGTCGGGATCCCAGGACGTGAACACCTTGGCCATACGTTCCAGCGGCATAGCATAGATCAAAGTCGCTTCGGATGGGATGCAGCTTTTCGCAAACTTTGTGAGCTTAATGGATTCCTGCGTCTGTGATAAACGAATACTCGGTTCATACTCAAAATTGCATATAAAGGGTTCATCGAGGGCTTCGTACCGCTTCTTAAAGGTCGACCGCTTCATAGGATATACTTCCCCCACGATGCCGATCATGATATAGATATCTTCGGAGGCGCGAATCTTGATATCGCCCTCGAGAGTACGAATGGTCGCGAAAGTGCCATCGGCCAGAACATCCGTACTGCGGACGTATCCGATCGGCAGTTTCTCTTTTTGGAAAATATCCATTTCGGAAAGGTTGGGGGTAAAAGCCGAGGCATAGACAATATCGTAGCTGTCAAAATACTTAAGGATCCGGTCGCGGAAGAACTCGTGATCCGAGCGGGATTTGCTGATTACACGAACGGCTTCCTCGCGAAGGAATCCGCCGGCTTTCTCGTAATGGCCGCCGCCCGAACCAATGCCTTCGGACAAGGACTGGGCCATCTCGCCGGCATGAATCTCCTTGATGCAGCTTCTCACCGAAAACTTAATTCCGAACGGAAGGCGGCAGTAAACGAGGCACGAATCAAGCAAATCGACCTGCAGCAGCATATCGCCGATAAATCCCAGAATATTCGGATCACAGGGCTTAGCCTCGGCAATGCCGATCCGGTGCTTGACATCAAAGACGGCCATGGAGAGGGCCTCGCCGGCAATCGTGATATCCGAGGCCGAAAGGTTTGCGTTTCTTAAGGAAGTCAGGATGCTCTTGTTGTACATTAAGTCGTCCCTAAGGTCCATGTCAGCCGGATGGACGATTTCGGACAGGCTGTTCGTGTCTGAGTAAAGCCCGTAGTACAAGGCGGTTGCTACTTTGGAATCATCGTTGGCGTCGAGACCGTAATCACGAAGCAGCTGATAGACGAGACTCGAACAGCTGCCATAGGCACTGCGAATCTCGGAATAATCAAATTTACCGGGGCCGAGCGGGTGATGGTCGATCACCGCAATCCGCTTGGCGGGAAGACGTGTCACATTGCCTTCGCCGTACTGACAGTCAACCGTAATGAGAAGATCAGGCGTGGAATGGAGCTCGTCGACATGAACAAGCGGGATCTCAAGTCGCTCCAGCATCATCAGGATGTTCAATTTCTGAATGATATATTGACCGGCGTAGACCAACCGTACTTTCCTGCGCTTATCCGACGCGAAAGCCTGATACAGAGCAAATCCTGACGCGATTGCATCCGGATCCGGGTTGTCATGACACTGGATTACTATATTGCGGTATGAACAGAGATCCGACAATTTCACAGAAGAGACCCCCCCTTCTCTGATTTTATTTTATCACAATAATATAGGAATGATTTGTACTGCTCTTTACAATTTCAAGGAGAATCATGAAGAAGTATTTCACTTTGCGACAGACATATTTCGCATTCTGCAGATGCTTCGAATGACCGCTATAGAAAAGCATAGGAAAAGACAGAACAGAGTAAGCCGTGCGGGCATACCTGATTCTGTCTTTTTACTTCTTATCTCGAACAATACGGGTCCTCTACAATAACGAAGTTTGTGTCTTACTTTTTTCGGCCGCGAATCAAATTTACAAGGACCAGCAGAAGGAGAGATCCGCCGAGAGCAACCAAAAAGGAGTATAAATTGAATCCTGTCATACCTTTTATACCGGCAAAGTTCAATATGAAAGTTCCGGCAAGTGCTCCGATAATTCCAACGACGATATTTGCAAGAATTCCCATCCGCGCATTATTTTTAGTTAGAAGGCTTGCAACCCAACCGGCCAAACCGCCCAGTACGATCCAGGCGAGCCAACCCATACTATTCCAATCCATACGATTACCTCCAGATAATCCTTTCGTCCAAGTCGAAATGTAGCCATGCATCACGAAAATTAGTTTCACATATATTATATCATATATAGTGAGGGTTAGATAGCTTCAATCTGTTCATGATGTCATTGGATGAAAGGAATCGGCGATGCTATGACTGGATGGGGAAGAGCAATCCGTGGATGCGATCGCAAGCACATTGAAATTTCTATTCCGCAATCGATGCGCCTAGATGTTCGGCGTCCGCCAATTCGGACCGGTCCTTGCTGTCACCGGCGTATAAGACATCACCACAGAGAACCTTGCCGATGCTCTGCCAGCCGAGATGCTCCATCAGATGATCGTACCAGTAGGTAACTTCCTCGAACTCCTGGCTTCCCGCGGCCATTAGAAGCGCGGCTTGTTTAACCGGGGCCTTGTATTCAGGGTCGCATTCGGTAACCGCAAAAAGTCGGTCAAAGGCGGCCTTGAACTGCCCCGTGACGGACCAATAGTAGAGCGGTGTGGCGAATACGACGATGTCGGCTTCACGATAGACCGGATAGATCCGGTCCATGTCGTCCCGCTGAACACAAGGGTGGGACGGATCGCGCCCGCCGCCGAGACAGCCTTTGCAGGGATGAATGTTCATGGAATCAAGGTTGAAGACCGTGACGGTGTTTCCGGCTTGTTCTGCTCCCTGGGTAAAAGCTTCGACAAGTGCCTGTGTGTTGCCGTTTTTACGCGGACTTCCGTTCAGAATAAGGATCTTCCTGTGCATGTATACCTCCGTTATTATTTGCTGAATTTAAAGTAAAAGCAGGTGTGTCCGAATAGTGCCGGCCTCGTAATGCCCTGCGATTTCCCGCGGATACCGATGCCGGCGCAATCGGTTAGATTTAATATGCGGCAGAATTTATACTATGGCAAGAATGCACATTTTGGGTATATACTAACCAAAAAGATAGCAGAAGAGGTATCCCGTATGGAGAACAATGAATTTATCTGTCCCGTCGAGACGACGCTCCGGCGGATCGGCGGCAAATATAAGGCGCTGATCCTTTGGCACCTGATGGAAGGGACGCTGCGATACAGCGAGCTGCACCGGCGCATGCCCAATGCGACCGACAAGATGCTTGCGCAGCAGCTGCGCGAACTGGAGAAGGACGGTATGATCCGGCGCGAGGTTTTCGCAGTCGTGCCGCCGCGGACGGAATATTCGCTGACGGAATTCGGCAGAAGCATATCTCCGATCCTGGAGGAAATGCGCCGATGGGGACAGGGATACTGTGACAGCGATGGCGGGCGTATGAAGGAACAGCAATAACGAACCGCAAACAGTTGAGGCATTTTTCGAACAGTAAAAAAGGGGCTGTTGCAAAACTTCACTTCTATTTAACATTGCTTCGTTTCCCGACGCATTGAGTCAAGAAAGCTGCCTCATCCGACTTCATAACAAGTCATTTGAGACAGCCCCCTTTCGTGTTCAACAGATGATTTCAAACTACTTTATGTCTCTTCGGGTAAACGAGTCAAAACCGATATAGAGCATACAGAACAGAAGTACAATTAAGTAAATGATTGAAAATTGGAGAGTGGGGCGGATGATTGTCATCCCGTAAGATGTCATCATTGAATCCAGCGGCTCCATCAAACTGCTGAAAGGGAAAAGATCACCGGCCAGATCAAAATTCATAAACGGCAGAAAGTCCATCCATAACTGATGAGGAAAAGGCATGGAATCCAATAACTGAGCAGCGATGCCTGTCGTAAACAAAGTCGCAATGGAGACTCCGACGGACAGAGCCGTGTTGCGGGTAATGATCGAAAGTATAAAGGCAAAGGTGCAGTATACGATCGTACTGATATTTCCGGCAAAAAGGTTCAGCAAATCATATAGCCAGTACGGCATGGAATGAACCGTGTCACCGGATACATAAACATAAGGAACCATTGCATCGGTACCCATAAAGACCGAAGCACCGATATTCGAGAAGATACAGAGTATTACCAAAGCAATCACTCCTGTTGTAAATAGAGACAGGAGTTTGGCGGTAAAAATTTTCCAACGCCTGACCGGGGCGATAATCAAGGACTTAATGGAACCGGTGGCTATTTCCTGAGATATAGCACTTCCGGCAATTACAAGAAGAAGTATGTTGATCAGGAACTGCCCCAGACCGGCCGAATATGATTTTACTAAGTTCCACAACGGAGATTCGGAGGCTAAAACAAGACTGTTGTTTCCTATCCTGTACTCCAACACAGCGATTCGGTCTTTGAGTTCAGCTTCCCTCTTGGGACTTAATGCGGTGAAACGCGTGGAATTCATCGTCTGTTCTGTAGTAACGCCGCTGTCCAGTTCGTACTTCATCTCAGTAAGTGTAGATATTACGGCCCAAATATCGTTGTAGTCGTGTTTTCCGTCGGTTCCGCCGCTCGGATCCAACCGGTACCAAAGGTCAGTCTGTTCAATGAGTTGTTGCAGAATGGCTTCGTTAAAAGTACCGTACGGGTTTGTTTGATAATAACGGTGTTCGAAATCAATAAATGCTTTGAAATCCTTCGTCTCTACGGAAGAATAAGCAAGTGCGATGCCTTCTTCATAAAGGGCATTTTTGGCTTCCCAGTCGGCATCGCGATCCTCTTCGCTCACAGTTGCAAGATCTGCCAGAAAACCGCGCAGAACAGGAATGTAACCCACGGCGTCATAAACGAAGCCGTCCTTCTTGTTTCCGGTTATATTGTTCTCAAGCATGAGGTCGATTTTCTCGATTTCTGCTTTGGCACTAACCATTTCCATTTGAAGCGAATATATTTGAATATCCGCATCCGCGGATCCTTCCAGTGCCGTAATTTCGTTTTCAATTTCTGCGATTCTGTTCTCGGAAGCCTTTTTTTGTTGTTCAAGTGAAGAACTTTCTTCATAGAAGGAAGACCCGTTGTCCAAAAAAAGTTGCTGATTTACTTTAATGAACAGCGGGAGCAAAAAGCATCCAATGATCATCAGAACCAGCAATACGATCGTACTGGCTTTCCGGGACAACTTGAACATTTCATTGATATAAAGTTTCAGTATCTTATCCAATATTGATTCCCCCTCCCGTGATACGCAGGAACGCGTCTTCGAGTGATGATTCAAGCAAACGTACGCCCGATATATCAAAGCCGCCGTCAACCAGTGCTTTGACAATCCGAGGGATATCATTTTCGTTAACCTGTACATCAATTTCGGAATCCGTAATATTTTCGATTTTGTCAAAACCGAGACCTTTAAGGACTTCCGATGCCTCGGAAGGCCTGGATACTTTGATGCGTTGAGTGGACGCACCGCCGGAACGGTTACGCAGATCCTCCATTGTTTTGATATCAAGAAGTCTGCCTTTATCGATAATGCCGACGCGGTCGCACATCATCTGCATTTCGGTCAGGAGGTGACTGGAGACCATGACGGCAACCTGTTCCTCATGGGCAAGTTTGATCAAAATATCCCGCAGTTCACGGATTCCCGCCGGATCCAGACCGTTTGTAGGTTCGTCCAAAATCAGAACACGTGGTTTGTGAACCATCGCCTGAGCCACGCCGATTCGTTGTTTCATACCCAAAGAGTACTTCCTCACCTTGTCATTAGCGCGATCCTGCATCCCGACGATTGTCAACACCTCTTCAACGCGCTCCTTCGGAATCCGGCTCTGTAACCGGGCATACATCCGGAGATTTTCCCGGCCGGTCATTTCCTTATACATTTCGGGATTTTCGACAATTCCTCCGATACTGCCCATCGCTTTCTCGTAATGCTTTTCCCGGTCAAATCCGTCGATTTCGACGGAGCCTTCATCCATTGAGAGAAACCCCATGATCATTTTGATCATCGTCGTTTTGCCGGCGCCGTTCGGCCCGAGAAATCCGAAAACCTCACCGGGATAGATCTCAAACGATACGTTATCAATGACTTTCTTCCGTCCGAATGACTTGGAAACATTCGTAACTTTCATCGCTGCTGTCATGTCATTTCACCCCCGTTCGAGTAATTATAGAATTGTTGGAATCTGTAGGTGTCATAATTTGTGATAATCCATTTGTCACCTTCTTTTTCAAAGGTAAGGGTTTCGGATTGCCTGACAGGATCCATCGCTGAGCTTCCGCCGATTGAAAGTACTTCACAGGAAAAAAGAACATCAAATGACAGTGTCGCTTTGCCGTTATAGACAGAAAAACTGTTGAATTGTACGATTTCCGTTTTAGCGGAAGTGAAGTAACTTTGACTGGAGCGTTGAGTCATCAGTATGGAATTAAGCCAGCTTAATGAATATTTTCTGAGTGAAGGTTTATCCGAATAAAACCCGGAATCAACAGAAGACGATAGAGTTATTTTGTTGATAAAATCGTCATCAAAAAGCGAATCCGACGATCCGCTTTCATCGAAGACCCGATACTCTTCCGGCAGTACGATCAGTTTGTCGCTGTCGGCGATAAACTCCTGTGCCATTGCCTTCAGTTCCGGCTCCAGGTTTTTATCCGCCATTTCCTGAAGAATTACAAAAGCACAGACGCCGATAAGAATTACTGCGGAAAGCAGAAATCCGCGATTTAAATTGCGGAGCACTTTGCTGGTTTTCATGAAATACCCCCATCCGATAATAATATAGTTTTGTTAATATCAACAAAACCCCTTATCATTGTAACATTCCTATCATTATTTAAGATGAATAAAATGTAACTAAATGATTCGTATCGCACGCGGAAAAGGACGGCGGTGCCAGGCGGTAGACTTTGCGCCATCCCCCCAAAAGGACAGAAAGAAGGCTGTTTCATTCGACTTTGTGTACAAGTCTTTTGAGACAGCCCTTTTATGATAAGGAAGATATGCAATTACCTGTTTATGCCTGCTCGAAAAGCTTCGTAGTTTTCGTCATGCTCTCAATTACGGAGACATTGAAAGGACAGCGCGTCTCGCATAAGCCGCAGGCGATGCAGTCGGACGCATGTGCGGGAAGGCTCTCATAGTGGGCACGGACGCTTGGCGGGACGGTCGGCTGCATGACGGCGAGATCGTATAACTTGTTGACCGCGGCGATATTGATATTCGCCGGACAGGGCGAGCAATGGCCGCAGTAGGTGCATTGACCAGAATAGGAGTGGAGAGGCGCCGAAGCCAGAACACTGGCATAATCTTTCTGATCCTCCGAAGCGCTCTCGTATGCCACGGCGGCATCGACATGTTCCGGCGCATGATACCCCAGCATGACGGCAGCAACGGCCGGACGCGTAAGCGCATAGTGAATGCATTGCACAGGACTCAGGGCAACACCGAACGGAGATTGATCGGCGTTGAAGAGACGCCCGCCGGCGTAGGTCTTCATGACGGTAATGCCGACACCTTGCCGCTCACAGGTCTGATACAGTTCCTCGCGCTCGGGCGCGATGCCGCGAAGGTTCTCGTCATATTTCTCGTGAAAAAGATCATCTATATTTTCGCTTGCGGGAAGCATATCAAAGGCAGGATTCAAGCTGAACAGGATCATCTCGATCTCGCCGCAAAGAGCTGCCATTTTGCCGACGATCGGGTTGTGCGTGCTTAGTCCGATATGACGGATGGTTCCGCGCTTTTTAAGCTCCCGGACATATTCAATGAATTCGCCGCTCATGATTCTCTCGAATTCCGCGGCTTCGTCTACAAAATGGATCATTCCGAGGTCAATATAGTCCGTCTGCAGGCGGGTTAATAAGTCGGTAAAAGCCGCGTCAACTTGCGGAATCTCACGCGAACGCACATACTGGCCATTTTGCCAGGTAGAGCCGAGATGTCCCTGGATAATCCATTTTTCGCGATCGCCCTTGATGGCGGCACCGATGTTGCTTCTGACATCCGGATTGGACATCCAGCAGTCGAAAATGTTGATCCCGCGGTCCCGGCAGCGATCGATGATCGCCCGCACTTCTTCGGTGTTGTGGTATTCGAGCCATTCGCCGCCGAGACCAATCTCACTGACAAGAAGACCTGTATTTCCAAGTGCTCGTTGATTCATAGGATTACCCTTTCTCCCGTGCTCTCCGAAGCCGTTATCTCCTGTTCGCGAAAAAGACTGGCGACGGCCTCGTCATAATTCTTGAAACTTTCGGACTTTCTGATTTTTTTCCAATATTTCGCAGGCTCAGAAAACAACTGAATCATATAAAGCCACATTTCTTTCATTCTATATAAGACATTTTTTTCACCGGAGATGGCCTTTTTGTAGTCCTCATAGACTCTGTCGTGGAAGTCTCTCAAGACCTTTTTATCGAGCCGGGGCTCGTGTCGAAGTTCGCCTGCCAATCCGGGATTCATGATGATTCCACGGCCCAGCATGACGGTATCAACTTGAGGAAACACCGCGGCAAAGGCCTCATACTCCTTGACGGAGAAAAGGTCGCCGTTGTAGCAGACAGGATTTCTGCTCGATTGTGTCGCTTCCCGAAACATCTTCCAATCCGGCGTATTCTTGTAGAAATCTTTCTGTATACGGGGATGGATGATCAGCTCTTCCAAAGGATATTTGTTGAAGATCTCGAGGAGCGGGTAGAACTCGTCCGGGTGATCTTTTCCGATTCTCGTTTTGACAGAAATCTTTATCGTCGTATGCGCGAAAATTTCATCGAGGAATCGGTCGAGAGCTTCTCTTTGGGCGAGAAAGCCCGAACCCCTGTTCTTGGCAACGACCGTTCCGGAAGGACAGCCCAGATTCAAATTGATCTCACTGTAGCCGAGCTGGTTCAGTTTGTTTGCCGTATGGAGGAAGTCAGAGGCTTGATTGGTCAAGATCTGAGGAACCAGGACGATCCCTCTGTTGTTGTCGGGCAGGATGTCATTCAGTTCACGCGTTGTGAAACGATCGCTCTGGTTCGCGGTAATGAATGGAGAGAAGTATTTATCGATTTGCGGGAAAAAGGCACGATGGGCATTCCTATAGACGTACCCGGTCAATCCCTCCATGGGCGCAAGATAAACATTCATGTAAATAATTTCTCCTGTTCACCTGTTAGCCGAACCGCTGCCGATAGCCGCACTTCCTGCAAAGCTCCTCGACCGCTTCTTTTCGCGAAAAACCGTCATAAATGGCTTTCGCTCTCGGGCTGTCAATGATTTCTCCAAAAGGTGTGCTGTGAATATTCCCAAGGTTTATTATACCCTCACTGTCCAGACAGCAGGGAACTACAGTTCCGTCGACCAGAATACCGGCCTGATTGCGAAGTCCATGACAGAAGCCGGCGGCGGGATACTCTTGTGCCCCGAGGTCCGGCCACTCGAAAAGGTGCGCCTGGTTCAGATAGACGCGGTCGGCAATCCTGATGCCCCGCTCGGGAAGGACTTCATCCCGGATTTTATACGGAAGGTCGAACGCTTTCTCGATCGCAGACAACAGCTCATCATTTCTGCGGTCTTGAGGATCATCACCCGGCTTCTTCGAAAGATTCCAGAAGCGAAAGGCCACGAGAAGCTTCGGCTGTTCCAACGCGTCTCTAGTGAATTGCAGAATATCGTCAATGTATTCATCGCGGCAGCGGCCGTCGTCGTTGCCGTCAAAACTATGCAGCGAGAAGTTAATCTGGCGCAGTGCCGGCTTTCCCAAAAGCTTTTCCTGCGCGCGGCGGATCAGGGTGCCGTTCGTCGTGATGTTGACCAGAAAACCCTTCTCAAAGCTGATATCCAGAAATCGGTCCAGTTTGGGATGCAGGAGCGGCTCGCCTTTTACGTGCAGATTGATGTGACTTGTGTAGGGCTTAATCTGGTCCAGGATATTCGTAAAAGACTCCTCGGACAGGAAAGCCGTCGCCCGCCCGGTAGGGGGGCAGAAATCGCATGCGAGATTGCATACATTCGTGATTTCCAGATAGATCTTACCATATCGTTCCAAGTCCTGACTCCTTGCCGCTCTTATGGAAAACATAAGAGCTTCGCGCCGATCTTTGCGCGTATAGAATCCATAATATACTACCGGGCATGTTAAGTGAGATCATTTTTATTTAAGAGGCAGACGTGTTTTATTATTTTTCGACAAATTCTACAAATGCTGTTGACAACGATTCTTGTCAAGCGTATAAACAATGACAAGGATAGTAGTCACAATGCAAAGGAAAATAGTCATAGAGAGATCGAGATTCACAAATAGAATGGAGATGAGAGGAATGCCCCTTAACAATCGATTGAAGGAATACCGCGCCAGGCTCGGTGTCAATCAGCAGGAAATGGGTGAATTGGTGGGTGCGTCAAGGCAGACGATCAGCCAGATTGAAAGAGGAGACTATTCACCGTCTGTGACGCTGGCACTGAAAATCGCCAAAGCCTGCGAAGTAACGGTAGAAGATATTTTCACATACGAGGAGGATCAGAACAATGACGGAGAATAAGATGATCGGAAAGAAACAGCTCGGCAAAGAATCGGAGAAAAAGTACTTTGGCAAATTCATAGTTATGATTCTGATTAGTCTCTTCATAGGTGGGTTTTTCGGTTTCTTTTCCATGGGCTTTAGAGATTGGATTCTCGCGAATGTTCATATCGAGGAAGAAGTTGAAGCACTTCGAAATGTCATGGGATTGATTGTTCTGGGCATATACGCTGCCGGGATTCTTTTTCTGTCAATCGTCGCACTATACAATTACGCTCGGGCCAAAAAGATGTCCGGGACATGGGACGGTGAGGACGAAACAGTCATTGATGCGATCGAAAGAAAGCTGGACATTGCGTTGTTGTGGAACAGCTTACTTATGGTCTTTACCCTGCTATTCTTTGCACTGACAATACATGCATCCGGGATTCTCGAACAGACCGAGCAAATTGCAAAGAAAGTAGTATATCTGAACATGTGGCCAATACTTGCCTTCTTTGGCGGATGCGTTGTTCTACTTGTGGGGATTGCTCTAAACATTATCATTTCAAAAGTGACTGTCGATCTTCGAAAACATCTGAATCCGGAGAAGCAAGGCAGTGTCTTTGACATGAAATTCGACAGAAAATGGGAAGCAAGCAGTGATGAAGCGGAGAGACAGATCATGTATAAAGCCGCCTATACGGCATTTCGGGCAGCCAATATGGCCTGTTTGATTATATGGACGATAGCGGTTGTTATTCAGATGTTCGTACATACAGGAGTTTTCCCGGTCATATGCATCTGCGCAATATGGCTGGTTCTCAATGTGACGTATTCAAGAATGGTGATTAAGCTGCAAAGTCACAAGTGAATGGACCTTCGCGGAAATCAAGAATAGTGGCTTAAGAGGTTCTTGAAGTCATAACCGAGCATAATGCCGGCGTTTTGATATAAGGCTCCCCATTTACTTGAAAGGAAGTGGTGAGCCCTTGCGCACGAGAAATAATTGCATTGCAATGCAAAAAGTCTTCATTTTTATGAAGTTATTGCGTATAATGAATGCGTATCGTGTCAGAAAGGAGGATGATTAGCATGATTGAGAGAAAAGAGTATTTTGAGAAGCTGATTGGTTACAAGGACAAGAAGCTTATAAAGGTGATCACGGGTGTCAGACGCTGCGGCAAATCCACACTTTTGAAAATGTTTCAGGAGTATTTGTATGAGAGCGGAGTGCAGAAGAATCAGATCATTTCTGTCAACTTCGAGGATTATGAGTATGACGAACTTAAGGACCCGAGAGTACTTCACCAATACATTATTGACAGACTCTTGACGGACAGAATGGTTTATATCTTCCTTGATGAAATCCAGAATGTAAATGACTTCCAAAAAGTGGTGGACAGTCTCTTTATTAAAGACAATGTGGATGTATATTTAACCGGTTCCAACGCTTACATGCTATCCGGTGAACTGGCGACACTTCTTTCAGGGCGATATGTCAAAATTGAAATGCTGCCGCTTTCTTTTTTTGAGTTTGTTAAGGCAAGTGGACGTGCAGATTATTTAGATGAGGAGTATCAGGATTATTTAGTGACCAGTTCATTTCCATACGCTCTGAATTTGAACAAGGATAAAAGGCAGATCAAAGAATATCTTACAGGTATATATGATTCGATCCTTGTTAAGGATGTCATTGCGCGGAGAAAAATTTCAGACGTTATGATGCTGGAAAGCGTAATTCGTTTTCTGATGGATAACATAGGCAGTCAGCTCTCGACGAAAAAAATCAGTGATACGATGACATCGGGCGGCAGAAGTATCAATGTGAGGACAGTAGAGTCCTATGTTTCTGCCTTAATGGATTCGTATATCGTTTATCAAGCCAAACGATATGATATCAGGGGGAGACAATATTTAAAGACTTTGGAAAAATACTACATTGTGGATATTGGTCTGAGAAATGTGCTTCTGGGAAATCCGGGCAAGGATATTGGACATGTTCTGGAGAATATTGTCTATCTCGAACTGATTCGAAGAGGATATGACGTTTACATCGGGAAAGTGGATGATATTGAAGTGGATTTTGTTGTGAAAGATGAAAATGGAACAAAGTACATCCAAGTAGCGGCAAGTGTTCGCGATGAGACTACTCTTGCAAGAGAGCTTCGCCCGCTGCAAAAAATTAACGATCATTATCCCAAAATTATCATGACGCTGGACAAGGATCCGATTGCTGATTATGAGGGCATTCGGAGAATAAATGCGTTGGATTATTTGGCTCATAAGATAGAAATCTGAGCTCCTCCGGTCGAAATAGTCACGATTTACTAGAAATAATCCTTGAAGATTAGGAGCCCGGATGAATAGAGCAGATAAATTGTTAGCTTTTAAGGGAATAGACATTGATCTCTTAAGAGGAAGTCAAAGAAACAAGGAAATAGCAAAACTTCTTATCACAGGCATGACCTATAAATTAATTGGTGAAAAATACGGAATATCCACTACCAGAGTCTCCGATATCACGAGCAAGTTGGCTAGGATTGCAATGCGCGAAAAAGAAGAAGATATCCCTCTGGAATGGGAATTGCGCGAGTCAGCCATATATGAGTTAAATAATATTCCTATCGGTAGCGATACAGATTCAGGTGGTTGAAGTTATATCGGCCAGCGCATTACCATGATGGGGATGCCGAGCGAAAACATATTACGCGACCTGTACCCTTTCCCGGTGACCTGCGATATGCGGGCGTCCCGGTGCATGCTCGCTAATTTTACTGTTCGGAAGAAGGGGACTCGGGATCCCCCCATCCGTACTTGCCCATCAATTCTACAAACCGGACAGACTCAATCGAATGCGTCGTTATCTTTCCCTCCGGATTTTTGACAACCATAATCAGTTCCTGCAGTCCCCGCGGACCTACAGGAAGAATCATGATGCCGCCTTTGCCGAGCTGTTCCAGAAGCTCTTCAGGAATTCTTCCCGCAGCCGCCGTGACGATAATTCTGTCATACGGCGCATGCTCGCTCCAGCCCAGACTTCCGTCTCCAATAAGGTAAGTGATGTTGGTATACCCCATCGAATCCAGTTTTCGCCGGGCACTATGGCCAAGTTCCGCAATACGCTCGATTGTGTATACGGATTTCGAAAAATGAGCGAGGATAGCTGTCTGGTAGCCGGAGCCTGTGCCGATTTCCAGAACACTCTTACTCCTGTCCATGCCAAGCAGCTGCGACATCTCTACAACAAGACTCGGCTGGGAAATTGTCTGCCCATATCCGATCGGGAGGGGCTCGTTGATGTCAGCCCAGATCTTGTTATCGTTATCTATGAAAAAGGAACGATCAAGGCTTCGTGCGAATTCCAGTATCTCCGGATATCCCATATGAATGCACTTCCTTTGATATTCTTCGCTTATTAAGCGCATCTGGACCGTAAAAATAGTAGAGTCAATGATCACACCAGTGATCATATCTTTTTTCGCAACCGTATTTACAACTGCAATTGTAACACGTTTTCCTGAAGAAATATTGTATTATAAGACTATATCATGCTCTAATATGCTGTAAGCAAAAGGGATCCAGCAATTGAGATCCTACATATACTTGGAGGAAGAATATGCACAATATCGGCAGAAGGAAAATCGGACTCGCACTAATTCTTTTAACGCTGGCCTTTGCTTTTTCCGGATGCGGGATGATGGGGCGAGCCGGACAATGGCTGAAATCGAAGCAAACAGAATTGTCCCCAAACGATACCCTGGAACAAACCGTACAAATGACGGAATCAATAGAAACAACATCACCCAATAATGAGCCGTTCGGACGAGCGGAGCAATTAACGGAATTGATGGAAACAGAATCAACCAAAATTAATGCGATGTCTCTTGAGATCATTCGTTGCTTTAAAGACAATGATCAGGAAGGGTTAAAGAGTCTATTTTGCGAAAAGAGTCGAAGCGCGCCCGATTTCGACGCGCAAATAACCCAGGCATTTGAGTATGTGAAGGGTGACGTTCTGGATTATGATATTAATGATTCGGCCGGCGGCGGTCAATCCATCGACAATGGAAAGATAACGGAATGGGACGTCTCACCTGAAATCAAGTATGTAAAGACATTCGAAGACATATCGCCTGCTGAGACAGAAGACGGTCTTGATTTTGTAACACGTGTATACGACATAAATTATTATTGGGTAATTACAAATGAGGAAGACAAATCATTGGAAGGTCTCCAATATATGACGATCGAATTTTTGAATGTTGATAAAATCACCATCGGGGAATATTTCGATTAGAATTTCGCCATGATGTTTCTGCAGATCTCCACCGATCTGGTAAAATCGATATGCAACACTCGAACCTGTCAAAGTTTGAAGCGGAAACCAAAAACCGCTTTGTAAGAACATTTGAGTACCTTACAAGGCGGTCAAAGTGTTCGATCGTTCTAGCCACCATTTCCTTGGATGCTTCTTCTTCGCTTAAATCCAAATGGAGAAAAACAGCGTCTTCGCCGAGCGATGTGATCTTGGCCAGTGTTTCTTCGCCTTCTTTTTTAAGCCTGTCAACCAGAACAACTTTTGCGCCTTCTTCGGCGGCCCGAATAGCCGTCGCAGCACCAATACCTCTGGCACCGCCTGTGACAATCATGTCTTTCCCAGAAAATCTGCCATTCATTATCTCGCTCATAATACTTCCTTCAATGGAATACAGTTGCATTGCGGTTCGTATGGCGCGGCACAGTAACGGCATGTTCGGATTCGTTCGCATCATTATGGATCAGTGAAAATTAAAACTTACAAGCTAATACGATGTCACGATTAGCATCAGTATATCGCTTAAATGTCAAAAAGTAAAAATAATTTAAGCATACTTGACCCGACGCCTATTCCGGAATCGTGGCCGTTTCAGAAAGACTTGCATTCACACAGATATAGATTGACACATTTTCCCAGACCATATTTAATAAATTCTCCATATATTCCTGATACAATTTTAATAAGAGTAAGATTATATATTTATTGCATTATGCTATATAAATATTGAAAGGAGAATTCATATGGCTGTTATTACGATTTCCCGCGAATTTGGAAGTGACGGAGATCAAATCAGTGAGAAAGTTGCACAATCTCTAAAATATGCGTGTATCGATAAGGCTATTATGGAGAAGGTACTTGTCCAATATGGCATGGTAACTTTCAAGAAAGTCTACAATTCAGATCAAAACATTTGGGATCGCTTTGACGAAGGCAAGGCGGAAATGGTTATGATGCTGAACCAGACGATTCAGGCATTCGCCAGGCAGGACAAGAGTGTCATTATCGGCCGCGGCGGATTCATTGTATTGAGAAAATTCGAAAATGTTCTTAACGTCTGCATCACCGCGCCATTTGAAAGACGCGTCAATAACGTTATGAAAGCCCGAGGAATAACCGTTCGTCAGGAGGCAGAAGCGCTCGTCAGGCAGAAGGATCATGTGATGAGGAGCTTCCTGCAAACATTCTACAATGTCAAACATATGGATGCAAACTGATTTGACCTGTCCATCAACACGGATCAGATCCCGCCGGATGTCGCCTGCAAATGGATCATGGAAGCGGCTGAGCTCCTGAGCAAGAAGACAATTGACCCGAAATCAAGCACGGTATCCATTGAGATCAATACTGTGCTCGAAAATACCGTGGCGGAAATTACCGCCAAACTGAGAAAATGAATCGGTAAGCGCCATCGCCTGAATCCACAATCATTTATAGGGGAGGATATGAGAATGAAAAGACACAGAATCGCTCTGATCCTGCTGCTTCTGGTCAGTTTGCTTACAGCGTCCTGTTCAGCCGCGGGGGAAATCGCGTCAGATGCTAGCAGTGCATTACAGATCAAGAATACAATAACCGTTCAAGGAACAGCCAGCATCACCGTCACCCCAACCATCGCCTATGTGAATATCGGCGTCGCGACATTCGACAAAGACGCAGCGAAAGCGCAAAGCGATAATGCCGAGAAGATGGATAAGGTATACAAAGCCCTGGAAGACTTAGGAATCAGCAAAGACAAAATTAAAACCGTATCGTACTATATCAGTCCCCGTTACGATTACACGATCAATACCAGCGTACTGACCGGGTATGATGTAGTCAACGGAATTCAGGTAACCGTCGAAGACCTCGCCAAAGTCAGCCAGGTACTGGATATGACCGTAGCACAGGGAGTAAACCAGGCGAGCTCTATCTCCTTCGGCATCACCGACAAGGAGAACGAAGAGACGTACCTTAAGGCGCTTGCAGAAGCAGTCGATAATGCCAAGGGAAAAGCCGCCGCACTGGCCTCGGCCGCCGGCTTAACCGTGGATAAACCACTTCAGATCATCGAAGGCTCGCAGGCAAATGTGTATCCGATCTATTCAAACTCCTACGAATCCGCCAAAGCGACAGATACCGCAACCCCGATCTCCGGCGGTGAGTTGATGGTAGAGGCGAATGTCACGCTGGTCTATAGCTATTAGGCGGGGGAGAGTGTGGTAGATGCACTAAAGGCGCACTCGTATATTATTGGACCTGTTTCACCTAGAATCATTCATTTGATGCCCTGCAGCGAAATGCTGCAGGGCATTTCTGTAGGCAATTCTCCGTCTGGATATGTTTGTGATTTAAAAATAGAGAGTATTAAGTAACCGAAACATCGTATAATTTCGGTAAGAAAGTACGGTGACGCGATGATGAATCAAAGAGATGAAATCTTAAAACTGGCAGACATAAATAATGGAAAAATACAAACCAATCAGATTGTAGCGAAGGGATTTCGCAAAGATGCTTTGCGAGAGCTGGTTGTTGAGGGTAGATTGGTTCGTGTTTGCCGCGGCCTGTACATGCTTCCGGAAATAAGTGTTGATGAGTATGAGGTTTGTCAGCTAAAGATCCCCAAAGGCGTTTTTTCTTATGACTCAGCATTATTTCTTCACAAGCTTACTAATCGGGTTCCACAGATGCTCTAAAATTCTATTTCGAGGGAAAAAACAAAAATCTCTTTAAAGGTGCGATTCGCAATATTGCGGTGTAGAAAGATATTAATGCCTGACAACGATACGTCATTTGACAATAAATCAGATTAAAAGAATACAATTATTCTTTCGCCTTGGTCATGGCAGCTGCTATATAATTGAATTTAGATATAAACAGTTTTATGGACAATACCTTTGACGTTTTAATGATTTACGGGAATTGAGGTATGTTGTGAACATAAAGCAACAAAAGATGTCCATTCGAAGAAAAGTGTTTATGGGGATGGTAAGCATCTCTACGATTGCCGTCTGTATCGTGACTTTATTCGCAATGCAGACCATATATTCGAAAATGCGTGAGCAGATTATTCAGACGCGCAGTATGAGTATCGGATGGCTTAAGGATCGGCTTGATCTGAGCATTCGCGAGTATACGGAGCAGTTTTACAGTTTTGAGACAGATAAGACATTCAAAACAGATCTTCAGGAATGGTGTTCCTCAGGGGACCTCGGGTATGAGGCAAAATGGCGGTTCATCACATCTCTGAATGCCTCGATCAGTGTTAACTCCAACTTTAATTCCATCGAAATATACAATCTTGTGAATGGGCAGGTACTGGCCGCCAGGCGTTCCGGTGCCGTTATGGAAGATGTCGGAAACAGGCTTGACAGATGGAATACAAGGGATAAGGCATTGCAGACAAACGTGGTTTTCCTGCGTGACGGCAAGGAAATACTGGTTATACATCAGATTAACCGTTTTGAAGACAATACTGCGCTTGCCCTGATCGTAATTCATATGAGACCGTATGAATTCGAAGAGATACTTGCCGATTTGAAGGCCAGTAAAGAAGAGACGATTTCCGTATTCAACGATGCGGGGGAATTGATTCTTGCCGACTATGGAGAAGCGGATCCCCCGACCGAAGAAGAGTGCCGCACGATGGGTAAATCTCTGGCAGCTACTTCAGACAGGGAGTCTGTGATCGCTGGAAACTTCTGGTTCTATCGCACGGCAGGTACCGGCAAACTCCAGATTGTGCAGGCCGAACCCAATAATGTGATTATGACCGCTATTTACCAGACGCTTGTCATTGGCATCCTGGTTGCTCTTTTTGCGATTCTTGGAGCGATACTTTTTGCCGTGCTTTTTTCAAGCATTCTCAGCAAACCCATAACGCAATTATCTGAAAAAATGCGCAAAGTCACACTCAAAGACTACGATGCGGCGGGAAAATCCGAAAGATACGATGAGATCGGTCTCCTCGAGGATAGTTTTGATACGATGATGATACGTAATCAAGAGCTTGTGACGCAGGAATATCAGAGTAAAATCGAGAAGAGAAATGCGCAGATACGTGCGCTGCAGGCTCAGATCAACCCGCATTTTATGTACAACACACTGCAGGTCATCGGTGGTATGGCACTGAAAAAGAGTGCGCCGGAGATCTATGCCGTGACCGTTGCGCTCAGCGATATCCTTCGGTATTCTCTCAATTTCTCGAGGGAGATGGTTCCACTTCAGGAAGAAATCAAGTACCTTCAGAGCTTTCTTAAAATTCAGAACGAGAGGTTTGCGAACCGCATTAATCTGGAAATTGATATCCCTGATGATTTGATGAACCTACAGATCCCAAAGTTGATTTTGCAGCCGATACTCGAAAATACGTTTGAACATGGCCTTGCCGATAAGAAGGGCGAGTGGTTGATCTCGATTCATGGATCAATCACTCCAAACGGAGATCTTTCCCTCGTAATAGCGGATAACGGCATGGGAATCCGACCCGATCGCCTTGCGCAAATACGAGAGGAACTTGCACGCGGAGCAGAAAAAGCAATTGATTCAGGAATGCATATCGGACTCAACAATGTCAACGCACGAATCAGATTAAGATGTTCAGGCGGTGAGTACGGGATAACCGTTGAGAGTGAAGACAGCATAGGAACAACGGTAACGGTTCTGATGAAAGCCGTCAGGGAGGGTTCAGATGTATAAGGCAGTAATCATAGATGACGAACCTTGGACCAGAGAGGTCATCAAAAGCCTGGGGCAATGGAAAGAACTGGGTATTGAAGTGATTGGTGAAGCGTCTGACGGAGAGTACGGTCGGGAGCTTATTGCGCATCTTGCGCCGGATATCATTCTTACGGATGTCCGGATGCCTCATCTGAACGGGATTGACCTTGTGACCATTCTGCGCAAGGAAGGCTGCACAGCAAAGGTGATTGTTGTCAGCGGGTATGATGATTTTGACTATATACACAGTGTAATCAAGCTCGATGTAATAGACTATCTGCTCAAGCCTGTTAAGCCGGAGGAATTGAATGAACAGCTGTCGCGTGCTGTGGAACAACTGCAGAAGGAGAAGCTGAGCCGCTCCGGCGAGAGCATGGACGGGTTTCTGAATGCTCCGTGGACAAGTGAATATTTTGCACTTCGAAACCATGCCTGTGAATCCTTGCGTGCGAATAACTCTGAGGACATTCTGTTGACTTTTGAGAAGATGAAGACTCTTCTTTCAGATTCAATGCTCCCTGAGATTTCGAAGGGAATGATGATTGGCTTGTATTATGGGCTTATGGAAAAGCTTCAGAAATATATCAGCGAAAGCGGATACACGCAAGAAGATCTGTTTACCAGGGAACAGACTTCTTTTGTTTTCAGCGGGGAGACCAAGGTCTCCGATATGCTCGATAGCATGAGTGCCTTATACAGTCATGCGGCCGGAAGTGTTTCCAAATTGATTCATGAGAGGAATCGGCTCGATATCCGCCAGGTAGAATCTTTCGTTAAGAACCGCTTCTCCGAAACGGGAGGTGTGACCCTTGAGGAGACCGCTGCCCGGTTTTATGTCAGCAAAGAATACTTAAGTAAAATTTTCAAGCTGTCGGTCGGCGAGGGTTTTTCCGATTATGTTGCCTCTCTGCGCATGGCTAAGGCTAAGGAATTGATCCTGCGCGGTGTCGCCTTGAAGGATGTCGGCAGTATGACGGGCTATCTGGATCAGGCGCATTTTTATAAATCATTCAAGCGATTTTATGGTGTCACACCCGGTGAAATGCAGAAGAGTTTAAAAAAAGACAGTAAAACATAACGGATTCAGATAATGCCGTATGCACAAAAAACTTGCATGATGGTAGCAGGAAGTGGTGCATAACCACCAAAGCTTTTCGGGTTTGACACATGTTCATATCAAAAAGGAGGATTCTATGAAAAAGATTTTTGGACTTATGCTGACAGCCTGCATGGTGCTTTCAATGACAGCATGCGGGTCCCAAAGCGCGTCGACGACAGCTCCTGCGGAAACGAAAGCGCAGGCGACAGCAGGCACAACAGCGGCCACAACAGCAACGGCTGAGCCCCGTGAGGCGGAGCTCAATATCATGATGAGTTTCCCGCAGTACATGGACCAGTGGGAGACATACTGCAAACAGTTCGAAGACAAAATGCTTGCGGAAGAGAATATCAAGGTTAAGGTTAATCTTGAAATGCCCAGCTCCGACCAGTATGAGAGTGTACTCCAGGCCCGACTTTCCAGCGGAGATGCGCCGGACCTCTACACACTGCACAGCAATAATATTGCCACATATTACAAAGCCGGCAATCTCACCGATCTTTCGGGTGAGGCGCTTGCAGGGAAGATATATGACAACGTTAAAGCAACAGTAACACAGGACGGCAAGCTTCTGGCTGTGCCGATTGAGAGCCAGGCATGGGGCGTACTGTATAACAAGGATATTTTCAAGGAGTGCGGGCTGGCTGTGCCGGAGACACTTGATGAACTTAAGAATGTTTGTGCTGTTCTCACCGAAAAAGGCTATACGCCATTTATGCTTGCCTATCAGGAACAGTGGGTTCCTCAGCTTATGACCGCACTTACTCTTGGCGGCAAAGTGTCCGGCGAAATCCCGGATTGGGTAGACCGCATGTATAAAGATGAAGGTTCTTATGCCGAAGTCAAGGATATTTTCGGGCCGATTGATCTGATTATGCAGAATGGTACAGACCGTGCCATGGAGACAGGTTCTGAAGCGGGTTCAGCTGATTTTGCCAATGGAAAAGCGGCTATGTATGTGCAGGGAACATGGGCTTCAGGGACAATCATGACAACGAATCCGGAAATGAATCTTGGTGTATTTGCACTTCCGATCAATAACAACAAAGCCGATACACTGGTAAATCTTTCCACTTCAACCACCCTTGCCGTATACCCGGAAAGTAAGGAAATGGACCTTGCCCTCAAATTTGCGAACTATGTATTGGACGACAAAGATTCTTCCGCACTCTTTGAGGCTTGCTCCTTTAATCCTCTTGCCAGCTGCCATACTTTCACACCCTCATCGTGGGTAGCCGATGCATCCGCTTACGTAGCTGCCGGACGGTCCTACCAGGATCTGGTTCTCCCGCAGGCTGTTACGGATGAGCAGGGTAAGCTGCTGCAGGAATATTATGTTAAGTCAATTACACAGGACGAGTTTATCTCACAGATGGATGCAGTGTTTAAAGAAGCCAACAAACAAGCATAATCCAGCGGGGGGCTGGCTGCGGCCGGCCCCCTTTTTTTTACAGAATCGGATCGTACTGATCATGAACCGAGGTGGCTAAATTTGAAGAAAAAAACAAAACAAAATATCAGCATGCTGCTTTTTACGCTTCCTGCCCTGATCGTCTATGCTGTGTTCAAGCTCATTCCGGCCATTTCAGGAATCTATTATTCCATGACAGACTGGAATGGACTTGGTAAGGGATTTGATATGGTTGGGCTGGATAATTTTAAGGAGATACTTTCAGACAAATATTACTGGCAGTCTATTCTATTCACTTTAAAATATGTAATCGTCATGATTATCGTCGCTAACCTGATCGCGCTGCTTCTTGCCGCAACGATCGAGTCCAGACAACGGGCAAAAGGACTTTTTCGAACCATTTTTTTCATGCCAAATATGATAAGTATGATTATCGGCGGCTACATGTGGATGTTCATCTTCACGAAAGTTCTCTACTATATGGCAGACAACTGGGGCATGACATTCTTTGACAAATCGTGGATCGGTGACCCCAAGTACGCATTCATAGCCATCATTATTGTAGCTTCATGGGGCTCCGTGGGATATCTGATGATTTTCTATATGGCGGCTTTTCAGGGCGTACCGATGAACCTTAAAGAAGCGGCAAGCCTCGACGGTGCAAACTCATGGCAGACGTTCCGTCACGTGGTATTGCCGCTTATTCAAAACGCAGTGACAATATGCATCTTCTGGACGCTGAACGCAGGATTTCAAGTGTTCGACGTTGTATATGCGCTTACCGGCGGCGGACCGGGCCGGGCCACACAGACGGCTGCCATTAACATTTACGAAGAAGCGTTCCGCGGCAACGTCCGTTATGGTTATGCCACAGCAAAATCAACCGTGCTCTTTGTAATCGTTATGCTGTTCACGGCAATTCAACTGAGGCTGATGAAAAGAAAGGAGCAGGAACTGTGAAACAAAAACGTATGCTCGTACAAGTTCTGATATATGTTTTGTTGGGAGCGGCGGCACTATTCTGCCTTTTCCCGCTTCTGATGGCTCTGATGAATTCTTTTAAGACAAATCGGGAACTTCTCACCAATGTAATGTCATTTCCGTCGACTTTTAATTTCGACAATTTTCTTAGAACCTTTGATAAGATGAATTATCTGCGCAGCCTCGGTAATACCGTATTTCTGGCTGCCGGAGGTGTATGTCTGATTGTTCTCTTCTCTGCGATGGCCGGCTGGAAAATATGCCGTACCAAAACGCACTTGTCCGCATTCCTTTTCGGACTTTTCGTGTTTTCAATGCTTATTCCTTTCAGCTCAATCATGATTCCTCTGTTTCGTGTTGTTCTGTTCCTGCACATCAAGAATTCCCTGGTCGGACTCGTTTTTGTTTACGCCGGTCTGGGCGTCAGCATGGCAATCTTTCTCTATCACGGATTTGTAAAAAGCATACCAATCGAGCTTGAGGAATCAGCCGTTATCGATGGCTGCAGCTCGATGCAGGTGTTCTTCTATATCATTTTCCCGATGCTCAAGCCGATAACGGCCGCAGTGTGCATAACAAACGCTCTATGGATTTGGAACGATTTTCTTCTTCCTCTGATCGTGATTTCGGACAACAAAAAATACACACTTCTGCTGTCGACGAACACTCTGTTCGGGCAGTACAGCAATGACTGGACGGCAATCCTCAGTTCCCTTATTCTGGCCGCGATTCCGGTTATCATATTCTACGCATTTTTACAAAAACAAATACTGCACGGCATCGCAGATGGTGCAATAAAGGGGTAAAGTATGGAATTCATCAAGACGGAGGGGCAAAAACTCACAGCCGGCGGGAAAGAAATTCTGCTTCGGGGCTTTGGCCTCGGCGGGTGGCTGCTGCCTGAAGGTTATATGTGGCAGTTCTATACAAAATGCGACCGCCCACGCCGGATTGAACAGATGATAGTAACACTGTGCGGTGAAGAATATGCGGACTCCTTCTGGGAGCGTTATCTGAATACCTACATCACGGAAGATGATATCAGCTGGATCTCAAGTGAAGGCTTCAACTGTGTTCGACTGCCGATGAATGCGAGGCACCTCTATAGAATTCAAAACGGAATACCATACCTGATCCCCGATATGATGAGGCGAATGGACGCCTTGATCGGATGGTGCAGGAAGTACGGAGTGTATGTGATACTTGACATGCATGCGGCACCCGGAGGTCAGACAGGTCAGAACATTGACGACAGTGAGGAAGACGAGCCGCAGCTGTTTATGGATCAGGCGTACCGGGACGAATTATGTATATTGTGGCAGGAAATCGCCGGACGATATGCAGATGAACCGGCCGTTCTGGGATATGATCTTCTCAATGAACCGCTCCCCAATCCATTCGCCCGGTATAACGACCTGGTGCTGCCTCTATATATGGATATGTTCCACTCCATCCGCACAGTAGATACGCGGCACATTATTATTTTGGAGGGAGTGCACTGGGCAACGGATTTTTCGATATTCGAAAAATTGGAAAGAGGGCAGATCGACAATGTCATCCTGCAGTTCCACAAATACTGGAATACGCCCGATGCAGAAAGCCTTGCGCCCTATCTTGCCTGTGCCGACAGACTAGATATGCCGCTTATGATGGGGGAGGGCGGGGAGAACAATCTTGCATGGTACACGACGGTCTTTCCCCTCTATGAAAAGCTGGGAATCAGCTGGCAGTTCTGGACCTACAAAAAAATGGGCGGGGACAACTCCCCGGTTACGTTTGCACGTCCTTCCGACTGGGACTCCCTGATTGCATGGCTCGATGGCGGAGAAAAGCCTTCACGCTCTGACGCGAGGAGAATATTGGATAATTTTTTGCGTTCGGCAGCACAGTATAGAAGAAATGAAAGTGTACTCCGGGCCCTGAAGAGAGAGGTGCCGCTGGAGCTCCCCTGCGAAGCATATGACGGATACGAAATACGAAGCAACCGGCGTCCGGGAGCTGAGTTAAGGACAGGAGATCCGGTGACACTCCTCTTTGCAAACGGGAAAAAAGACATTCCCGACTATAGGCGATACGGTGGGGAACAACAGCCTGAAGAGGAAAACATCGTTGCTGAACTTCTCGCCGGTGAGACACTCACCTATCATATCCGAATGCCGCACGCCGGAATCCTCTGTGCAGCTCCCCGGTTCAGCGGCGGTGAATTGTCACTTCGCGTGGACAGCCGTGAAATGCTTCCTGACAAAGACGGCACCTTTACGAGCGTTATGCTTAGTGAAGGTGAACACAAACTACATATGACCTGTACCTTCGGATTCATTCAGGCGGATACAATAAGGCTTTCAATTTAGTAAGATGGCACAGGTATTAAGGACAAGCAGTCCTGTCGCCCTATTTCTCATAGATCCTTTCTTTAAGGAACAGCTGTACCAAATCAGGATCAAATTGAGTGCCGGCATTATGTATTAATTCTTGAATAGCTTCTTCCTGAGTCATCGGTCTGCGATAAGCTCTTTCACTGGTCATCGCATCATAAGAGTCTACAATACTGAGAATTCTGGATAGAACAGGTATATCTTCACCTTTCATACCTCTTGGGTATCCGTTTCCGTCCCATCGTTCATGGTGAGATAGAATATATTCCGAAATTCGGACAAATTCGGGGACCGACTGCGTAATTCTGCAGCCGATTTCCGCGTGCCTTTTCATAATGACCCATTCACCCTCGTCCAGCTTGCCGGGTTTGTTCAGAATCGAATCCGGAACACCGATTTTCCCGATGTCGTGCAGCAGTGCCAGCAGCTCCAGTTCCTGCAGAGAGGTTTGCGGCAGATTCATGGACACTCCCATATGTTTGCCAAGCTGCATCAATCGATTGGCATGTTCTTCCGTCTCATGGCTTTTCTCAAAGAGTGTTCTTCTGAACGACTCTAAAATCGCGCTTCTATAACTTCTTATATCCAACATTTTTTGCGTATACATGACTTCTTCTGCCATGTTTATTGTTTTTGCAATTTCTTCTCTGTCATTTCTTCGAATGGCAGACCCTAAAGAAATGGATAGACCAATATTCATAGTTGTATAATCCAGGCAACTTCTTCTTATGTTTTCGCATACTTGTTCTGCTCCTGCCGAATCTGTATTCGGCAAAAGAATGATATATTCGTCGCCGCCCCATCTTGCAACAATATCCGTTGGACGGCAGGCCTTCACAAGAATTTCTGCAGCCTTCATTAGAAATCTGTCTCCTTCGGAATGGCCCAAAACATCATTAACCATTTTGAGTCCGTTTATATCTCCCAAAATAATGGAAAGCGGAAAACTCTCCAGCTCCTCCAATTGTTTAATTTTTTCCTCAACAAATCTTCGGTTATATAAAGATGTCAAACTGTCATGGTAACCTAAGTAAACAATCTCATCCTGCTTGATTTTCTTGTCCGTTACATCCCTGAATACCATTACAGCTCCCTGGATATCACCCTCGGCACCCAGAATGGGTGCGGCGCTGTCTTCGATCGCTCTTTTTACACCGGATTGAGAGATTATGACCGTATGGTTTTCGAGCTCGACGGTCTTGCTTTCGCTAAAGACTTCGTCAATCGGATTTCTGCCCTTTTCCGCTGTATCCGCATTCTCCAGGTTCAGAACAAGATCGACGTTTTTTCCCAAAGCATCTTCTGCACGCCAGCCCGTGAGCCCTTCTGCAACAGGATTCATTAATGTGACATTTTTATGTTTATCCGTTGTGATTACAGCATCGCCGATGGAAAGCAATGTGATTTTAAGCCGTTCTTTCTCATAGTATAATTCTTGTTCTGCCAACTTCTTTTTGGTTATATCTTCATACACGCCCAGAAGTCCAAATATATCTCCGGAAGCATCCCGCAGGGGCACCTTGGTCGTTCGAATCCATCCCTGGTCACCACTCGGCGTTATGTGCAGTTCCTCTATGTTTATTTTCGCAATTCCACTGCGCATGATTTCAGAATCATCGGCTCTGTATTTTTCCGTCTGCTCGCTGGAAGGCGTGCTGTGGTCATCTTTTCCAATGAGCTGTTCAGGAGAACTAATGCCGGCTTCATTCGCGAAAAATTGGTTGCATCCTAAGAAGTTGGAATTCAAGTCTTTCCAAAAGATCGGCATGGGAATTGTATCCAACACCTTTTGCAGAAGTTCATTGGACAGAATTAAGTCCCTCTCGTTCTGTCTTGATCTTTCTTTGAATTGACTGATGATGATACAGATAAAAACAGAAATAATCGGGGTAATAACACCCGGCAGTGCATATAATAAACGACTTGAAATGATTACCAGAAGCGTTATGACGATCGACATTCCGCACAGCATATAGCCAAACCAATGACTTCTTCTAATAGGGTTGAATGCAATGAATAGAACGGCCAATACCTGGGCCTGCGCTAAAATTCCGGAAATCGTATATCTGCTTATGTTTAAAAAGAAATCTTTCTCTTGTAACGATATAAAAATAATGATTATGTTCAAAACGATGTAGCTGATCACACACAGAAAAAGCAGAAACCAGTGTAGGGGGGCAGGGTGCTCTGCTCTATTTTTTGTCATAATAATACCCTCTCAGCTAAATTACAGCTTCATGCTTATCCCCATTGAAAAGCAATTACCATATCTTAATTGTACACCTATGTCTTCGTTCAATATCTAGGATTTTCCTGACAACCGATACAGAGCAGAATCTAGGTTTCGAATTTTCAGTGTATAAGGCGAAGTTAAACAAGCAGGTTGATAAGATGAATGCCGCACTTAATCTCAGCAAAGGGGAATTCCTGACTGACGCAGCCAATTCAAGATGCACTTGTTTCGTGAAGTTAAATGGCAGATTGAATTTTGAGCCATCTTTCATGCCGGAAAATTTCATTTATCCCAACATCTGTGAATCGATTCATATTTTTACTTGGAGAAGAAAGCTAAATGATATTAGCCAGGTGGAAAGTAGTAATATGAAGTTTATCAGAAGAACTTGAGGGCGAAAATCAATATTTGGTGTAAAACACAGGAGGGATTGGTGGCTGCCATGACATGTTTCCATAACTTCACCGTTCCGGTCTGGCAGATATTTTCCGGCAATCTGATGCTTTTTATTTGCAGCATATTTTATCTTGTCTGGTGGGTTGTTTGCTTTGGGCCCAATGCATCCGGAAAAGCCGCCGGCGGATCGGCCGGTGTGATCTGCCTGACAGGCGCCTTTATATCAGGAATCGCCGCGATTGTTATGATGTCCGGCGGTATTATCACCCTTTCCAAAGATGCAAAGAGTGTGCCTGTGTGGCTCATTTTACTGGGTGGTACCGCGTTGTTTGCCGTTATGCTTCTCGTTACGACCGCTCTATATCAACGGCCGGTGACATCGGAACTGATAATCATACATATCTGGGTAGTGTTGGAGCTGTGCGCGATCGCAGTTCTTTATGGCACAGGGCGTTTCGGGTTCGGACGCACAGTGCTGCTTCTGACCCTTGTAGGAATTGCCTTCGTCGCCGGCATGATCTGTTACGTACTCTATTACCGCCTGGAAGGGAAAGCCAGTTACTGGGACGGTATGGCTCCGTTGATTATCGATGCGTCCGTGGTGGCAGTATTTCTGGGAGTGCTGGCGGTCTCGTAAGCGGACAAGAAATGCATTGCTGTTGGGACTTTCGCACGGCAAATATTTAAAATACAAAGTCATTTGATGAAGAAATCAAGTAGCTGAAATCGTCATAATATGTATCAAGAGTAAACAGGTGTGGCGTAGCAAAGAGTGCTAAGAATAACATGAATACTCATAAATAGATATCAATCGTGCATAGCATTCTCGAAATACTATGAACCGCTTCAAATTCAGAGTTCATGGGGAATGCGAGTAGAAGTTCATTACTGCTTGCTGCTTAATCGTAAGAAAAATGCAAAAAAAAGATACTCATTTGATCATCTGCTGCTACATTGATTAGTGGGCTCTTAGGAATGATAATCATTGGTGAAGCACAATGCGCTTCAATTATAAGGAGGTGTTTAAATGGAAAATGCAATCGAAGAAAACATGCCACTACCTGCACATACTAAGTTGGACTACTACGAGTGTTATGCGAAAATTGTGTTAGAAGAAATATTTCCTGAACAATTCTTCGATTTGATCATATCAGATAAGCCTGACCTGCAGAATATAGATTTAAATATTGGTATTGAAGTTACGTCTTCTGAAAACTCTAATCAAAAAGAAGTGGACGCACTTTATACAAAATGGAGCTATCAAGATAATGATAAAAAGGAGAATATAAGGAGGCAAATAGAGAAATGCGGTGCAAAATTAATCAATGGAGTGTTAAGCGGTATTTCTGATCATGATAGTTTCGAGAAAATATACGATACACTGAATAAAAAGTTAGTAAAACTAAAGGAATACAGATTGTTTGAGAAGCAGTATCTTTTTACATTCTCTTCTATATATGCTACTCCGACCATGCGGAAAGAAGCGCTGAATGAAATGCGTAGAATTTGTGAGCCTTTAACTTCAAAATATAGTGGAATATATGTCCTAGTTCCGGGTGCGATCTATGTGTTTGACCTCGCTAACAATACTACTTGTGAAGAAGAAATCACATGTAATTTACAACAATTTCAAGCACAGAAAGCAAGAGAAATGGTTGAGAAAGAACAATCAATCTGATTGATCAACTCTATTTCCTATGGCAGATACTTAATATCCGCCTGCAACAGCTCGTTTCTTCCGGTTCGTTCAAACCGTCGGGATGCTCCGGCACTTCCGGTATTGTACATGGCGATCTGTCTGGCGCCGTATCCGCGCTTCTCCAGGTGATCCTGCAGTGTGGAACGCTTCACTTGCCCCAAAGGGATTCTTCCTTCCAGCTCCAGAATCTGGATCAGGTCAGACACGCTTCTTGTCGGAACTTCCCGGCGCAGAATGACCGCGGCATCCACGATTTCTTCGGTTACGGAGCTCGAACGGTTGTGCGCGGGTTTGGACTTAGTCAGCAGGCCGCGAAACCCGTCCTCTGTGTGACGCGACAGCCATATTCAAATGGTTCTCTCTGACAATTGGTGCTGTTCGGCCATCAGGTGGTTCTAAGTCTCCGCGTTTTGATGGCTCCGATTTGCCTCGTTTCGCGGCATTTTCAAAGATAATAAAAATAGCTATTGATATTTATGAGAATGTAAAGTGAAAAAATATTGTATTTCATATTCGGTAAAAATATGATATTATTACTTGAAGAAATATCAAATATTATTTTATAAACGAAGCAATCATTTTCTTAATAAATATTATTGTTTCATTAAGGCACTATATTGTATGTGAAATATAGAGGTGGAAATAATGCTATTAAGCGCTTCTGAAATTATTGTTCCTGAAGGTAGTTTTTCTGAAATTTATCAAATGTTTATAATACCAATCATTGTGGGTATAGTCATTTTGGCTCTGGCAGCATGTTTGCGATATATAAAGAATAAGATATATGATGACAAACTTATAGTTAAAGAAATTACGATCAAGACTGATAACGATGTCGAAGGTTTTATTGAATTGTACAATCGTAAGATTGACAGTGATCTTAGAATCTGTGCTGAACAAATTATAGAATTTATTGATACAGATTCAGCAGATGGGTTGGATCATCATCTGTGTATTTGTAAACATAGAAAATGTATAGTTGGATTTGTAAAATGTATTGTAGTTAGAGCAGATGCGTATATTTTCATCGCTTATATTGCGGTCGATCAACAGGATTCTGTGGCTGTTGTAAGTGGCGTAGACGCGATGATGAAATTTATACTAAAAAAATACGTAAAATGCACCAATGTTATGCATGTTATTACTGAAATTGAAAGAGGGAGCAATAATAGCTATATTACATCATTGGCAAAAACGATAGGGCGTCGCGCAAAAAAATATGAGTATAGCGCATATGTTCTTTGTTTTGATTATATTCAACCACGAATGCCTGACGACAGATATGCTCAGATTAATGAAAATATTTTGTCATTGATTTGGATACCCCTTTATCAAGTAGATAAAATGTTCATACCTAGAAAAAAAGTTGTTAAATTAATTAAATCAATATATAACAATATATACTATCCAAGTTGTAATTGTTTGGTATGTGATTGTGACAGTTATAAGAAATATTTGAATTCCGTTATAGCTACTTATATAACAACATTACAAAACAGGGTAGCCATTACAAAAATAATGTAGATACTATATTTGATTAATATATATATAAAGGAGGAAACACAGAATGAAAAATATTACTGTACTATTGGGAAGCCCTAGAGAGAATGGCAATTCTGATAAATTAGCTAAAGCATTTATGAGTGGAGCAAAAAAGGCAGGAAACCAAGTCAACGATTTTAATATAAGAGATATGACTATTGGGGGCTGCATTGGATGTGAGTATTGCTATGATCATTTTGGTCAATGCTCTCAACATGATGAAATGCTACAAATTTATGAGAATTTGAATAAGACGGACATATTAGTTATTGTTTCACCTGTGTATTTTCAAGGTTTTCCGTCACAATTGAAAGCTGTAATTGATCGATTATATGTTGCTGAGAACAGATTATTTCCCATTTCTTCCGCGATTCTACTCATAACATATGCAACTCCTGGTGATGATATGGGGATAGCAACTATTGATTATTTCAAAAGATTACTTAAATATCATGGATGGAACAATGAGGGAATAATTGCTGTTTCCGGTTTGGATGGAAGGGATGACATAGTTGGCAATATGGCACTTGAGTATGCGTCACAAATAGGCGAGAGTATAATATAGCAAAAAATAATATAAAATAAGATAATATAGAGAGGGGGTGGGGTTATTGTCAATCCAGATATTGAAGTAAGGTATTATAAGAAATTATATATTAAAGAATCAGAAATTTCGGGGCAAGGCTTATTTGCTAATGAAAATATTAACTCAGGGGAGATGATTTTATCCTTTGGCGGAACTCTCATCAGTAAAGATGAGAGATACGTTAGTAAGATAATTAGATCAACTTGTGTTGGTTTATCAGAAGATGTTTTACTATGTGAGAACTCATTCTCGGAAAAGGATTTATCAGACTACATTAATCATTCTTGTGATCCCAATGCTGGAATGCATGATTCAATTACAGTAGTGGCAATAAGAAACATTGCTGTGGGAGATGAGATCCTATGTGATTATGCTTTTTGGGAGGGAAACGAAAACTGGGTTATGAAGCACTCATGTGTATGTGGCGCAAGGTCATGTAGGCATATGATTACTGGTTGCGATTGGAAAAAGATCAAGTCAAGTGACGATATGTTTAGATTTTACACGCCTTTTCTAAAGAGGAGGATACTTAAATATGAAGAGCAAGAATCTTAACGTCTTAGTTACTGGGGCATCAAGAGGCATAGGCAACGCGATTGTTCGCATGATATCTCACAGATGTGACAATCTTTTGCTTACATCGTGCCACAAGGAGACAATGGAAAATGCAATTGATGATATCAAGGAGTTTTATTCGAAAAATCTACTATCACATTCTGCTGATCATGCTAATCCGAAACAAGCGGCAGAAAGCATTGCTAATTGGGCAAAATGTAATGTAGATTGTTTGGACGCACTAATATTAGACGCCGGAATATTCATTGACGGGAAACTTTGTGATATATCAGACGAAGATTTTGTTAAAAACATGAATGTTAATTTATACGTAAATCATTACTTGGTAAAGGCATTAGTCGATCTCCTCAGGAAAGCTGAGACACCTCGTGTCATAATAATTGGGTCAACGGCAGCATATGGAAAATACCCATCAGTTCCTTCATATGGAGTTGCAAAGTGGGCGCTACGTGGATATGCTTTAAATTTGCGTGATGAACTTTCTTCTGAGAATATCGGTGTTACATTTGTGTCGCCTGGTGGTACGTTTACAGATATGTGGGCAGATGAGAATGTTTCTCCGCAGCGGCTATTGGAACCAGACGATATCGCTAAAATCATTGACTGCATGTTCACGCTGAGTTCTCAAGCTGTTATTGAGGAAGTGATCATCCGCCCGATGTTTGGTGATGCTGATGAATGAGAATACGAGAAAAACAATCTTGAAAAGCGCGGTCTGGTTTTTGAATAATACTTGGTTGCTCGATGTTTATACAATTATATACAATGAGAAAGAGACAATTTTAGAAGAATGTGTTAAGTCGATAGTCGATAGGTGCGTTCATGAAATCGAAAAGAAATGTATGTCAAATGAGTTTGAATATGCTAGAACCGGATTTTCATTTGTTCACTTTGGTCGTAGAGGAATCACGGTAAGCATTTGGCATCTCGGAAATTGGGGTCAAACAAATGAAGTTTTTTGCTGTTCATGGTACTGCTATGGTCGAAACATATCAGGAATGGAACTGCTGGATTCTGCTGAACCGATTTTAAGTAAATACGAGATTAGATTGTTGGAAAAAAAACTTGAACAATGCGACTTAGTCTTTGATTTAGTAAAACCGGAAGAAGAAATACAACAGTGTTATTTGAGGATTACAAGTGAATGATAATTGTAGTAGTCGGCCCCTCTGGCAGTGGAAAATCCTTATTTATCAGAATGGCTCTTTCCATTATTAATAATTCGAAAGCGATCGAGGTGGACGTTTGTTGTCGGAATTCTAGAAACTATGATGTTGATATTGGAAGAAGATCAATAGAATTTAAACAATTCTCTGAAAAAAGGGATAGTAAGTCCTATTCCTGTTGTTATGAATATGACGAGAACCTTTACGGCGTTTGCGTTCCTTTTCGCAATGAGGATTATATGCATTTATTTTTCGATTATCCAGGAGAATATCCGGCTTGTAATGAATTGAATGGTCTTGATTGGATAGGCGTGTTGATAATGCCGCCTTCTCAGGATGTACTTCAAAAGCGCTTGATTGAATCAAACCGATCAAATAGGATACACAGTTCACTTAAGGAATATGTTGAATGTCTAGAAGACATTAAAAATGGGAAATTCAATATCCGATGGCTGGTGGTTATAAATTCAAGCATCAATGATTTAAATATTGCAATAAATACATTGTCTAAGATGATAACATTACACTCTAAAAATTATTAGGATAAAATATTGCATTTGTTGGTATAGGATAGGGAGGCGGATAGAATCCCAAATGAACGAGTTCATACTTGAAGATTGAGAAGAAGCTATCGCTCCATGTGCTTGTGTCGACGGATTTTGTCCTACAGTAACCGAATTATAACGCCATTCAGTGACCGATAAAAATATTCTTAGTATATCATATAGAAATCGGCCCCAATGTCCATAGGAAGGTCATATTTCTTTTGCATGTACGCAGGAGCTATGTGTCGCCGGAGACGGCTCACATAAATAAATACAGGAGGTCATTTTTCATGACCGAATATCGAGAAATCCTACGCCTAAAAAGCCAGGGAATTAGTCAGCGGAGCATAGCTGTCAGCTGTGGCTGTGCCCGTAACACGGTTGCTAATGTCATTTGGCGAGCCGAAGAGTGCAATTGGAGGAGGAAGAAATCATCCGTCGGACAAATTCCGAACTGGAGATCATGCTCTTTCCGGAGCGACAACCCAAGGCGTCCTTGCGGCGAACACCTGACTGTGAGCACATACACAAAGAGATGGCCAAGAGTGGCGTAACGCTCACGCTGCTGTGGCACGAATACTGTGAGAATTGCAGACAGAGTCAGGAAATTCCGCTTTCAGAACACGAAGCACGAGATCTTTTAGAGAATATCGAAATAGGACACAAACGCGGATCCACCATCTTCGCCTCACAGCTCTCACCCAAAGACTGGCACGAATAAATACTCAAAGCACACTCGCTGACGCGATCCTCGACCGAATCGTCCATGATTCCTACACCATCGTCATTAATGGAGAAGATTCCATGCGCAAGAGAAAGTGTATTCAAAACCAATAACGCTTGATCTGCAAACGAAAAAGGCATGGTCATAATTCATTAACATCGTGGTACACTATGCATTAACACAGCGGCTCCGCCGCACCGAAATAATCACAGAGAGCATATCCGAACACATGAGAGCCGATCTGGTTGTTAAGACGATCAAAAAAGCGATCCGGCGGTATGAGATCCCCAAGGGCTGCATCTTCCACAGTGACCGGGGCAGCCAATATACATCCGAAGAGATGATGAATCTTCGGACGAAAGAAGGATTCCAGCAAAGCTTCTCACGAGTCAGGACCCCGGGCGATAACAGTTGGAGTGAAAGCTTCTTCGCAAATCTAAAAAAGGGAACCGTACATTGGACACATTTCCAGACACGGGCCGAAGCCAGACAGAAGATCTTTGCATACATCGAGGGCTTCTACAATACAAGAAGAATAAAGAAACGTCTAGACTACCTAAGTCCTCTACAATGGCTCAAACGCTGGAATCTCGGCCTTCAAACAAGTGTTGCTTAAAAACCTGTCCGATATATTGTTGACGTTCCGAGATAGATTAATTAGTATTATTTTGTATTCAGCTATCAATAGGAGGATGTATACTGTGGAATATGAAACCTTTAACGTGAATATGGCTCCAGAACTATTTGATAGAAGTATAAAGTTCACCCCCAAGGATGCTATAAAAGAGCTAGTTTGGAATGCATGTGATGCTGATGCACAAAACATTAATGTCAGTTTTGATTATGAGGGGATTGCTGGACAAAAAAACATCTCTGTCGTAAAAATTGCGGACGATGGGCACGGAATACCTTTTGACAAAGTATCTTATCTGTTCGGGAAATATGGGTGTTCTGATAAAACATATACAGCTAAAAGCTCAACCGGAAGAATTTATCACGGAAAGCTAGGACAAGGGCGATATAGCAGTTTTTCAATTGGTTGTTTTGTAAAATGGATCACTATTTTTAGAGATTCGACAGATAACTTATTATACATGTATGAAATCAGAATTAATTCATCAGATCGGATGAATGTGTTCTATAGCAAAAAGACGATGGTATCTGATTCGAATGCTACAACAGGCACAACAGTGGAAATTACCGGTATCATTGACGACAAACGAGGAGTCATTACTAGACTTGATGACAACCAAGAGATGATTTCAGAAATGCTGACCGTATTTGCGCCATATCTGATGGCATATAAAAATATCAGTATAAAATATCATGATATTACTATTCATCCGGAATCAGCAATAGACGCAAGAGAATGCAAAGAATTCGAACACGAAGATAATAGTGAAAAGAAAAATGCAAAAGCAATTGCTATCAGGTGGACGAAAGTCAATTCTGGGAAATTCTATATTTGTGGTGAAAATGGTGTTGTTTTTGATGAACTAGAGAAAAATTACCTGCAAAAAGAAGGGGTTTCACTATATCTGATGAGTGAGTATTTTGAAAAAATGCACGCTGAAAACACACTGTCATTAGGCGAGGCAGATCCTTTCTATGCCGGATTTTACGACAGTGCGAATAAATTTGCAAAAGAGTTCATAAAAGAAAATGGATTGTCGGCTGCTGAGGAAGAATTTAAGAAAATTAAGAAAACTGAAGTTTATCCATATAGCGAGATGCCTATAGATGAAATTAATCGTGTGGAACAGGACGTTTTTGATGTGATCGCAGTTGAAGTGAATCGCGCGGTTCCGGAATTGAAAACAGCAAATGCCTCAACCAAAAAATTGACATACCGATTGATTAAGGAGGCTATCAAGACAAATCCATCTAGTATTCGAACGATTCTAAGTGAAATTTTTAATCTTTCAAAAGAGCAACAGGATGAATTTGCGGAAATGTTTAGCTATACTACTTTGCCAGCTATCATTGATACAGCTAAGATTCTTGGCGATAGACTTACTTTTATCTATATGCTTGAGCAAATGGTTTACAATGATTCTGTCGGGAAGCCCATTAAAGAACGAACGCAATTTCATAAGATACTAATTAAGGAATTGTGGGTATTTGGCGAGAGATATGCATTAGGCACATCTGATATGTCACTAAAAAATGTGTTGAAATTGCATATTCGATTACTTGGACGCGAAGATTTGATATCAGATCTTCCTTCCGAAGAAACAGAAAGTCTGACTCGTATTCCTGATATTTGTTTGTTTCAACAAAGCTGTATCGGATATGAAACATTTGAACATCTTGTTGTGGAACTCAAAAGACCGACTCTTACATTAACGAAAAAGGAATTAGATCAAATCGAGGATTATGCAATTACAGTAGCAAAAAATTCTTTGTTTGATAAGGCCACAACCAAATGGCATTTTGTCTTACTCGGTAAAGATTTTAATGATGATGTTTGTGAGAAACTAAAAAATCAAACTGTTGGAGTTGGTAATTTCTACAATGCTGGAAATGTTTCTATTTCAGTTTTGCAGTGGTCATCAATTATCCAGGACAACAAATTTAAATATGAGTTTTTAAGAAAAAAACTGAATTATCAGTTGAGCAATGACCCAGATATTGCAGTAGATTATTTTCTTAAAAAGCATTCTGAACTCTTTCAAACAAAATAGGAGGATTGAACTCAATATGTTGCAAAATAATGGATAATTGATTAAATATTTGGAATAATCAAAAAATCATATTCTGAGATTGCAAGGAAGCGTCAAACCAACGCAGATTTTATAACTTTCTTAGGAAGAAGGACCGCGGTCTTATCCGGGTTGTTTCTAAGATCAGGGCTGGGAGCCTTCTGCTTGTGTCGACGGATTTTGTCCTACAATAGCCGACACATAATGTCCTTCAGTAGTATGCGTCCGACAACCGACGCATTGAAGATAAGAAAAAAGCGGTATCAACCGCTCAATTCGCTTTGCACTGTGTCTGCATAAACGGACTCCAGGGCATCAGGTTCTGCATGGTTTTCTCATCTGTACGGAACTTGCTTCCGGGAAGAATGAGTAGGAGACACTGTAGATAATGGAAGGGATCCAGGTTATTTACCTTTGCCGTTTCAATAAGAGAATAGACGCAAGCGCTGGCGTCAGCACCTTTCGGAGATCCTGCAAACTCCCATTTTCTCTTCCAACCGCAAATGGACGAACGCTGTTTTCGGCCAAATTGTTCGAGATCGCACAGTGACCGTCTTCCAGATTCGTTTGGAGTTGCTTGTATGTGAATGAATTTGATAAAAATTCCGTCAGAATTCCGTCGATATTCCGTCAACTTTTTATCGGTCTTTTTTTTATGTATAAAGACAGCCACATACAAAAAATAAAGACATTGACGCGTTTTGCATATGCACGTCATTTTAGTTGTCGCAAAACATGCGACAACTGCTACATCAGGAATGAAGCATCAATCACTCAGAGATAACGCCAAGATTGTATGGCTTTGCGATATTTAAATAATATTCAAATTTAATAGTACCTACTGTAGCCTTTACATGGTCTCATGGGTATTATGGGTGAGTAGAGGTGTGTTCATGGAAGAAACTACAGTCCATTCAGCAGCAGAAACAGATGTGATCCTCAAAAAATACAAACTGTTTGCATATCGGCTGGCCTATATTAAGACCACTTCTTCATGATCTCATTTTGCCACATTATTATTAACGCAACAAAAGATGACACTCATTCGTCTATTATATAGAGTAAAATGTTTGAAGAGATAGGAAAACCATCATCCATAATTTCTGATTTTCATTGTCAAAGAGGTGAAAGAGTATGAAAAGAACCCGATATATTGCATTTTTTCTGTTTCTTCTTTTTGCCTTACCGGTTCTCAGTGCATGCAATTTTACAGGCGCTTCGGAGGTGATTGTGATCCCGGAAACGATGCCGGATGACTTTGCGGTCTATTTTGAATTCTGGATAAATCCGGATCAAAAGAACATATTGGATACATTTACAGGCGGAATCCAGAAGGATCTGGTAATGAACGGGACGTACCACAGCGAGTTCTACTGTGAAAGAGCCGACCTGGAGGCTATCTATGCAAAAATGAAGGAACTCTCCATTTTCGATCTGTCTGGGAATCTTATCAGCGATTCCGTTCATATAACCCCTAATGAGATTTTCTTTATCCGTTACCAGATAAATGGTCATGAATACACAGTTTCCGGAGACGATACAACCGAGAGGCTCGAAAGTATGGAGGGCAAGCATCTTCACGCCTTTATGGAATACCTGAGGAACTATATGATCAACACAGCGGATTACAAAGCAATGCCCGCGTATGAAGGCGGATATGATTAAGGGATTTAATAAGAGGATTTGGACGGGAAGTAAGGTGGAACGGATATTTCGCCTGTATAGGAATCTGGCGGCCTGCGGTATCAAATATGAATACTGTACTAAATGACCGAAATATTATATAATTTCGGTAAGAAAGTACGGTGATGGTTATGAATCAAAAAGAAGAAATCTTGAAATTAGTATACGAGAATAACGGAAAAATTCAAACCAAACTCGTCGTGGAGCAGAACCTTCGAAAAGAAGCATTGCGAGAGCTTGTTATTGAGGGCAAATTGGTTCGTATTTGCCGTGGCCTGTATATGCTTCCGGAAACGAGTGTTGATGAGTATGAGGTTTGTCAGCTAAAGATCCCCAAAGGTATATTTTCCTATGACTCAGCACTGTATCTTCACAAGCTTTCTAATCGGGTTCCGCAACTGCTGCATATGACGATCTCCTATGACTATAAAGTGACCGGGGTTCGGGAAAAGAGCTCAAATGTTGTTATTCACTATGTGAGTCCGGATATTCTGTCATTAGGAAAATCAACAGTGAATACAGCTTTTGGCGCACAAGTTGTTTCCTACGATCCAGAGCGAACAATTTTGGATATTATAAAGGATAAAGAAAAAATGGATTCTCAGACATTCACAGATGCTCTGAAATTCTATTTCGAAGGCAAAAACAAAAATCTTCTGAAGCTTGCAAAATATGCGAAGACGATGGGTTTATCCCAAAATCTAGCCGTCTATACGGAGGTGCTCCTGTGATGAAAAGTCCGGAACAACTTAAAGGTGCAATTCGCAACATTGCGGAGAAGAAAGATATCCAGGCAGCTGCTGTTCCTCAACGGTTTGCCGATCGATGATAAGCTTGCGACACTTCCTCCTGAAGACCTGCTGAAGATTGGCGTCATTCCGGGCATAGCAGGTTTATATTCCTGGGATACACCGGCTTTTGATGCGGTGATCATCTCCCATGCCCATCTCGATCACTATAGGTTGCTCAAATTCGTTCATCCGGATATTCCGGTCTATATGTCGGCCGGAACCGAGCGTCTGATCCGTGTCACAGTGCTTTTCAAGATTTATGCTGACAATCCGCCTGCCTGCCGGACTTTCAAAATGTATGAGCCATTCGGGATAGGGGATTTCATTATAAAGCCCTATCTGATGGATCACTCTGCATTTGACGCGGCCGCATTTGAAATCGCCGCTGAAGGAAAAACAATCATCTATACAGGCGATTTTCGCGGGCACGGAAGAAAAGCCGTGTGTCTCGACCGATTCATCTCCGGAGCGACCCGGAATGCCGATCTGTTATTGACAGAAGGAACCATGTTTGGACGCAAAGACGAAGTGATCCTTACAGAAAAAGCACTTGGGAATGCCGCATTCGATATGATATCCCAAAGCACCGGTATCACGCTTTTCCAGACATCCAGTCAGAATATCGACCGTCTCGTCAGCTTCTATAAGGCCGCTCAAAAGGCTCGAAAAATCTTTGTTGTAGATGTATATACAGCGAATGTCCTCTACGAACTGCGCCAGCTTGGGAACAACCGGCTTCCATATCCCAGCGCCGAATATAAGGATATAAAAGTCTGCTATCCATATTTAATGACCCAAAAGATTTTCAATGAGATCGGTGACGAATACGCCAGGCGATTCTCGGCCTTCCACATGTCAAAAGAGAATCTGACCCGGCACCAATCCGAAATTGTCATGTGTGTCAGACCATCGATGTACTTTGACCTCGAAAAATGCTCCCTTCAGGGTGGCACATACATCTACTCCATGTGGCAGGGATATCGCGAATCCGAATATCAGAAACGATTTGAAGACAAATTGACTAAGCTTCATTTTGAGACGAAATTCCTTCACACCAGCGGACACGTTGCCATTGAAGACATAAAACGAGTGATGACCGGGCTGAATCCGCAGAAGATTATTCCGATTCACACCATGTATCCGGATGATTTTCTTGCGTTCTCGGATAAGGTTGAGATTGTGGCAGTAGTACACAATATGTTGCTGATGCTTTATAATGAAATTAATGGTGCTGTGAGGTGATTAGGTGAAGGTATATGCTACTAAAATAAAACCGAATAAATTATTGCTAATAGTTCCAATAATCTTGGTAATTGTGTTTTCCATCCTTACTATGTTATTTAAAGCAAAATTATTTGATGTCTTATTATTGTTTTCATATGCCTTCCTTCTTGCTATAATTAGTACTATAAATTATAAAACGATTAGATATTGTAGTTTTAAACAGAAATATCATAAACTCTTACTCTTGCAAATTTCGACTATATTTTCAGTAATTATAAATTCTTTGGTAATTGCAATGTCTCTTATTCGAATTATCGGGGATTTTGCAGTAATCGTTTGTATTAGTCCAGCCTTATTTGTATATTTATTAGTTTTAATTGATACAGTTGTAAATGGTAAAGTAAACTACACAGAAATCAGCCAGTAGAACTACACACTTTCTCGCCACAAAGTGCACACTTTTCCGCCAAGAACTGCACAGTCTGAGGATCCATTGGTAGACTGATCCAATGGG